>Ga0214472_10002725_pt1 | contig 18845 bp, 14 predicted proteins | sample RVTome_6_FD_207662 | JGI IMG/M metagenome (GOLD analysis project Ga0214472, IMG submission 207662) | Soil microbial communities from uranium-contaminated site in the Upper Colorado River Basin, Wyoming, United States - RVT140D175 | ecosystem: Environmental > Terrestrial > Soil > Contaminated >...
GATCCAACAGATAATCTGTGTTCATGAGGCAATTGAAGAATTATCCTACACCTCGCTAAAAGAACCCGGATAGTTGTAGGTGGGGCGGCTCATATATCGATCGACTATTGGTTGACCTCATATACGTATTTTTCAATGAGCATTGATAATAAAGGGTTTAGAATTCTTCAATTGCCTCTGTTCATATGAAAACCTGGGAAATCTTGGCGATGGTAACAGCCTGAACGCCAGGACGTTTTCCTGATGCCATTCCAGGAGGGCAGCACGGTACTCATAAATGTCAAAATCGGGTATACACTTAAGGCGGGACACTCTGTAACATAAGGCGCTCAGGCTCCTGAGGCCTAAACCGCCAGGGGACCGGACTTCAGCCTATTTTCAGTCACGATGGTCGTTTCCTTGCTGTCCCGCCTTAAGTGTATACCCTCAAAATTGGTAGACATATCTTGCACCAGGTTGGAGGAATACCATATACGTCGCTATGGCGATTATACCATCAGTAGGGGGTGGGCTGGTGAAAGGAAGGCTTGAATTCCTCGTTGTCTACAGTACGGTCAGGCACGTGATTCAATGGCATTTTATCCCCACCGTTTACACATACAATCCGGTCATTTCCTGCGTAAATTTTCCTCCACGTCCTTGTCAAGTGGTTCCGGTTCTTCCTTCAATCCTAAAAGATAGTCAGCCGTTACATTTAGAGTCTTTGCCATCCGCGCTATGGTTTGCCCTTTGACATCTGCAAAGTCGCCTTTCTCAACCCGAAAAACCGTAGCTTTCGTCACGCCTACCGCGTCTCCAAGGGCTTGCTGTGACATCTTTCTACGGCGTCTAATCAAGTGTACACGTTCCCCAAAAGTCATAATTCACCTCGTTCCCGTAATATGACGTAATCAATTCATATAGTATACGCCAAATTCTATTTTTATAAAAATATTTATATTTTATCTATTGACGTTTTGTATACGATGGCGTATATTTATAGTTGTAAACCATTGAAGAAATGGAAAAATAAAAGGCCTGGAATGCCTTCTCGCAAAAGACAACATTCCAAGCCCAAGAATAACCCCTCAAAAATGAGGAATCAGACAAATGGTAACCGATTTTTCTTTGAACGGCACTACCGAAGCTTATACCCCTGAAAACATCGCTCGGAAAATCTTCAGGGAGTGCATTGCGGAGGTAGCTGCGACCACCAAAGAATCTCTTCCCAAATCTCACGGTCGTATCGACAAAGCTGTAAGAATCATTCTTCAGGGAGACGTTATCTTATTTGAGGATGGTATTAGTTTCGCGGTTGGTTCTGAGAGTGACGCCGATCTCTACTACATTTTTGATAACGAATGCACGTGTCCAGACTCGGATAGAGCGCCTGATGGATATTGTAAACACGTCATCGCCACGTGGTTGTATAAACGTGGTACGGCTCTTGCGGCACAACGCATGCAGGAGATTGACGTTCAGGCAATCGCAAAGCAACAAGAGATTAAATTCCTCCCAGAAGCACCAGCTTCAGCTAACGTTTTTCTGACCATTCAAGGTCGCAAAGTCCAACTTACCCTACGCGATTATGACGAGAATGCCCTCCTGGCCAGAATGGAATCGTTGCTGACTCAATTCCCTCAGGAAGCGCCAGAGCAAACCACGCCTCCTGAAGTCCGTGAGGGCTGGTGTCCAATTCATCAGTGCCAAATGCGGCAGAGCAAACAAGGCGATGGCTGGTATCACAAGGAAGGGGAACAAGCTAACGGTAAGGCAATTTGGTGTCGCGGTAAATAGGCTGGATTAGGGCAGGGATTGCTTCCTGCCCACTTCATGGGAGGGATGATAATGTTGTATCGCTATTGCCTGGAATGTGATGCCAGATTACCTGAGTATCTTTGGTATTCTAACGGTTTTTTGTGTGATGCGTGCGACGATAAACGCTGGGGAATTAGTCAGGACGACGATGAGGATTGTGAATAACAAAATTAGGTGCCGTGGTAGATAGGCACAATCGAATAAGCACGATAGGGCTGCTGGGGATTGACCTCGGTAGCTCTTTTTTTTGACGTGTGTTTGATTATGAACGCTGTGGCGAGGACTGTGAGGCGTTGATGGGTAGGGGAATAGGTGGCAACGATTGCCGATGAGACAATCGGAAATAGCACTTCCGCTCAAAACGGAAGTATGGTAGCATGGTACCCGTTCAACGATGCCTGAGAACTCAGGCGTTTTAACAAATTCTGTGGGGCACTCATGGGGCACTCAGAGGCAAAAAAAGGCGATTTTCCACAATAAAAGGCAACAAAGGGAAATTTTTAAGTTATTGATTTATTTATTGCTTTATGTTGTCAGGTGTTGCATCCCTATAACTTCTAATCCGGTTGTCGCAGGTTCGATCCCTGCAGGGGGTGCTCTTGAAAAAATAAAAAAAACAATCAGTTAGAGACATCTGCATATCTTCACCTACACTTTACTCTCGCAAGCTCTCATGGGACCAAAAAATCTACTCTACCAGCTCTATCCTATGTGATTTTGTCGTGTACAGTGGTCGCACGGAACGCCGCACATCGCATGCGCGGCCAGGGCCATTCCAGCCACACGGTCGGCGGTAAAAAAGCACTCGTCTCTTGCTGTCGGTCAGCCAAAGTCAGTATATTCTTCTAAGCGTACGGGTCACAAACCACAAGAAGGTATCTTATATTGCCACGGTGAGAATCGACGGGTCGGCTGGTGGGACCACCGATGATGACATGACATGACATGACATGTCATGATATGAAAGGGAATAGCCAATGACGGGTGACGAATACTTTTACTTGACCGCAGAAGACTTTGCAGCGTTCAAAACCGGTGCCGATCTGGGTGCGCGTCGTCTCGATGATGATGACGATGACGATGACGATGACGACGAAGAGGGCGAAGAGCAAGAAAAGGCCGAGCGTGGCGGCGAGTTTTTGGGCCGCAGCTTGATGGATGCCCGCACGATCCTGATCTCGGATCCGATCGATCACAAGCTGACCACACGGGTCATCGCGCAACTGTTGCATTTGGACGCTGCAGATCAAAACAAGCCGATCAAGATTTTCATTAATTCTCCGGGGGGCAGTGCGGACGACGGCTTTGCGATTTACGACATGATTCGTTTTATCCGTCCACGCGTCCGCATCGTTAGCACCGGCCTCTCGGCGAGTGCCGCCACAGTGATTATGATGGCGGCTAAGAAGGAAGATCGCCTGGCGATGCCCAATGCCCGTATCATGATTCATCAGCCGTCGATGCGCTCCTTTGGTCAGGCTGAGGATTTGCGCCGCACGGCAGAACAGATCTTGAAGCTGCGCGCCCGTATCAATGAACTCTATGCGGAGGAAACTGGCCAGCCTTTGGACAAGGTGACCATTGACACTGACCGCGATTTCTGGATGACCGCAGAGGAAGCCGTCGCCTATGGGCTGATCAGCAAAGTGGTCAGCTCTTATGACGAACTCGAAGTGTAGGCTGATCTCGGCGCTAGGCCTACGGCTGGGTTGGCGCAGGGCGGTCAAACACCGCATGCACCATGACGATACGGCCTTCATCGCGGTTGCGCCGGCCAGCGTCACGGATGGCCAGGAGGTCATCGCCCATGATGAGGCGCTGAATGCTGTAGGCCGGGTCGGGGGTACTGGATTGCAGGTCCTCCATGGTCACGTCGTCCCAAGCAGATGGCCGGAAGCCGGCGCTTTCAATCAGCTCACGCATTTCTGTCGGGGTGTGCAGGAAATGGCTTGCGGCATCGCGGGCCCACATCACCGGGAAGATCGGTGGTTGCACGGGCCCGGCCATGGGTTCTTGGAACGCCAATCGTCCTCCCGGTTTGAGGACGCGGTGGAAGCCGGCGTACAAGCGCGCCTTGTCAGCGATGTTCATGCCGCTGTTCTGGGTCCAGACCACGTCAAAGCTCGACTCGGGGAAGGGCAGCGCCAACGCACTGCCAGTTTGGTGTGCCACGCGATCGCTGAGCCCGAGGTGGGCGGTGAGGAACTCGCCCGCCTGCACATAGGGCTCGGTGAGATCCAGGACCGTGACGTGACAGCCGAACTCGACTGCCAGCGTCCGTGCTGGTCCGCCCAGCCCGCCTCCGGCATCCAGCACCTGGGTCCCTGGGGATAACGCCGCGAGGTGGGCAAGCCTCTGGGTCGCCGCCTTGCCGCCACCGTGAAACTGATCCAGAGGCGCCAAGTCGTCAAGGGTGAGGGCCTCCAGGTGCTTACCGGATGCCTTGAGGGCGTCGAGGATCGCTTGCCCCAATCCACTGCGACCCCAGTAGTTGCTGATCGTCTGTTCGTAAGCGGCAGTCATGGCTTCGTTCGGCGATTCGACCTGACGATCGCTCATGGTATTCTCCCTAAGCTATGGTGTTGTGAAACCTTATTGAACGCTGGGTGTAGAGGGCGTATGATAAGGCTACGCCGTAGGTCACACCGACGATGATGAAGCCTAACATAACATATGAAAGGCGTCGGTTCCAAAAGCAGCGGGCGAAGATCAACACGCCACGAGGAGAATGCCATGGCAACGCCGTACGATTTTGTCTCGAGTGACACGCATCTCGAAGTGCTCCCCGAGCGCTGGGCTGGCCGGGTGGACGCCAAATACCGCGACCAAATGCCGCGCACCGTGCCGCATCCCAATGGCGGTGACGCGCTCTATATTGAAGGGGCGCCGCTGTTTCAGGTCGCTTTTCTCGATCTTCGGGCCGGCCGTAGCAATGAAGACTGGCGGCCATTTGATGTGAAAGTCGAAGACACCGCAGGTGTGGGAACGGCCGAACAACGCCTGCAGGAGCAAGACCAAGACGGCTGCGCGGCCGAAGTCCTCTTTCCGAATATGCAGGCAGGCCCCGGTTTCTGGCGAAATATCCGGGACAATGACGCCTATTTGGCCGCGATTCGTGCCTTTAACGACTGGTTGGCTGAGGAGTACTGTGCGGTCGACCCCCACCGTCTGTTGGGGCTCGGGGTCATGCCGATGGCGACCCTGCAAGATAGTTTGGCAGAACTGGAGCGCTGCGCCAAACTGGGTTTCAAGGGCATTGTCCTCAGCGCCTTTCCCAATGGCATGGCCTATCCACTGCCGGAGGACGACCAGTTTTGGCAGGCGGCGATGGACATGAAGATGCGCTTGACCGTGCATGTGGCGTATGATCGCAACGGCGACCGAGCGAACCAGCCGACGTTTATCTACCCGGACGAAAACCCGGAAATCCTGAGCAAAGTCAAGCGCGGGGTGGTGGATGAAATGGCCCGCCTGGGCCTGAGGTCGGCCACGTCGTTTAGTCAAATGATTGCGTCGGGCGTCTTTGATCGGTTGCCGGACATGAGAATCTTTTTTGCGGAGACGCGTTTGGGATGGATTCCGTTCTGGATGAATGAAGCGGATTTCTGGTTTGAGCGCCACCGCCACTGGGCGCAGCGCTATCTCGGGTTTCAGCCGCCCGCGCGCAAGCCCAGTGAGTATATGAAAGATCACTTTTTGTTTAGTGTGCAAGGGCCGGAACTGGTGGCGATTGAGCTGCGGGAGCACGTGGGCATCGATCACATCATGTTCGCGACGGACTTCCCGCATATTGAATGCGAGTGGCCCAATACCAAGCCGTCGCTCGAGGCGCTGACGGCGGGTTTGTCGCCCGAGGAGAAGTATAAAATCGTGGCTGGCAATGTGATCGATTTCTTTGATATGGAACCGGATATCTTGAACGGCACGCCTTCGCGCGCCGGAAGTTCTATCGCCTAATAAAAGTGCCCGGTGGCCATCGGTGCCCGAATGGGAGTGGCTCTGGCTCTCCATGGCATCGGCGGTCACGCCAGAAGTCAGGCGGTCTAAATCTAGGGCGGGACGCCGGCTAGAGGGTGGGTCAGTGGCCATCTTCATCAAGGAGCCGAAATCGTATGCAGAACTGTGAGCCCTGATCGATTTCGCTGGAGACGCTAAGCTCTCCGCCATGAAATTCGACAATGCGCTTGGCGAGCGATAATCCGAGGCCTGTCCCTCGCACGTCGCTTTTGGCGACGAGCCGTTTAAAGGGGCGCATGATGGTCGCTAAATAGGTCTTATCAAATCCTCGCCCGTTGTCGTGAACGGATATGACACACCATTCGCCGTCCTGTGCTGACCCAATTTGAATGCGCGGCGGCACGTCCGGCCGAAAGTATTGTAAAGCGTTGTCAATCAGTATTTGAAAGAGTATCCGAATCTGCTCAGGATCTCCAACCACTTCCGGCAAGTCTCCGATTTCAATGCTGCCCCCAAGTCTGTCAAGGTCTGCCCGCCGGTCTTGAACAAGCTCCTCAACCACAGAACCGAGCGGGATCGTTTGATAGTGCTGTTGTCCGGTAAGGATACTAGCATACGCCTGAAGTTTGTCATTCTGTGCGAATAGCGCCTTGCCGATGTCCTCGATGGCCTTGACGTCGTTTTGGCTGCGATGATCCGGTTCCGTCAAAAACGATTCACAAGACATGACCAACTGGCGAATCGGCTCCCGCAAATCGTGGTAGGCAGCATAAACAAAATCGAGCAATTCTTGATTGCGCGCTTCGAGCACTCTCTGTGTCACCCGGAGCTCTTGCAGAATGGCAAGTTCTTGAGACTGCCGGAACAGGTCGATAAACACCTTGACCTTACTCCTGAGGATCTCGGACTTGTAGGGCTTCTGCAGATAGTCGACAGCGCCGGACTTGTAGCCTCGAAACATCCCCTGTTCGTCGACGCGTCCGGTGACAAAAATAATTGGGACCGTCGCAGTGCGTTTGTTGCCGCGAATCAGCTGTGCGGTCTCGAAGCCGTCCATACCGGGCATCTCGACGTCGAGAAGAATCACCGCAAAGTCGTCTCGCAGCACGCAGGCGAGGGCCTCCTCGCCCGACGAGGCCTTGACCACCGTCGCCCTAAGACCCTTGAGGCTGGTTTCCATCGCGAGACGATTGCCTTCGTTGTCATCGACGGTAAGAATCATCGGCTCGCCGCTTGCACAACCCATATCCATGTCCCCATCATCAGAAGGAATCTGTGCGATCGCCGGACGCTATGCCGGCGGGGAGGCCGTAGGTAACTTCTTAAAAATGCGCCATTTCTTGGAAATCGCTTGGAAAAGTTTTGCCGTCTCCGGATCTCCCAGCGATTCCCGTGCCCCGAGACAGAAGAAACCGAGATCACATAGGCTTTCGCAATACTGTGTCATCACGCGGTGTTGCAGCTTTTCGTTAAAGTAAAAGAGCACGTTTCGACAAATGATCAGCTGCGCCTCACAGAACACGCCGTCGGTCACCAGATTGTGGTTGGCAAACGTGATGTGGGCCCTCAGCTCTTCATGCATGGCAAACGCGGCGTACTTTTCCCCATAGTAGTCGTGAAAACGTCCCTGGCCTCCGGCGGCTTGATAGTTGGAGGTGCAGGACTTGAGTTTGTCGATCGAATAGATGCCGCTTCGCGCCACATCGAGCGCGAGCGTACTGAAATCCGTCGCATAGATGCGGGAGCGCGCGAGCAAACCCGCCTCCTGGAGAAGCACTGCTAGCGAGTATGCCTCCTCTCCCGTGGCACACCCCGCGATCCAAATTTTCAACAAAGGATACTCGGCGAGATGGGGGAAAACGAGCTCGACCAGGGAACGGTAAAAGCCTGCGTCTCGAAACATGCCGGTGACAATCACGGGGACGCTTTCGAGACATTCGGCAAAGCACTGCTCGTCGTGCAAAATGCATGGAATCAACCCCGACAGTTGTTCGATGCCCCGACGTCTCATGAAGCCCTTGAATCGGCGCATCAAAGCATCCCTTGCATAATCTCGGAAATCGTAGCCCCAGCGTTGCAAGATCGCCTCACACAGAAGGTCAACCTCTATCTCTTCAACATTTCTGGCATTCATCGTCGGCTGTCCAGCCAGATTGTCATCATCGACAGCAGCTCCTCAATATTGACCGGTTTCGTCAGATAATCGCTGGCGCCAGCGGCAATGCATTTGGAGCGATCTTCGGGCATGGCTTTCACCGTCAGCGCGATGATCGGAACGTTTTGGTAGGGCTGCATCTCCCGGATGCGGCGCATCGTCTCATAGCCGTCCATCTCCGACATCATGATGTCTATGACAATCAGGGCCACGTCATCTTCTTGTTCTAGCTTGTCGAGGGCGAGCTGCCCGTTGTTTGCCATGACGATATCAATCCCCCGCTCATCGAGTGCGTTCGCTAGTTGATACATATTTCTCATGTCATTATCGACCATCAACATTTTTGTTCCTTTTAGCGTCATATCCGCTTCATTCTGGTGGCGCACGCTCGGAAGAGGAGAAGGAAACGCATGGTCAAGCTGGTGAATGCACAGCCGCACCTCCTCCAAAAGCCGTTGCGACGTGTTCCCGTTTTTCATCACCAGGGTTTGCGAAAATCGCTGCAAAGCGCGCCTCTCGTCTCCGGACAATTCCTGTGTCGTGCACAGGATGATCTGGGGACATGGGATCGACGGCGTTTCAACGATGATGTTCAGCAGGTCGGCGCTCGGGATGCCGGCAAGCTGTAAATCCAGCATGAGACCGTCAAACCGACGAGCTTGCAGCAGCCCAAGGCCCTCCTGTCCGCTAGCGGCCGTCGTGATCCTCACGTTGTCAATCGCCAGGAGTTCCCCGGCCGCCTGCGGCGAGAGCAACTCCTCCCCAATGACAAGCAGTTCGTAGGGACTGCGGCCCGCCGGAACCTCGTCTTCAGAGAGGCGTTCACGCTGCGCTTGAGAGCCGACGATTGCGGCGGCTGTCGCCGCCTCGGAGACTGGGAGATGTAGGGTAAACCTGCTGCCTTCTCCGACGCAACTCTGCACCGATATCTGACCGCCGAGCAGTTCGGCGAGTTCTCTTGAGATGGTCAACCCAAGGCCGGTGCCGCCGTAGCGCCGATACGTGGACCCGTCACCCTGTTGAAATGCTTCGAAAACAGAGGTGAGCCGATCTTCGGCAATGCCGATACCGGTATCACTGACGGTGAACGCTATCATGGCGTGGTCCTCACTGGCATCGCGATCGCCCTCTACTCGCAGCTCGACCCTGCCTTCACTCGTAAACTTAAATGCGTTTGAGAACAGGTTTCGCAAGATCTGCACCAGGCGCTGCTCGTCCGTGATGATCGTGGTCGGTATCTCGTCCTCGATGAGGACCTCAAATGTGATCGCCTTTGTTTGGGCAACGGGTTCGAACTGCTTCCGCAAATAATCCAGGACGTTCGCGATCACGACAGGCTCCCGCTGGGGTAACAGCCGGGCCGCTTCGATTTTAGACAAATCGAGAATGTCGTCAGTCAAGGTCAGGAGCTCCTGACCACCCGAGTGAATCACTCGGGCCGCTTCGATTTGCTGTTCAGTCAGGTTGCCCTCCCGATTTTCCTCGAGCGACTTCGAGAGGATGAGCAGGCTGTTGAGCGGCGTCCTCAGCTCGTGTGACATGTTGGCGAGGAATTCGGATTTGGATTGGCTCATCTTCTCGATATCGGCGCTCTTGCGAGCGATTTCCTGAATGTGCGTCTCGAGCAATTCAGACTTTTCCTCAAGCTCTTGATAGGCCGTCTGAATCTCCTCGGATTGTGCCTCGATTTCTGCGTTGAGCGCCTGGAGTTCTTCGGATTGTTCTTCGAGTTCCTTATTGGTCGCACGCAGCTCCTCAGCGTGGATCTGTGCCTCGGTGATCAACTGTCGAGATATGTTGAGGAGTCGATCCGTCCGCTCCTGGTTCCAAATCTTTTGGATGACGCCGCCGAGGTTGTCGGCGATTCGACTGAGGAGCTCGCGTTGAATATCCGTCAAGGCGGTGAAGGTCGCCAGCTCGAGCACGCCCAGCGTCGCGTCGTCATAGACGATGGGCTGGGCGATGATCGTGAGCGGTTTGGCTTCGCCCAAGCCGGAGCTGATCTTTACGTAGTCACCAGGGGCATTGGAGACCAGAATTGGCTGCTTTGCCAGCGCACACTGCCCGACCAGCCCTTCGCCGAGCCGGAATTCGCGGGACAACCCCTGGCTCTCGCTATACGCGTAACGCCCCAGCAACAGAAGTTTGCCCTCGATCGTGCCGTTCTCCTCGGCGCTCCGGATAAAGAACGCCCCGTACCCCATGCCCAAAAGCGTGGCGAGTTCGGTAATGATTTGCCGGGAAAGCTGGTCGATGGTGTGTGCCGTTTGTGCGAGCGACAGGAGCCGAACCAGCTCGGTTTGCAACCACGTCTGCTGGCGTGTTTCCTCAGTTCTATCCTTAAGGTTGACCACCATCCGGCGCACCGACGCGAAAATGCCGGTGGAAGCTTCGACCGGCCGATCGAACTCGATGTCCAGATCACCTTCGGCGACCCGGCGCGTAATGGCTTCGATCTCGTCGGGCTCGCCGCCAATCTGACGCACCAAACGCCGGGAGAGAAGCAGCGCCAACGCCATCCCGCCGATGATGAGCACGAGCGATACCGACGCCGCTCGTGAGCGGGCGATGAAAAGATCCTTGAGAACTGCCTTGATTGGCATCGCGTCGATAATCGTAAGCATTCGGCCAGAGTTTCTCGGATCGTAGCGGTACTGATTATAGGCGAATCCCAACGCCTCATCACCGCTGGCAGTGCTCCTATTATATTGGAGGAAGTCGTGGGCGCTGGGTAGGCGTTCAACAGCAATGCCGAATTCCTGAGCAGAGGTAAATCGTCTGCCAGACTCAAAGGCATACTGCTTGTCAGGGTCCGGATGGACGAGGAAATCTCCTCGCTGATTGATAAGATAGGTCGTCTCACCGTGCTCGGACACAAAAATTTCCTGCGCCAAGGCGGAGAAATCTATATGGATCACGATCATCCCGAACAACACATCGGCGGCGGTATAAACGGGCGCAACCGCTCGCAGGACGAGCGTGCGTGGTTCAGAAATCTCGCCGTGCTCGCGATTGAGGTCGAGCTCGGACAGGTAGACTTCACCCTGGCGAAGCTTCAAGCCTTCTTGTAAATAATGGGTATGGATCTTTGCCTGAAGTGCTTCGTCAGGAACCACTTCGATCTGACTCCCGCGGCGTTCGACACGCACCAGTTCCCGTGCCTGATTGTCGAGCCCGATGAACCGGAGCTGGATGTAGTACGGTTTTGCGGTGAGCATGCTGACAAAGTTTTCCTGCATGCGCGCACGCCAGCGGCCCATTCTCTCTTGTGCGTCAGTGGAGGTCGTTTGATCCCAATAGGCCTCGATAAATCCGATCATTGGCGCGGTGTAGGAGCGGTAGAGCGCGTCTCGCGAAAACTCAGAGAAGTACCGTTCGAGCACCCTGGCTTTAGCGGCTGTTTTCTCGTTGAGGGCGCTGAATTCCTTTTTGATGAGGATGTCGTTGAGCTGTGAGTATGTCCCGAGGCCGACCGAAGCCGCAGAGACGAATATAAATGCGCCAATCATCAGCGTCACTCTTCCTGCAAAGCCAATTTTTACAGAGTCAAGTAGAACCATGTTGAGCCATCCAACGCATGCTCTAGAGCGGTAAAGAGCGCGTGATTATACCAAGAGGCATGACAGCGGGGGGCGCTAGCGATTCCCCCATATGTTTGCCGAAATCAACTTGTATCTATTGGATAGTAAAGGGTTGTGCCAGAGGTGTAGATGAGACCATAGTAAGTGTATCATGAGAATGTCGCCCCGTCTAAGAGAGAAGGAGGCGCGGCACATGTGCTCCGAAACAAGCGGTACGAACGGCCTACCCAGACACAACTGATCTTTTGGCTGACGGAATCCTAGTGCGCATGACTCGGGGGGCAAGTAGGGGCGACACAGGTGGAACGCGCTCGGTATGGGACCGGGGAATAGCCTGATAGCGTCACGGCTGCGGCTCAATCAGGTCATATTTCTTCGGAAAGAGGATCACCAGCACGGGAAACACTACCGCAATGGCTCGCAACACCCCCGATTGTTCCGGCTTCGCCCGCGCCATCATGAGACAGACAAAAGCCGCAAAAATCGCCGCTGATCTCGCCCACACCACCCAGCGCTGTAAGCGCAATTGCACCCCACACGATGGGCAAAAATAGGCGTTAATGCGCCAAAAGCCCCCAGCGTAACGGCGCGGTTGTACCCTCGGGAGCCAGAATTGATGGTGACAGGACGGACATTGACTCAGCAGCATGGGCCTTCCCTAACGTGAGTGCCGAAAAAAGAGAGATTTGCTTAACCGTATCACACCTCGCTGGCAAAGGGCACAACGTGTCAGCGAGAGCTGGATCGGTGATGGCGTTGCGCATGGGCTACCAGCTCAGACCAAATAAACCAGCTTGTGTCACAGAAAGGCCTGCATTAAACTAATGCCTGCTTAAATATAGAGGAAAGATCCAATCAACTTATACTATAGTATACAGCATCGTGCTAAAGACTGATAAGTTTGTAGGGTGCATTAATCGAGAGAGCACGTCATATAAATGGTGGATTGTGCTCACCGTGACCCTGAGCAGTTTTTTGGTGAATATGAGTCAGTTTGCCGTGCACGTATCGGTGCCGTCCATCATGACGACCTTTGCGTTCAATGTCGACCAAGCACAGTGGCTCCTCACCGGCTATGCGATTGCGGGAGCGATGCTGATGCCAACCCTCGGCTGGCTTGGCAATCGGCTCGGCAATGGGCGCCTCTACCTCCTTTGTATGCTGATGTTCACCACCGGGGCGAGTCTGTGCGCTTTTTCATGGAGTGGTGCCTCACTGATTGTCTTTCGCGTGTTGCAGGGCCTGGGGGGTGGTCTGATCCTGCCGATGACCATGGCCATTGGCGCAGGTGCATTTCCACTCGAACAGCGAGGTATCGCCGTTGGTGTCATCGGTATTGGTATCGCCTTAGGCCCCGCCTTGGGCCCTGTCATTGGTGGTTATTTGACCGAGCATCTCAGTTGGCGCATGGTCTTTGGCGTCACCGCGATCCTCGGACTCGCGTGTATGTCCTTGACCGTCGTTGTCCTGCCCAACACGCGTGAGGCAGAACAACGCTCGCTAGATGTGATAGGACTACTGCTGATGAGCGTCTCGGTCGTCAGTTTGTTAGTGGCGCTGAGCCGCGGACACCGAGAGGGCTGGGATGCGGCCTTTATCCAACGCCTCTTGGTGATCGCCGGCGTCGGGTTGGTGCTCTTTGTCGTCCGGGAATTCTGCACCGAGGATCCCCTGATCGATCTGCGTATCTACCGCAATACCATCTTTTGCGGCGTGTCTGTCTTATTGCTCCTGTTTTTTATGCACTTTGCTACCAGTAACTTCTTGCAAACCATTCTGTTGCAACGTTTGCTCGATTTCACCCCCGTACGGGCCGGCTACGCCTTGTTGCCCGGCGCTCTGGTAGTGGCGGTGGCCTTTCCCATTGCCGGCCGTCTCTCCGACGTGATGGACCGGCGGCTCATTCTGTTCGGTGCCCTGTGCCTCCTGACGCTGTCCTCCTATGGGTTCACCTTCCTCAGACTCGATTGGCCGCTCAGCTGGATCATGTGGCTCACCGCCCTACGGTTTGTCGGGGCTGGCGTTTTTCTTACCGCTGCCACTGCTGCAGCCCTGTCTCAGCTGTCGCCCGACAAGGTCCGGATTGGGTCCGGATTGCTCAACCTGGCGCAAAACGGTTTGGGTGGCACCTTGGGGTTGGCAGTGGGTACGACGTTCCTGCAGCAGCGCCTGACGGTGCGGAGAGGTCTGCTCGGCCAAGGGCTCGCCCTAGAGCACCACCTGAACCAGCAGGCCACCGTCGCTGCCTATCAGGACTGCTTTATTTTGCTAACGGTGCTGGGGTTGGCAAGTCTATGTCTGATGCTGATCATCCTGCGCAAACCGAAAGCATAATGGCATGTCCTTTAGAAACTTTTGGGCGGCGGCACGGTCTTGGAGTAGCCCACTTGAGAAATATCCCAGGGGTAGGCTCTAGCCACCTCTTCGTTGATCTCTGCGCCCCAGCCCGGCCCTGCCGGAATGGTCATATACCCGTCTTTGATTTCCGGCACCGCCGTGGTCAATGCATCCTTCCAGGGAACATCATCGATGTCGATCTCCATGATGCGCACATTGGGCAGCACGGCGCACAGGTGGGCACTCATAAACGACGACAGATGACTGTAGTAGTTGTGCGGGGCCACGTTGAGTTGGTACACCTCGGCTAGGTCCCCAATTTTTTTGGAGGGGGCAAAGCCGTTCCACGGCACATCAATCATAAACACGTCCGCGGCATGGCGCTCGAAATAGGGGATGTAGTCGTGCATGTAATACAGGTTTTCACCCGTGCAGATCTTGGTGTGGGTCGACTGCTTAATTTGCAACAAAGCCTCGGGATCGTAGCGGTCGATCTCCAGCCAGTGCATATTAAAGGGCTCAAGCACCTGCGCGATGCGCATGCACGCCTCGGGCTTGAAGTGAAAGTTGAGGTCTAGATTGAGGTCAAAGTCCGGCCCCACGGCATCGCGGAACGTGCCGATGAGCGTTTCGATGTGCCGCAGTAGCCAGTTGGGCACATACTCATCATTGGGGCCCATGAGCCCGTCGAAACCGCTGTACCAAGTCCCCCCTTTGCCCGGCATGACGACGTTGGTCTTGAGGGCGGTAAAGCCGCGCTCCACCACCTCTTTGCCCAGTGCGGTGATGTCGTTCCAGGTCTCGATCGGCGGCGTGCCGAGCAGCTCGGGATGACGTACCCTGGACGAACCGCAGTGTGACCAGTAGACCCGCACGCGATCGCGGATCGGGCCGCCAAACAGTTCCGCGACGGAAATGCCCAGGGCTTTGGCTTTGATATCGACCAGGGCGCACTCGACCCCGGCAATCGCCTTGGCCGCGATGCCGCCAGGGCTCTGACGGGTGCCGCGGATCATGTCCCAGAAGCGCGCCTCAAAGGCCCGGGGATCTTGGCCGATGAGAAGCGCTTCGAGGTCGGTGAGCATGCCGACCACGCCATGCGGCGATCTGCCGTCGCTGCACTCCCCCCAGCCCGTGATCCCCTCGTCCGTCTCGACTTTAACAAACGTCCAAGGCCGCCACCCGGCCCCTACGATAAAGCTCTCGATATTGGTAATCTTCATGACGTCTCCTCCTTTGCCTAGGTTGTCTACCGCGCCTCAGTCTCCGTGGTTCGCCCAGGTGAGGACGCTCTCCACCAGGCTATAGGCGCGGCTGCGGTCGGTATTGCGCAGGTGATGATTGATCCGGTTGCGAGCCGCCGAGGTGAGATAGAATCGCTCGTAGAGCGCATTGCGCGCAGCGAGACCCGAGCCGACAAAATCCCACGCGAGGCGGAACAACGCGGCCCGGTCGACGGCGCTGAGATCGTTGGCGCCGTGCAGGAACTCGTCGATCAGGGGCCGCAGGTCCGGATCGTCGAAGTCGCGGCGGCTAGGGGTGGCCAACAGGTTGTGGCTGCCAATGAGCATGATGATCTCGTTGACCCGAGGGAACCAGGTGGCTAACAGGGCGCGCAAGGGCTGGAGGGATCGCCCATCGGGAAACCAGACCCCACCGCCAATGTCGCGGCCGTGCTCGGCGGAGAGCAAGACGGCGCTGCGGGTCACCTCGACGTAGCCCAGCAGTTCCCCGAGCATCTCCTGCGTCGCCGGGCTGTAATCGCCGATGGCCTCGGCCATGCGGGTGGCAAGGCCGTAGGCGAACTCCAGCTTGTTGAGTGCCCGAACGGTGGTTTGAGTGGTCAGATTGTCCTGTAGACCCGTTCTTCCCACAATGTTGTAGATGTCGATATCGCCATCAAGGAACAAGCACTCGCGGGGGATCTCCACATCGTCAAAGATCACGAAGGCATCCTGCTCGTCGTAGCGGCTCGAGAGCGGCCGGTCAAACGGATGGGCATGGGGGGCAGAAGCGCTGTCACGGCACATGAAAATGAGCCCCGGTGAATCGACCGGGATAGAGAAAGCGAGCGCGTAGGCCTCGGCGCCGGCCGGTAGCGGCAGGGCAGGGTAGACGGCGATCTCGTCGGCAAATGGCGCCAGCGTGGCGAGAATACGGGCGCCGCGCACCACGATGCCGTTGGCGGTGTCGCCGACTTTGTGCAGCGTTACTTTGTTGCCGACGATCTGCAGATCGGTGGATTTGTCGATCGTCGGCTGGATGATCGTATGGGTGAGGGAGATGTCCTGTCGCGCCAGCCGCTTCTGGAAGGCCAACAGATGTTGGGCGCCCGCCTCGTTATGGCTATCGGCGCCCAGCCAATCCCTCCAGGTGGCGGCGAAGCTGGCAAACTTGACGTTCATATAGTCTGGCGTCCGCCCCATCAGCCCAACCGTCGATTCCGAGAGCCGGGACAACCCTCGCACGCGGCGTTTGAGATCGTCGACCGAGTGCGGGATCATGTGGCTAATGTTGATGGCCTCACCGGTTTCGGGGTCGGGGATCAAGCAGTCCTCGGGGTAGGTGTGCTGGCGATCGAAGACACCCGCCAGGGTCTTGGCCGCACCGGCTAGCGAGGGATGTTGGGTGACGTCGACCACGCGCTCGCCTTCAAGGTGCAAGCGGCGCTTGGTGCGGCGCAGGCCATCGAGGAATTGTTCGCCAGTACGTGCTGCCATGGGGTTTCCCTCCTCCATCTATGAGCCCTTGCGAGGTGGCTCGCCCACCCATCATGCCATGGTCGGCATCATAGTCGTTCAAGGCGTCGACTGCAACTAGATGAGCTTTTGTAACCACTGATCCGCGGCGAGGAGACGGCGTTCCAGTTGTGCCACCGTCGCTTCGGTGACCCGGCGGATGCCAACTCTGCGGTTGAGTTCCCAGTTCACATCCGCGTGGCCTTTACCGGTGAGATGGACTAAGGTTCGCACGCGAGCGCTGTTGTCTTCGCGCAGCTTGTGCCGCCGGTTGCGCGGTGACAATGCCGATGCCGAGCCGGGATTGGGGTCGGGCGCCGGGGTGGGTACATCGACAGTGAGTGCCGGCTCCAGAACCGGCAGAGGCGTCTCGGGCGGGCCGTCGTCATCGCCCACCAATCCCGGAATTTCTCCAGCCCCGTCAGGGCTTGACTCGGCTCCTGGTGTTTGATCCAGGTGGGTCGCCTCGAAGGGCTGGCCGGTGTCGTCAAGCGCAATGGCCGAAATCGGGGCAAACAGGGACAGTTGTTCCCCGTCATCATGACGAGAGGCCTCAGAGGCGAGGTCTTCTTTCCACTCGATACGCGTTTCCGCACTGGCTCCATCTTGCGCCTCGGGCTTGCGCAGACTATGCCGGCGTTGCTCTGCAATGCCGAAAGCAAAGCGTCTCAAGCGCATATCGTCCGGAATAAACATGTAAGCGAATTGCTGGCGAAGGGAGCCACTCATGCGTACGAGTCGTCCCACCGCTTGACGAAAAAAGAGGTCTGTCACTGTGTTCGTGGCGTAAACCCCCACCCGCAAACGCGGAATATCAACGCCCTCGGACACCATGCGCACCGCCACAATCCAAGGGGCGCAGCCCTCGGCAAAAGCCGCGATGCGGCGCGACGCATGAGGGTCGTCGGAGGTCGCAATGATGGGGTTCACCCCGAGACGTTCATAGAGAATCCGGCCGATCCCGCGGGCATGGTCCTGATCCATGGCGATGACCATGCCCGCGGCGCACGGATCCTGCTGGCGCAGATGCAGCACCTGCCGATGGGCCTTGGTCAACACGGCTGGGAGCCAGTCGCCGTCAAGATCGAGAGCCGTCCGCAAGCGCTGGCTACTCAAGGTCCGCCCAAGCACATCCTCAAAGGTCGCCGCATAAGCGATCCCATCGGGCGACGTCCATTCCATGCGGCCGTTGATGCGCGGGAAAAAAACCGGCCGGACGACGCGTCGATCGTCGAGGGCTTCGCCATAGCCATATTCGTAGTCGGCCTCGGCTTCATCTCCGACATAGCGGATGAAGGGAATGGTGCTTTGATCGGAGCGAAAGGGCGTACCGGACATACACAGGCGCAGCCAGGCCGGTGAGAAGGCGAGGCGCACGCTGTCGCCCCACGACCGGTTATCCGCCGCGTGATGGATTTCATCGAGCACGACAAAGGCGCCGTGCACCACGTGCCTTAACGCTCTAGGATTTGCCGCCACTTGCTGATAGGTGACGGCAATACCGTGCACATCCGAAGGCAAGGCGCCGTCGCTGGCGCTCCAACCGGGATCGAGGTAAATATCAAACTTCTCGGCCGCCATCGCCCATTGGTGTTTCAGATGCTGGGTGGGAACCACGATGACGATGCGGCGCACTTGTCGTGCCACCAAGGCGCGGTGCACTGCGGTCAGGGCAAACGTCGTTTTCCCCGCCCCTGGGGTTGCCACCGCAAGAAAACTCGCTCGCTCGCGAGCCTCAAGCTTAGCGAGCGCTTCTTGTTGCCACACGCGTAATTGAATGGCTTTCGCCAAGTCTGCTACCCTTCTGTTGCGACCGCAGCGATGCCTCTCCCCCAGGCGCCTCAATTCACGTCTAGGCCAAGAGGAACGGCCTTGATATACTTGATTTTGTAGCGTTCAAGCGGGTAACTTACTTCTGCCGGCCTGGACGAGGAGAAACCGCGATCTTGGATCGAGGCGGGTCCTTCGGTTGACTCCTGAAACTATAAAACACTTCTAGCTGCTCGTCCACTGGGGACAGGGTTTCACCTGATCTGCTCTCCCCGGGTCAAATCACGCTTCCCAGTACGATCCAAATCATGGTAAACAATAGGAATCATGAGGTTGAAGGGAAGCGCCCATGGCGTTTTTTCTGGAGGTTCATGGAGGCCAAGTGGCCGATTCCCTGATCGAGGCCACCCGCTGCTGAGCCCCATAGGAGGCGGCTATAAAGCGGTCGAGGCCTGTCATCTGTAGAAAGAGACAAACCAAGCGAATGCCGCAGGCCCCGACTTCGACACT
>Ga0214472_10002726_pt1 | contig 18845 bp, 18 predicted proteins | sample RVTome_6_FD_207662 | JGI IMG/M metagenome (GOLD analysis project Ga0214472, IMG submission 207662) | Soil microbial communities from uranium-contaminated site in the Upper Colorado River Basin, Wyoming, United States - RVT140D175 | ecosystem: Environmental > Terrestrial > Soil > Contaminated >...
ATGTTCCTGAAGAAATTGCAGCATGACGGATTCTTCTGTCGGTGGTGGTTGCCAAGGTCACTGACAAGTTTACGCCGTGGAAACAGGAAAAAGGGGGACGCGCGCCTTGCGTCCCCCTTTCCAATTTCAGTCGAGCACCGTCACCGACTGGATGACGATGGGCTCCAGCGGCACGTCGTCGTGCCCGGCCTTCTTGCCGGTCTTCTGCTGCTCGATGGTGTAGACCACGTCCATGCCGTCCACCACCTGGCCGAAGACGGCGTAGCCGAAGTCCTGGGGGTTCTTGCCGGTGTGGTTGAGGAACTTGTTCTCCGCGGTGTTGATGAAGAACTGGGCCGTGGCGCTGTCCACCTCGGAGGTGCGGGCCATGGCCAGGGTGCCCGTCTTGTGCTTGAGCAGGTTGGCGGCCTCGTTGACGATGGGGGCGCCGGTAGGCTTCTCCTCCATCTCGGCGGTCATGCCCCCGCCCTGGATCATGAAGTTCTTGATGACCCGGTGAAAGATGGTGCCCTCATAGTGGCCGGCCTCGGCGTACGCGATGAAGTTGGCGACGCTGAGGGGCGCCTTGTCGCGGAAGAGTTCGAGGACGATTTCGCCCATGGAGGTCTCGATCTGGACCAGCGGATTGGATGCGGACATAAGAATTGACTCCCTGGATGGATTTAAATGGTCTGAACGCCGAATTTATAGCCGCCGAGGCAGGAGAGGATCAAGAGCGAATCGCCCCCCAAGGGTTCGGCCGACAAGCGAACCGGCCACGATGCAGGCTGTTGAAAAAGTCCATCCCGGGACTTTTTCAAGGGCGAAGGGGAAAAGCGCGGTTGTTCACGAAGCGCTGCAGGGGTCTGTATGCCGCCGAGAACAGATCCGCCTCCGCCCGGTAATAGCCTCCCCGGGCGCCCATCAGCCCCAGAAGTGCCTGATCCATGGCGTCGGTCTGGAAGGGCCGCAGCTCCAGACGGGCGGTATCCACGGCGGGAGAAGGAAAATCGGGGCTGCGCCAGAAGAGCATGGGGATTTCGTACATGGCCATCACCCGGGTGTTGTGCCCGGCGAAGTTGTCGTAATGGGCCACATTCTCGCCGTGATCGGGAGCGAAGAGCCAGACGATGGCCTCGTCCCTGCGCGACCGGCACAGATCCAGGGTGCTGCGCAGCACATGATCGCCGTAGAGCATGGCGTTGTCGTAGTCGTTGCGGGCCTCGATGGCCCAAAAGGCCCGGCCCGCGCCCTCCAGGCGGGCTGCGACCTCGTCGTTGAGCCCGTCGTAGACGTCGAAGGACTCGGGGTAGCGGAAATCGTAGGCCGGGTGCCCTCCCAAAAGATGCACCAGAATGAACTTGAGGGGCGCCGGATCCGCCAGAGCCGCCTCCAGCGCGGGCAGGACGGACTCGTCGAGACTGCTCTCCCCCAGGACGAACACCAGAGTGCGGAGTCCCTCCCCCTCGTACCCCATGGACGCCAGAAGGCCGTCGCTTTCGAGGGAGGCGGCCAGGGATGCCTGCGCCACGGCAGGGCTGTAGCGGCGGAAAACGTAAAAAGAGGCGGCCGCAGCAGCAGGTGCAGGCAGAAGTAGGGAGCGTTCTGAAGAATGAACTCCCCGGCCTCCGGCACGTCGGTGCCGAAGAGGGCCTCGGTGACCGTCTGGGCATCGGGCGCGACCCCGAAGAGGTTCTTGAGGAAGGCCTCGAAACCCAGGATGAACAGGTAGGGCAGCACCACGACCAGAGCCAGTCTGGATGCGCTGCGCCCCCGCCAGGCCTCGAAGGCGCCCAGGGAGAGGAAAATCAGCCCGCCGCTCAGGGCGAGTTTGCCCGCCTGCACCGGGTTGATGAACCCAGAGCCCAGTATGACGCCAGGACGAGGCCGAAGACCCAGGCGCGGCGCCACCAGCTCATGAGGGGCCCCTGGGGACGGGCGGCAGCATCAAAACGGCCATGCCGGTACGTTGCATCGACGCCTCCCTCAGCCGCCCGGGGTCAGAAGGGAGCGGCGGATCTTGATGACCAGCTTGCGCACGGCCAGCGGTCGTTCCTCCTGCAGGCGGATGCAGGGCATGTGGGCGTCCTGGGGGAAGAAGGCGGCGAAGTGCCCCGGCGCAAGCAGCAGCCTTGCGGCAAAGTCGGCGGGGTGTTCATAGAAGGCGGCGTCCTTCTGCGGATCGTAGGCCCGGGAAACCCGCAGCCCCTGCCGGGGCGCCCAGAAGCAGGCTTCGGCTCCATCGAGCACCGCCTGGATGTCCACAAACTGCTCGTGGGTCTCCAGAACGGCGCCCCGGGCCTCCCGGGTGTCGTAACCCATGTGGATGGCGAAGAGATCCTCGCCCCGGAGCTCATGGCGGCCCTCGGCGAGATCGGCGGGCAGATGGCTGAGAAAGTCGATGGCCTGCTGCCAGAGAGGTCCGAAGGCGTAGCCGGCGGCCTGGTCGATACGGTCGAAAATCATGGTCGGTTCATTCCTGTCGTCTGTGAAAAAAGGAAGATGGGGCTTTGCGGCCGGCGCCGCAAAGCCTGGGGAGTCCCGAAATCTATTGGCGCGCGCCCAGGCTCAGCAGATGCTCCGCCAGGGAGGCGGCCAAGTCCTCGCCGAGCTTTTCCCGGGCCAGGATGTCCGCCCGGTTCTGGATGCGGGAGCCCTCCCGGACGGTCTTGCGCACCGAATCCAGATGCGCCCCTTCGCCGCTGAAAAACTCCACCTGGGCGCTGGCATGACTCCAGTGCCAGGGAGACTGACCGGCGTACTGCTCGCTGCGTATCTCGCCCCTGAGCACCAGATCCTTGTCTTGGGCCCCATTGAGCGAGAGGGAGAGTCTGGAGAGGGCACGGACCATGGCCCCCTTGACGATGTCCTGCTCGTCCCCTTCCAGCTCGACGCCGATGGAGAGACGTCCGGCCAGGGCATCGACGCGACCTGCGATCTCGGAGGTCAGATAGGGGGCGGGCGGGACGAAACCGCTGGGGGAGACGACGGCCAGATCCGCCGCCGGGGTGGCGCGGGCCCTGAGATCGGAGAGGGCCTGCACGTAGAGGGAGAGCTGCCGGATGACGGAGGGGCTGGATTCGGCCTGCCCGACCCGTGCGCTCACCCGGGCATCCAGCTCGTCGATCTGCCCCCGCAGGGCGCGGGAGAGCTGCAGCCGCTCAAGGACGGCCAGCACGTAATAGTCCCTCGACCGCTCGTCGTACCAGGTCTGCGCGATGCGCACACCGGAGAGGCGGCGATCCGTGGTGGTGGTCAGATCCACGGCGGCGCTCTGCCGGTACTGGCCGGATTCGATCTGGCCGATGCGATCCGTCCAGAAGGACTCGCTGCTTCTCTCGCTGGCCTGCACCTGCACCTCGAAGACCTTGGCGATCTGGGCGCGGGCGCGGTCTTCGGCCTGGTAGCGCTCCTTGGCGATGCCGACGCCGATGAAATGAGTCTCCCTGGGGTACTGCCCGCTTTGGCCCAGGCTCCACTCGGGCGCCTTGGGCTTCGAGGCGCAGCCCGCAAGAGATAAAACGCAAACCGCCGTCAACAGCACGAAAAGTTGTCGCATAACCGATCAGCCTCCTTCAGAAAATCCGCGCATGCACAAAGGAAATCCCCCCGCCGGCCGCCTGGACGGGATAGCTCAGCAACCGCCCTGCGGCGCTGATCTCCACCTCCGAGGCGGGGCCTTCGGCGGGCAAAACCGCCATATCGATCGTCCGGGGCAGCATGGACCAGCCCCGCAGATCGGCCTGTTCGCTGATCAGGGCGCCCACCTGGGCCAGCACGCCGGCCAGGGGGCCCAGCTCCTTCTGCGCCGCCCTGGCCGCCACCTGTTTGGCGGCCACCCGGGCCACCGTCTTGGCGAGCAGCCTGCCGACCTTGTCCTCCAGGCTCTGCCGGGCGATGGCCGCAAGGGACTGCACCTGCCGGGCGTCCACCCAGGCGCCTTGGCCGCTGCGCACCCGCACGGAAGGCACGGCGGCGCCGCGATCCCGGTACTCGGGCAGGGCCAGGGCCACGGGAAACCCCTGGCCCGAAGGCACCAGGGCCGTAATCTGGTGCTTGACGGGGATGCAGCCCTTGTCCACCAGCACCACCACCAGTGCCCCGCGCTGCGTTGTGCCGCCGGCGAGATCTCCGGCCATGGCCAGATACTGATCCCGTTCGGCGAAAAAACCCATGCGCCCGGCGGTGGCCACGAGCCTGGGCCAGAGCAGATCGGGCACCGGCTGAGCGTATTTGTTCCGGTATTTCCGGTAGGCGGCCAGACTCTTGCGGTAGGCGATGAAGGCGTTGTTGTCGTCGCCTGACGCCTCGAAGATGAGGCCGCTGAGCAGCCGCAGGAACCCGTCTTCCTGATAGACGTTCTTCTCACCGTAGCGGTCGCCCAGATGGGTCAGCTTGAGGTCGAGCTTGCGCGCCTCCACCGCCGCGCCCTCCAGATCCTGCAGGGCCAGAAAGGCCAGGGCCTTGACGTAGTGGATGTAGGCGGTCTCGAAATCCTCCCCGCTGTAGGGGATGACCTTGTCGTTGCTGACGAAACTGAAACTCTCCCGGGAGAGGCTGCGGGTAACCAGATCCTCGATGAGGGCATCGGCCTCCTCCAGGGTGGCGATGCTGCCGCGGTAATCTCCGGCCAGATACTGGAGCTGCCCCCTCTCCATCAGATAGAGCAGGCGATCGCGATCGCTTCCGGCCAGGGGGGATTTCTCCAGGCGCGCAAGGGCATCCCGGGGCCTTCCCGCTTCGGCGTCGCGCAGGCAGTCGTCCATCAGCCGATCGTAGCGGGCGCAGCCCCCCGAAAGCAGAAGCAGCACCGCCAGGGAAAGCAGCCCCGCGTATCTCAGCGCAGCCGGAACAGTCACCGCCCGATGGGTCCCCGGCTCACCATTTGAACTTGGGGCGCTCGACGTACTTCTTGATTTTCTTGTCCCCGATCCAGACCTTGCGGTTGTCGGCCATGTCCACCAGCTCCAGGTTGGTCTGGTAGTAGATGACCTGCTCGCGGCCTTCCTTGTCCACGATGGAGTTGATGGAGCCGATGAGCATGTAGTCGGCGCCGGCCTCCATGCCGGGGGCCTTGCGGGTCTCGGGGGAGGCGTTGAGATCCTGATCCAGGCGCTCCTCGCGCACGGAGAGCCGCTCTTCGGCCGAGGCCACGAAATTGGCCTTGCCCGAGTTGATCAGGGCCCGCTCAAGATCCTTGGTGAAGGTCTCGGTGCTGATGTGCTCGGTGGAGCGGTTGCGGATGGCGCCCACGATGATGTCGGGGGTCTGGCCGGTGCGGGTAATGTACCGGGTGAGCCAGGGACGATTGAGGCAGTCCTGCACCATGGCCTCGGCCACCTGCCGGCTGTCGATGTCGTTCCAGCGTCCGGAGAGATCCCGCACCTCGGAGACGTCGAGGCGCTCGACCTTGGTGGAGCAGCCCGCAAGGGCCAGGGCGCAGAGGGTCAGAAGCATGAGAATGATGCGTGGGATGTTCATGGTTCAGCGTCCTTCCTGGTTAAGCCGGTCGAAAGCCCGGGCGGCGTTGTCGCGCACATAGCCTTTCATGCGCTCGTCCATGCGCTCCATCTGCTCCAGGGTGGCCTTGACCCCCTCCAGATCCAGGCGGGCCAGGGCGTAGATGGTATCGCTGTCGGGCTCCTTCCAGTATTCGATGACCCGGGCGCCGCGCACCGAGACGTTGGTGAGGTTCTTGATGGTCTGCTCCACGTGCTGCTCCTCCACCGTCTTGTCGCCCATGTTGGTGTTGGTGCTGGCCAGGTAGTCGCGAAAGAGATTGGAGACGAAGGTGTCGAACTGCCGGGCGATGTCCGCCCGGGCCCGCTGGTCGGCGGTCTGGCGGGCAAGGGTCCGGCTGGGCACGCCGGTGACCACCCCCACGCCGTAGAACTGGCGGCTCTCCCCGTCCTTGAAGGCGCCGCTGCCCCGGTTGACCCAGTCGGGGGCCCCGGAAACCAGCTTGTGCTTGCCGGAACAGCCCGACATCAGCACCAGCAGCACCATCCCCGCAAGCAAAATCCATCCCTTGAGCTGCATGTTCATCGGATCCTCTCCTTCTCGCTGTAGAAAAACCTGAAACCGTCAGGAGTGCCTTCGCAGGCGCCTCGCGCCTCACGCCTCACGCATCAATCCCGGCATTATAGCCCATCCGTCCCGGGCAAGCCCAGCGAACCGGCGTCTGCTCAGCCCTCCCGGCGCGGCAAAGATTCGCGCCACTGCCTCAAAAGCAGCTCCGGGTTCATCCCGAAGCCCTCCAGCACCATGGCCAGGGCCGGGGTGACCTCTCTTCCTCGGGCCATCTCCTTGAGCAGCTCTTCCATGCCGCTCCAGCCGATGACCGAGAGCATGTACCTGACCAGCGAGTGACTCTGCTGGTAGGCGAGGGCCGCGCGGGAGGCGGGCAGCTCCTTCCAGGAGCCTGAGAGTTCCTCGAAGGAGAGCAGTTCCCCCTGCCTGACCGCCTCCAGCAGCACCTGGTCGGAGAGCGCATGGAAGCGCCCCTCCTGCACCTGGGCCAGCCCCTCGCCCAGCCACTGAGGGATGCGTCCCGCCATGTAGCGCAGGGCCGCATGGGTGTATTCGTGGAAAAGCACCGCCCTCAAGGAATCATCCACCCGAAAGAGCCCGCCCACGGGAATGCGGATCTTGCCGTCATAGAGCCCGCCGGACCAGTCCGGGGCATCGGTCATGACCCGGTAATGCTCCCGGGTGACGAGCATCACGGGGATGCGCACCTCGGGATAGAAGTTGAGATCCGCCCCCACGAGATTGTAGGCCTCTTCGAGCACGTCGGTCAGCGCCCGGCCGATGCGCGCATCGCCCGAGGCGTCGAAGCGGATCTGGAAATGATGACTGACATCGGCCGAAGTGCCCTCCAGCAGGGCCAGTTCCGTGCGGACCCTGTGCAGCAGGACGGCCGGACCCTGCTGTTCCGGGGCGAGCTCGGAGGCCTGCTCCAGGGCCTCTGCGGCCTCATGGAGCCTCTGGCCGTCGTAGAGGATTCGTCCCAGCAAGGCGTAAAAAGCCGCGTCGGGCCGCTCTTCGATGGCTTCTTCGACCTGCTGCCGGGCCCCGTCCGAATCCCCCTGAAGCAGCAGCGCATAGCCCTGGAGGGCCAGAAGATCCGGCTGGCGGGGATAGCGCTCCAGGGTCGCTCGGATCAGCTCCCGGGCTTCTTCCAGGTGGCCCGAGGCGATTTCCTGTTCGGCCACCCGCAGCGTGCAGCCGATGCGCGCCTGCTCCTCGCGGGGATGGGACACCAGGGGGCGGGCCGTCCTGTCCTGCTGCGCCAGAAAGCTGCGGCAGTTCTCCAGATCCGAAAGAGCCTCGGGAGCCTGGGGGGCGAATCCGCAGAGCAGGGCCCAGAGCAGCGGAACCGCGGCCAGAAGAAAACCATATTTCCTTGCCGTTACGCACGGTTTCAAGGCGCAGCCTCAAGCATCAGGTGAGCAGCACGGCGGGTGACAAAAAAAGCCCTGGAAACCAGGAGGGAGGTGTCCAGGGCAAAAATGGAGGCTGCGTCCAGCCTCCGCTGTGTCCGATCTGGTTCCATTGTACCCCGGCATAAAAAACTGTCAATTTTCCAGCCTGTTGTGGCGAAGCAGCGCCTCGATGGAAGGGCCCCGTCCCCGGAACCGCTCGAAGACTTCCATGGGGGGAAGGCTGCCTCCCAGGCCGAGCAGGGTCCCGCGCAGCCGCCTGCCTTCCCGGCAAAGGGCCTCTTCGTTCTCCAGCCCGGCCTCCTCGAAGGCCGCGAAGGCATCGGCGGAGAGCACCTCGGCCCACTTGTAGCTGTAATAGCCCGCCGCATAGCCCCCGGCGAAAATGTGGCTGAAGGAACAGAGGAAGCGGTCCTCCGGCAGGGGGACGACAGGAGCGAGCTTGCAGGCGATGCGGCGGTGCACCTCGAAGGCATCCTCTTCGCCCCCGGGATCGAACTCGCAATGCAGCCGCAGATCCGTCAGGGCGAATTCCAGTTGCCGCAGCATCCGGCTGGCGGCGCGGAAGCTGCGCCCTGCGAGAATCTTCTCGAAAAGCTCCGCGGGCAGAGGCTCTGCCGTGCGGTAATGGCCGGACATGCCCATCAGGGTGGCGCGATGGTAGCACCAGTTCTCCATGAACTGGCTGGCCACCTCCACGGCGTCCCATTCGATGCCGTTGATGCCCGAGACATCGGGGCAGTCGATCTGCGTGAGCATGCCCTGAAGGCCGTGGCCGAACTCGTGAAAGAGGGTCTCCACCTCGGCAAAGCTCATGAGCGAAGGCACCTCCCCCAGAGGCGGCGTGCCGTTGCAGCACAGGTGCACCACCGGCAGCTGCAGGCGCCCGCCTCGCTCCCGAAGCCGGGGGAGGCATTCGTCCATCCAGGCCCCTCCCCGCTTGGTTTCCGGGCGGCTGTAGGGGTCCAGATAGAAGTGGGCCAGAATCTCCCCGGACTCGTCGCGCACCCGGAAATAGCGCACATCGGGATGCCAGAGGGGGGCCTCCCCGTCGGCCGGTTCGATGCGGATGCCGAAGAGCCGCCCGCTCAAGGCGAAGAGCCCCTCCAGGACCCTCTCCAGGGGGAAATAGGGGCGGATCTCCTCGTCGGTGTAGCGGAAGCGCTCCTCGCGAAGCCGCTCCGCCCAGAAGGCCAGATCCCAGTGGGCCAGGGGCTCCTGCTGCCCCCTCGCCTCGGAGAGCTCCCGCAGCTGGAGCAGCTCGTCCCGGCCATGGGGGCGCGCCGCCTGCTCCAGCCGGGCGAACATGGAGCGGATGGCCTGAAGATCGGGGGCCGTCTTGCTCTCCAGGCTCAGCTCGGCGTAGCAGGAGAACCCCAGCAGCCGGGCCTTTTCGCTGCGCAGCTGCAGTATGCGGCGGATGAGCTCGGAGTTGTCCGTCTCGCCGCCGGAGGCCCGGGTGATGAAGGCGCGGTAGAGCCTCTCGCGAAGCGCCCTGTTGCGGCAGTGCTGCATGAAGGGCAGGTAGCTGGGTCCCTCCAGGCTGATGCGCCAGGGCCCCTCCCCCTCATCCCTCCCCTCCTCCCCCCGGCTGCGGGCATAGGATCGGGCGGCCTGGGCCTTCATGCCTGCGGGCCAGCCCCGGGTGTCTTCCGGGTCCTCCACCAGCAGCTCGAAGGCCTTGGTGGCGTCGAGCAGGTGGTTGGAGAATTCATGGGCCAGGCGGGAGAGTTCCTGCTCGACGGCGTTGAAGCGCTCCCTGGCCTGCCCCTCCAGACCCACCCCGCAGAGCCGGGCGTCGCGCAGCCGCAGGCGAAGGGCCCGCTGCCGCGCCTCATCCAGCGCTTCGAAGCCCGGGGAGCGCTCCAGCTCCAGCATGGCCAGATAGAGGGGGCGGCTCTGGCGCAGGCGCTGATCCAGGGCGACGACCTCGTCCATCACCGAGGCCTGGGCATCGCGCAGCTCCGGAGAATTCTGCACGCCCACCAGGTGCCCCACCGCTCTCCAGGCCGTCTCCAAGGGACGCATGAGCGCCTCCAGGGCCCCCGCCGTCCCTTCCCAGCCGGGGCCGCAGGATTCCTCCAGCTCCGGGAGACTTTTTTCGACCCGGCCAATCAGCTCCAGGATGGCGGGTCTGACGTGTTCGGGCAGGATGCGGTCGAAGGGAGGAATCGAATACTCTTCCAGCAGAGGATTGGTCATGGGCGGCGTCCTTGGGATTCGGGAAGATTGGGGGATCAGCACTCCGAGCCTTCAGTGCCCCGGGGGGCCTCGCAGAATCCCAGGGAATGCAGGGCCTCTTCGAGGATGGCGCGGTAGAAGGGCTTGGGCAGGAAAGCCTCGCAGCCCTGGATGAAGGAGGACATGATGTTCTCGGCGTCGGTCATGGCCGAGGCCATGAGGATCTTGACCCCGCGGCCCGCGCCGTGAAAGCCCTGCCGGTTTTCCCAGCGCCTTATCTCGGCCACGGCGTCGGGCCCCCGCATGTCGGGCATGTCGATGTCCATGGTGATGAGGCGATAGGGGCGGCCCTCGGTATGGGCCCGGTGGAATTTTTCCATGGCCTCGCGGCCGCTGCCGGCCTCCTCCACGTCCCCGTAGGAGGAAAGCAGCAGCTTGAGCTTGCTCAGACTGACAAATTCGTCATCGACGACCAGGAATCTCGACACGAGCCCCATCCTTCATTCTTTCAGTTCTGGAGCTGCGCGACGAAACTGCGCAGCTCAGTGCATTGCATCTTCAACTGCCCCAGGGCCGGGGCGATCCCGTCATGCTGCCCCATTTTGATGAAATCTTCAAGCAATCCGGCCGCATCGGCCAGCGGGTAGGCCGCGAGATTTCCGGCGGCCCCCTTGAGGGCATGGGCATGCCGGCGGATGGATTCGAGATCCCCTCGCGCGAGGGCCTGCTCCAGGGCGGCTTCATGGGTGGGCAGGTTGGCGACGAAACCGTCCAGGATCTCCCCCAGCACCTGGGCGTTGCCTTCGAACTCGGACAGGGCCCCGGGGTAGTCCAGGGGAAGGCCGCAGGCGCCGTTTTCCGGAGCCGGGAGGCTCGGGGGCTCTTGCGCCCTGCCCGCCAGGCGGGAGACGGTTTCGAGAAAATGGCTGCGGCGGATGGGCTTGGTGATGACGTCCACCATGCCTGCGGCAAGGCAGCGGGTACGATCCTCCCCGTAGGCGTTGGCCGTCATGGCCACCACGGGACCCCCCCGGCAGCGGCCCGATGCCCTGCGGATGCGCAGCGTGGCCTCGATGCCGTCCATCAGGGGCATGTTGATGTCCATGAGGATGAGGTCGTAGCGGTTGCGCCTGGCCAGCTCCAGGGCCGCCTGACCGTTTTCCGCGATGTCCACCTCGTAACCGGCGCTTTCCAGGTGGGTTCTGGCCACCTCCTGGTTGGTGCGGCAATCCTCGGCCAGCAGAATCCTGCCCCGGCCCCTGAGAGCCTCATCCATGGGCGGCGGTTCCGCCGGCAGCCGGCGGCTGGGCTGATAGCGTTTCTCGAAGGCGATGCTGAACCAGAAGGTGCTGCCCTCCCCCGGGGTGCTCTGCACCCCGATCTCTCCGCCCATCAGCTCCACGAGCTGCCGGGCGATGGAGGTCCCCAGCCCCGTGCCGCCATAGCGGCGGGTGGTGCTGCCGTCCGCCTGGACGTACCGCTCGAAGATGCGCGGCAGCTTGTCCTGCGCGATGCCGATGCCCGTGTCGGAAACGCTGAATTTGAGCCGCACCCTTGTGCCGCTCTCCTCCAGCATCTCCACATGCACCCAGACCCGGCCGATTTGCGTGAACTTGAAGGCATTTCCCACCAGGTTGGCCAGGATCTGATGCAGCCTGGTGGGGTCTCCCACCAGCCGCAGCGGCACCTCGGGGTCGATGTCGCAGGAGTAATCGAGATTTTTCTTCCGCGCCAGCACCCGCATGGGGGAAGAGAGCCGCTCCAGGGAGCGGCCCAGATCGAAGGGCAGCTGCTCCAGCTCGATCTTGTTGGCGGTGATCTTCGCATCGTCGAGCAGCTCGTTGATCAGGGTCTGGAGGCTTTCGGACTCGGTGAGGATCAGCCCCGCGTAATCCCGCAGGTTGCGGGAGGCGCCCGAATAGCGGATCAGTTCGGCGAAACCCACGATTCCGTTGAGGGGGGTGCGCAGCTCATGGGAGATCTTGGCCAGGAACTCGCTCTTGGCCTCGCTGGCGCGCTCCGAGGCCTCCCTGGCCTCCTCCATCTGGGCGCGGGTTCTCTCCAGCTTGGCCATGCTGGAGAAGGCGGCGCGCATGGAGGCCGCGATGAGCCCCAGGCTGCCCAGCACCAGCACCAGCAGCACCAGGGAGCTGTACCGGATGTTGGCATCCATATCCTGCTTGAGGGCGGTGACGTCGTAGTAGATCTCGAAGGCGCCCAGAAAGCGGCTTCCCGACATGATGGGCACGTAGGTTTCCACCACGTCCCGATCCAGCACGAATCCGTGACTGGTGGCTCCGTCCTTGCGCACCAGCTGGGTATACTGCTGCCCCCGGGCCAGCTGGCGCCGGAAATACTCCCGGCCGTTGACCGTTCCGATGTCCTGGCCGTCGGAGGCGTAGAGCAGCACCCCCGCCTCGTTGAAGAGCTTGACCTTGTACAGGCCCAGCTCCGTCTCCGTGGCCAGGATCCTGTCCCGATCCAGCAGGCGCATGTCCAGCTCCCGCAGGTTGGGGAAGAACTCCCCGCGCAGGTGCCGGGCCACCCGCGCCGCCTCGTCCTCCACCTTGGAGATGATGGTCTCGCTAAATCGCGGATAGATCATCCAGAAGTTGACAATCAGTATCAGGGTGAAGGACAGCAGGGTGGCGATGGCGAGGGGCTTGAAAGATTCCTTGGAAGTCAACCGGTTACCTCTTCTACCTTCGAGTCGTTTCACAGAAGAAAAGCAACCTTGGGGGGCCGCCCGGCCCGTTGCCTACGCAAAGGTCGATCCAGCCCGGAATCCCTTGCCCGAAACGCGCCGGGCCACGACAAAAAAAGGGCCCCTTTTTCGGAATCCGACGAAAAAGGGGCCCCGGGATGAGGCAGGGGGGAAGCGATCCCCCCCGGGTCAGCGCCGCCGCTGCTCCCTCTCTTTTTCCCGCTGCCGCTGGATGAACCCCACGGGGGGGGCCCACTTCTGGGGATGCTTGCGCTTCTGGGTCACCAGGGTGAGATCCGAGGGCTTGAAGACGTTGATGTTGTGGGTGTTGGGCGTGGTGAGGATGTACTGGGCTCTGGTCGCCTCCAGAAAGGCGCCCACCTTGTCGATGTTGAATACGTCCAGATGGGCGAAGGGCTCGTCCACGAAGACGAAGCCGCCGCTGCGGCTCTCGTCCATGAGCAGCCCCACCAGCAGGATGAGGGACTTCATGACCTGCTGGCCCCCCGAGGCCTCGCCGTCGTTGAGGCCGATCATGCCCTTCTGGTCGAAGTCGAACTTCACCACCAGCCCCGCCTGGGAGAGGATGAGATCGTCGTTCTCCAGATGGGGGGGCTCGATGCGCACGTCGATGCCCGCAAGGGAGCCCAGCTGCCGGACGTTCTTACCGTAGCGGCGCACCGTGGCCCGCAGCACGTTGATGTAGCTCTCCCGGGCGTCCTCGGTGCTGCGCAGGTGCCGGGCGTGGTAGACGCGGCGGACCTTGATGGTCTCGTCGAGGCTGCGGTAGTCGGCCTCCAGCTTGTCGCGCTTGACGAGCACGGAGGGATCGCGCACCCACTGGCCCTCGTCCAGGCGCTGCTGCTGGCGCAGGATGTCGCGGCGCACCGCGTCGCCCGACTCGTACTTCTCCCGCAGCTCCTCGAAGCTGCGACGGGAAAGCAGCGCGCCGGGGATGCGCAGGCAGCGTCCCCGGTACTCCAGGATGCGATCCGCCTGGGCGCGCCTTGCGCCCTGGAACTCGGTGCGCAGACGATGACTGTCGCGCTCCAGCAGCGACAGCCGGGTCTGGAGCCCCTTCTCCTCCATCTCCAGGCGGTGACGCAGCTCCCGGTTCCGGCCGGAGGCCTCGAGCAGCTCCGCGAGCCGTACCCCTGCGGCCCGGGTCTGCTCCAAAAGCCCGGGCAGCTCCTGTTGCGCCCGGGCAAACTCTTCGGCCCGGGCCGCAAGCTCCCGGGTCTGATCCCGGCCTTCGAGCAGGCGCTGGAGGCCGGCCACGCTCTCGCAGAGGACGGGAATCCGCCGCTGCAGGGCATCCTCCTCGAGGCGCAGGGCCTGCTGCGCAAGCTCCAGCTCCTCCAGGCGGCTTTTTCTCGCCCCTTCTCCGAACTGGTAGCGGCGGCGCTCCACCCCGATGTGGCGGCCGCCCCGGCGCTCGCGGTGGAAGCCGTCCAGGGTGATCCAGGACCGGTTCTCGGGCAGGCGCTCCCCTTCGGAGACCGACTCCACCCGGGATATGCGATCGAGCAGGCTGAAGATCCAGGGGGCGACCCTGCCGTGGAACTGCACCACCTCGGCCAGGGAACCCCTGGCGGGCGAAGGGGCGATTTCCCGCTCGCCGACGATGAAGTGCCGGTAGCGCTCCCTCTGGCCGATCTCGAAGGCGCGGGAGCGCTGGGCCGGGTCCTCCAGCAGCACCAGATGAGCGTAAGGGGCCAGAACGGCCTCCACCGCCCCCTGCCAGCGCGCATCGAGGATCTCCACCAGATCGGTGAGCAGGCAGTGTTTGATGCCCGCGGCATCGAGCTCCGCCCGCATGCTCCGGGCGAAGGGAGGCTCGTCGGCAGCCCCGCTGCCCAGGGCGCTCATGCTGCCTTCGAGCTCCCGGCGATCCCGGCGGATGGCGCTCAGCCGGGCCTCAGCCAGGGCCAGCTCCTGCCTGGCCTCCTTGAGCTCCCGGGCCTTTTCGGCCGCATCGAAGCCCTCGGCGCCTTGGCGGCAGGCCGCCTCCAGCCGCAGCTTTTCCTGCACCAGCTTCTCGGCGTCCCGGGCCAGATCCCGCAGGCTCTGGAAGCGCTCCTGCAATTCCTGCCGCTGCGATTCGCCGCTCTGTTCGGCGCCCTGGGCCGCCTCGATGGCCTCGCGCCGGCTCTGCTGCTCGATGAGCAGCACCCGGTGGGCTTCCTCCTGCTCCCGCAGCTCGAAGCGCTTCTTTCTCAGGTGCAGCCGCTCCCGCAGGATCTCGTCGCGCACGTCGGCCAGCCTCGCCCGGGGCAGGGTCTCGTTGCGCAGCAGGGCGAGCTCGTCGCTGAGCTGCTTCCAGCCGTTGTAGGAGTTGACGCCGGCCTCGGCCTCGCGCAGGCGGGTGCCCAGGCCGGCCAGATCCGTCTCCAGCGACTCGATCTCCCGGGCGATCTCCAGCTGCTCGTTCTTGGACTGCTGGTAGTTCTCCAGCACCTCCTGATCCCCGAAGACGCTGAAGACCAGATCCAGCAGGCCCTTGGGGCTGTACTCGCAGAGCTTGTCGGTGTCGCCCTGCTCCAGGGAGAGCACCTTCTGGATGGCGGGGGTGAGCCCCGCGTTGACCAGGCGCTGGCGGTAATCCCGCACCCCCAGAAGCTCCCCCTTGCGCTCCAGCTCCTCGATGGGCACGTCCCCTTCGGCCATGAGGTAGTGGCGCTGCCAGTCCCCGCCGTTCTTGCGCACCCGGCAGGCCAGGGTCACCGTCTCGGTGAGGATGGGGAAGAAGGGTCGGCTGCCGCTGTCCAGCCGCCGGTTGTCCACCAGGGTGCGAAGCCAGGCGCAGGAGCTGCCGTTGCGCCGCACGTAGCGCTTGTAGTCGCGCCCCGAGCTGCAGGGGATGCACAGCAATGTGCGCAGTGCGTCGAGCAACGTGGTCTTGCCGCTGCCGTTGGGGCCCACCACGGTGATGATGCCGGCATCCAGCGGCAGGCTGAAGCGCTCCCAGTAATCCCAGTGGACGACTTCGAGACTCTTGAGATTAAACATCCTCGTCCTCCTGCGCGCCGCGTACGGGCATGGCCTCGGCCAGGCGGCTGCCCAGAAGATCGCCCAGGGCGCCGTCCAGGATGCGATCGGCCATGAGGTTGTAGTCGAAGAGCAGATCCAGCAGGGGCCCCTCCAGGATGTCTTCTCTGCGCTGCACGATGAACCCCAGGCGGGCGAGCTGCCCCAGGTTCATCTTGACCCGGGTGGCGCGGCCCAGCCGATCGCCGAAATCGGCGATGAGGGTCTGGCGGCTCACCGCGGGAGCCACCTCGCGGCTTCTGGGCAGGGGCGTATCCTGGACGAACATCTCCGTCTGGGCGTCGTCGCCGCCCTTTCGCCGCCGCTCGATCTGGCGCTGGCGCTTGGGCAGGATGATGAGGGCCCAGAGCACCACCAGCAGGGCCATGGCGCTGCGATCCAGCCCCAGGCTGTTGGAGGTCCAGACCTCCCCGGCGCCCAGCACCGGCTGCTCCAGGGCGCAGATGAGGGCAACGCTCACATGGTCGGCGTAGGGGTTGTCCACCAGGCGCAGGCCCACCGACTCCAGGCGGCCGTCGAGCTCCTGACGGAATATCTCGTCGGTGAGGGCCCGCCGCACCAGGGGCTCCTCCCTCGATAGGTACTGCCGGGCCAGAATGCGTCCGGCCAGTATCTTGACGTCCGATTCCATCTTCAGACTCTCTCCTGTTCTTTGGGCAGGATGCGGCCGCTGCTCATGGCGGCCACACCGAAACGGCCGATGGGCTGGGTGCCCGCATCCAGATGCATCTCCAGGGGCAGCCGGGCCAGATCGGCCACCTGCCCTTCCAGTGCCTGGGATTCGGGATCGCCCAGCAGCGCCGCCAGGGAAAAACGGTAGGAACTGGTTTCGAAATCCTCCGCAAGAAGCAGCTCATGCAGGGGCCTGGGTTCGCTGACGCGGCTCAGTCCCTCGAAGAGGCGCTTGAGCAGGGGCAGCTTCTCGGCCTCCCCGAAGGCATCCTGCACCTGGGCGCTTCTCGCCTCGGGCAGGGCGGACTCAAGGCCGCCGTCGTGAACACGATCGATGAGCTCGTGCTCGGCCACGTCCAGGGCGATATCGGCGAGCAGAAAACCCGGCGCGGGCGAGAAACTCAAGGCGCCTGCGGCCAGGGCGCAGAGACGCTCCTCGCTGAGGGTGCGCAGCCAGCGGTTGATGTCCGTGGTGGTGAGCCCGCTCTGTCCCAGATGCACCTTCTGGCTCTCCAGCTGGTTGAGGGTGCGCTGGAAGACCGAGGCCATGCGCAGCAGGCGGCTCTGCACCTGCCCGATGCGCTGGGCCACCCGGTGGGTGGCAGGATCCAGCTCCTCGCCGGCGGCGATTCTGCGCATCAGCTCCGTGCCCTTCTCCACCCAGCGCCACACCGAGTGCAGGCGCTTCTCCGCCGACCGGATGCGGTGCTCGCTGCCCGAGAGCACGGCCCGGTTGAATTCCTCCTGCAGCTCGTTGAGCCGCGAGAGCAGATGCTGCAGATCGGAGCTGTCCACCTGCCCCACGCCGGCGCCCGCGGCCAGCTGGGAGGTGATGTAGCCCAGATCGTCGCCTTCTACGGCGCCGAACTTGAGCAGGGTGGAGATGGCCGAGAGGGCCATGCGCCCCTGGGGGCTCACCTGGTAGAGGCCCGTCTCGCCCTCGAAGAGCAGCAGCTCGCGCTCCCGAAGGCGGGCAAGAACCGTCTCGAGCTTCACCGGGTCCAGGTAGGCGAAATGGGCCCGCAGCTCCTGGGGGCTCCAGCAGGGCTGCTCCCCCCTGCCCCCGATCTCCCGCAGCACCAGCAGCCGGATGAGCACCTCGTCCTCGCCGCCGCGGAAAAGGGCGATGAAGGCCGAGATGGCGCCTCTAGCCTGCAGCAGGGGGAAAAGAGCGGGAAGATCCGCCTGCTCCACCCCCTCGCGGAAGAAGTCCTGCATCAGGCTGTCGTTGTCCGTTTTTTCCGTCATGATCCGAATGAAAACTTTCTTTCTTTTGAGGGCCAGGTCCGCCGAAAAGGCGCTGCATATTCGGCCAAAGGCCGCGCTCTGTCAAGACCGCCCTCAGACCCCGAGGATACGCTTCCTTGCGGCGGATGGAAGGTAATGCTAGTATTACCAAAAGGAGGTCTGTCGATGCCGACCGCAACGAGCAAACTCACATCCAAGTATCAAGCCACCATTCCGGAACCTGTCCGCAGGGTCCTTCATCTGAGAGCAGGCGATGCCATTGCTTTTGACATCGAGGACAACCAGATCCGACTCAGAAAAGCGGTGCCCCTGGATCTGGCCTTCGCGCGGGCGGTCGAAGGAACGCTGAGCGAATGGGATTCGGCCGCCGATGAAGAGGCGTATCGTGACCTTTGATGCCTTCGATGTCGTTGTTGTTCCCTTCCCGTTCACCGACCGGGCCACCGCCAGGCACCGCCCCGCATTGGTTCTGTCCGATGCTCAGGTGTTCAATCTGCGGATCGGGCACGCCGTCCTGGCGATGATCACGAGCGCAAAAAATTCGGATTGGCCGCTCGACATGGAGATCCGGGATCTGGATTCCGCGGGCCTGCCCTGCCCTTCCATCATACGGATGAAATTGTTCACCCTGGATGAGAAGCTGATTATCAGAAAAGCAGGAAAGCTCGCCGGTGGGGATCGGGAAAACGTCAGGGAAACACTTCGCCGGCTGTTTCCCTTGGGGTAGGGGGCGGGAAGCCGGAGCGCTGTAAGCGGGAGGCGGGGGGGTTCTTGCGCCTTACCCTTGGCTTTCTACGGGGAAGAGGGGCCAGCTCGATTTTTCGATCTCACTCTGAACTCAACGATTTTTGGAAGTAAATCGCACGCCGGGGATGCCGGCGAAGTGCTCGTCCTGGGTCCATAAAGCCGCCTCGCTGCAGCGCGCCGTGGTCAGAATGATACTGTCGGCCATGGGGAGTGAGAGCCTCAGATTTTACACTCGTGGAAAAGAGGCGGAAAGACACCGCTTCGATCAGTTGCGAGGATGGTGCAGGCGGAGCGGCAGATGCTCCTGATAAAGAAGAAAATCATCATCAGCGGTCAGAATCGACAGATTATGCCGTTGAGCAACGGCGCAGATCAGAAAGTCGGTGTTTGACCCCTGAACACCCTTGCGCCGACAGGAATTAAAACATTCGGCGGCATGTTCGAAATCGGCTGGAACAAGTTTCAGATCGGGAAAAGCCCTCAGATGATCCCTCAGGACGTTGAACTGTTCGAGGGAGCGCAGACCCGAGAGAAGTTCCTGACGGACAGGGCCGATCATCTGAACTCGGAGTTCGGCGATCAGCTCACGCAGCTCCAGAACAAAAGAATCCTCAACCACCCGGTTGCGTCGCAGTGCCAAGGACCAGACGCTGGTATCGACCAGGACCTTCATGTTTTCTTCCGCTGTTCCTTGTAGTCGTAATCCGGATCATAATCGACCTGGTTAAAAAAGCCGAGAATCTCCACTTGTTTGCGGCGCTGAATGTATTCCTCAAGGGCTTCGGTTACGACGGCTTTTTTGGTCCTGTGCCTGCTCAGCTTGC
>Ga0214472_10002727_pt1 | contig 18843 bp, 13 predicted proteins | sample RVTome_6_FD_207662 | JGI IMG/M metagenome (GOLD analysis project Ga0214472, IMG submission 207662) | Soil microbial communities from uranium-contaminated site in the Upper Colorado River Basin, Wyoming, United States - RVT140D175 | ecosystem: Environmental > Terrestrial > Soil > Contaminated >...
CCACGAGCAGCCCACGGCGTCGGGCCGTCACGGCAGGCCCCCGGCCGGAATCACGACCCGTCCGACGCCGTCGCGGTACTCGATCTTCGTCCCGAACGGCTCCGACAGCCGGATCAGGTCGTCGATGATCTTCCGCCCGAGCTCGGGTTCTGCCAGGAGCGGCCGCCCGCGCTGGCTGGCGGGCTTGCCGAACCCCAGTGAGATCGGGTGCAGCACGAGATCGACCAGCGCGCCGCCCTGAAACGTCGGCACGGCGACGACGGCCTCCCAGATGGGCGGGTCCGCCGGGAAGCCGGTCGTGTCGTCGCGGTACCGGCGGCTGTTGAAGTCGGCGACCTGGGCATCGGGACCGAGGTCGTAGCTCTCGTAGTTCTCGCTCGGGAGGCGCAGCAAGGTCTCGTTCTGGAAGATGAAGTCGCCCAGGCTGTACATGATGGGCTTGCCCTTGTAGATCTCGATGCCGCGCAGCACGTGCGGGCCGTGGCCGACGAAGACATCGGCGCCGGCGTCCACCATCGCGCGGGCGAACGTCACGAGGAACTGCGCCGGCACGAGGCGGTTGCGGTCGCCCTCGTGCGCGTGGATCGTCACGATCGTGTAGTCGGCCAGCCGGCCGGCGCTCCGGACGGCGGCCGCGATCTCGGTCATGTCCTCTTCGTTGGGCTCGGTGCGCACGCCGGGCTCCGGGCCGACGACCACGCGCGTGCCGAAGACGCTGAGCGACTGGGCGCCTCCGCGACCGCCGCCGCCGCCGCCGCGGCCGCCCAGACCGGCGGTGGCCATGGCCTCCCGGAGCGCGGCCAGCCCGGCCTCGGTCGTCGTGTAGGTTGTCGTGAACCGGAGCGGGTTCAGGCCCGGCCGGCCGGGGATGTCGCCGCGCGAGCGCCCGGCCCGCGAGTGGTCGGGGAACGTCGACGCGACCGAAATGAGCGCGACCCTCGCCTTGGCGGTCTCGAGGAAGTGGGGCTCGCGGGCCTCGGTGAGCGTTTCGCCGACGCCCGCCTGCACGAGGCCCGCCGCCGCCACGTGCCTGGTCGTGATGCGCATGCCCTCCACGCCGTAATCGCCCGTGTGGTTGTTCGCGCGCGCCACCATGTCGAAGCCCGCCCAGACGAGCTCCTTCGCCAGCGCCGGCTCCGCGCGCATGTAGGTGCCGCCGCTCTGGTTCATCGGGTACGCCTCGTAATCGTGGAAGAGCATCTCGAGGTTGGTGAACGCGGCGTCGGCGCTCCGAATCAGGTCGATCATCCGAAGGAACTCCGGCTCCTCGTAGACGGACAGTCGTCGCGTGATGATCGAGTCGCCCGTGAGCGCCATCGTGAAGGCCGGCCCGGAACGAGCGGCCGGCGTCTGACGCGCGGGAATCGGCGCGGCAGCCCAGCACAGCGCCGCGGCCAGGGTGAACGTCAGGAGTTTCGGCTGCATGGGCACCCCCCAGAGTGGCGATGATGGCATAAGCTGAGGGCCATGCGGAGACGCGTTCTCGGCCTCACCCTGGCGTACGCAGCCGCCGCCACGGCGCTCGCGGCCACACCGCCGGATTCCTGGCCGGGCTTTCGCGGACCCGGCATGAGCGGCCTGGCCGGCGACGCCGCGCTCGCCGTGAGCTGGTCCACGACCGAGAACGTGGCGTGGGTCGCCGACGTGCCCGGCCGCGGGTGGTCGTCGCCCATCGTCTGGGGCGACACGGTCTTCGTCACGTCGGCGATCAGCGGCGGCGCGTTCAAGCAGCCGTCGCCGGGAATCTACGGCAACGACTACATCGCCGAGCTGCGGGCCCAGGGCCTGCCGTCCGACGAGGTGATGCGGCGCGTCCTCTCGCGCGACGGCGAGACCTCGGAGGAGTCGGGCGAGGTCCGGTACATGGTCTACGCCTTCGACGCGACGACGGGTGCGGTGAAGTGGGCGCAGGAGGCCGTGAAGGCGCCGCCGTTCAAGGGCCGGCATCGCAAGAACACGTTCGCGTCGGAAACGCCCGTCACCGACGGGGAGCGGCTCTATGTGTCGTTCGGGCAGAACGTCGGCCTGTTCGGCTACTGGCTCGACGGCGCGCCGCTCTGGAGCCGCACGTGGCCGCCGCAGCCGATCTACCTCGACTTCGGCACCGCGTCGTCACCCGTCGTGCACGAGGGGCGCATCTACCTCGTGCAGGACAGCCAGGAACAGTCGTTCTTCACGGCGGTCGACGCGAAGACCGGCGCCGAGCTGTGGCGGCGCGAGCGCGCGCCGGCCCCGTCGATCATGAAGTCGTCCTGGGCCACGCCCTACGTGTGGACGAACCACCTCCGCACGGAGATCGTGACGATCGGGCAGGGGGCGGTCGTGAGCTACGACTCCGAGGGACGCGAGCTCTGGCGTCTTGCCGGCGTCGGGCACGCCTCGCCGTCGCCGCTCTCGGTCGGCGGGCTGCTCTACGTCGGCACCGGGGCGCAGAACGGCGACGCGCGCCGGCCATTCTTCGCGATCCGGCCGGGCGCGACGGGCGACATCACGCTCGCGGCCGACGCGACGTCGAGCGAGTTCGTGGCGTGGATGCACCCGCGCGCGTCGGGGTACACGCCGTCGCCGCTCATCCACGACGGCCGGATCTACCTCGTGCACGACACCGGCATCATGACGGTGTTGCGGGCGGAAACGGGCGAGGAGATCTACAAGGCGCGCCTGGGCGGCGTCGGTCACACGTTCTCCGCCTCGCCGATCGCCGCCGGCAGCCGGATCTACTTCCCCGATGAGGAAGGCGTCACGATCGTGCTCGAGGCGGGCGACGAGTACCGCGAGCTGGGGCAGAACGACCTGGGCGAGCTGACGTTCGCGTCGCCGGCCGTAGTTGGGAACGCGCTGTTCGTGCGGACTGAGCGGAAGCTGTACCGGATCGAGCAGGGCAGCCAACTTGACTACTTCACTTATTCACGACGTTCGTTCGCTCATTCACTCAATTCGCTAACTCGCTGAATTGACGAATGCCACCCCGGCCCCGACCCCGGCCCCGGCCCGCCGGCGGCGCCGCGCCCGTGCCGAGCCTGGTCACCTCCCGGGCCTTCATGTCATAGACGTCGCCGGGCGACAGCACGTAGTACGGTTTCTCCCACGGCTGGTAGAGCCGTGTGTTGTCGTGGATGGCCACCTTCCACTTGCCCATCACCTCGAAGGTGTCGCCGGTGACGATGATCGCGGTGCTTTCCGACAGGCCGATGCCAAGGAGCTCGGGATGCTTCTGGATGACGGGGATGATGTCGTCCCAGCGGTTGCGCGTGTTGATGTGCTGGTCGATCGCGACCTTGCGCAGGAAGGCGAACCCCTTCTGGTGGTTGGGCTCCTCGGTCATGACGACGGTCGAGCCCGACGTGTCGCCGCGGACGAGGTAGTCTCCCTGGATCGTCGCGCCGGCCGAGCTGCCGCCGATGACGCCGCCGCGTTCCAGTACCTGGTGGAACTCGTCGTACGTGCGGGTGCTGGCGAACGAGTCCACGAAGTTCCACTGCCGGCCGCCGTTAAACCAGACGGCGGTCGCGTCCTTGAGCAGCGACGCAAAGGCCTCGGTGTCGGCGACCTTCGGGTCGTACGTATGCAGCATACGCACGTTCTTGAGGCCGCGCGCAATCCACGACCGGACGACTTCGTCCTCGACGTACACGCGCGGCGTGCCGTCCTGGTTGAAGTTGCCGCCCGACGCCGGCACTATCACGAACTTGCCGTCCGGTCCGCCGCCAAGCTCGATGAACTTCTCGACGATTCCGGTCCCGTTCGTCGATCCCCCGCCGACGATGACCAGGGTGCCCTTCGCCGGCCCGTATTCGGGCGGGGCCTGCACCGCGATCGCGGGAACCTGGAGGAGCCCGACGGCGACGACCAGGGTGGCTGTGACGAACGACAGGGCGAGCCTGCGCATGAATCCCTCCATGAGGAGTGCAACACGATCCGGTTCGGGTGAAGACGGCCGGGATCTTATCGCGATGCGACGCAAATCAGGAGACCAGAATCCGGTACCCGAACCACACGAGGGGCAGGGCGGCCACGGCCGTCGCGGTACGAGCGGTGCCGGCCGGCCCGGCCGCGCGCCGCGCCGCGACCACGAGTGCGACACCCCAGAGCGTCATCGCCAGGCTGGCGAGCACCGGCAGCAACAGCAGCGGCGCGGCCGACCATCGTCCCCAACCGTCAAACTGACGGACGTAGAGCATCAGCCCGGCAAGCGACGCAACGGGCACCCAGCACAGGCCGATCAGCAGGCGGGTTGCCATGTCCGTCGCGCAGCGCTAGCTGCCCGCTCCTCCCCGCCGTCCCCAGTTGGGCGGCGGCGGCTCCTTGGTCAGCCGCTGCGGCGGGTTCTCGTCGAGCAGCTTCAGCGCGACCTCCACCGCCTTTTCGAGCTGCGGGTCGCGGCCGGCGATCTCCTCCTTGGGCGTGTTCTCGACCTCGACGTCGGGCGGGGTGCCTTCGTTTTCGACCGCCCACTGGCCCTCGCGCGTGAAGAACGCGCCGCGCGGCGCGATCATCGACCCGCCGTCGATGAACGGCGGCGTGTCGGCCGTGTGCACGAGGCCGCCCCAGGTGCGGGTGCCGACGAGCGGGCCGATCTTGCGGTAGCGGAACATCCACGGCATCAGGTCGCCGCCGCTGCCGGCCATCTCGTTGATGATCATCACCTTCGGCCCCCAGATGCCGGCCGACGGGCTCGTGAACGGATAGCGGTCGCCGGCCACGTTGTTGAAGTAGCCGTCGAAGTCGCGGCCGAGCACGTCGATGATGTAGTCGGCCGCAGACCCGCCGCCGTTGTAGCGCTCGTCGATCACCGCGCCGAGCTTGTCCTGCTGGGCGAAGTAGTACCGGTTGAAGTTCGCGTACCCGCCCTGGCCCGTGTTCGGCAGGTGCACGTACGCGAGCCGGCCGCCCGACAGTTGATTGACCTTCCGGCGGTTCTCCTCCACCCACGCCTGGCGGCGGAGACCGCCTTCGTTCGTGACGGGCACGACCGTGACGTCGCGCGCCCCGTCGGCGGTTGGCTGGCTGTTGACGGTGAGCTTCGTCTGCCGGTTGCCGGTCCCGTCGAGCAGCCGGTAGATGTTGTCGGGCGCGCGCAAATCCTGGCTGTTGATCGCGATGATGTAGTCGCCGACGTTCACATCCACGCCCGGCTCGGCCAGCGGCGCGCGCAGGCCGGGGTTCCAGCTCTCGGGCCCGTAGATCTTCGTGATGCGGTAGCGCCCGTTCTCGATCGCGAAGTCCGCGCCGAGCAGCCCGCCGGCTCCGCCGCCGCCGGGCCCGTCCGGCATGTCGCCGCCGCGGACGTACGAATGGCCGATCGCGATCTCGGCGCCCATGTTGTCGAGCACGTAATTGAGATCCGCCCGGTGGTTCACATACGGCAGGAGCTGTCCGTACATCTCGCGCATCTTCGGCCAGTCGGACCCGTGCGCGTTCTCCACGTAGAGATAGTCGCGTTGGTTGCGCCAGCCCTCGTTGAAGATCTGCTTGTACTCTGCCTTGGGCTCCAGATACATCCGGAGCGACACCTCGATCCGGCCCGCGCCGGCCTGCGGCGGGTTGCGGTCGGCATCGACGACGAAGAGCGCGGGTCCGGTGGCGCCACCCCCCCCTCGACCGCCACCGCGGCCGCCGCGTCCGCCGCCGCCGCCGCCGCGATAGAGCAGTTTGCGGCCGTCGGCGCTCAGCGCGTAGCCGGCCACGCCGGCCACGAACTGCGCGGCGCTGCGGCTGCTCAACTGGTAGCGCATCAGGTTGTTGCCGGTGCGATAAAACACCGTGCCGGCCACGCCGGCTTTCAGATCCGAATGCGCCTCGACGGGCACGCCCGGCACGGAGATCACCCGCGTCTCGAGGCCGTCGGCGTCGATCTGCACCGTGACCGGCGCCTGCGCGGCCGGTGCGGGTGCTGGCTGCTCGCCGGCCGCCTGGGCGCCGCCGCGTCCACCCCGCCCGCCGCGGCCGCCCGGCGCACCGGGCGCCGGCGCCGCGCCGACGCCGGTTTCCTCGTCGCTCTCGGGCAGGAGCGGCGTCGGCTCGCCCTTCTTGAGAATCGCGAAGTAGAGACCGAACGTCTCGGTGAACGGGTAGCGCGTCATGTCGAGCCACTGCGACATCAGCCCGAAGTCGGTTGACGCAAGAAACCAGAGGTACCTGCCGCTCGCGTCCCAGGCCGGCCAGACGGCGTCGGCCAGGCCGTCGGTGACCTGAATCGTCTGGCCCGTCTCGACGTTGGCCGCGAAGATCGCGTGGTAGAGCGACCGCAGCCGCGCGGAGTAGGCCACCCACTTCGAGTCGGGGCTCCACACCGGGTTGAGCGTGCGCGTCGGCACCATCCACGTTTCCTGGCCGACGACCTTGGCCTGCCCGGTCTCGACGTCGAGCACCCACACCTTCACGTCGGTGTCCGTGTAGAGGATCTTCGTCGAATCAGGCGACCACGAGACGGTGTAGTACTGCGTCGGGTTCGGCAGCTTGATCTCGCGCGGCGGCGACAGGCCGTCCTGCGCGGTAACCATCAGCGAGTACTCGCCCGACGCGTCGCTGAAGTACGACACGTACTTGCCGTCGGGCGACCAGGCGGGGTTCTTCTCGGCCGATCCGCTCGACCGGGTCAGGTTGCGGACGTCGCCGTTCTCGACCGGGATCGTGAAGATTTCGCCGCGCGCCTCGACGACCGCGCGCTTGCCCGTGGCCGAGAGCGCCATGTTGCCGATGTTGCCCGAGACGTCCTCCCAGCGCGGCATCATCCAGGGGAAGTCGCCGACGACCGCGATCTGAAGCCGCTTCGTCTGGCCGTTTTGCGGGATCAGCTCGTGGATGTAGCCGGCCTGCTCGAAAACGACGACGCCCGCGCCGGCATCGATGGACTTGACGTCGAAGTCGCGGAAGCGGGTCATCTGGCGGATGCGCCTGGTCGCCGTGTCGTAGGCCCACACGTTCGCGACGCCGTCGCGATCCGAGATCCAGTACACCGACGACCCGAGCCACACCGGATCGATCTCCTTCGTCCGGTTCTCCCACGGCGTCGTCTCCAGGTCGAAATCGTCGAGGTCCACGATCCAGATGGCCTTGTTCTGGCCGCCGCGATAGTTGCGGCGCTCTTCATCCCAGGAGGTGTTGAGCCGGTACGCGATCCGTCGTCCGTCGGGCGAGATCGATCCCTGGTAGCCGCGCGGGATCGGCAGCGGCTCCTCGACGCCGCCCTCGACCGGCACGGTCCAGAAACGCGGCGCGCTGCCCGGCCCCCAGGTCGCGCGCCCGGACGTGAAGAGGATCTTCCGACCGTCGGGCGTCCAGCCCTGGACGGTGTCGGCGCCCGGGTGCCACGTCAGGCGCTTCGGCTCGCCGCCGGCGGCGGGCACGACGTACACGTCGGTGTTGCCGGAGTAGTCGGCGCTGAACGCAAGCATCGACCCGTCGGGCGAGAAGTGCGGGTTCTCGGTTCCGCCGGGCAGACTGGTCAGGCGCCGCGCCAGGCCGCCGGCGCGATCGACGATCCAGATGTTCTGCGCGTAGGTGAACGCGATGCTGGTGGCGCTCACCGCCGGCGTGCGCAGCAGGCGCGTCTCGGGCGGCGCGGCCGCGTCGAGCGGCATGCGGAACGGAAGCGCCAACAACGGCAGGGCGAAGAGGGCGATCAGGATGCGTCGGGCCAGCATGGGTCGGTCCTCCGGGAAGGGCAGGTTTCGGGTCGGGGCGATCTTACCCCCTGACGCGGGCGAGGTCGCTCGAACCTCGCCCCGCGACGGAGATACGACGGGCGGACTGGCGTCGCTCACACGGGCGCCCCGGCGGGTCTCCGGACGATCCGAACGCCTCGCACGGTTTTGGACTCGCCGAAGCCTCGTTCAATCTGCTCGATGTTCTTGGCAACGCCCCTGAGCTTGTTGGCCGGTTGCCTGGCTGTGCGTCGCCCAAGTTCCCGGCGGAACTCTTCAAACTTCTCGATGGCGTCCTCCGTTCGGCTCCAGCGTGCGATCGTCCGCATGCTGACCTTGTTCGCGGACGCGATTTCGACGGCGACGTCGAGGCTCTGCCGGTCCGACCAGTGATAGAACGCGGCCAGCCGGTCGCGGCAAGCATCGGTCGGCGAGAGCGCGAGGACGTGACCGCGGCCGAGCTTCAAGTCGACCGGGTTCACGGCGATGTCGTTACCGATAGCCAGCGGGCCCCGCGGAAACTCGACGAAGAACGGGGTCTGCCGATGCACGTAGCGGTCGCGGTCGCGGCGGAATCCGATCGACGCCATCGCGGTATCGAGTGACCCGCGCGATCCGCCGCTTCGGATCACGAAGTCGAGGTCGCGTGACTGATACCGGCCGCTCGAGTAAATCGTCGCACACGCGCCGCCCGTGAGCACGGCTGAGATGCCGGCGGCGTCCAGTGCCCGGGCCACCGCGGCGGCAACGTCCCGGAGGGCGGACCGGCGCGTGATGCTCACAGGGGCTTCCCGCCCCGGCGGGGCCGGCGCCGGAGCTCGGCCACCCGCGCGCGCAGGTCGGATTCGGGCTCGGTCAGACGGAGCAGGTAGCGCTGGAGCTCTTCCTTCGCGAAGTAGCGCGGATTCAGGCGGAAGAGGCGCGTGCGCCCGGCCGGTCGTCCGGCGATGAGGCCGTCGCGTGCGAGGCCGTACAGCGCGTTCTGGACGCCGGCCAGGGGCGCGCGCAGGACGCGCGTCAGCTCGCGCGCGTAGCTCTCCTCGAGCAGGCGAAGGGCCAGCAGGACTCGTGTTCGTGTCTGGCCACCGAACGGGCTGGATAGATTGACCATGATACGTGGTCATTTGACCATCAATAGTGGTCATATGGCAAATCCGATTGCCCGCACCCCTTCTGCATCGGCCGGCACTCGGTGAGCTTGAGATTCACCTGCCGGCCGGTGTCGAGGAACAGCGGAATGCCAGATCCCAGCAGGCCCGGGTGCACGTTGATGCCGACCTCGTCAATGACGCCCGCCTCGAAGAGGGAACGGGCAAGGTCACCGCCGCCCATCACGCAGATGCCCTTGCCCTTCTTCTTCTTGAGGCTGCGGACGAACCCGCCCGCATCCGACTGGACGAGGACCACACCCGGCGCAGGATCCTTCTTCAGCGTGCGCGAGAACACGTAACTGCTGACGCCCGGATACCCGCCGCCCCCGCCGCCCTGGGCCGCGGCCTGTTCCCACGTCTTCCGGCCCATGAGCACGGTGTCGATGCGCGGCCAGTAGGCCGCCATTACCCTCTGCGCGTCGGCGGTCATGAGCAGCCAGTCGACGCCGCCGTCCGCTCGCGCGATGAACCCATCGAGGCTGCAAGCCGCTCCGTAGGTGCCCGGACGTGGATGCAGCGAGACCTGGAGTCCGTCCTGGCGCCGTGGTTGCCGGCGCGAGGTCGCCGAATCCGATCGGCGACACGGGCCGGCTGAGGCCGGCCCCTCCGATTCTCCGATTCCCCGATTCTCCGATACGATCGGGCTCTTCACCATGTCCCCGAGCCCGCCTCCTCTGTCCTGGGCCCATCCGGTCGTACGCGACTGGTTCGTGGGGCGGTTCGGCACGCCGACCGAACCGCAGGCCGAGGGCTGGCCACACATCCTCGGCGGGCACGACGTCCTGCTCTCGGCGCCGACCGGATCGGGCAAGACGCTGGCGGCGTTTCTCGCGTGCATCGATCGCCTCGTCCGTCAGGCGCTCAACGGCACGCTGGACGAGCGGACCCAGGTCGTGTACGTCTCGCCGCTCAAGGCGCTGGGCAACGACATTCAGAAGAACCTCGACGGCCCCCTGGCGGAAATTGTCGCGATCGCGCGGAGCCGCGGCTTCGAGATGTGCGACATCCGAACGGCCGTGCGCACGGGCGACACCCTCATGCCGGCCCGGCAGGCCATGCTGCGGCGGCCGCCGCACATCCTGGTCACGACGCCCGAGTCGCTCTACCTGCTGCTCACGTCGGCCGGCGGCCGGAAGCTGCTGCGCCCGGCCGAGACCGTCATCGTCGATGAAATCCACGCCGTGGCGGACGACAAGCGCGGCGCCCATCTGCTGCTCTCACTCGAGCGCCTCGATGCGCTTGCCGGTCGGGCGCTGCCGCGCATCGGCCTGTCGGCCACGCAGAAGCCGATCGGGCTCATGGCCGAGTACTTCGCCGGTCCGGCCCGGCCGGTGCCGGTCGTCGTCGAGATCCCCGGCCGGCGGACGCTCGACCTGGCCGTCGAGGTGCCGCCGAGCGAGCTCGGGCCGATCGCCACGAACGAACTGTGGGACGAGGTGTACGACCGGCTGGCTGCGCTCGTCCGCGAGCACCGGACGACGCTGGTGTTCGTCAACACGCGGCGGCTCTCGGAGCGTGTCTCGCATCATCTCGCCGAGCGGCTCGGCCATGACGCCGTTGCCGCCCACCACGGCAGCCTCGCGCGGCGCACCCGGCTCGTGGCCGAGCAGCGTCTGAAGGCCGGCGAGCTGCAGGTGCTCGTGGCGACGGCATCGCTCGAGCTCGGCATCGACATTGGCACGGTCGACCTCGTCTGTCAGATTGGATCGCCGCGGTCGCTCGCGGCCACGGTCCAGCGGATCGGCCGCGCCGGACACTGGCGCGGCGCCGTCCCGAAGGGCCGGCTGTTTGCGACGACACGCGATGAGCTCGTCGAGTGCGCGGCGCTCGTGCTGGGCCTGCGCCGGGGCGAGCTGGACCGGCTGATCGTCCCAGAGGCGCCGCTCGACATCCTCGCGCAGCAGATCGTCGCCGCCTGCGCCGCCGAGGACTGGAACGAGGAGGCGCTCTTCGATCTCGTCCGCCGCGCCTATCCGTACCGTGACCTGCCGCGCGAGGACTTCGAGGCCGTTGTCGAGATGCTGTCGGAAGGCATCGCGGCGCGGCGCGGGCGGTACGGCGCGTACCTCCATCGCGATCGGGTCAACGGCCGGCTGCGCGGGCGGCGCGGCGCGCGGATCGCCGCGATCACGAGCGGCGGCGCCATCCCCGATAACGCGCTCTACACGGTTGTCGCCGAGCCCGAGGGCACGGTGGTCGGCACGGTGGACGAGGACTTCGCCGTCGAGAGCAGCGCGGGCGACATCATGCTACTCGGCAACACGTCGTGGCGCATCCGGCGCGTGATGTCGGGACGCGTGCTCGTCGAGGACGCGCACGGGGCGGCGCCCAACGTGCCCTTCTGGCGCGGTGAAGCGCCGGCGAGGACGATCGAGCTGTCCGCGCTGGTCGCCGAGGTGCGGCAGCGGGCCGACGTCGACTGGCTCATGGCCGAGTGCGGCCTCGACCGGGCCGGCGCGGAGCAGGTCGCCGGCTACGTGGTCGAAGGGCGAACGGTTCTCGGTGCCGTCCCGACCCTCGATACGGTGATCGCGGAGCGCTTCTTCGACGAGGGCGGCGGCATGCAGCTCGTCATCCACGCGCCGTTCGGCGGCCGCATCAACCGCGCGTGGGGCCTCGCGCTGCGCAAGCGGTTCTGCCGCTCGTTCAATTTCGAGCTGCAGGCGGCGGCCACCGAGAACGGCATCAACATCGCGCTCGCCGAGCAGCACAGTTTCCCGCTGGCCGACGTCTTCCGGTTCCTGTCGCCCGTCTCGGTGCGCGAGGTCGTCGAGCAGGCGGCGCTGCCGTCGCCGTTTTTCGGCGCGCGCTTTCGCTGGGATGCCGGCCGGTCGCTGGCGCTGCTGCGGTTCCGCCACGGGCGCAAGGTGCCGGTTCAGATTCAGCGGATGCAGGCCGACGACCTGCTGGCGTCCGTCTTTCCCGACGCGGCCGCCTGCCAGGAGAACATCGAGGGCGACATTGCGATTCCGAATCATCCGCTCGTCCGCGAGGTGATGAAGGACGTCCTCTTCGAGGCCATGGACCTCGCCGGCCTCGAAGGCGTGCTCACCCGGATTCGCGACGGCCGCATCCGATGCCTCGCCGTGGACACGCCGGTGTCCTCGCCGTTCTCACACGAAATCCTCAACGCGAATCCGTTCGCGTACCTGGACGACGCGCCGCTGGAGGAACGACGGGCGCGGGCCGTTGAAATGCGCCGGGTGCTGCCCGAGTCGATCCTGTCGGAGGTCGGCCGGCTCGACCCGGCGGCGATCGACGAGGTTGCCGCCGAGGCCTGGCCGGACGTCCGCGACGCCGACGATCTGGACGACGCGCTGCAGACCCTGATCCTGCTGCCGGAGGCCGACGGTCATGCGTGGAGCGCGCCGTTCGACGCGCTCGTCGCCGCGAGAAGGGCGGGCCGCGCGCGCGCCGGCGACCGGACGTGGTGGGTGTCGGCGGAACGCGCGCCGCTCGTCACGACCATCCTCCCGGAGGCGCGGTTCGACACCGTCCTGCCGGACCTCGCGACGCCGCCCGCGACACGCGACGAGGCCCTGACCCGCCTCGTCCGCGGCTGGATGAGCCACGTCGGACCGACGACCGACACGGCGCTCGCCGAGCGCATCGGCCTCGCGCCGGCCGACGTCGAGGCGGCAATGCTGCGGCTCGAAGCCGAAGGCAGCGTGCTGCGCGGGAACTTCGAACCGCAAACCAGGACCGACAAACCGCGAACCGTGAACCGCGAACCGCGAACCGAATGGTGCGACCGCCGCCTGCTCGCGCGCATCCATCGCCTCACGCTCGGGCGGCTGCGGCGCGAGATCGAGCCGGTGTCGGCCGGCGACTTCGTGCGCTGGCTGCTCGAATGGCAGCACGTCGCGCCGGGCGCGCAGGTCACCGGGGAGCGGGGCCTGCTCGAAGTGCTCCGCCAGCTCCAGGGCTTCGAGGCGCCGGCCAGCGCATGGGAGTCGCAGGTGCTCCGCCGCCGCGTCCTGAACTACGACCCGGCGCAGCTCGATCGGCTCTGCCTGACCGGCGCCGTCGGCTGGGGCCGGCTGTCGCCGCATCCGGCCGTGTTCGAGGTCGCCGGCGGTACCGGGCGGCGCGTCGTCCCGACCAGCGCCGCGCCCATCACGTTCTTCGTGCGCGACGATGCGGCGTGGATGACGCCGCGCGGTCCGGTCGATCTGTCGTCGCCGGACTCCGGGCGTCCCGCGGTCCCGGGCCTCGGCCGCAACGCCGGCCTCGTCCTGGCGTGGCTGCACCGCAGCGGCGCCTCTTTCTTCCCGGACATCGTCCGCGGCGTGAAGCTGCTCAAGGCCGAAGTCGAAGGCGCGCTCTGGGAGCTGGTCACGGCCGGGCTCGTCACCGCCGACGGGTTCGACAACCTGCGCGCGCTCATCGATCCGCGGCGCCGCGCCGGCCAGGGCTCGGGACGCACGGCCCGGCCGCGCCACAGCACCGGGCGATGGTCGCTGCTGCACGCGGGCGAACCGGCCGACCGCGCCACCGAGCTCGAGGCCACGTGCCGCATGCTGCTCGCGCGCTACGGGGTCGTCTTCCGCGAGTTGCTCGCGCGCGAGGCGCTCCTGCCCCGGTGGCGGGATCTGCTGGTGACGTACCGTCGGCTGGAAGATCGCGGCGACGTGCGCGGCGGACGGTTCGTGTCGGGGCTCGTCGGCGAGCAGTTCGCGCTGCCGATTGCCGTCGAGTCTCTGCGCGCCTCGCGCCGCCGGCCGCGCGCGGCGTCGGCCGTCACGCTGAGCGCGGCGGACCCGCTGAATCTGGTCGGCGTCATTCTGCCTGGCGAGCGGACGCCCGCGATCTCGGGCAGGACAGTGGACATCGTCCCGGAGGACTCGTCATGGTCCGGCTCCCTACAGTCACAACAGGTCTGATCCTGTGCCTGTCACTCCCCATCGCTCCCGCCGAGCCGATTGAGGCCGGCTCCGCCGCGCAATCGAAGCCGCGCGCGCGTGACCTCGGCGTGCCGTTCGAGGGCACGCCGGGGCCGCAGAACGCCATCACCGACGTGGCTGGCGTCGAGGTCGGGCACACCACGCTCATCTCCGGCGACGGGCCGCTCGTCGTGGGTCAGGGCCCGGTGCGGACGGGCGTGACCGCGGTGCTGCCGCAGGGCCGCGCATTTCGCGAGCGCCTGTTCGGCGCGTGGTTCACGCTCAACGGCAACGGCGAGATGACGGGCACGACGTGGCTCGAAGAGTCCGGCTCGCTGGGCTCGCCGATCCTCATCACGAACACCCACAGCGTCGGCGTCGTGCGCGACGCCATCATCGAGTGGAACGCCCGCCGCGGCACCGACGGCGGATACTCCGGGGACTTCAGCCTGCCGGTCGTGGCCGAGACGTGGGACGGGTTCCTCAACGACATCAACGGTTTCCACGTGAAGAAGGAGCACGCTTTCCAGGCCCTCGACGGCGCGCGAGGCGGCCCGGTGGCCGAGGGGAACGTCGGCGGTGGCACGGGCATGATCGCCCACGACTTCAAAGGCGGAATCGGCACCTCGTCGCGACGCGTCGTCATTGGCGGCGCGACGTACACGGTCGGCGCGCTCGTGCAGGCCAACTACGGCGCGCGCGAGCAGCTCACGATCGCGGGCGTGCCGGTCGGGCGCGAGATATCCGACCTCCGTCGCGTCCCTGGCGGGCGCGGCGACGACCAGGGCTCGATCATCGTCGTCGTCGCCACCGACGCGCCGCTGCTGCCCCACCAGCTCAAGCGGGTCGCGGTCCGCATCTCGCTCGGCGTCGGCGCCGTCGGCGGGCGCGGCGGCAACTCCTCCGGCGACATCTTCATCGCGTTCTCGACGGCGAATCAGGACATCTCCCGATCGTCGGGCCTCGCGACGCTGGCGATGCTGCCGAACGAGCAGATCAACCCGATCTTCAATGCGACGGCTCAGGCCACCGAGGAGGCCATCGTCAACGCGCTCGTCGCGGCGGAGGACATGGTCGGCATCAACGGATCGAAGGTCTACGCGCTCCCGCACGATCGGCTGCGGGACGTCCTGCGGAAGTACGGGCGGTAGGGCTTGGGGCTTTAAGCCCTACGCCCTCTCGTACCGCGCCTCGACGGCCAGCGCCTCGTCGCCGTCGGGCGTGATGTTGTGCATGATCAGCTGGAACGCGTCGTCGCCGGGTTCGACGCGAATCGTCCAGCCCCAGTCCGGGCCCGCTGGAGCCACGTAGGTGCCGCGCACGACGACGGTCCCTCCTGTCTCGGCCGTACCCTCGAACTGCATCACCTTGTTGCCCGTGTGCCACGAATCGAACCAGTGCGCCGTGATGGCGCCCCGCTCGTCGTCGAAGCCGAACACGATCAGCCCGTCGTGCGGCTCGCCGTCGTCCGCCCAGGTGTACGTAAACGTCACAAAACGGCCGTTGCCCTTCGTGCCGACAATCATCACCGAGTCGGACGCGCGTTCCGGCAGGCGCGGATCGACCCACAGCTTGCTGGGTCCGGCCCATGAGCCGGCGAGGCGGACGAGTCCACCGAGCGCGGCGGCCGTCTGCGGTTCTGTCTTCTTTCTGGTCACGGTACGTCTCGGGGCCGATCAGTGGAGCGCCGACCAGCCGATCAGCCCGATCCAGAACACCTGAAGCGCCGCTCGAAACGGCAGCGGTGGCGCGGGCCGGCCGGCAATCGTCAGCTTCGCCTGGGCGGCCCGGATGTTCGCGGGAAACATCGCCAGCAGCAGCAGGATGAGACCGGCGCCCGCGACGCGCGACCAGCCGGGCGTAACGAGGCCCACGGCGCCGACCGCCTCGGCGACGCCGGTCAGCGTCACGAGCAGGGCCGGGTTGGGCAGCTGCGGCGGCACGATGCGAATGAGGTCCTGACGCGTCCGGGTGAAGTGCGACGCGGCGGTGAAGACGAACATCACGGCGAGGCCGCCTCGGGTGGCCTCGGCCCAGTCGTCGAGCGCGGCCCAGCCCAGCCAGCCAAGGGCCCGCGCCGCGGCAATCGCGATGACCATCACGTACAGCGGGATCACGGTCGCTCCATGCCGACGATATCGAAATCGGACGGGGCAAGTCCAAAGGTGCGGCGCCGTGACGTCGTCGGATGCTTCGCGACACGGATGCTTCGCGACTTGCCTCGCGGCCCGGTTGACGCGACACTATGCCGCGGGGAGTGATCAGCATGTCGAAGAACCGCCTGCCCGCCATCGTCTTTTGCGCCGCCGTCCTCGCCGTCATCGGCCCGGTCGCCCCGGATTCGGTAGACGCAACGTCGCCGGACGCCCAGGCGCCGCGCCTGATGACCGTCCGGGACACCCAGAATTTCGTGAACGTCGGCAGCCCGGCCATTTCGCCCGACGGCCGGTGGGTTCTCTACGCCCGAAGCGTCCGCGATTGGGACGACGCGCAGCTTCGCAACCGGACGCACATCTGGCGCGTCCGCATCGACGGCACGGACGCGCGCCAGCTGACGTTCGGCGACGCCAACACGACATCGCCGGCGTGGTTCCCGGACGGCAGCCGGATCGCGTTCGTCTCCTCGCGCGGCGGCAGCGGCCAGGGGCGCGGTGGCGGCGGGGCCGAAAGCCAGGAAGCGGGCGGCGGCAGCCAGGTGTTCTTCATGTACATGGACGGCGGCGAAGCCTGGCAGGCCACGAAGCACGACGGCGGCGTGTCCGGCTTCAGCATTTCGCCCGACGGGAAGAAGCTGCTGCTTTCGGCGAACGAGCCGCTGACGCCGGAAGACCGGCGCCGGCAGCGCGAGCGCGACGACGCCGAGGTCGTGGATCAGACGTTTCGATGGACCCATCTCTGGGCGTTCGACATCGGGTCGGGCGGGGAGACACGCCTGACCCGGGGCGAGTTCACCGCGAGCGATCCCCAGTGGTCGCCCGACTCGTCGAGGGTCGCGTTCGTCACGCGGCCGACCACCAAGGTTGACGACGGCGCGTGGGCAGACGTCTGGGTGACGGACCTCACGGGAGGCGCGCGCAAGTTCTACGAGAACGACGGGCCGGACACAAGCCCGCGCTGGTCGCCGGACGGTCGCACGCTCGCGATCGCTTCGAAGCCGCAGGCGGGGAACACGCAGTGGTACGACAAGCTGCACTTCTTCCCGGCCGACGGCGGAGCGCCGCGCGTGCTGCTCCGCGATTTCGACCTCGACATCGGCAGCCCCATCTGGGCGCCGGACGGCCGCATCGTCTACTGGTCCACGGGGCAGGGCACGCGGACGGCGCTCTTCGGCGTGGACATCGCGACGGGTGAGCTGACCACGACGTCGGCCCCGATGGGCGGCGTCAACGGCTCGTTCGGGCTGTCGCGCGACGGCAGCACCTGGGTCTTCTCGCACAGCGACGGCGTCACGGCCGGGGATCTGTGGGCCGCCCGACGGGCGGGCAGCGGCTACGCGCCTCCGGTGAAGCTCACCGACGCGAACCCGTGGCTCCGCGCCGAGAACGTGCAGCTCGGCACGGTCGACGTCATCCGATGGCAGAACTCCGACGGCGGCACCATTGAGGGCGTGCTCACGCGGCCTGTCGGGTTCCGCCAGGGCACGCGGTATCCGCTGATCGTCAACCCCCACGGCGGCCCGAGCGGCGCGTCGACCGAGTCGTTCAGCTCGACGAACCACCTGCTGGCTGCGAACGGTTTCCTCGTGCTGCAGATCAACTTCCGCGGGAGCTCGAATTACGGGCAGGCGCACCTGAACGCGAACCGCAACAACTGGGGCATCGGCGACTACGACGACATCATGAAGGGCGTCGACTACGTGATTGCGCAGGGATGGGCCGACCCGGACCGGATGGTCGCGTACGGCTGGAGCTACGGCGGATACATGACGTTCTGGATGTCCACCCAGACGGATCGGTTCAAGCTGATCTCACCCGGCGCCGGACTGACGAATCTCTACTCGATGTATTCGACGACCGACATCCCCGCCTATCTGGGCTGGTTCTTCGGCACGCCCTGGGACAACGAAGACATCTACCGGCGCCTGTCGCCGATCCGGCACGTGAAGAACGTGACGTCGAAGATTCTGATCATGCACGGCGCAAACGACGCGCGCGTGCCGCCGACCCAGGCCGACGAGTTTTACAAGGCGCTCAAGGACCTCGGAAAGGACGTGACCTACGTCCGGTATCCGCGGCAGGGCCACGGCATCAGCGAAACGCGGCTGGCAATGGACCGGCTGCGACGGTACGTGTGCGCGTTCACGCATGCCGTCGGCCTGGCGTCGACCACTGAGTCGTGCAAGGACGGCGTGCCGGCGCCGGTCAACACGCCGGCCGGGTCCGGTGCCACCGGCGTCATCACTGTGGACCTGCCGTGGAGCGGGCCGGCGATGGATGGTTTCGCCGGCGAGTCGATCGATCGCGGCGTGTTCAGCCCGCTCGACGCAGGCCGCCGAGTTCCTCGTCCAGTACCCGCACGACCATGTCCGCGTCTTCGGCCGTGATGACCATCGGCGGCTTGATCTTGAGCACGTTGTGATACGGGCCATCGGTGCTGAGCAGAAGGCCCCGGTGCCGGAGCCGGTTGACGAGCTCGTCGGCCTCCCGTGTCGCGGGCTCGCGGGTCTGGCGGTCGCCGACGAGCTCGACGCCGATGAAGAGGCCCGCGCCGCGCACGTCGCCCACGATCGCATGGCGTGACATCAGCTCGGTCAGGCCGTCCCGGAATCGGGCGCCCACCTCGAGCGCGTGGGCCTGCAGCCCCTCGTCGCGAATCACGTCGAGCACCGCCAGGCCCACCGCGCACGACACGGGATTGCCGCCGAACGTCGAAAAGAACTCCATGCCGTTCGCGAACGACTCGGCGATTTCCCGGGTCGTCACGACCGCGCCCATCGGGTGCCCGTTGCCGATCGGCTTCCCCATCACGACGATGTCAGGCACGACCCCCTGGGTTTCGAAGCCCCAGAAGTCGGTGCCGACGCGACCGAAGCCGACCTGGACCTCGTCGACAATCGTCACCGCGCCTGCGGCCCGCGCGTGGCGGAAGGCGGTCTCAAGGTAACCGGGCGGCGGCACGATCTGGCCGGCGCACGACAGCAGGGACTCGGTGAGAAACGCGGCG
>Ga0214472_10002728_pt1 | contig 18840 bp, 21 predicted proteins | sample RVTome_6_FD_207662 | JGI IMG/M metagenome (GOLD analysis project Ga0214472, IMG submission 207662) | Soil microbial communities from uranium-contaminated site in the Upper Colorado River Basin, Wyoming, United States - RVT140D175 | ecosystem: Environmental > Terrestrial > Soil > Contaminated >...
CTCCATGGAGTGGCGGCGCCGGATGTCCCTGATCGTGCCCGGAAGGACCCAAGCCTTCCGCGCCGCCTCGTGCGCGGCCAGCATCCCCGCCCTGATGGGCGCGCCCAGGCGGGAGATCTCGTCGAGCATCGGCGCGCAGGCGGATCCGGATTCGCTCACCGCCGTCCCGTTCCACAGGTCGAACCACGGGCGCGATCCGTCTTCGGAGGCGCTGGTGGTGGGGCAGGCCGCCCTGTAGCGCGCGTACACCGAGTCCACCACGCGGGCCTCCGCGGCGAAGCGGGTCACCGCGGCCTCGAAGTCGCGGGCCCCGCGCTCGCGGACGCCGTCCACCGTGGACGCCTCGTCCCGCACCGGGGCGGCGGCGGGCGCCGAGGTCACTGGCGCGAGGACGGCGGGTGCGGCGACGGGCTGGGGCGGCACCGGTCCGCCGGCACGCAAGGCCACCGGCATCAGGTTGAGCGTGCCGCCCCGGGCCCGTGGTGCCCGCGTTGGGCGCAGGGGCAGGCCGGGGTTGATCCGGGAATACGGGTTCGGCCAGCTCGGCCGCGAGGAGGCCATCGTCGTCCAGGCGTACGGGCTCGCCAGGGTCTCCACCGGCGGCGGCGCCGGGACGACCCGCGAGACCTTGATCGATGTGACAACGGGGCGGTCGGACGGGCCTTCGAGCGTGAGGATGACCTCGTCCCCCGGCCGCAGATTGGAAAGGCTGGCCAGGGCGCGGCCGCGGGCGCGGGCCACCCCGCTTCGGCCGCTGGCGGTCACGAAGGCGAGCGAGCGAGCCCCTGGGTTCGGCTCCGCCACGGTCGCCTGCACGTACGAGACCGCAGGGTCGGCCTGCGCGGGGCTCGCGCTCGCGGCGGCCAGAACGACGAGCAAGAGTAGCGTTGGGCGGCTCGGTTGTCCCACCTATGGGCCTCCACCGACGGGTGCTGCAAGTCCGGTGCCAGTAGAAGCGGCCGAATCGGGAGACCCCGCCAATCGCTACGGCCCGTTGGGCTTCTCCCCGGCCTTGGCCTTCGCCCAGAGCGCCTCCATCTCTTCTAGGGTCGCCTCCGCCGGCGTGCGCCCGCGGCGGGAGAGCGCCTGCTCGATGAACGCGAACCGCCGACGGAACTTCCGGTTGGCGGCCTTGAGCGCGCTCTCGGGATCGGCGCCGATCAGCCGCGCCACGTTGACGGCGGCAAATAACAAGTCGCCCATCTCCTCGGCCACCCGGCGGTCGTTCGGCGCGGCCGAGCCGGCCGCCTCGCGCAGCTCCCCAAGCTCCTCCTCGAGCTTCTCCAGCACGGCGAGTACGGTCGGCCAGTCGAACCCCACGCGGGAGGCCTTGGTGGTCATCTGGAAGGCCTCCATGACCGCCGGCAGGCCCGCGCCCACGCTGTCCAGCATCGACGCATCGGCGCTCGCGCCGGCCTTCGCGGCCTGCTCCGCCTGCTTGATGGCCTCCCAGCTCCGCAGCACCTCGCCCGGGGTCTCGGCCTTCGCCCCGGCGAAGACGTGCGGATGCCGGCGCACCATCTTGGCGGCCACGCGCTCGATGACGTCCTTGACCGTGAACCGGCCGGCTTCCGCCGCGATCTGGGCGTGGAAGACCACCTGCAGCAGCAGGTCGCCCAGCTCCCCGGCCAGGTGCTCGTCGTCGGCGCGGTCGATGGCCTCCAGCACCTCGTAGGCCTCCTCGATGGTCATCGGCTTCAGGCTCTCGTGGGTCTGCTCGCGGTCCCAGGGGCAGCCGCCGGGGCCGCGGAGCCGCGCGATGAGGCGCACGAAGTCGCCGAAGCTCGTCGCGGCGTCGTCGGGATCGGCCATGCGCGGAATCTATCGCAGATTCGCGGGGAGCCGGCCCTGGGCTGGTGGCCCACCCACCCTGCCGCCCCAATCCCGTCCCGGGGGCGATTCTCCTGGAGCGGGCCCTGCGGTAGGCTAGCCGCCATGAAGATCCCCCTGTACCAGGTCGACGCCTTCACGAGCCGGCTCTTCGGGGGAAACCCCGCCGCGGTGTGCCCGCTCGAGGCCTGGATCGACGACCGGACGATGCAGGCCGTCGCCGCCGAGAACAACCTCGCGGAGACCGCCTTCTTCGTGGGCGGGGAAGGCCGCTACGACCTGCGCTGGTTCACGCCCGCGGTCGAGGTGGACCTGTGTGGCCACGCCACGCTCGCCTCCGCGTTCGTGATCTTCGAGCACCTCGAGCCGTCGCTCGAGGCCGTGTCGTTCCGATCGAAGAGCGGGGACCTCCGCGTGACGCGCAGCGGGGACCTGCTCACCCTGGACTTCCCGGCCTGGCGGCCCTCCCGGTGCGAGCCCGACGAGGCCCTGACCCGCGCCCTGGGCGCGGCTCCGCAGGAGGTCTGGGCGTCGCACGACTACATGGCGGTCTACGCGTCCGAGGACGACGTGCGCGGCCTGCAGCCCGCCATGGACCAGGTGGCCGCCATCGACCGCTTCGCGGTGATCGTGACCGCCCCCGGCCGGGACGCGGACTTCGTCTCCCGTTTCTTCGCGCCCCGCCAGGGCATCCCGGAGGACCCGGTGACCGGCCGCGCGCACTGCACGCTCGTCCCGTACTGGGCGCGCCGGCTGGCCAGGACCCGCTTGCGCGCCCGCCAGGTCTCGCGCCGCGGGGGAGAGCTGTTCTGCGAGGATCGCGGCGACCGGGTGGCGATCGGCGGCCACGCCGTGCAGTTCCTGGAGGGAACGGTCGAGGTCTGATTCGTCTCCGGCGCCGACCCCGGGCGGATCTCCGCACCCAAGTCGTCGCGCGTCAAGCGTTTCCCGTCATTGGTATGACGGATCTCACCGGTGGCCTGTCTCTTGCTTTGCACCACCGTGAGGGGTATGGGATGGCGACCGTGTCGATCACGCTCAATCAGCTCGCGGGCCGCGACGAGGCGTTGGCCCGCCGGTTCGAGCGCGAGATCCGCGAGGCGGCCGCCCACGGCCCCGATTGCGAGATCGGCTGCCGCATCCTCGCCTGGCAGCGGGCCTGGGACCTCGGCTCGCCGGACCTCGTGACGGTGCAGTTCCATCTCCCCGGCTGGGTGAAGGTCCTGGCCGTCTCCATCGGCTCCGTGCCGGGCGACGTCCGCAAGGCGGTCGAGCAGGCCCTGCTCACCAAGTTCTGCGAAACGACTGCCGCCGCCCGCCCCTCCTGAGCGCCGCGCCCTCCACGCGCGCCACTTGACCCGGGCGCCCCTCACGGCGCAGGCTTCGGTCTTGCTCCGGGTGGAGGAGGCCATGAAAGAGCGGAAGGAGAAGCTGGGCGACAAGGCCAAGGTCAGCGCCACGATCCTGCAGGCCCACCTCTCCTGGGCCGAGGAGAAATGGGGCCAGGCGGTGGCGCCGCGGCTCGGCCCCCTGCTCGACGCAGAGGCGCTGGCGCTCCTCAACCGCCCCCTCGCCCCCACCGACCAGATCGTCTTCCGCGACCTCGTGCGGATCGCCCGCGGGATCGTCACCGCGGACGGCGGCGACCCGGACGCCATCTTCGAGGAGCTCGGGCGCCACTCCGCGCGGCTGAACCTCGGCGGCGCCTACAAGTCGTTCGTCCCCGAGACCCCGCACCGGTTCTTCGAGCAGATGAACTTCCTCCACCGCACCTTCCAGAACTTCGGGCGCTCGGAATACGAGAAGCGGGGCCCGCGCTCGGGCCGCATACGGCTGCAGGACTACGCGGAGTACTCGCCCATGTTCTGCATCAGCGGCCGCGGGTACTACGAGGAGGCCCTGCGCATGATGAGGGCGCCCGGCCCGATCTCCGTGACCGAGACGTCCTGCCAGTGCGCGGGCGACGACTCCTGCACGTTCGAGCTGTCCTGGTGAGAAAGAGGTAGCTCAAACCACCGCCTCGGCGAGTTGCGCGTCCGACCACGTGCGCCTCCGCGTGGCACGTCGCGCGGGGACATGCCGGAGGTGGGATTCGAACCCACAAGGGCTTTCACCCACGCGCTTTTGAGGCGCGCGTGTCTGCCGTTCCACCACTCCGGCTCGGTTCGAGTTTAACCGATCTTGGCGGCGCCACTCCCGCACCGTCTCCCGCGGAATCCCGGTTACCCGCGTGATAGCGCAGTCATTGAATCCCGAAACGATCAGCTCGTGGACGGCCTCCCATTCCGCTTGTGAGCGCACGTGACTAGGATGTCCGACGGTCGTGCCCGGCCAGGTCAGGGCCGGGCCCCGCGTTTGCCCGCCCGCCGCCCCTCTGCTATACTGACTTCTCCGCTCAAGCGCCATGCGCGTAGCCCGCCCCCCAGAACCGTTTGGCACGACAGGAGGTCAGTGTGGATTTCCAGGTCGGTGAGAAGGTCATCTACCCGAATCACGGTATCGGTGTCGTGGAGAGCATCCAGACCCGCCCCATCCCCGGCGGCAAGATCAGCCTCTACCAGCTCCGCATCCTGGCCAACGATTCCCGGGTATGGGTGCCCCAGCAGAACGCCGGCGGGGTCGGGCTGCGCCACGTCATCACCACCAGCGACGCGCGGAGGATCTTCAACCTCCTGGGCGACGGGAACATCGACCAGCACCCGAACTGGAAGGGCCGCTTCAAGGAGAACTCCGACAAGATGCGCACGGGCAGCCTCCACGAGGTGGCCGTCGTGCTCAAGGGCCTGACCTTCCTTTCCCGCAAGAAGAGCCTGTCGTTCCGGGAGAAGCGGATGCTGGACCGGGCCAAGTTCCTCCTCGTCAGCGAGCTCGCCGAGGTGGAGGGAAAGACGTTCGCGGCGGTCGAGGAGCGCGTGGACAGGGCGCTGAACAAGACGTTCGGGCCGAACGGCGGCGCCGCGACGAAGAAGCCCGTGCAGAAGCCGGTGGTCGGACGACGCGCGTCCGACGCCTAGGCCCTCGGGCCGGATCTCCCAACGCTGCCTTGACTTCGACGGACCTCCGGGCTAAGCTTGCCTGCCGTCCGCGACCTGCTTCCGGCCCGCGTCCACCCGGGCCCCCGAGGGAGGAAGCGAGGATGCAGCCATGAGCGAAGCGTCCCGGAACGCCATGACCAAGGCCGACCTCATCAACATCGTGGCCAAGAAGCTGGACATCACCCAGGTCCAGTCCGGAATCATCGTGGAGGCCGCGCTCAAGAGCGTGGTCAGCGCCCTGCAGAACGGCCAGGAGGTCGAGATCCGCGGCTTCGGGAGCTTCCGGTTCCGCAACCGCGCCCCGCGCAAGGGGCGCAACCCCAAGACCGGCGAGAAGGTGGACGTGCCGTCGAAGAAGATCCCCTACTTCAAGATGGGCAAAGAGTTGAAGGCGCTGCTGAACGGCAACGCCCCCGCCGAGGAAGCCGCCGCGGTCCAGAACCCCGCCCCCGAATCCTGATCGGGCCTCGCCAACCGGCTGCCTGAGGCCCGCCCATGATCCGGGCCCTGCTCATCGTCCTCTTCCTCCCCGCCTACACCCTCGCGGCCAGCCTCCTGGGGTACGGCGTGGCCCGCCTCGTCGGGTCCCCCGCGCTCCTCTACCGCCTGGGGCGGCTCGGCATCCGCGTGGCCTTGTTCCTGGCCGGGACCCGGATCGTGGTCGAGGGACGGGACAGGCTGGCGGACCACCGCAACACCGTGATCGTGGCCAACCACGTGAGCCACCTCGATGCCCCCGTCCTCCTCCAGGCCCTGGGCATCGACTTCCAGGCGGTGGCCAAGAAGGAGGTCTTCTACGTGCCGTTCTTCAACAACGTGCTCCGCTTCGCGGGCTTCATCGAGGTGGACCGCGCCGACCGCGCCCAGGCCACGCGCGCCATCGCCCGCGCCGTTGACGCCTTGAAGCGGGGCGGCTGCTTCCTTATATTCCCCGAGGGCACGCGGAGCCGGACGGGCGAGCTCGGCCCCTTCAAGAAGGGCGGCTTCGTGGTGGCCATGGACGCCGGCAGCCGCATCGTGCCCGTCGCCGTCCAGGGGACGCGGGAGCTGATGCCGCGGGGCGGCTTCCGGATCCGCCCGGGCACGGTGCGGGTGCGGGTCCTGGACCCGGTGAGGGCCGACGGCTACAGTTATGACGACCGCGACGTGCTGATCGCGGAGGTGCGCGGCAGGATCGCCGCGGCCCTGGCCGGCTGAGGCCAACGAGGAGCGCAGCTCCATGAAGCCCGAAGGCAGCCTGGCCGACCACGACGTGCCCGAGATCGTCCAGCTCGTCCACGAGCGCCGCTGGACGGGCGCGCTCACCCTGACCCACATGGGCGTCGGAAAGAGCGTGCACGTGCACGACGGCCGGCTGGTGTTCGCCTCCTCCACCAGCCCCGACGAGCGGCTCGGCGTCCTCCTGCTCCGGCGGGGGAAGATCTCGCTACGCCAGCTCTCGGAGGCGGGCGAGGCCGTCAAGCCCGGGAAGCGGCTGGGGACGATCCTCGTGGAGCGGGGGCTGCTGAGCCCGAAGGACCTGGTCAAGGCGGTCATGGACCACACGCAGGAGATCATCTACGGCGCGTTCCTGTGGACGGAAGGTCATTACCGGATGCAGGAGGAGGGCGCGTCGTCCGAGGCCATCACCCTCAAGATCAGCACGCCGGAGATCATCATGGAGGGGATCCGGCGCATCGAGGCGTGGAGCCGCATCGACCGCGGCGTGGGCGGGCTGCAGGCCCTCTACGCGCGCGCCGACCGCTACGAGGAGGCCCTGCGGGGCCTGAGCCTGCCCGCGGAGAAGCTGGCCATCCTCAAGGGGCTCGAGGGGACGCGCACCGTCGACGCGATCTGCGCGGGCTCCAGCCTCGGCAGCTTCGAGGTCTGCCGCGCCTTGTGGGCCTACCGCGTCATCGGCGTCGTGCGCCGCCTCGACACCCCGGCCCCCAAGCCCGAGGCGGAGGACGAAGGCTTCGGGTTCGTGCTCGTCGGCTAGCGCGCGCCCATGACCGAGAGGCCCGACAAGAGGGGGACGCAGCGGGTCCAGCCGTTCGTCGTCCGCTGCCTGATCGTGGACGGCGCGCGCCGTCTCCCCGGCTACCTCACCGACCTGAGCGCGGCCGGGGCGCAGGTCACCGTCGAGGGCGAGCCGCCGGCCGCCGGCGCCCCCGTCGTGGTGGAGGTGCGGCTGGGGAGGGAAGCGGCGCCCACCGCGCGGAGGCTCCCCGCGACGGTACAGTGGGCGCGGGGCGAGGCCGCGGCGCCGAGCTTCGGCGTCACCTTCCAGGTCACCGACGAGGAACGCCAGGCCATCGAGGCCGTGCTGTCCGACATCCGCCGGAAGGCTTCCCAGATCTGACGGGTCACCGCCCGGCTAGTCCGACCCGGAAGCCCAGCAGGAGCCGGTCCCGCGCCCCGGGGACCTCGATGAAGACGTCGTTGCGGCGCTCGAAGGCGGCGAACGTGTCGAGGGTCCGGGCGCCGCTGCGCCAGCGCGCCCCGCCCTCCACGGTCAGGTCCGTGAAGCTTCCGCGCGGGAAGGCGGGGACCGCCTCCGCGGTCACGCGGCGCACGTCGAGGGCGGCGTACGCCTCGCCGGCGCCGTGCCTCACGAGGTCCACCTCGGCGCGCGCCGTCAGCTCCCAGCCGTAGCCCACGAGCGAGACCTGGGTGGTGTGTCCCACCCCGGCCGCCACGCGGCCGCGTCCGCCGGCCAGCGGCGCGGCGGCGCGGACGCCCAGGATGTTCCAGTCCACGGCCTGCGCCTTGGGCCGGTCGACGACGTGCCGGGACACGTGGTGGAAGAACGGCGCTATCTCGTAGCGGCCGAGGGTCACGCGCGCCGCCCCGGCCAGGTGATAGTTGGCCTGGTTCGCGTCGAAGGTACGGCGCTCGCGGCCGATGAGGGTCTCCACGTCGGCGGTGAACTCCACCGTGACGCGCCCGGCCCTCACGAGGTCCGCGCCGGCGCCGATCCATCCCGTCCACACCTGGTCCTCGTCCGCCGGGACGTAGCGCGCGGCCTGCAGGCGGGCGAACGCCTCGGGGAGGAAGACGGGCGGCTCGCCCCGGGCCGGACCCGCGGCCGCGAGCGCCGAGAGGGTCCCGAGGATCACGCCGCGGATCGCGGCAGCCGAGGATCGCGGGTCCATGGGCAAAGGGCGGCATTCTAGCAGGCCCGGGCGCGGCAACCTCTTGGAGTACGATTACCGGCCGATGGCGGCGAACATGCTCGGCCTGGACGTCGCGAGCCTCGACGTCGCGGCGTTCCTGGCCACCGCCCGCGTGCTCTATGCGGTCCTCGGCGTGGCCTGGCTGGCCGTCCTTCTGAAGATCAGGAAGCCGTGGTGGCTGCTGCTGGGCGCGCTCGCCGCGAACGCCTGGGCCTGGGGCGTCACCAACTACCCGTTGCTGCGGCTCTACGCGCTCGGCCCCAGCCGCGATCGCGTGAGCAACGTGGCGCTGTGCCAGGTGGTGGCCGCGGGCAACTCGCCGCTCCACACCTGGCAGGTGGGCCAGCTCCACTTCGAGCCGTTCTGGGGATTGCTCGTGGCCGCCGTCTCGGGCTGGAGCCCGGACCGCCTTCTCGCCCTCTACCCGTTCTTCGCGCTCGCCACCGCGGCGGGCTTCGCGCTGTCCCTCTACGTCGGCCTCCGGCCACCGGGGTCGGCCCGCTCCGACGAGGCCTGGTCTGCGTGGGAGCGCGCGCTCGTGGCCGGCTTCGCCACCCTGCTCTCGTCCGCGCCCCTGGACTTCTCCTCGACCTACCGGGTTCCGTGGAGCATGACGTTCCTCCTGAAGCCCAACCATGCCGTGGGCCTCGTCCTGTTCCCGCTGGTCCTGCGGGCCTTCGTCTCCATCCGCGGCTGGCGCGGCCGGGTCGGCGCCGGCCTGTTGCTCCACCTGATGGGCTGGGCCTTCATCCTCCACATGGCCTACACCGCCGTCGGGCTCGCGGTCTTCGCGGCGTGGTCGATGCTGGACCGCAGGGCCGAGGCGAGGCGCGACGCGCGGGACGTGCTCGCGGTGATCGGGATCAACGCCCTCATCGTCAGCCCCTACATCGTGATGCTGCTTGTCGGTTACCCGTTCCTCGTCAAGAGCCCGTTCCAGACCATCAGCGCGGTCTCGCCGCACCTGCTCGAGACCACCACCCGAAGCGGCTGGCTCTTCGCGCTCGGACTCTGGGGGACGGCCGTCGCCTACCGCCGCGGCGACCGCCTGGGCCGCGTCTGGGCGGCGCAGGTGGCGGGCGCGTTCCTGGTATGGGTCTCGTACCTCGCGCTCAGCGCGCTGCAGATGGCGCGTGAGAGGGACGAGGTCTTTCACTGGCTGCGCTTCCTGACCGCGGCCTCGGCCGGCATCGGGGCGTGGGACCTGGCCATGCGCGCCGCCCGCTGGGCCCCGCGGCCCCTTCCCGCGGCGGCGCGCGCGGCGGCGGTGGCGCTGCTGGCCCTGCCCTTCACCCTACCGTACTGGTGGGACCCGTTCCGGATGGACTCCTACTTCGCCGGGTCGCTGCCTCCGATACCCGAGTGGATCCGGGGCCCCACGAAATTCCTGCGCCAGGGCACCGAGCCGCGCGCGGTGGTGGCCGGCGACCACGATTTCGCGCGCTGGGTCGGGGCCCTGGGCGCGCGGCGCGTCCTGCTGGGCGATCACCTCCACTCGCCGGCGGACCGGCCGCGGCGCGAGGCCCTCGAGCATCAGCTCGTCACCGGAGCGGAGACGGGCGCGAGCTGGTCCGCGGCCGTGGCCTACGGCGTGCGCTACCTCGTCGTCACGCCGGCTTTCCTGCGGCAGCATCCCGGCGCCACGCTTCCGGCGCTCCAGCGCCGTTCCGACATCCGCCAGGCGCACCTCACCGGCGACCCTGCTGCGGGTTTCGTTGCCGTCTTCGAGATCGTGCCGAAAGGCCGATGATTCTGCGCGCCGGTGCGCTCCTGGGGCTGCCCGAGGGCGTCCCCGACCCGGTCTTCAACGTCGTCGCCCTCCGGTACGTCCTGCTGCTGCTGGCCCTCGTGTGGGCGGCGGCGGCGGCGAAGGGGCGCGCCCTCGCGGTCCTCGGCGCGGGTCTGCTCTTCACCGCCGTCGCGGTGGGGTTCTGGCTCCTGGCCCTGGGCCGGCCGTACGGCCTGCTCGTCGATCCATCGATCACCCGCGCGGCGGCCGAGGTCTCGGTGGTGGCCGCCTCGGGCAACCGTGGCGAGACCTTCCTGGCCGGCGAGGCCGCGGGCACCACGGTGCCCGTCCTCCTGGCCCGGATGGGCGTGCCCGCGCCGCTGATCCTCCTGGCGCCGACGCTGCTGCTGCCGCTCTTCCTGGCCGCGGTCGCCGTCCTCGTGTACGCCGCGCATCCGGACCGGGCGCTGGCGCCGGTGGCCGCGACCCTCTGGCTGGCCTTCTCGACGGGGGACCTGGAGACGATGCGCGGGATGGGGATCGTCCCGGGCCTGTGGTCGCACCCCTGGTCCGCGTTGGCCGCGCTCGCGCTGGTGCTCCTGGCCTTGTTCCCTCGGCTGGCCGCGGCGTGGCGCGTGTCGCTGGTCGTGGCCGCGGGGCTCATCCTGTTACGCGCACCGCTCCTGGGCGTGGCCCCAAAGCACCTCGGGCTCGCGCAGTCCTGCCTCCTGCTCACCCTCGATCAGGGGCCCTGGCTGCCCCTGGCGGCCCTTGGCCTCTGGCGCGGGGCCTGGGTCGCGGCGCGCGCGCTGGTAGCGGGCGGCGCAGCGCTGGTCCTCGCGGCCGTGGTTTGGCCTATCGATCCCTGGGGAGCCCACGCGGTGTATCGGCTCGCCCTCTTGCTCGCCTCGTGCGGACCGGTGATGGCCCTGGCCCGGCGCGCGGGTGAAGCCCTCGTCGCCGCCCGGCCCTCGCTGTCCCGCCACGGGGAGGCGCGGCTGGGACTGGCGGTCCTGATCGCCGCTTTCGTTCCCGGGTCGTTCCTCGCCTGGTGGAACCCGGTGCGCCTCGATCCCGTCGCGGAGGCCAGCGTCTACCCTCTGTCTTCCCGCATCACGGCGGTGATGGGCTGGATTCGGGAGGGCACGCCCCGCGACGCGGTGTTCCTGGCCCCCCCGGGGTACGGTCCGGACATCGCGGTCCTCGCCGGCCGCCGCGTGCTCCGCGCCCCCGCTCTGGGAGAGGCCGAGGACGAGGTGCGGCGGCAGCGGGTGGAGCGGCAGGTGCTGGCGGGCCGCAGGCCCCGCGGGCCGCTCGGCTTCTACAACCTCCGCTACGTCTTCCTGGCCCCGGGCGGGTTCCCCGAGCACGGCGTCCGCGGCCCGGAAGACCTCGAGGCGAGGGCGGGCTTGGCGCTGCGCTACGCGGCCGACGAGTTCAGGATCTACGAGCTCACGCCATAGAATACGCCCCGATGTTCGAGGGGCGCAGGGTGATCGTCGTGGTTCCCGCCTACAACGAGGCGAAGCTCATCGACCGCGTCCTCGACACCATGCCCGCCTTCGTGGACCGCATCATCGTGGTGGACGACGCCTCCACCGACGCCACCGGCGAGCTGCTGCAGGCCGCGCGGGCGCGGATCGGGCCGCGGCTGCTGGTGATCCGACACGAGCGCAACGGCGGCGTGGGCGCCGCCATCGTGACCGGGTACCGGGCGGCGCTCCAGGAAGGCCCGGAGACGGCGCTGGTGGCCGTGATGGCCGGGGACGCGCAGATGGACCCCCAGGATCTCTCCCGCCTGCTCCTGCCGCTCGTGCGGGACCAGGCGGACTACACGAAGGGGAACCGGCTCTTCACGGGCGAGGCCTGGCAGATCATCCCGCGCCACCGTTACCTCGGCAACGCGATCCTCTCCTTCCTGACCAAGATCGCCTCGGGGTACTGGCACGTGGCCGACAGCCAGTCGGGCTACACCGTGATCCACATGCAGGCCCTCCGGGTCCTGCAGCTCGACCGGCTCTACCGCCGCTACGGCTTCCCCAACCACCTGCTCGTCGAGCTGAACAACTACGACTTCCGGGTGCGGGACGTGCCCATCCACCCCGTCTACAACATCGGCGAGGTCTCGGGCATGCGGATCCCGGCCGTGATCCCCACGCTGGGCTGGCTGCTCATCAAGTGCTACTTCTGGCGCATGAAGGAGAAGTACATCATCCGCGACTTCCACCCGCTCATCTTCTTCCTGGTCTTCGGGCTCTTCCTCACCCTCGGCGGGCTGGCCCTGGGCGTGACCCTGCTCGTGGTGCGCTACCACAGCGGCGCGCTCTCGCCCAACGCGGTCATCTTCGACGCCTTCTGCCTGATCATGGGCATGCAGATGCTCTTCTTCGCCATGTGGATGGACATGGAGCACAACAAGGGGCTCAAGTAGCGTGTTTGCCTCCAAGGTGCGGATCGGCCTGGCGGGCTGCGGCTACTGGGGCCGCAACCTGGCCCGGAACCTCCACCAGATGGGCCACCTCCACGCGGTGTGCGACCCGAGCGCCAAGATCCTGAAGGAGGTGAAGGCCGCCTACCGGGGGGTGAAGGCCACGCGCGATTTCGCCGACCTGCTCGAGGACCCCAAGCTGAAGGCGGTGGCGGTGGCGGCCCCCGCGGCGCAGCACCACGAGCTGGCGCGCCAGGCGCTGCTGGCGGGCAAGGACGTGTTCGTGGAGAAGCCCCTGGCCCTGCGCATCCCCGAGGCCGAGGAGCTGGTGGAGCTGGCCCGCGCCAAGAAGCGCATCCTCATGGTGGGCCACATCCTCGAGTACCACCCCGCGATCCGGAAGCTCAAGGATCTCGTGGACGCGGGGGAGCTGGGCGAGATCCACTACGTCTACTCCAACCGCCTCAACCTGGGGAAGGTGCGCCAGGAGGAGAACATCCTCTGGAGCTTCGCCCCCCACGACATCTCCGTCATCCTGCTCCTGGTGGGGGCCATGCCGGAGTGGGCGTCCACCAGCGGCCAGCACTACCTGCAGCACGACGTGGCCGACGTGACCATGACCTGCCTGTCCTTCCCCGGGAAGACCCGCGCCCACATCTTCGTGAGCTGGCTGCACCCCTTCAAGGAGCAGAAGCTGGTGGTGGTGGGGAGCAAGAAGATGGCGGTGTTCGACGACGTGATCAAGGAAGGGAAGCTGAAGATCTTCGACAAGGGCATCGAGTGGAAGGACGGGCAGCCCGTGACCCGGCAGACCGCCGAGTCCACGCTCTTCTTCCCCGAGACCGAGCCGCTGCGGGAGGAGCTGGCCCACTTCGTGGACTGCATGCGCTCCCGCAAGGCGCCGCGCACCGACGGCCCCAGCGGCCTGCGCGTGCTGCGGGTCCTCGACGCCTGCCAGCGCTCCATCGCCGGCAACGGCCAGCCCGTGTGGCTCTAGGATGCCTGAAAAGCCGTACTTCGTACACGCATCGAGTTACGTGGACGAGCCCTGCCAGATCGGGGAGGGCACGAAGATCTGGCACTTCTCCCACGTGATGAAGGACAGCGTCATCGGCAAGGGCTGCAACATCGGCCAGAACGTCCTGGTGGCGACCGGCGTGCGCATCGGCGACAACTGCAAGATCCAGAACAACGTCAGCCTCTACACGGGGGTGGTGCTGGAGGACCACGTCTTCTGCGGGCCGTCCATGGTCTTCACGAACGTGGTGAACCCGCGCAGCGAGGTGGCCCGCAAGAGCGAGTACAAGACCACGCTGGTCAAGCGCGGCGCCTCCATCGGGGCCAACGCCACCATCCTGTGCGGGACGACCATCGGCGCCTACGCCTTCGTGGGGGCGGGCGCCGTGGTCACCCGGGACGTGGCGGACTTCGCGCTCGTGGTGGGCAGCCCCGCGCGCGCCCACGGCTGGATGTGCCGTTGCGGGATCAAGCTCCAGGTGAGCGGGCCGCAGGCGCGGTGCGAGTCCTGCGCCGCCGCCTACGTCCTGCACGACGGACGGCTCGCGCCGGCCTGAGCGTCGCCGCACGCTTGGAACGGTCGATCCCGGCGCGAGGGCCGCGCATGGCGTATCGGCGCGGCCCCGAGCGTCCCTTGTCGAGCCGTCCAGCCGGCTCAAGATCGGGATTACGTAGGTCAACGGCCGCGGCGACGCGCCTTGTGATGAGGCATGACTCCGTTCGGGCGTTGGTCGAACCTCGTCACCGCGCCGACTTACAGATTTCTTTTAGAAGCGCCTCGATTCAGGACCAAGGAGCGACGGTGAAAGACTTGATCACCACGCAGAACAAGAGCGGTCCGGTCGGGACCAACCTTGCGAGAGTGACTGGCGCTTACGAAAATCGTATCCGCCCCGGGGCGGATGCTCGAAGCGGCACCTCGTCCGCGACCTGGTCAGGCACGTGCGCCATGGACCCGCCGCAGGTGAAGAGTGTGGCCAGCGCACGCTCCCGTTACATTCCGACAGCGGTCAAGCGTGCCGTGTGGTACTGGGACCGGGGCCAGTGCGCGTTCGTCTCCGTGTCAGGACAGCGTTGCCTCGAGCGTGAATTCCTGGAGCGGCATCACATCCAACCCTACGCCTTGAAGGGGCCCGCGACTGCCGCGAACATCGCGCTTCGGTGTCGGCTTCATAACGCGTACGAAGCCGAGGTCGTCTTCGGGGCGCGCGCGATGCCTCCGCTACGAATGGCACGAGCCGCACGAATGAACCGATAAGCCTCGAAATCGAGCGAGAGCGCAGGAACGACCACCGGGGCGGCCGGCGCCGCTGTGTTCCCGTTTAACCCGACTTTCCTTACGGGACATCTAGGGAGCGAGCCCCAGCCGGCGGCGCAACGGCACGTAGAACGTCTCGTACCAGAGCAGGAGGGGGAAACTCGTGCGGTTCTTCCTGCAGATCCGCCGCCACTCCTTGAGCTTGGCCAGCCAGCCCACGGTCGCCGTCTGCGAGCGCTTGTGCAGGCGGAACTCCGAGAGGACCTTGTCGATGTGCGCGAACGTCTTGCCTGCCAGCGCCATCCTGACGAACCAGTCCCAGTCCCCGGGATAGCGCAGGGTGGGGTCGAGCCACAGGCCCTCCTCCCGGACCATCCGCATCCGCAGGAACGTGCAGTGGGGCGGGATGAAGTTATAGCGCAGCAGCATCCGGGGGTCGAAGCGGCGGCTGCGCCGGGGGCCGCCCTTCGCCGGCCGCCCCTCCTCGTCGATGCAGCGGAAGTCGCCGTAGACCACGTCCGTCTCGGGGTGCTCCAGGAGGTAGCGGACCGCGCTGGAGATCGCGTCCGGCACCACGTAGCGGTCGTCGGCGTTCTGGTAGGCCACGATCTCCCCCCGGGCCAGGCGCAGGCCGGTGTTGATCGCGTCGTACATGCCGGCGTCCTTCCGGCTGGTCCACACCACGCCCGGCGCCCGCTTCAAGACCTCCAGCGTCCCGTCCTCGGACCCTCCGTCCACCACCACGTGCTCGACGTTCGGGTAGTCCTGGGCCTGGACGCTCTCCAAGGTGTCTCCGATGAAGCGGGCGGCGTTCAGGGCGGGGGTGATGATGCTGACGAGGGGAAGCGCGGCATCCGTGGCGGCTCGGGAGCCCGCCGCCGGGCTCACAGGGTGTAGCCGGCCTGCCGGGCGTCGTCGTGGAACATCTTCACGGTGTCGAGGGAATACGCGGCGAGGTCCTTGCCGACCAGGGTCAGCTTCTTGAGGACGTCGTTGGTGGCGGTGATGATGTGGCAGCCGATGGCGTCGGCCTGGAAGACGTTGAGCAGCTCGCGGGGGCTGGCCCAGAGCAGCTCCTCGCGCGCGTAGGGCCGGATCATCTCCACGGCCGCGGCCATCAGCGGGACGGGGTCGCGGCCGGTGTCCGCGATCCGGCCCGCGAAGACCGAGATCACGCTGGGAGCGCCTCCGGCCAGGGCCGCCGCCACCTCGCGCACCTGCTCCAGGGTCAGGATCGCGGTGACGTTCAGCTTGATCCCGGCCTCGCTGAGCCGCCTGATGAGCCCGTAGGCCGGCTCGCTGCGGGTGTTGGTGACGGGGATCTTGACGTAGACGTTGGGCCCCCATGCCGCGATCTGCCGCGCCTGGCGCTCCATCTCGGGGAACTCGTCGGAGAACACCTCGAAGGAGATCGGCCGGTCGGGGATGGCCTCGAGGACCTCCTTCGCGAAGGCCTTGTAGTCCACCACCCCGGCCTTGCGCATGAGCGTGGGGTTGGTGGTGAAGCCCGCGACGTAGGGCAGGCGGGCCATCTCGAGCATGCCCGCCTTGTCCGCGCCGTCGGCGAAGAGCTTGATCCGAAGGTCAAAGGTCGTCACGCGGGCTCCCGGATCCGGCTCACCAGGGACACGATGCGCGCCGCCGCGTCCTTCAGGTCGGCCACCTCGTGGTCGGGCCGGCAACGCTCGCGCTCATTGTAGGGAGCCGTGATCAGGAAGGTCAAGCAACCCGCGGCCGCGCCCGCGGCCACGTCGCTCCAGCGGTCCCCGACCATGAAGCTCCGGCCCAGGTCGATGTCGTGCTGCTTCGCGGCCTGCAGCAGGAGGCCCGGCCGCGGCTTGCGGCAGCCGCAGCCGTCCGCGTCGTCGTGGAAGCAGGTCCGGATCTCGAGGAGGGGCAGGCGGCCCAGCAGCCGCTCGTTGATGCGAAGGACCTCTACGCGGGTCTGGGCGCCGCGGGCCACGTCCGGCTGGTTGGTGACGCCGATGAGCGTCAGCCCGGCCTCGACGAGGTCCCGGCACGCCTCGGCCACGCCGGGCAGGATCTCCACCTCGGAGGCCGCGGCCGGCGGATGGGGCTTCCCCTCCCGCACCACGCCGCGGTTCAAGACGCCGTCACGGTCGAGGAACACCGCGCGGCGGGCCATCTAGCGCGTGGACTCCCACTTCATCGGTGCTATTTGCAGCGACGGGTGGGAGACGAGGAGGTGCCAGACCACGGCCTGGAAGGCCTCGGCGTGGGGAGTCACGGTCTCCGCGCGGATGGTGGGGACGATCACGCAGGCCTCGGCCACCTTCGCGGTGTAGCCGCCGTCGCGGCCCACCACGCCGGCCACGGTGGCCCCCGCCTGCTTGGCGTGCTCGAGGGCGCGCACCAGGTTCGGGCTGATGTTGCGCTCCAGGTCGCCGCCGCCCACGGAGAAGACCAGCACCATGTCCCGGTCCCCCAGCCGGCTCACCCGCAGCCAGTTGGCGAACGAGGTCTCCCAGCCGTCGTCGTTCACACGGGCGGTGAGCTCGGAGACGTTGTCCGTCGGCGTGTAGGCCTCGATCCCGCAGATCTTCCGGAAGTCGTTCACGGCGTGCGAGGCGTTGCCCGCGCTGCCGCCCACCCCCAGGACGAAGAGGCGCCCGCCGCGCTGCCGGAGCGCGACGAGCAGGGCCACCAGGCGATCGATGGCGGCGACGTCGAGACGGTCGAGGACCTGTCTGGCCTCGGCGATGTAGTCCGTCGTATAGGACATCCCAGGCTCCTGGCGCGTCAGTCCGGCTCGCGCGCGGCGAGGTAGGCCCGGGTCTCCTCGAGCCCCCGGGCGGATCCGATCTCGTAGAAGCGGCGCTCCACCTCGTGCCCCGCCATGAGGCCCTCGGCCACGAGGTCGCGGTAGAGGTCCGCCAGGTCCGAAGGCCGGTCCGGCGGTATGCGTTCGACGGCCGCGCCGCGCAGCAGGGCCACCCCGTAGTCGATGTGCCGCATCTCGGGAGTGGGGGCCTGCTTGTCGTAGCGGAGCAGGCGCCCGTCGCGGAACAGGACGTTGCTCCGGTCCCACCGCCCGTCGTTCCGCAGGACGGCCATGAGGCCCAGCTCCGCGCGTCCCGGGAGCGCGTCCAGCATGGCCCGGTAATCGATGTCGAGGTAGGCGTCGCCGTACATCACGAAGCACAGCTCCCCGAGCAGCGGACGGGCGCGGCGCAGCGCTCCACCCGTGCCGAGCAGCGACTCGCCGTCGTGGGAGTAGGCCAGCGTCATGCCGGAGCGCGCGCCGTCGCCGAGGTGGGCCTCGACCTGCTCGCCGAGGTAGCCGAGGCACAGCACCACGCGCCGGATCCCCCGCCGCCGCAAGAGCGCGAGCTGATGTTCGATGAAGGGCCGTCCCGCAACCTCGACCATGGCCTTGGGCATCGTCTCGGTGAGGGGCCGGAGGCGGGTGGCGCGGCCGCCGGCCAGGATGGCCGCGGGTACGGCGGCGATGTCCGTGGCCGTCACTGGATCACGACCTTGGTGCCCTCGAAGTCGAAGCGGAAGCGCACCTCGCGCAGGCCCGCCGCGGCCATGGCGCGCCGGAGCCGGGCCTTGTCCTCCGCGTAGAAGAGAAGGAAGCCGCCTCCACCCGCGCCGATCAGCTTGCCGCCGCGGGCGCCGTTCTCCATGGCCAGCCGGTACCACGCGTCGATGCGGTCGTTGCTCATGGCCCCGCTGCGCCGCTTCTTGCGCTCCCACTGCGCGGTCAGGAGCTCCGCGAAGCGCTTCAGGTCGCCCGCCTCCAGGGCCTGCCGGCTCTCGTGGCCCAGCTCCTTGACCTCGTGCAGGTTCTCGGACATGGCCGCGTCCTTCTGCCGGCTGGCGTCGTCCTGCTCCTTCAGGATGGCCGAGGCGGAGCGGCTGTACCCGGTGAAGTAGAGCAGCAGGTTGTCCTCGAGGTTGAAGAGGGTCTCGCCGTCGAGCCGCAGCGGCCGGGCGACCACGTGGTCGTCGGGCTGGAACTCGAAGCTCGTGACCCCGCCGAAGGCGGCGATGTACTGGTCCTGCTTGCCGATGGGCTCCTGGAGCACTCCGATCTCGATGTGGCAGGCCTGCTCGGCGAGCTCCCGGGGGTGCATGAGGCCCTTCTTGTGGGTGTGCAGCGCCTTGAGCAGGGCGGTGGCGAAGCTGCCCGACGAGCCGAGGCCGGTGCCGGCGGGTATGTCCGCCATGCTCGTCAGCTCCAGGTACTTCCCCTCGATGTCCAGCAGGCGCATGGCCTCGCGGATGATCGGATGCTCCAGCTCCGCGGCCGTGGCCACCCGCTCCAGCTTGGAGTACTTCACGATCAGCTCGGGGACGAAGGTCTGGTGCACGGTGATGTAGACGTACTTGTCGATGGCCGCCGCGATCAGGAACCCGCCGTG
>Ga0214472_10002729_pt1 | contig 18838 bp, 14 predicted proteins | sample RVTome_6_FD_207662 | JGI IMG/M metagenome (GOLD analysis project Ga0214472, IMG submission 207662) | Soil microbial communities from uranium-contaminated site in the Upper Colorado River Basin, Wyoming, United States - RVT140D175 | ecosystem: Environmental > Terrestrial > Soil > Contaminated >...
TCACATAATGGAGGGATTCCTTTTCAAACTGGAGAGCTTTCAGGTCTTCCGCAGATGCTCTGGCCGGACCATTGTGTGGAAGGAACGAGCGGAGCAAACCTTGCCGGGGATATCGAAGAGGTTTTGTCGGAAATTACAAGCTCGGATCGTCAGGTCAAGGTACATAAAATCAAAAAAGGCCTGGACCGGAATGTCGATTCCTATTCTGCTTTTTTTGATAATGCACGCCGTCATGATACCGGACTGCGTACAATCCTTGATGAGCATGGCATAATCGAAGTGGATGTTGTCGGGCTGGCTCTGGATTATTGTGTTAAATATACTGCCCTTGATGCTGCATCCCTTGGTTTCCGGACACGTGTGCTCCTCCTGGGCAGTCGGGCTGTCGATCCGGCTTCTCTGCCAGCGGTTTGTGACGAACTCTCTAATGCGGGTGTTGTTTGTATTTAAGATTGGTGAGGGTTACACCGGTAAGCACCAGAAGGCCGCCAACCAAAACGATGTTTTTCACAGATTCTCCGAGAATGAGCCAGGAGAGCAGGATGGAAAAAAGAGGTACGAGATTTATAAAAATACCGGCCCTCATCGCGCCAATTTTTTTAATTCCCTGATAATAAAGTGAAAATCCAAGCGCCGTTCCGCCGATACCGAGATATGCAAGGCTGGCCCAATCAAGAGACGATATTGTTGAAAGGCGGCAAAATAATCCTTCATTGGCGGCCGGAATAGAGAGCAGAATTGTTCCAATTATTGATGAGTAGCAGACTGCATTAAGAGGGGAGAGAGTGACGAGAACGGATCTGCCGATAAGCGAGTAGGCAGACCAGCTCAGCACGCATCCGATAAGTGCCTGTTCCCCGGAACCGAAGCCGCCGGTGAAAAGTGAGCCAGGGTGACCGTTGCTGATGACAACTATTGCGCCGGTAAGTGACAGGAGAACACCAATCGCTTTAAGCGGAGTGAGCCGTTCACGCAAAAAAATTGCCGCAAAAATTGTAATGACCAGCGGAGTGCAGGAAATTATAAGCGAAGCACGACCGGCGCCGATCAGTTGCAGCCCGCTAAAGAAAAAGACATTGTAGGCAAAAACGCCGGTCATCCCCAGCAGGATAAGAGGAATCCACATGTTTTTGGTGGGGATGACCAATCTTTTCTCGACAACCCTTGTCACTACAAGCATGGCTGCGGAGGCAATGAGAAACCGCAGGAAAGCGGCACTTGCCGGTTCTACCGATGCTGCAAGCAATCTTCCGGCAATGAAGGTTCCTCCCCATAAAAGCATGGTGAAAACCAAAGATAAATATGTAATAACAGGCATAAGCAATTTCTACTTTCAGGGAGGTGTTTTAACCAGTTTTAAGCATCCGCAAGAAAGCATATACTTTTCGTTAGATAAGCTGTCAACTTATTCATAGTGTTCCGATTCAGGAAGTTTTAAAGAAAAGGAAGGGGAGGCGGAATGGTGGGCAAAAAAACGAAGATGACAAAGGAAGAAATGAGTTGGGTGCTCTATGATGTCGGCAATTCAGCCTTTGTCCTGATCATGGTGACTGCTCTCATGCCTATTTTCTTTAAAGATGTCGCCGCGGCCGGAATGAGCGGAGCGGAATCGACCGCGAACTGGGGATTTGCAAATTCAACCGCATCATTCGTTCTTGCTTTTCTTTCTCCTATTCTTGGAGCAATGGCCGATTATAAGAATATGAAGAAACGCTTTTTTCTCTTCTTTCTCTTTTTCGGACTCGGTTTTACCCTCCTTTTACTCTTTATCAATGAAGGGCAATGGCTGCTGTGCCTCATTTTATTTGTATTCGCCAGAGTGGGCTGGGCCGGAGCAAATGTTTTTTACGATGCCTTTCTGGTTGACGTCACCAGCAGAGATCGCATGGATCTTGTCTCGACTCTTGGCTATGGTTATGGCTATGTAGGCAGTGTTGTTCCCTTCCTGCTGGTTATCGGTCTCATTCTTGGCAGCGGGATGGAGGAGGGAGTGCCCATTGGAGCCATGAGGGCTTCTTTTATTATTGTCGCTTTCTGGTGGCTGTTGTTTTCTCTTCCTGCCATTAAAAATTTGAGTCAAATACATTATCTTCCTGCCGACCCTTCTTATATTACCGCGAGCTTCAAGCGGCTTTGGCATACAGTAAAAGAAATCCGGCAGTATAAGCAGGTGTTTATTTTTTTAGCAGCCTATTTTTTCTATATCGACGGGGTGGGGACAATAATCACTATGTCAACGGCTTATGGTCGGGATCTTGGCTTTGGGGTGACAATGCTTATTGTCGTTCTTCTTCTTATTCAGATCGTCGCCTTTCCCTTTGCTCTCTTGTTCGGCAGACTTGCCGGGATTTTTTCAACCAGACGAATGCTCATGGCCGGGATTGGCGTATACTGCCTGGCTACTCTCATCGCCTTTTTTCTGCCTGTTATCGACGATCCGATGCAAAAAAATCTGGCCTTCTGGTTTATTGCCTTTCTGGTTGCCTCTTCCATGGGTGGCATTCAGGCACTCAGCAGAAGCTATTATAGTAAACTGATTCCGGCAGAAAAAAGTGCTCAATTTTTTGGATTTTATAATGTATTCGGCAAGTTTGCCGCAATAAGCGGTCCATTATTGATGGGGATAGTCGCACGGCTGACCGGAGAAACACGCTGGGGGGTGCTGAGCATTCTGCTGCTGTTTGTTATAGGCAGTGTATTACTCATCGGAGTCAAGGATCCCGACGAGTAATAAAGAGAGCATATAAGAGGCGCATCAGGATGCAGGCAGCTTACAGGCATTAAGGAAATTCCTGATACCTTCAATATCCTTAAGATGACCGTAAACCGTAATTACGTCCCCGACGTTCAACCGTGTATAACCACGCGGAATGAGGATTTGGCCACCTCGTTTGATGGAAACCATATTGATGGTATCGGGCAGCGATAGATCCTTGACCATGGCATTGTTGCAGGTGTCTTCTTCTTTCAGTACAAATTCAACGTAGCCGTTCTCTTTTGATTTTCTCAGTTCAACCTGGTGTTCAACAATCTGTCCCCGCTGTCTGCGGACTATACCCACATCATAGGCGCGAAGGATATCGCTTCTGCTGATGATGCCGCAAATCCTTCCAGACCCGTCCCTTGAGACGACCGGCAGTCTCGCAAGATCACGAGGCGACATTTTCTGGATAGCGACCCAGATAGGTTCGTCGGGAAAGACGGTAATAGGATCTTCAACTGCCAGATGAGCAACTGTCATGCCCCTTGAACTGAAACTGGCTTCTGATTGTGCCCTGTGTACATCCTGCAGGGTTATGATTCCCCAGAGCTTGTTGTCGTCGGCAAGTACAGGAAAACCGAGAATGTTGGTTTCCTGGAATAAAGCCATGACTTCCGAGAAGGACGCATCTTTATGAATTGTGACGGGTTTGCTCTTCATCACCTCACTGACTTTAACACCCTGCATGATGTCCATATCCCGACCTTCCGAGAAACGGACCCCGCGCTTGGCGAGTTTCATGGTGTAAATCGATTCGGGATGCAGCCATTGTGAAAAGTAGCTGGCCGTAACTCCTGCTACCATCAGCGGTAAAATCAGATAATAATCGTTACTCATCTCAAATACAATGAGCATTGCAGTGAGAGGTGCCCTTGCTGTAGCCGAAAAGAGTGCTGCCATGCCAACCAGGGCGAAAGCGCCGGTATTATTGCCAATAGACGGAAACCAATAGCTGAAAAGATGTCCCATGGCACCACCCAGCATGGCACCGGTGAAAAGCGACGGCGCAAAAACACCACCGGAATTGCCGGAACCGAGAGTAAATGAGGTGGCGAGCGGTTTGATAAAGATGAGGATGACCAAGAGCCAAAGCGAAGCATTTCCTTGAATTGCAGCTTCAATAAAGGGGAATCCGGAACCGTACATATGTGGAATAGGCGTATCGAGTCCAGCTCCGTGTGCTCCCGAACCGATTGGAAAAGTAAGATTGGGCAAATTCATATACAGCAAGCCTAGCACACCGAGAAGCATGCCGCCGACTGCCGGCTTAAAAAGCTGGGGGAATTTCCAGTTGTCAAAGACATTTTCAGAGAAATTCAACATCTTCATGAACATGATGCCGACAATCGCTGCCACAAGCCCGAGTATCAAATACAATATGATCTCTACCGAGCTGTTGAGGCTGTATGATGGAACCTGGAAAGCAAATTTGTCGCCGATAAGGTTGCGGCTGACAACGGAGGCCGAGACGGCAGCAATGACAACATTGCCAAATGCACGCATCTGCAGGCCGCACATAAGTACTTCGATGGCAAATGCCACGCCGGCAATAGGAGCGTTGAAGGTGGCGGCAATTCCTGCCGCTGCTCCACAGGCCACAAGATTTCGAATACGTTCGTCGGAGAGTCGCAGGACCTGACCGATTGTAGAACCGAGTGCTGCACCTACCTGAATGATCGGACCTTCACGTCCGGCTGAACCACCGGTCCCTATACAGAGTGCGGATGCGGTGATTTTGGCGGCGGCAACCCGGGCCCTGATACGGCCGCCCCGCAGGATAAGGGCCTGCATGACTTCCGGGACACCGTGGCCTTTAGCTTCCTGGGCCAGGAGAATGAGAGGGCCAACGAGCAATCCACCCAGAATAGGTATGATCAGATAGATCCACTTTCCGAGAAAAGGGAGAAAACCGGATACCGATCCGTAGGAAAAATCCTGAATAGCAAAGATGAGCTTAACAAAAAAAACAGAAGCCAGACCGGTGATCGCCCCAACTACAACAGCAAGAATGAGGAGAAGAAGGCCTTCCGGAGGTGAAAATCGGTCAAGATACCAGCTGAGGACCGAGCGTTTAGGGGTCATTTAATGTTTCGCCAGGGAAAAACACCGTCAGTTGAGATTGTTTTAGTGTGATGCTCACAACAGACAACTCAACTGCAGCAATAATAATTATACGATCACTTTATGTAAAATGGGTACATAAATGTTACCCAGAACCTGAAATTATTACTGCTTTCCGATGAGAGATTCAACAATTATTTACTCATCGGGCAGTTGGTCCGGAAATTTACCGAAGAAAGAAACTTATAAAAATTCTTCAATCCCTTGCAAGGCCATCAAAACTGAATGGCCTTGCGTGCCTCCTGGCGAAGAAGCATGTCGAGAATAACCAGGGCTGCCATACTCTCGACAATGGGGACGGCTCTTGCAACAACACATGGGTCGTGACGTCCTTTTGCTTCAAGAATTGCAGCATTCCCTGAAAAATCGACGGTTTTCTGGGGAAGAGAGATGGTTGCCGGCGGCTTGAATGCGATGCGTAATTCTATTGGTTCGCCATTGGAAATACCGCCCTGAACTCCTCCGGAATTGTTGGTGGTTGTACCGAGATGGCTCCCTTGACCATTTTTTTGAGTAAAGGGGTCATTATGTTTGGAGCCGCGCATTTTTGTGCCTGCAAAGCCCGAACCTATTTCAAAACCCTTGGTTGCCGGGATTGCAAGCATAGCCTGAGCCAGTTTAGCTTCCAGTTTTTCAAATGTCGGCTCTCCGAGTCCAACAGGTACGTTACGGATAACACAGGAGACAATGCCTCCTACCGAGTCACCGATTTCTTTAAGTTCAGCTACCAGTTGTTCCATTTTTGCCGCTGCTGCATGGTCAGGGCAGCGGATCATGGTAGTATCGACGTCAGATCGGGTAATTACATTAGTGTCTATTGGATTTGAGTCGATTTCACCGACACTGCTGACCCAGGCAACGATGTCGATATTGAATTTTTCTTTTAAAATCAAATCGGCTATGGCTCCCGAAGCCACAGTGCCGATAGTCTCCCTGGCGCTGGCTCTTCCGCCGCCGGAAGATGCCCTGATGCCATATTTCATCTGGTAGGTATAATCGGCATGTGAAGGGCGGGGGATGTCCTGCATGCTGCCGTAATCTTTAGGTCGCTGATCCTTGTTGGCAACCTGCAGAGCTATGGGTGTGCCCAGGGTTTTTCCGTTCTCGGTCCCGGACAGGATAATCACCTGGTCGGCTTCCTGTCTATCCGTTGACAGCGCACTCTGGCCCGGGCGTCTGCGGCTAAGCTGAGGTTGAATGTCTTCCGGTGAAAGTGAAAATCCGGGAGGACAGCCATCGATTACTACTCCTACCGCTTTGCAGTGGGATTCACCAAAGGTATTTATACGAAAAAGTGTACCGAAACTGCTCGACATGAAGGATTCTCCTCCTGGTTTATTATTTCTCTCTATCACCCTTAGGTCAACAGGTGCGGGTTAGTGAATTTATTGTTATATGCGCTGACGCTGCTTGCCGCAAGTCCAAAATTTTTCTTGCTTTGAACCCATTTACGATGAATTTATAAATTAACCGGAAACATGGTAATGCAGAATACGCTTGTCGCAAGATATACCGGGCGACCGACGCCATCAAGGATGATTGTTCTGAATCTTATTCAACGCAGAAAGTGCGGCAATCTTCAATGCCTCTGAATAGGTCGGATAGTTAAAGATATTATCGATAAAGATATCGATCTTGGCATTATGGATGAGAGCCATTTGAGCAATGTGTATCACTTCGGTTGCGCCACCACCAAGGATATGGACCCCCAGGATCTCGAGGGTATCCCGATGGACAATCATTTTCAGCATGCCTTCGCGTTCACCGGAGATCTGGCCCCGGGGAAGTTCGGAGTATCTGCATCTCCCGATAACTATCTTGTAACCCCTGTCTATCGCCTCCTCTTCAGTGATACCGACATAGGAAATTTCCGGGATTGTGTAAATACCGAAAGGAAAGATTTTTGGGAATGATTCGACCCTTCTTTTCAGAGCATTTAAAGCGGCTAATCTACCCTGGGCAATGGAAGTGGCTGCAAGACTTGGCCAGCCTATTACATCGCCTACCGCATAGATATTGGGTGTTGAGGTTTGGTATAATTCGTTGACTTCGATGTAGTGATGTTCATTGAGACGGATCCCTGCATTTTCAAGAGATAAGGTCGCAGTATTGGCTTCGCGTCCAAGGGCGAAAAACAGACAATCTGCTGTGATAACCCGGCCTTTGGTTAAAGTTACCTGTGCCCCGGTGCTCTTTCTTTCGATTCTGAAGTCGCCACATTGAGGTATATAATCGACATTTCCTTTCGGAAAATTTTCCTGGAGCTCCCCGGAGATTTCCCGGTCGAGAAATTTCAGCAGTCGATCACCCCGGTCGAGCAGTGTCACCTTCACTCCGAGTGCGGCGAAGATGGTGGCGTATTCGGATCCGATCACACCACCACCCAGAATTATAAGGCTCTTGGGAATCCTGTTAATGTTCAGTATTGAGGTTGAATCGACTATCACTTCATGATCGAATGGCACATACGGTGGATTGCGTGGCTGTGAACCGGTAGCTATTAGAATTCGATCTCCTTCTATCCGGATATCCTTATTTTCATTCAACCGGCTGACTGCAATGGTGTTTCGATTTAAGAATCGGCCGTTTCCCCTCATGATATCGATGCCATTACGTTCAAGCTGCTCCGTAATTATCGCGTGCTCCTGTATCCGTACATTGTGCAGTCTCTGCTTCAGCTTTTCCATGGAAATTTCTGCATCATGGGTGGAGCAGTAATCCTCCTCAAACACCTTGCGCTTCAAATGGCCGGTGAGATAAAGAACAGCTTCCCGAAGAGTTTTACTGGGAAAAGTACCGGTATTGACACACACGCCACCGAGGGAACCTTCTTTCTCAAGGATCAGCACTTTTTTGCCGGAATTGGAAGCTGTCATTGCCGCGGCCAGTCCGGCGGGACCTGTACCGATGATCACGAAATCGTAGAGTAATGGTGTCATGGGAAGTTGTGACTTGTCGAAGGAAAGAAAAAGAAAATTAATACTGACTTCAGGTTCAAGTCTCAACTGCTAGCATAGATTTATCAGTTAATCAAGCAAATGAAATTTTCAGCCTTATCCAGATGTGACAGGCAACGGAGGAAGGTTCAGGGTGCCCCAATCAACATACAACAGGGCACCCTGAAAAAGGCCAATCTCGACTGAAAAGAAATGCGGACTAGATTTTGAATTTTGCTACAAGTTGGGTCAGTTTGTTCGAAAGAGCAGACAGTTCATCGGCTGAGATGCGGATTTGCTGGCTGTTTTCTTTTACTTCGATGGACCTTGTTTTTACCTGACCGACGCCCTGCGACATCATCGAAGTCATTTTGCTGCTGCTGGCCACGCTGTGGTTGATTTCCGTGATGCCGGTGGAAGCCTGAGTCACATTACTGACGATTTCATTAGTGGTGATCGACTGTTCTTCCACGGCGGTTACGATGGTGCTGACGATTTCATTTACATCGCTTATAACCTTGGTAATGGCTTCAATGTCCGTTACGGTTGTTCCTGTCTGTTTCTGGATATCGTCGATAGCTGCCTTGATTTTACCCGTTGCAGCGGCTGTTTGTTTGGCCAGTTCTTTTATTTCGTTGGCCACGACCGCAAAACCCTTGCCGGCTTCTCCTGCTCTTGCCGCTTCAATGGTGGCGTTTAAGGCCAGCAGATTGGTCTGCTCGGAAATTTCAGTGATGGTTTCGGTTACTGTGCCGATCGACCGTGCAGCTTCACCCAATTCCTGCACTCCTTCGTGGGATTTTTTAGCACTGATAACTGCTTCTTCGGTGGTAATACGCGCCCGGGCGCTGTTTTCCGCGATCTCTTTAATGGTGGTTCCCATCTCTTCGGAAGCGGAGGCTATCATGTCCAAATTGACCGTTGATTGCTCCATCGCAGCCGAGATGGAATTCATGTTGTCCGACACATCACCGGCATTAATCGCGGCTTCATCGGCAATTGCCGTAGTGGAATCGGCATTGGTAACCATATGCTCGGAAATGTTGGCCAGCTGGGTTGATGCCGTAGCGAGTGCTTGAGAGGATTTGATGATATCCTGCAACATATCCTTGGATTTGCCGACCATAACTCCGAGAGAATTCGTAAGCTGGCCAATGGCATCTTTATTTTCGGAGGTAAAAATTATGGTATAGTCGCCATCTCCAACCCGAACACTTTTTTCCGCCAGCTCTTTAAGTGGTTTGTTTATGGACCTCACAAGGAAAATGGTTACAACAATTCCTGCTCCGATAACAAGAAGTCCTATCAGCAGGCTATTGCGAAACATTGTGACATCAAGGCCATTGATGAGATCGGCTTTATCCAGTCCGACCGCAAGATAAATACCCCACTCCTCAAGTTTTTTGATGTAGGTGATTTTTTCCCCGTCTGTCCAGTCGTATCTGACGAAACCGTCTTCGGCATTTTTAAACTGGGGAACAATTTCATAGAGATTCTTTGTGGAATCAAGGGTTGGGTGGATCAAAAAATTGCCTGATTCGCCATAAACAAAGAAATAGCCGGGGCCAACTTTAGTTTTCGAAATATAATCTTTCAGCTGAGCGTTGAGCATCAATTGTCCGACATAGATCGCACCGACGATTTCATTTTCCATATCCCGAAGAGGGGCGTAGGCGGTAAGATACCAGTCATTGACGACATAGGCCTTTCCCCGGAAGGTTTCCCCCCGCATTATTGTTGCATAGACTGCGCTGTCGGAAGGAATATAAGTGCCCACTGCACGTTCTCCATCGAGTTTCTTTACGGTGGTAGAGATCCTGAGGAGTTTATCATCTACCAGTTGAAAAATAGTTGCAGAAGACCCGGAGATTTTCTCAACATTATCAACAATATCAAAGTAACCGTTAATAACGTTGACTCCCGCCTGGAGTTGGGGGATTTCCTTAGTTGTGACTGCGGCGGTAACCTGGTTAACCAGCTTCTCCTGCCGCATATTCCCTTCATCGAGGTAAATGGCACCTTTGGATTTCAGTTGTTGTTCCAACAGCACCAGATCACCGTCAAGCTTCTGTCTTATGTTCCTGTCGTACATGATCAGGGAGTTGTAGGCACTCTGATGAGTATCCTTCATGGCGCCCTCTCCCAGGGAATAGAGACCATTGTCGGCCATCCTTATCGCGTTCCCGGAGGTTATCAGGATAGAGACAGCTGAGATGAACACTACCGCTATAAAGAGTTTGGTGGTGAATTGGACCTTGTTGAGTTTTTTGAACATTTTTTCTTCCTTCTTCTCTCTTGGAAAATGGTTGAGCAGCGCAAAAATACAAACAGTATATGTTAGTATATCGGCAGGAAAAAAAAAGTGTTAGCATGTAAAGGAAAAAAATGTTTTTCAATTAAGGGGGTTGTTCATTTAACACGAGCCGATTTGTTCATCCCGCGCATTCGTCGATACCATCCGGCAAGAATGGCTGAAGGTAAGCCGATACAGTGACCGCAGACGATAAGCTGGTTAATGAGGGTTGTTCGTATTATGCCCATATTCTGCCAACGGCGGGCGGATGTCAGAGCGCACTCCGATAGAATAACAACTTTGCCTTTCTTTTTTATTTTCTGCATGAAAATGAAATCTTCCATTATTTCCAACTCGGGAAATCCTCCCATGGCCTTGAACATGCTGCTGTTAATAAAGAGGGCCTGATCGCCGTAAGGGAGTTGAAGTCCACGGGAGCGCAGATTGGCGAACCAGGCAATAACGGCGAGACTTCTTTTAGGACTGTCAATTGCAAGTGAAAAGGCACCGGCAACGAATGCCGGCTGCCGAGTTGCGTCAAGAATGAGTCCCTGGAAGTTTTTTGGAAGCAGGGTGTCCGCATGGAGGAAAAGCAGCACCTCACCTCTTGCTTCCGCGGAACCTTTATTCATCTGCCTGCCACGACCTCTTGGGCTTGAAAAAATTCTGCAGCCTGTTTTTTGGGCTAAAGCCAAGGTTGTATCGCTGCTTCCTCCGTCGACGACAATTACTTCGCAATTTTGTTTATTCTCTAGAGAAGCAAGGGTCTTACCGAGGACCTGTTCCTCATTCAGGGCTGGAATTATGATCGAAATGTCTATGGTCATAGCAGACCTTTTTCCTTTGCAAAGGCGAGGTCTGCCGGAAGATCGATATCCTTGAGAGTTGGCAGGAGTGCAGTCTCATATCCCGCTTTTTCCAGACGGTACATGGTGTCGTTAAAAAGTTCTCCGGTTGACCAGCTCATTTTGTCAAAAAGCAGAGGGAGAAGCGGTGGTACTCCTTCTACTGCGCAATCCCTGGCGGCTTTGGCAGTCATGCCAATCAGATAATAGCCGCCGTCCCGGCTGGGACCGACGACCACTTCTTTGGTCAAAAGAGAATTAAAGGCATGTTGTAAAAGATCTGCGCTAATATCTGGAATATCGCTGCCGATGAGGATTGCCATTTCAGTCCCCCCGGCAAAACAGTGTTCAAAGGCTGCGCGCATTTTTTGACCGAGATCGCCGTTAATTTGTTTAACACATGTCACCTGTCCAAGCCAGGATGTCATTTTCTTACTGCTGCCCCCGCTGAAGCAAACGATGGTCTCAATGCCGGAACGTTGCCTGAGCAGATTTGCCTGCATGAAAACTCTTTCTGTAAGCCTTTTGTGCAGCAGTGCGGACCCTTCTGCACCAAGTTCGGCAATGAGTCTGGTTTTGGTTTTGCCCTTTTCAGGGTATCTGGTAAAAAGCAGTAATTTGCAGTTAGGCCACATGGTTAGAGTAGAATAAAAAGATCAAAATCAGGAACGTGTACCGGGAAGAAAACAGTCATACTAATTTTCATATCGCCCCTTGTGTTTCCTTCACGGTATTGCCGCAAAGATAGGATTGAATCAACGGGTGGGGATCGAATTTGTCTCCCCTGTACAAATAGTTACTTGTAATCGATTCGATTGATTCTACTGATTATATTGGTAGGATCGTTACCCGGTTAATCATATCTTGGTTGACGAAATATGCAAATAATTTGTAAACGTTCACCAACACCCCTTTCATATACGCGTTTCAGGAGAAATTATGCGAATTATTGCCGCACCAAATGCTTTTAAGGGAAGTCTCAGTGCCACGGAAGCCGCCAAAGCCATGAAAAAGGGAATCCTTGCGGCAATTCCCGATTGTGATGTCCTGTGTGTTCCGGTTGCCGATGGCGGAGACGGACTCACGGAAGTTATGGTTCAGGCTCTTTCAGGAATACTGATCGGGACTTCGGTAATGGGTCCCGGGATGGAACCGGTATCTTCCGTCTTTTGTCTGGCTGAAAGGCAGGGAGTAGCGGTTGTCGAGATGGCCAGGGCAAGCGGCCTTGCTCTTCTCCCAAAGGAAAAACAGGATCCGACCAAAACTTCCACCTATGGAACCGGAGAGCTGATTCGGGCAGCCCTGGACAAAGATGTGAAACGTATCGTCGTCGGACTTGGCGGGAGCGCCACCTGTGATGGCGGAATCGGTATGGCTTCAGCCCTGGGCTATAGGTTTCTGGATAAAGACGGTAAGGCGTTAACACCGATCGGCGGATGCCTGCAGATGATTCATTCAATCGACAGGAGTGAAGTGGATAAGAGGTTACGGAACGTGGTGATTGAAGGAGTGTGTGATGTTACCAATCCTTTGACCGGTCCAAATGGAGCATCGTACGTTTATTCGTCTCAGAAAGGCGCAACTGCCGGGCAGGTTAAGGACCTTGACGAAGGATTGGAAAATTTAGCCGCGGTCATTCAGCGGGATATGGGGATCGACATTCGTGAAACGACCGGAGCCGGCGCAGCGGGAGGACTTGGCGGCGGCTTACATGCTTTTCTTGGAGCGAGGCTGAGAAAGGGGATCGATCTTGTCATCGATATAGTCAAGCTGAAAGAAAAAATTCGTGGGGCGGATCTTGTGCTGACAGCAGAAGGGCGGATAGACTTCCAGACCAAATATGATAAGGCTCCGGCAGGTGTTGCCCGTGCGGCGAAAGAGGCCGGAGTGCCCTGTATTGCGATTTGCGGTGGAGTGGGTGAGAGAATAGAGGAACTTTATGATATAGGAATCGATGCGGTCTTCACTCTATGCAGTGGACCGCAAACACTGGAGTCAGCGATGCAGAACGGTTTTAACCTGCTGAGTCATGCGGTGGAGCAGGTTGTCCGGACCTTTCTGGCGGGAAGGTCCGGAAAGTGATCGATTGATCGATGCCGCTATTTTTTTTCCTTTACGAGATAGAAAACTAGCTGGATGGATTCCTTGAAAGATATGGAACCCGGTTCGAATGCGCTCTGCTTAGCCATCTCGGCCATGCCATATCGGGCGTCTAAAAAAGGTGTACTGGGAGACTGTGGCGATATCGAATAGACAGGGCCAATTTTCTCCGGCAGATGGGCCACCATGAGTTCGGCTTTCTTCATGCCGTCGTCTATAGCCCCGCGCAGTGCCTCCTCCCGAAGTTTTTTCTCATTTGAAGAGCTGAGGTGGGTGGAATGTATCTGTGCCACCTTAGCATCGATAATGGACCGGATAAGGTCATCGTAGAGACTAAGGTCCTTAAGCGTCACTTCCATTATTCTTGAAACCTCTGTACCGGCATAGATTTGAGCGGTGTTGTTCCAGTTGTAATGGGGAGTGATTTGTAATTGGGCCGAACTGATATCCTCTTTTGCTATATTAAGAGTCTCAAGGGAAGCGATTAATTTTTTTGACCTCCCTTCAACGTTGTCCCTGGCTGCGGCAACTTCGAAACCGGTCTCCGAGATGCTTAGCGAAAGTGTGAGAATGTCCGGTGTTGTGCGCAACTCATATTCCCCGGTAACAACGACATGCGGAACATCCGGAAGTTGCCCGGCAAAAGATGAATGTACGCAAAAAACTACTAATAAAAGAGGGAGAAGAGAATATTTCAGAAAATGCTTCAAAATTTTAACCACATAATTCATTGAGGCCACCTTGCGCTTTGCCGACTTTTTTTATTAGTAATCGGTTCTTGTACCGAGGTTAAAAACTTTCTTGAAAACGTGTCCAATGGAATATAGTAACACGTCGATGGTACCGTCAAAGTATTTCTGCATATCAGGTTACTTCTGTGCCGTTAAATATTGTTGAAGAAAAAAAATTATATTGGTATCAATATCTTTTTACGGAGGAGTGCCGGAGCGGCCGAACGGGACGGTCTCGAAAACCGTTGTGGGGGAAACTCCACCCAGGGTTCGAATCCCTGCTCCTCCGCCAAATATTGCTCTCTCGCTTCAGCTCAAACCCATGATAGCCTATCTCTGCATCATTTTTTAGGGCAGCGGGTAGGGAATAGTCCAATTTGAAAACGGATCCACGTGTCAAAATGGTGGTTTTCGTCCAAAACGATGGCCAATAGTGCCTGGCAATTTTGAATCGGGACCGTATAGGGGATCTGAATCATATGTTCATCGCTCGGCAGATTGATTCCTGGATTGATATACTTGATCGGATGAGTTTTTGGCATTTACTCCACGATCAATTAGCTCCCGACAATCCCTATGTATCGCCCCAATGGTCGGAAATCTGGTTTAACACTCATCGGGATCAAAAACGACGTAAAGTCTTCCTTTTGACGGCGACAGACAAAGGTGCGGAAGGAATAATCCTGCTTACCGAAGGAATAACCCATCGGTTTAAACTTCCGGTAAAGAGTATTGAATCTATTGGCGCCGGCAAATCCGCCACTGATCGCCATTTTGTTGTTATGCAAGAACCTCTGCTCACACAAAATGCTATCGATCCGCTGCTTGAAAACATCAAAACCTTCAAAAATTGGGCCTTCTTTCGTTTGGCACCCCTTCCTGCAGATTACTCATTTTATCAAGATTTTTTTACAGCTGCCGAAAAACATGACATGACCACCTTAAGGAGACCTTATTCAGTCGGTTATAAGATTCGCACCGATATGGGCTGGGAAGAATATGAAAGATCTCGCTCAAAGAATTTCAGACAAATGATACGAGCTGCCCAGAATAAAATGCAAAGAAGTGGTTTGTTCAGAATTGAAGCACATACGGATGCTGATTCGTCCGACAAATTGCTTGATATTTTAGAGGCAATTACAATGAAAAGCTGGAAAGTTGAGGCAGGCAGTGATCTCTTCAATCCGGCATATCGTGGCTTTTGGAGAATGGCGTTTGTTAAAACCATCGCAGTCGGCCAAACAGCTTTATGGGTACTTTATTATAAAGATCATCCTGTGGGGTATCAGTGGTTTCTGCAGCAAGGTAGCCGTATTATACTTTTAAAGACTGATTATGATAAAGAATATTCCGCTTATTCGCCTGGCAACCTGCTTGCATGGCACATTTTAAAACACTACTTTAAAAACGGCGTCTCAGAGATTGACTATTGTATGGGGGGCGGCGATTACAAAAAAAGATGGGCCACCGACAGCTATCAACTGGACGAGTTGCTGATATTTAATCAAAGCCTGTATTCGCGAGTATGGCGCGGTATTTTAGCTAGACAGGATCAGATAAGAAGTTGTTATGAAACTTTCAAAAGGATAAGGAGTCGCTTTAAACACAAAGGAGATCATAAATAATGGCCCTCGATATTTCCTCTTATCATTCCTCTCTGCAGCTTCCGAGTCAAACACAAGGTTTGGTTGATAATTGTTTTAATGATATTAAATGGTTGAGTGCATTTGAAAAGTTTTCCGGGCTAGACAATGAGGCCTGTCATCAACTCATGACCAGCAATGGAGTCCCAGCAGGTTTTTTGCCGGCTTATATTGAGAATGAAAGTATGTGCGGCACCTTAAGAGATAGAGTATTGGGGCGTTTTGCCAGGTTGCCTATTTTCATGAATTGGGGCATTCGCAATGCCATTGCATGTTCGTCACCTTGGGGGTTTTTCAGCGGCATAGAGTGTAGCGAAAAAGACAGAAGCACTGTCTGCGAAGCGTTGATAAAACATATCGATCAGATTGCTTACGAAAGAAAACTAGGTCTCAGTGGTTTCACTTTTGTTCCTGAAACATCCCATGAATTACGAAAACAGCTTGAGGATCATGGGTATAAATCAATTCCAGTTGGGCCCACAACATTTCTCGAATTGAAATGGAATAGTTTTGATGAATATCTTGAATCAAGACCTAGCGGAAAATTTCGTACGAGCATTCGAAGCGAACGAAAAAAAGCCAAACGGTTAAATTTTGAATGGTATGAAGAAGACAATCTAAACATGATTGTTGGCGGTCGTCCGCTTTATTCAATTATGATGGAGCTGTACCGCAACACACAAACTAAGCATTCGCATGATAAATCAATATTAAATAGCTCATTTTTACCTAATCTTTGGGAAATGGATAAAAAAAATCTGAGATTATGTATTGCCAGGCTGGACAGAAAGATTGTAGCTTTTGGCTTGCTGAGACTATCTGGAACTATAGCCCATGCCCTCATGACCGGTCGGGATTATGATGTAAAGGATAGTTTTTATTCCTACTTTAATACTTGTTATTATGAGCCAATAATTCGGGGGATAAAAGAGAAATGGAGTGTAATTTATTTTCGGCCGGGAGTTTACCGGGCAAAATTAAGAAGAGGGTGCCAATTGGAGAAACTATACTTGTACATAAAAGGACATAGTTTATCCTCGCAAATTTTTCTGAACCTCTATATTCCAGTAGCAAAAAAATATTTTAATCACAAATTTTCTATGCCTAACCTTATAAATCAATAATTGGACGTCATTCCGGCGAATGCCGGAATCTATATCTACTTGAAAAAACAGGATTCCAGCTTTCGTTGGTGCAGCTATATTTGAAGAATACGACTTTTGAGCTTGTATGGGATGAAAGGGAGGTGATTGAGAAATTTGATAAAGGCGGAATGTTTTCTGATCTTATAAAATATCAAGCAGTATAACACAATAAAGAGGGTCATTTTCAGGGAGGTATAAAGAATATCGGACCAGAGACCATTAATTGAAACCGGAACAAAGCGTTCTATACAAAAATACAGGACAACCGCATATGAAAATGGTGCCAATATCATTAAAAGAATATGGGTAAATTCTTTAAGAGCATCAACAAACTGTCTTAGAGCATAGAAAATAAGTACGAAGAAGTAGACGATTAAAGTGATACTCGTTCCAATAGCCACCCCATTAAGCCCCCAGCCGTTTTTAATAAAGAGATAATTTAAACTAAAGTTTAAAGCGACTAAAGGGGCTACCAAAAATATCAGTTTTACTTGTTTGTTGAAGGCAAGAGTGATGGACATGGCCGGAGACGCAACGGCCTCAAAGAATACCCCTATTGTTAATATTTTCATAACGATTATCGACGGGACGTATTGGTCAAGATAATAAACTATGGGAAGATGGATACTGTAGTTCAGGCATGCAATCAATATGGGGATAATATAGGCCATCAGGATCATGGGTTCTACGAAATAATTTTTCACCCTTTCCCGATCTTTGGTTTGGCCGAATTTTTCCATTACCGGTGCCAGAGTTACAGTGCGGATGGCATATGGAATTGTCCCGATGGCACTTGTTGCAATAGTCGCTATCCCAAAATACCCAAGTGCTTCCTGTGAAATCAAAGCCAGTATCAGCATTCTGTCTGCGCTGGCAAGCAGTAAGAGCAGGAAAAGCAGAAACATCATTGGCAAGCCGATTCGGAGTAATTCAAGGTACATATGAAATGAAAATTTCAACTCGGGAATGATGTTCTTCGTGAGGAGCATGGGGATAATGCAAGCAATATCGGCTACCAGAAGGCTTACCAAAACACCTCTGAATCCCCAAAAATATCCCAGGGTCACGCCAAGGATGGAAGCCGTTATTCCATACAAGATCTGGATTTTGCTGAGTAAATAAAAGTTTTTCTCGATTTGTAATAGAGTTCGTAAAAAAAATGCCATCTTGCTTGTGAAAATCATCACCCCAAAAAAAAGAGCAAAATCGACGTATCTTTCTTCATAGCCCTTCAGTCGCAGATATTGTGAGATAATAATCAGCAATGCAGCAGCAAATATTGCGTAAATGATATTTACACAAAAGACACTGTTTATTGCGGTATTGAATTTATGAACATCTTTTTGACCTCGGAAATAGGGAGCTTGTCTATTCAGAGCTGAAAATGTTCCCAAATCGGAATATGATTCATAATCAATGAAGAGATCAAATGCGTTTCTAAGTCCGTACAAGGATGGGCCAAGTAATTTGGCAATAAAAATACCACTTAAAAGTTTGACGAACATGCGTGCATAGAGAGCAAGCGAGTAATACAGCGATTTGTGTAAAATTTCTTTTTCAAGATTGTCCGGCTGAGCTTCGTTCGACATAAAACTATTTATTCCTCAAACTTAAATGTGCATAATCTTTCGGTTCGGCTGGCCAATGTTGAACATTGTGAAAATTTCAGGCTTAGAAAAGCGGAATGCAGCATATTAAAATATTGTAGCCGTTCAATCTCGCAGCTCGCTTATCTCACGGCAATCTGGACTTGTGAGAAAATCGGGCAGATCTCCTCAAGAACGCAGCAGCATTTTCTGAAAAATAAGCTTCATGTCGAATAAATTAGGAGGTACGCATCTTCTACAAATCGCACATTCTCGTTTGTTTTGTTTAAATGATTGCCTCAGGCTCCTGTATTTTTCGCCATTCCAAATTTGAATAAATGGTTCTTCCAGGCAATTACCAAGGGAAAAAGGATCTCCATGCCAGACAAAAACAGGGCATGGCTTTACATTGCCGTCTACATCTATAAATGTAGAAACCCATGGGAAATTACAGAGTATTGAATTTGGCTCAAACTGGAGTTTAGGGAGCATTTTGTTGTATAAAGCTTCAAATTGTCTCAATAAATTGCTGATATTAGAGTTTATTTTCTTTTCTCGGGCTATTTTAGCACATTGCTGAAGCATGGCTTTCAAATAATGCTTGTCGATACCACAAAGTTTTTTCTTTTCCTCTTCAATGCTAAAATAGTTCAGATCCTGAACATATACGGTTTTCA
>Ga0214472_10002730_pt1 | contig 18834 bp, 15 predicted proteins | sample RVTome_6_FD_207662 | JGI IMG/M metagenome (GOLD analysis project Ga0214472, IMG submission 207662) | Soil microbial communities from uranium-contaminated site in the Upper Colorado River Basin, Wyoming, United States - RVT140D175 | ecosystem: Environmental > Terrestrial > Soil > Contaminated >...
GCGCTGGAGTAGGCCATGGCCCGCGCCAGCCGCAACCTCTCCACGACCATTAAGACCGAAGGCGGCCTCCTCCCGCCCGACTTCCTGCAGCGCCTGGTTGAGGGCGCGAAGGGCATCGAGGGCCTCACGCCCGAGTCCTACCACTTGATCGCCGGCGAGAAGCCGAACGAAGCCGCCAGCCGGAGCTGGAACCGCCTGCAAAACGCCTGGGCCGCGTTCCAGACCGCCAGCAATGGCCTAAGAGCCGAAGACGCCGGGACCGGCCTCACGCGCGAGAAGTGGCTCCTGCCGCTGTTCAGCGAGCTCGGCTATGGCCGTCTGCAGCCCGCGAAGACCTTCGAGATCGACGGCAAGCCGTACCCCATCTCCCACCTGTGGCAGCTCACCCCCATCCACCTCGTCGGCCGCAACGTCGAGCTCGACCGCCGCTCGCCGGGCGTCATCGGCGCGGCCAAGACTACCCCGCACGGCCTTATGCAGGAATTCCTGAACCGGCACGAGGGCCACCTCTGGGGCTTCGTCTCGAACGGCCTCAAGCTCCGCATCCTCCGCGACAACAAGAGCCTCACCCGCCAGGCCTACGTCGAGTTCGACCTCGCCGGGATGATCGACGGGCAGGCCTACTCCGACTTCGCTGTGCTCTTCCTCCTCTGCCACCAGTCGCGGGTCGAGGCCGAGCGCGCGGAGCAGTGCTGGCTGGAGAAGTGGGCCGACGCGGCGCGTGAGCAGGGCACTCGCGCCCTCGACCAGCTCCGCGAGGGCGTCGAGGGGGCGATCAAGGCCCTCGGCCGCGGATTCCTGGCTCAGCCCGCAAACCGCGAGCTGGTCGACAAGCTCCGCAGCGGGGCGCTCGACAAGCAGGACTACTACCGCCAGCTCCTGCGCACCGTCTACCGGCTGATCTTTCTCTTCGTCGCGGAGGACCGTGACCTCCTGCTCACCGCCCCGCACGGCTCAAAGCCGAGAAAACGCTACATCGACCACTACTCGGCCTCGCGCCTGCGGACTCTGGCCGAGCGCCGGAGAGGCACCCCGCACCCCGACCTCTGGCATGCCCTCCGACTCGTCTTCGCCAAGCTCAGCTCCGACACCGACTGCCCCGAGCTGGGCCTCCCGGCCCTCGGCTCCTTTCTCTGGAGCGACAAGGCGACACCCGACCTCGACCGCTGCGAGCTGTCGAACGGCGACCTGCTCGAGGCCATCCGCTCCCTGGCCCTCACCCTCGACGGCAAGATCCGCCGCGCCATCGACTACCGCAACCTCGGCGCCGAGGAGCTGGGCAGCGTCTACGAGTCACTCCTCGAACTGCACCCCGACGTCAACGCCGACGCACCGACCTTCGACCTGAAGGTGGCCGCCGGCCACGAGAGGAAGACCACCGGCAGCTACTACACGTCCACCAGCCTAATCGAGTGCCTCCTCGATTCGGCGCTGGAGCCCGTCCTGCAGGAGGCCGCGAAGCGGGCCGCTCCCGAGAAGGCCATCCTCGACCTCAAGGTCTGCGACCCCGCCTGCGGCAGCGGTCACTTCCTGATCGCTGCCGCGCACCGCATGGCCAACCGACTGGCGGCCGTCCGCACCGGGGACGAAGAGTCCTCACCCGAAGCCGTTCGCAAGGCCCTCCGCGACATCGTCGGCCGCTGCCTCTACGGCGTCGACATCAACCCGATGGCCGTCGAGCTGTGCAAGGTCAACCTCTGGCTTGAAGCCCTCGAACCGGGCAAGCCACTCTCGTTCCTCGAGCACCACATTCAGTGCGGCAACAGCCTCCTCGGCACGACGCCCGCTCTCCTGAAGAAGGGGATCCCCGACGGAGCCTTCGAGCCGCTGGAGGGCGACGACAAAGCCATCTGTCGGATCCTCAAGAAGAAGAACAAGGCCGAACGCGAGGGTGGGCAGAGGAGCCTGCTCGAGGCCATGCACGAAGCAGGAGACGCGCTACGCGATGTGGCTCTAGCTCTGGCCGGCCTGGACGCGGTTCTTGACGACACGCCCGAAGGCCAGCGCTCCAAGCAGGCGCGCTGGGAGGAGCTTGTCCGCTCGAACGAGTACGCGGCGACTCGGCTTCTCGGGGACGCCTGGTGCGCCGCGTTCTTCTGGAAGAAGACAGACGACTCGAGCCTCCCGTACCCGATCACCGAGGACGCCTTCCGCGGCATCGAGAAGGACCCGCTCTCGACCCCGCCGCGGATGTTGAACGAGATCCGGACGCTGGCGGGGCGCTACCGCTTCTTTCACTGGCACATGGCTTTCCCTGACCTCTTCCGGGTGACTTCCGAAGAAACCGGGCCGGGCTGGGAAGGGGGCTTCGACCTGGTGCTCGGCAACCCCCCTTGGGAGACCCTGAGTCCTGACGTCAAGGAGTTCTTTTCGGCTTTCGAACCGCGGATCCGATTCGTCGACAAGAGAGGCCAGGACGAGATCACGTCGCGCTTGTTGGCTGACCCTAAGATTGCGGGCCGATGGTCTGCCTATCGGCGGGACCTTTTCGGCTTAGTTGCCTTTCTCAAAGACAGCGGGCGCTACAAGCTGTTCGCGCCTGGGAATCTCGGCAAGGGTGATTTCAACTCCTACCGCATGTTCGTTGAGACGGCTCTACAGACAACGCGTCGTGGAGGTTTCACGGCGCAGGTGGTGCCAGCCGGGTTCTACGGGGGCGCCAACGCAATGGCAATCCGTAAGGAGCTGTTCGAGCACTGGGACCTCCGCCTTGTCTTGGGGCTCATCAACACCGGTGAAAGATGGTTCGCCGGCGTTGACCAGACGACGCGGTTCAGTGCGTACGCAGCGCGGAAGGGTGGCCACACGGACAGCTTTGCCGTTGCGTTCGGCATCCGTAGCCCTGAGCAACTCGCCGCGGCCCTTTGCGCGAGGCAGATGCTGTCGGTCGCCAGTGTGGTGGAGCAGTCGCCGGTGGCGTTGGCCATACCGGAGACCACGGGAGAAGGTGACGCAGAGATCGCAGCCAGGATGTATCGCCGGTGGCCCAAGTTCGGTGATGCGACGGCAGGCCCGCCGCAACGCACCTACATGGCGGAAGTGCACATGGGCAACGACCGGTGGCGGTTTGCGGATGGCCCCCCTGGGTTACCGGTCTACGAAGGGCGAATGGTCGACCAGTTCGATCATCGGGCAAAGGCCTATCGGTCGGGGCGCGGTCGTGCAGCCGTCTGGGAGGAACTGGGCTGGAGCAACCCTCAAAAGACAATCGGTCCGCAGTGGTATGTCCCACTGGACAAGCTTCCCGAGAAAGTGGCCGGACGCGTTGGGCAGTTTCGCATTGGGTTTTGCGACGTTACCGCTCCGCGAAACGAACGGTCTTTGCTGGCCGCCCTTATCCCGCCAGGAACGGTCTGCGGCCACAAGGTCCCAAGCATAGTCTTCCCTGATGATTATCGGTGGGCCTACATGGTGTGGCTCGCTGTCGCGAACTCCTTCTGCATCGATTTCCTGGTGCGGAAGAAGGTGGCGCTGGCCATGTCCTTTACAGTCCTCGACAGCGTGCCTTTCCCACGGCTCCCATTGCGGGATCCGTTGGCCACTCGACTCGGTACGCTGGCACTCCGCCTCACGTGCACCAGCTTGGAGATGGTCCCGTACTGGAACTCCATGGCGCAGCACGGTTGGTGCGAGCCGGCCCCGCCGGATGGCCCGCCACCCGGGCTGGTCACGGAAGAGGACCGCGCAGTCGCCAAGGCCGAGATTGACGCCGTGGTTGCCCAACGAGTCTTTGATTTGTCGCGAGCCGAGCTGGCGCAAGTGCTCGACACATTCCCGATCGTCAGACGGAGGGACGAGGAGCGCTTCGGCGAGTTCCGGACGAAGCGATTGACTCTGGGCTGGTATGACGCTGTTCAGGCCGAAGCGGCACCCCTTGGATCCTCGCTAGGCTCGGAGTCTGCGCAACAAGGTACGGTGCGCCCGTGAGGACCGAGGAAATCACCACTGGGCCTCGAGTGCCGCCGGACCGGGACCGACCTAGCCAGTTCTGGTTGACAGTGCTGGGCGATGCCGCCGGCGCTCACTGGGTGCTCGAGACGAGGCGCATGGCCTTTAGCTCCGGGCAGGCGGCCCGGGCGTTGACCATCCGGCCGGGCGATGTGCTCTTCCTGTACACGTCCCGAGGGGCCTTCAACAACCCGACACGCGACGAGGCTCAGCTTATCGGGCTGTCCAGGATTCTCACCCCCGTTGCCAGGCTGCGAAAGCCAGTGGTCATTGCAGATAGGGAGTTCGTTATCGGGTGTAGGCTCCAGATAGAACTAGCACTGCCCCTCCGTGGGGGCGTGCCGTTCCGGCCGCTTGTCCGGCGCATGCAGTTCATCCCACGCAAGGACATCTGGGGCGCCTACATGCGGCCGTCACTGATCCGCCTTGGCCCACGGGACGCGCAGGTCCTTCGAGAAGCTCTGCAGAGGACCGCCACCAGAGCACCGGAGCCACTCTGACGTGACTGTGCAGCCATGTGTGCGAGGCGGGGCAGTTTCCGGGCCTTACGAGACCGCAGTGAGCGGCGCAGTCGAAGCAGCGGGGGACCTGTGGGTATGGCTACAGACCTGGTTGAAATAGCCCTCGAACGCTTCACCGACTGGGGGCGGTTCGAGGCCCTCGCGGCGGACATCCTGAGGGCCGACGGCTATCCGGAGATCAAGGTCCTGGGTGGAGTCCATGACGAAGGGCAAGACGCCAGGGTGGAGCGGTTCTTCGGCCCGACTGCCGGCCGCTTACAGGTGGCCTTCCAGTTTTCGCTCCAGAACGACGTCGGGCGCAAGGTCAGGAAGACGATCACGCGCCTTCGTGAAGCGGGTGTGGCGTTTCAGAAGTTGGTAATCGTCACCACGGCGACGATTACGGCTGACCTCCAGAGGAAGCTTGTGGTTGAGGCCAGGGCGGCCGAAGGCGTCGACCTTGATGTCTACGAACGGCGCACCATCGCGAACCGCTTGGGCGACCCGTATCTCTTCTCGAGGTACTTTCCCGACATCGGGAAGCAGGTCGCGGAGCTACGCGAGCAAACCGAAGCAGCGGCCGCGCCGGACCGAGAGCGCGAGCAGCTGAAGGTCTGCAGTGCGCTCCTCCTTTCTGACGATGCGAAGCATACGAGAGCTGCGTTGGTCGATTCGGCCGTCCTCTCGCTCCTGACGATGAGGCCACAGACTGGGGCGGAGATTGGCGCCGTGGCGAGGAGAGAGTTCGGCGCCGAGATTCTCCAAGAGGGTCAGATTTATGCTTCGCTGGGCCGGCTCGTGAGCCGAAGCCTCGCGGACCAAGCAAATAGCTCGTTTCTTCTTTCTACTGCCGCTGTGAGACGGATCGAGGGAGCGGGGGCTGCCGCCGACGCGATGAGTCGGGCCATCGAGATGGAACTGGTGGCGACTGTCGAGGAGGCATTGGGCGAGACCCTCGCCGAGGTGCAGCGGGCGCGACTTGAAGAGAACGGCCGGGGGGTGCTTGCAGAGTTCTTTCGAACAAACGGCCTCGAGATCGCGAAGACGTTCGCCCTTGGCGAGGGGACGCTCGTCTATGCGGATGCGACTGCACGGTGTGTAGAAGTGGCAAGACGCGGAGTCCCGGCACATCTGGGCGAACTGCTTCTGACTGCAGTCGGTGGTGCCCTTGCATCGCCGACGCCCGAGCAAGCGGACTACTTTGCCAGGTGCTCCCGCGCTTACGTCGCGCTTCAACTCTTGAACTGCGACCCGTCGCTGCGGGAGTTTCAGGTCACGCGGTTCAGGACCAAGACGTTCGTCTTGGACACCGACTTCGTGTTGCACGCCCTGATAGGCGAACTTCCCCTGAGCACTCCGTATAGGAACCTCCACAGAGACCTCAAGACCCTAGGGGGCCGCGTCGTGGTCCCGGAGGCGGTCGTGCGAGAAGTGGTTACACATCTCGATATCGCGCCACGGACCTTCGACTATTTCGGAGGGGGGTTCAATGGGCTGACTGCAGAGTTGGCCACCGCCCGGATCTGGAACGCATTGGTGCGGGGGTACTGGCACGCGACCGTCGAGCGTGGACATCTTGCTACAAGAGAGGGCTTCTTCCGGTATCGGGAGAACTACTTCCACGCCGTTGTGCCCGAGGTGTTCGTCGTCGAGGCGCTACGCGAGGCCCTCCCTGGCGCGGACATCGTGACGACGGGCTCGCTTTGTGCGGGGGGCTGGTCGGAGGAAGACGAGTCGCGTCTAAGCGGGGTCCTCGACAAGATCTCGAAGACAAGCCCAAAGGGGCCGGATCGGACCGAGGAACAGCGGAGGGAGATTGCGAACGTCGATGCGCGGCTGTTTCTAAGCCTGCAGGCGCAGAACCGCGAAGCCCGTGGTTCGGGTGGTGTACTTGGGAAGGCCGCTTACATCGTTACATCCTCTGGACGCTTCATTCGGGCTGCGTTGGACATCGGCGAGAAGTGGGCCTTCTCAGCGCGGCCGCAGGTGCTGGCCACGCTGGTCTCGCTGGTAACCCCTCGCGCGATCAGTGACAAGGAGTACGTCGCGCTATTCGAGAACCCCTTGTTGCAGAGAGCGATCGACGATAGTTGGCCGCAGCTTAAGGTGATGCTCGCAGCAGGGCTGGATCTCCGCGGCAGAAGTCTGCCGAGGTTGAGGGCCGACGTGGAACTGCGCTTGCACGAGCAGATCACTCGCTTGGAGGAGGCCGATAACGAGGCGGAGTGCGTTGAGGAGCCGCGTGCAGATCAGGCCGAAGGGCGGGCGGACGGTGAGCACCTGCGACTCCTGCAGGAAGCTCGCCGCTATGGCTACCGTACGGCCGGTCTTCTAGAGGACCTGTTAGACCGACGCACTGAGAACGCGGACGAGATCACGCGCCTCGCCAGAGAGAACGAGGAGTTGCGGGCCAGGGTGAAGCGGTTCGGCCGAAAGCATGAGAGGTGGCTCCGCCGCCTCTCACGCAAGCCGTGAGGTCAGTGACGCAAGGAGCGAGGCGGGAGCCACGATGCCAGAAGACAGTCTCAGCACACTCGCCGAGGTTATCCGCCGAGGCCTGCACTCCGTTCCCGAGAAGGGCGTTCGCTCCCTTCTCGAGGGACTCTTCGGCGAGCGTTTCCAGAAGCGGCACTTCGAGCCGAGCTTGATCCGTGACGCGTACGCCCTCGCCACCGGCGAGGAGCAGGACGGCGTGCCGTTCGCAGGGCTCATCCACCCAGACAACCCGCCATCTGGTCCCTACGGGGGGACGAGCCTCGTCTGGTTCCCGACGGCGGAGCACGGCAGCCTGATCGGCTTTGGCGTTGGCACGCGCGGCCTGTCGCCCGACGAGGGCATTCTGACCAAGCCGGGGCACCGGCGGCGGCTCGTCGCGCTGAGGCGGTACCTGAAGGAGCTTGGGGTCGAGGCTTGGACCAAGAGCGACCCGTCGGCGCTCAACCACGCGGTGCCCAAGGCGGCCCGTGACCTCTTCCCGGGGTTCGAGCGGGTCTTCCAGCGCTACGGCTCTGAGATGTACTGCAACGCTCGGGTGCCCGGCGAGCCGGAGCGGGCGCGCAAGGTCGTGCAGGCCTTCGTCGACCTCTACGCGCATGAGCGCGGGTGGCAGACGCTCCAGGCGTTCAAGGCCGAGTCTGAGGCGCTGCTCGGGGCCATCTGGGACCGGACGTTCGAGACGGTCGATGCGGCGCAGGTGCACGAGGTGCTGAAGGCGCGCCGCTTCGCGATCCTCCAGGGGCCGCCCGGCACAGGCAAAACCCGTCTGGCCGAGCAGATCCGGCTCGACTTCTTTGGTGGGCGGGGGATCACCGTCCAGTTCCACCCGGCCGTCACCTACGAGGACTTCCTGGTGGGGCTGTCGCCGGACGCTCAGGCGGGGAGCCTCCGGTTCGGTGTTCGGCCCGGCTGGCTGATCGACGCCGCGCGGCTCGCGAAGGACGGGCGGGCCGTCCTCATCCTTGACGAGATCAACCGCGCGGACCTGGCCAAGGTCCTCGGCGAGGCGGTGTTCCTCTTCGAGCCCGGCGAGGTCGGAGGCGCCTCCGCCCGCAGCGTCCGCCTCGCGCATGCCGTGGACGGGACGCACGACTTCAGCCTGCCCGAGGGGCTCTACGTCCTCGGGACGATGAACACGGCCGACCGCAGCATCGCGCCGATCGACATTGCCATCCGGCGGCGGTTCGCCTTCGTCACCCTTCTGCCGCAGCGCTCGGTCGTCGCCGCGCAGGACTTGCCTCTCGCCGTGAAGGTCTTCGACGACCTGGCCGGCGTCTTCGTCGAGCACGCCCCCGAGGACAGCCTCGACCTGCTGCCGGGCCACGCCTACTTCCTGGCCCCCGACGAGGCATCCCTGCGCCGCCGCTTCCGCTACGAGCTCGTGCCCCTGCTCGACGAGTACCTGCGCCAGGGGCTCGTCGGCCCGGCGGCTTCGGAGCTGCAGGCGGTGCGCGACATGATTAGCGACCTGGCTTCGGCCTAGGACCCGCATGCCCCCGCGCACGGCCTCGCGACGCGCGCGCCGACCGTGGGCGAGTCATGCCTTCCGGCCTCCCTCGTCAAAGCCGCTGTTGCGGGCTATCGATAACGGGCCGGCCGTCCGGCTGAATCCGCTGAACTTCGCCCCGGCGCAGCGCGACCGTGGCTGGGGCGCGTTCGTCGACGGCTTTATCCGTGCGAACGAGCCGGCACTGGCGCGGCTCGACTGCCGGGTCGATGTGGCGGGCGGCCCCGACGGTGCCGTCATTCGGATCAAGCCGGGAGGCCACACGGGGGCCGTGCCACTTCGTTCCGCCCAGACCCAGGCGGTGGTCGGGGGCCTCGTGGTTGTACCCCGATTCGAATGGGCGGGCGTCGGCCGCGTCCTGCAGGAGACCGGCTGGGCCGCCGCGCCGGAGTTCCTCGACCTGCCGCTCGTTCCCGGCAGCGGCCGCGAGATCCCGCCGTGGGTGCTCGCCGGGCCGGTGATCGGCCGCTTGGCCGAGCTGCTCCGAACCGCCAAGCGGGGCTATCGCGACAAGGTCGAGGACCTGAAGCGCCCGCGGGGGCGGATCCTCTGGGCCGAGTACACTTCAGAGAAGATGCCGGCGGGGAAGTGGGACACCCTGCCGTGCCGCTACTCCGACCTCGCCGCCGACCCCAAGCTGCGGCGCTGGATCCGGTGGGGCCTGGAGCGCGTGCGGACCGATCTCGTCAGCGCCGGCGGCCACGACCGTGTGGCCATGCTCCTGGCCCACGAGGCCACGCGCCTGCTTCTGTCGATCATGGAGGCCCCGCTGTTTCCGGCTCGCCGCGAGCTGGAGTCGACCGTCGGCCGGCGTGACGTGTTGCTCGACGCGGCTGTCGGCCCGGGCCTGCAGGCCCTCGGCTGGTTGGTCGACGAGCGCGGCCTCGGCGGTGGCCGCGAGCTGGACGGCCTCGCCTGGACACTTCCGCTGGACCGGCTGTGGGAGCTGTACGTGGCCGCCCATGTAGCTTCTGTCGCCCGTGTGTCGGGCGGCCAGCTCTTCGTCGGTCATAAGGGTCAGACCGTCTTCCCCCTGCACTGGAGCAACCCCAGCGTTCGGTCTCTCGGCCACCTGACGCCCGACCTTGTCCTGCGCCGCCACGACGAGCTGCACGTCTTCGACGCCAAGTACAAGGCCCACTTCGCCGAGCTGGACGAGGCCGGTTGGCTCCGCATGGCCGACGACATCCGCGACTCCCACCGCGCCGACATGCACCAGGCACTGGCCTACGCGGCTCTCTTCGACGCGCCGAAGATCACGACCACGCTGGTCTATCCGCTACGGCCGTCGACTTTTGCCGCTCTGCAGTCCCGCGGTCGCGATGTGGCGAAAGCAGAGCTCCTCCATGGCGGCCGCCAGCTGGTGCTGGAGCTCCAGGGGCTACCCTTCGGGGCGGCGGCGTGAGCCTGATGCCTCAGTTCAATCGCTACATCGGGATCGACTACTCAGGGGCCGAGACACCCACGTCCAGCTTGAGCCGGCTTCGGGTCTATATGGCTCGTCGCGATTCGGCGCCCGTCGAGATCAACCCTCCGCCAAGCCCGCGGCGGTACTGGACTCGGCGAGGGATCGCCGAGTGGTTGGTGGAACTGCTGAGGGACGACGAGGCGACTTTGGTCGGGATCGACCACGGTTTCTCGTTCCCGCTGCAGTATTTTGAAACACATCGTGTGCCGCTGAACTGGCGTCGGTTCCTTGATGACTTCTGACTGCACTGGCCAACTGATGGGGATGACACTCGCGTGGAGCACGTTCGTAAGGGGCAAGTGGGCAAAGCTCGTCTTCGCTCTGGCGAGGCGCGCTGGAGGCGCCTGACTGAGGTTCGGGCCGGCGCCAAGTCGGTGTTTCACTTCGACGTCCCGGGCTCGGTCGCGATGTCGACACAGGCCGGCCTGCCGTGGCTGCGTTTCCTTGGACAGGAGCTTGGACGCCGCACTCATTTCTGGCCGTTCGACGGTTGGGAGGTCCCGTCCGGGCGATCTGCAATCGTCGAGGTCTACCCGTCACTCTGGAGCACGCTCTTTCCGCCGCAGGGCGGTACCGCCGACCAACGGGACGCATTCGCGGCGGCAGAGTGGATGCGACGGGCGGATCTAGATGGGAGTCTGCCAGCATTCCTGAGGCCGCCCCTCAACGCTCCAGACCTTGAGATCGCCTCCATTGAGGGGTGGATTCTGGGAGTCACCGAGGGCCGGACTTCCGCTGCCCGCCGCGATGCGTCGCGCAGCGGCGTCCACGATCAGCTGCTGTTGACGGGATCGGAGGCAGAGGTGGCCAAGTCACAGCTGGGTTCCTTTCCACCGGGTGTTGCCGAGAACCTCAAGACCTACGTTTACCGCCTCATCGATCCGCGAAACGGTGAGACCTTCTACGTGGGCAAGGGGAAGGGAAACCGCGTCTTCTCTCACATTCGGCTCGAGGGACAACTCGAAGGTGACGAGCTCGACAACAAGGTCAAGCGGATCAGAGAGATTCAGCTCGCCGGCTTCGAGGTAGCACACGTCATACACCGCCACGGCATGGACGACAAGACAGCCTTCGAGGTCGAGGCGGCCCTAATCGATGCGTACCCCGGCCTGACAAACGTTGCCGGGGGCGCGGGCAGCAACGACTATGGCGCAATGCACGCGCGAGAGGTCGTCAACCGATACTGCGCCGAGCCGGCGGTGTTTCGGCACAGGGCTCTGCTGATCAACGTCAACAGAAGCGCCGGAGAGACGTCGCTCTACGAGGCGACTCGATACGCGTGGAAGGTGAGCCGGGCCAAGGCGAAGCTTGCCGATCTCATTCTAGCCACCCGCCAGGGAGTGATTGTTGGCGCCTTCGTCGCGGATGATTGGCTCGAGGCGACCGCGGAGAACTTCCCGGGCCGGGAGGCCGTGCCGGGTCGGCTGGGATTCATGGGGAGAGAAGCGTCCCTGGAGATCAAGAGGCTCTACGTCGGCAAGCGGGTGCCCGACAAGTTCCGCAAGAAGGGCGCGGCAAACCCAATCAAGTACACGTGGGAGTGAAGTGAATGTCGCGACACAAGGCTGCTGTCGTCGACGGACGGAAGGCCGGCCATTCGGTGTTTCCCGTTCGGACCGCCCAGGTTCGGTACATCAAGCTGGGGGCCGGCGGGGAATGGGAGAAGGAGTGCTTGGAGCGAGGGACCATCAGATTCGGCTTTGGAAGCGCCAACGCCGAACGGTTTCCGCTGTGTCGAGCGAGCAGGTGGAATGCTCTTACGGAGTCCTTCTTGGAAGAAGGCAAGGACAAGGGGACAGCCAGTCGCTTCACGAAGGAGATCCGCCTCTTCTTTGAGGATAGCGGCTCTATCCTCTGGGTTACGTTCGTGGGCGAGCGGCTCTACTGGGGGCGGCTGGATGGGACGCCGGCCGTGCCGCATTCCGACCGTAGGGGCGTATATCGCGCCATTTCCGGCGGCTGGCGGTGCACAGATCGCCATGGAGAAGAGCTGACCAAGGACCGTCTCTCCGGCGCGTTGACGAAGCTCGCTGCCTACCGCGGGACCTCGTGCAAAGTCGACGTCGCAGAGTACGCCGTCCGCAGGATCAATGGCGAGAAGACTCCGGAGGTGGAGCTCGCTCTCGCAAGGTTGAAGCAGCTCCATGGGTCGGTTCGCGAACTGATGAAGCTGCTTGGCCCTCGCGACTTCGAGATGCTCGTTGATCTCGTATTCACGACGAGTGGGTGGCGGCGATTGGGGCCGGTGGGCAAGACCCAGAAGACACTAGACCTCGATCTGATCTTGCCAACCACGGGCGAGCGAGCGTTCGTACAGGTCAAGTCGAAGACGAGTTCGCGAGAAGCAGCCGACTACGCTGCCAAGCTAGACGACTCTGGGCCGTACGACCGCATGTTCTACGTCTTTCACTCCGGCGAGGTTGAGACTGAGGACGACCGGGTGACACTGATCGGGCCCGAGAAACTGGCCGAGATGGCCGTCGAGGCTGGCCTGGTCAGTTGGCTGATTCGCAAGATCTCGTAGCGGAGGGCCGATGCGCAGGATTGGGCTGGTCGGCTGCGTCAAGGAGAAGGCCGACCATCAGCGGCCAGCGAGAGACCTGTACGTGTCACCCCTCTTTCGCCTTCGGCGGCGTTACGTCGAGCGCAGCTGCGGCGATGACTGGTGGATCCTCTCGGCAAAGCACGGGCTTGTGCACCCCGACGACCCGCTCGAGCCCTACGATGTCACGCTCAAGGACCTGGACATGGCGGCTCGGCGTCGGTGGAGTAGACACGTGGTCTCGGCGATTGCCGAGCGTATCAATCCGGTGGAGGGGGAGACCTTCGAGATCCACGCTGGCGCCGAGTACAGAGAGTATGGGCTGGTGGCAGGCCTCCAGCATCAAGGCTGCAAGGTTGCCAATCCAACCAAAGGAATGCGGCTCGGTGAGCAGCTTCGCTTCTACAAGAAGGCCTCGGAGGAGCCGTGAGCGATCGGCGAGCCGACCTCGATCGCTTCTATGCCATGCTCGATGAGCTCGAGGAACGCTGCGGGGGGAAGCGGCGCCTCGCCGAGTGCCACGGCCGGATGGGCTGGCCTCGGCGAGGCGTTTACTTCTTCTTCGAAGACGGCGAGGTGCGCGAGGATGGGGTCTCGCCAAGGGTTGTACGGGTCGGAACCCATGGGCTGGGCGCACGGAAGAGCACGCTCTGGGGCCGTCTCTCGCAGCACAGGGGCAGCACGGGGGGACTGATGCCCGGGGGCGGGAACCACCGAGGCTCCATCTTCCGCGCGCACGTCGGCTCGGCGCTGCTTGCGTCCGGGGAGTGGCCGGAAGTCATTCGCTGCTCCTGGCTGGTTGGGAGCAGTGCCAAGCCAGAGGTCCGCATGGCCGAATACCCCCTCGAGCGAGCCGTAAGCGACCGCATCGGGGCGATGCCGTTTCTGTGGCTGGAGGTGGATGATCTGCCGGGGAGAGACAGTCATCGCGGTGTCATCGAAGCCGATGCGATCGCGCTATTGAGCAACGTGGATCGAGTGCCGATCGATCCACCCTCGCAGGGCTGGCTCGGGCGCCGCGCGTCTCGACGCCTCATCCGGGAGTCAGGCCTTTGGAATGTGAACCATGTGCAGGGCGAGTCCAGCGGGCGGTTTCTCAGCGTGTTCGCCAGCCGGCTCGCGGCGATGACGAGACAGTCGAGAAGATAGATCGCGGCCTCGTCGCGACCGTAGACTGCAAGGCACGCATCAGACTCTAGCGATACGTTTGGACTCCGAAAGCGCCTTCCAGAACTCCAAGTTCTGGGCGTGGCCGCGACCTTCGAGATCAGGCTGGCCGACGGCCTGCTGAGCGGAAGGCAGGTACTCGTCCAACGTGTCGCCGACGTGATCTCTGGACACCAGGACGAGACCAGCCTGATGGCGCGAGGCCATGACGCAGAGGCGACCTGTCTCCAGGTCGAAGGCTGACGGTCGGACCACGCCCGACAGAGGGTGAACCACGACCATGACCTTTCGCTCAAGTCCTTGCCAGCGTTCGGGCGTGTCGACCCGAACGCGGCCTTGCAGGTCCTTTGGCAGGGCAAACTGCATGGCGGTGTTCATCACGCGGTGGGTAGCGCAAAGTCCGATATCCTCGGGCTGCAGCTGGGCCTCGTCGCCGTCTACCAGGGCCACTGACTTCCGTTCCAGGAGACGAACTACCGCTTCTGCAGCGAGGACAGCGACTTCATCATCTCGCTCAAGTGGTGGCCCTTCATCGGGCGTCGGCAGCGTCGCGGCCACTACCGTGCCGTCCGCGAGGCAATCCAGGGTTGAATCGAGGCGGTGAGCTGTTCCCTTTCGGGGCCGCACGTGCCGGTCGCCCGGACCCGACCAGGATCCGAACGAGAAGTCATAGAAGTTCTGAATGAGGCCCGTTGTGTCCCAAGGAAGTCGCCTGGTGCCGGGCAAGGACAAGCCGAGGGCGTCTTGCCCGCGGCTTCTGAGAATTACGGCGGGTGCGGCGTGGTGGGGCGGGAGAGGGGCTGTCTGCCAGCGCGACACATCTACCGCGACGACCGGTGCGATCTGGCCAGGATCGCCGATGAGGACGAAGCGGGCGGACACCTGCCCGAGGAGCATGAAATCGGCCCAACCCAGCTGCCATGCCTCATCGACAAAGACCACGTCGTAGGCAGCCGCAAGCTGAGCGAGCCCCCACTTAGCCGTCGTGGCCACTACCACCGACGGGTCGAGGGGGAGTCGGGCTGTCTTCGTCTCCCACCGAACCGTGGTGGGAAAGGCCGACGGGCGCGCGTGTCCCTCGGACGCGAGGCGCGCACATTGGACGGCGGGGTGGTCGCGGGCGATGCGCCTGCATATGTCGTCGGCCTGTGCGTTCGTCTGGGCGGCGATCGCGGCTCGTGCGCCTCCAGACACCGCGTGAGCGACGGTTTCGAGTAGCAGCCAAGTCTTGCCAGAGCCAGGGGGCGCCTTCACCACGGCGAGGCGCCCGCCGGAGGCCACGTGATTGAAGAGGGAGCGTCGAGTCTCCTCTAGCTGAGTGTCGAGATCTGGACGCGCCGCATCGATGGCCAGAGCGGTGGTCATTCGGCCCCCATGACGAGCTCGCTGGCCGGATCGACGATCTCCTCAACCACGTCCCTCTCGGCGGGACGCGCGCCGGTGAGCCACGCGCCGGGAGTGCCCCGGGTCCAGAGCTTGCGCCTCTTCAGGAAGTCGATGCCATCGAGAAAGTCCTTGACCAGCGTGATCGTCGTCCCGCGGAGTGCCGGGTCGGCGGCTGAACTCGTCCCCGCAGGGAGATCTTTTCCGTTCTTTGTCAGCAGCCCGGTAACCGCCACTTCCAGTTCGATGCCTCGAGAGTCGCTTAGAAGAGACCTCACCCTCACCTTCCGCTTGGGCAGGCCATGCACGCAGAGCGAGGACCCTTCGCGGAAACGCACCACCGAGCCGGGGTGCGCCTGGATGACCCAGACGGGGCGGGTCTTCTTTCCCTCACCCTCGTCTCGAATCTCCACGATTCGTCCCCGCACGGCCTCGCCGGCCGCCACGGCCTCCTCGAGCAGCTCCGCGTCGTCGTGAAGGAGCAGCGCCTCCTTTAACTCAGATGAGGACTCGATCGCGTAGAAGCGGGCAGCGGCAATACTGGGGTTGTGGTCGGTCTCCGGAGACGGAGTGAACACACGCTGGCCGTCCGCATCACGCAGCCGGTGCTCAAGCCGGAGGTATTCGCTCCAATGCTCGGTGTTCGACTCCTTGATGAGCCGATCCAGCCCGCGATTCAGGCGACGCTTGTCGCGGCGCATGACGTCGATCGCCTGCGCCGTGAGGTCGAACCGTCGTGCGAGCTCGGGCCGCAATAGCTCGCGAACTGCATTCTCTGCTCGTGCGAGAGCAGAGGCGTCCTTGCCGCGCAACGCGTTGAATGCACGCACCCTGGGGTCGAGCTCAGATCGTTCAAGCTCGGGGTCCAAGCTGGTCGCCACGGAGAGCCTCTCGGCGTGACGTGCGGCGGACAACCTGCTTGACCGATCACCGACCGCACGCAGCCAGGCGAGCAGAAAACCGAGATGACCCTGTCGGGAGTCCTCGGAAGGGAACACGAAGGACTCCCGCAGCGCCTCCGTTGCGACCATCGCTGTGGATTGGCCGGGCCGCTGCGACTCACGGAAGAGCCAACCGCACCCTCGCCCGAATGTTCGGAGGAGCTCGGCCCGCGCTGGATCTCCGAACCGAGCGCTCGAGTACGCGTACTCGAGCAGATGGAGCATCTCGAGATGCGTGGAATTCGGGAGCCAGACTTGGCGCAGTGGGCGAGGGTCCTCGGCCTGTGTGATCTGAAGGTGCGCGAAGCTTGGATGGAACAGGTGCTTCAGCAGCGTGGGCGCGAAGTCTGTGAGCATGTCGGCGACGAAATCGCGGTTGCGCGGTTCACCCACAGCGGCGATCTGTGGTGGCCTGTCGGGCCGGCCCCAGGCGACGCCCCAGGGAGATGACTCACCGCCCATGCGCACAAAACTGACGACGAGGATGTCAGCCGGGTCGGCAATCGGAAAATGGAGAGTCTCGCCATGAGGGAGTGGCTGTCCCTCTTCGAAAGCGCGGAGACGCCTCACGATCTGCAGTGTGTTCATTGTGCTCTTCGGGTCGGCTCCGCCTCGCGCAGCCGCCGAGCCAGATCCTCCTCTGTCGCGTTGGCAGGTAGCCCGCCCCGGAGAAGCTCGACAGCCCGGTACAGGCTGATGTCCCCGAGGAATCGGACCGTGTCGTCACCGAGGACGGCTGGGTCTCCGCTTTCGAGCGCGCGCCGGTGGCAGGAGACCGCGCGGTCGCAGAACTGGACGCAGGCTTCGCCGTAGTGGATAGCGGTCCGTTGTACGGCTTCGGCCGGATTGTTCTTGTCGGGAGGCGGAGTAAGCGCGGCGGCGGCACGGAGCCGGGCAAACCCCCTTTCGGCGCGGCGGGCCTGGAACTCCAGGTCCTCGTTCGGTCGGACCTTCGCGATGTTGAATCCGGGCTTGGTGAGCACCAGAAAGCCGAGGCTGGAAACCTGCACGCGGCCGGTCACCCCAAGCTCGCCAAGCACCAACCGTAGGCCGTGGACGTAGACGCCGGCCTGCGCTCGTGTCGTAGCCAGTTCAGCCGAGTCGGTATAGCCGCCCCGGTCGGGGTAGGTCTTGACCTCACCCACCCGCAGCGTGGTGCCGGCGTCAGTTCGGAGGCAAACCAGGACGTCAAGCACCAGAAGCGCTTCGGGGAGCATGACGCCACCAGGCACGACGATCGTCGCTCCGGCGACCACCATTGGGGCCTGGGCAGCGGGGTCATCCGACCCGACTGTCCGAAGGAGGTCAGTGGTCTGCCCGCGCGCTTCGTCCAGGTTCGCTAACGGCCCGCCGTTTTGTCGAAGCCGAAAGTCCACAAAAGCGGCCTCAACCGACGGGAGGACGTTCGCTTTGGCCAGTGCCTCTCGCATCTTCGTCGCCCGATCGGCGAAGAGACCGCGTTCGAACGCCTGCCCGCGGGCGATCGCGAAGGGGGACTGCCCGAACGTCGGGGGGAAGCCTTCTAGCTTTACGACGTCCTTCATCTTGATGCCGTGAACGGCCGAGACCACGTTGGCCTCGCACTGAGGGTTGCGTGCCCACTGCTCGAAGCGCCGGCGCGTGTCCCGATGCTCGACCTCAGCCGTGCTTCCCGCCCCGGCGCGCGAGTCGCCCATGGTCGAGCCTTGTAGCAACGGCGATGCCGGACTGCCCCAGGCAAGCGTGTGCCGCTCAACTCGTTGATATAGAGCTGCTTGGCGCCCTCGGCCCTCCGCCCCATCTGGGAGAAGCCACCGCCATTCCGTTCGGTCTAGTACCGCTTCCTGGCCACTTTGCGGACGTGTGTCCGGAAGCCACCCGGGGGAACGTGAAGGACCGGGGCGGGCTCCAGCCCATGGCAGAATTCCATCGCCAAAGACGCCCTTGCAGCTACGAGGGGGCGACGAGTGAGGATCATCTCGTGGAACATCGCACGGAAGGAGGACGCGTGGCGGCAGCTCCTCGCCTGCGACGCGAACGTCGCATTGCTGCAGGAGGCCGCGGAGCCTCCAGCCGGTGTCGCCTTGCGTGTCGCCGTCGATGCTGAGCCGTGGGTGACCGCCGGGGTGGACCGCAACCGCCCCTGGCGCACAGCCGTTGTGGGGCTGAGCCCTCGGGTTCCGCCCCTCCATGCTTCCGGCCGAGACTGAGGCGCCCGTCTCTTCGCTTGGGAACGCAACCGCCCTAGCGACCTCCTCGTTTTCAAGATCGACGGCCCGCGGGCGCCTGGTGGGGGAGGCGTGGGTGCCTCTGGCCGGCTTGGACGCCGAGGAATGGGCACTCTTAGGTCAACACGCTGGCGCGCCGCCTCCGGTCCTCCCAGGGCAGCCGGCTGCGCGTATTGTTTGCGGCATGCGAGACAAGCTTCGCCCGCACTCGCGTTGGTCGCGCGCCTTCGGGTGCTGTCAGGAGTGCGGGACCGCGGAGCGACCTCACCGTTCAAGGGGGCTATGCGGCACCTGCTACGACCGATGGAACCAAGCGCGACGCCAGCCCAGGTTCCGAGCAGAGAGAGCCACAGATCAACTGTCGCGGGAATACCTGTTGCAGGAGTACTCCTCGAAGGGACGGTCTGCGTCCGAGATCGCCAAGGAGGTCGGCCGCTCTCGGCAGCACGTGCATTCTCGCCTTCGAGCGCTCGGCATTCCCACGCGCTCTCCGAGTGACGCGCGGATACTCGCCCTCCAGAAGGGCAAGTGCGCCCAGGTCACCGAAGGCAGGAGGTGAATCAAGCGTTCTTCGATAGCTGGACGCCCGAGATGGCGTGGGTCCTCGGAGTCATCGCAACGGACGGATGCTTGCGAGCACCGCATGTGGATCCGCGCACGGGCCTCCGGACTGGC
>Ga0214472_10002731_pt1 | contig 18831 bp, 15 predicted proteins | sample RVTome_6_FD_207662 | JGI IMG/M metagenome (GOLD analysis project Ga0214472, IMG submission 207662) | Soil microbial communities from uranium-contaminated site in the Upper Colorado River Basin, Wyoming, United States - RVT140D175 | ecosystem: Environmental > Terrestrial > Soil > Contaminated >...
TGGTGGGTGCTGAGGGGTTCGAACCCCCGACATTCGCCTTGTAAGGGCGACGCTCTCCCAACTGAGCTAAGCACCCGATGGTACAAGTGCCCCGGAGGGCACATGCACCCCCCAGGAGGCGCGCTAGTTTATGGCATCCTTCAGTGCTTTACCAGCCTTAAATCCCGGTACTTTGGAAGCCTTGATCTTGATTGATTCGCCGGTTCTTGGATTACGACCTATTCTTGCAGCCCGCTTGCGGACAGAAGATGTGCCGAAACCTACCAGGGTTACTGTGTCACCCTTTTTCAGGGCTTTTGTTATTGATTCGATCGCAGAATCCAGCGCACGGGCAGCGGAGGCTTTGGAAAGTTCTGCGGATTCAGCAATGGCGTCGATCAGTTCTGCTTTGTTCATGTGTTTGTTCCCCTAATTTAGTGATCCCTAAAATTTATTGATGTTGAATAAAAGAAAATCAAATTCTTTAAAACGGGGCTAAGACCAAGCCCAGCGCGAGTTTTATACCAATTGGCCCTATAGACGTCAAGCAAGGTATTTTAGAAAATTTTACTGGTGTTATGCTTTTCACGTTAAAAATAACTTAAACCACATTACTAATGTGGTCTAAGCATATCACTTTTTTGATCTTTATTTGCTTCTTCCTGCTGCACAATTTCACTGGACTCTTTTTTGCTAGACAGCGGATCGGGCATCTTTTGCAAGGCCAGCTGCAACACTTCATCAATCCAGCGAACCGGACGGATGTCCAGATTCTGTTTTATATTCTTTGGAATCTCGATTAATTCCCGTTCATTTTCAGAAGGTATGAGTACGATTTCGATACCACCACGTAATGCCGCAAGTAATTTCTCTTTCAATCCGCCAATGGGTAGTACTTCACCACGCAGGGTAATTTCACCCGTCATAGCCACATTGGAACGGGCAGGAATACTTGTTAAAGCTGACACCAGTGCAACACACATGGCGACACCCGCACTTGGGCCATCTTTGGGCGTTGCGCCTTCAGGGACATGAACATGAAAGTCATGGTTCTTGTAAAAATCAGGCGTTATGCCAAGTATTTCACTACGGCTGCGCACCACAGTCATCGCTGCTTCTATGGATTCCTTCATCACATCACCCAACTGGCCGGTATGTGTTGCCTTGCCTTTACCGGGAACGATAGCGGCTTCTATGGTCAGCAAATCACCACCCACTTCAGTCCACGCCAGTCCGGTGACCTGGCCTATGCGATCTTCTGATTCTGCCCGTCCAAAACGGTAACGTTTAACACCAAGCAATTTCTCCAGACGTGCCGGAGTAACTGTTATCCGTGCTTTCCCCGGTTTCAAAAGAATCTGTTTAACCACCTTGCGGCAGATATTGGCAATTTCCCTTTCCAGATTGCGCACTCCGGCTTCACGGGTGTAGTGGCGGATGATATCCCGTATCGTCGCTTCAGTAATACTGATCTCATCAGATTTAAGTCCGTTCTGTTCCAACTGTTTGGGTATCAGATATTTGGTAGCGATATTTACCTTTTCATCTTCCGTATAACCGGACAGACGGATAACTTCCATACGATCCAGCAATGGCGCCGGTATATTCAGACTGTTGGCTGTCGTCACGAACATGACTTCCGACAGGTCGTAATCCACTTCCAGATAATGATCATTGAATGAGTTGTTCTGTTCCGGATCAAGCACTTCAAGTAAAGCAGATGCCGGGTCGCCACGAAAATCCATGGCCATCTTGTCAACTTCATCCAGCAGGAACAGGGGATTCTTTTTCCCCACCTTGGCCATGCTCTGGATAATTTTGCCCGGCAGTGATCCTATATAAGTACGGCGGTGGCCACGAATTTCCGCTTCATCGCGAACTCCACCCAGTGACATACGCACAAACTTGCGGTTTGTGGCTCTGGCAATGGAACGTCCCAGAGAAGTCTTGCCAACCCCCGGGGGGCCAACCAGGCAAAGTATGGGGCCTTTCAGTTTCTTTACGCGGTGTTGTACAGCGAGGTATTCCAGAATACGTTCCTTGACCTTCTCCAGGCCATAATGGTCTTCATCAAGAATTTTCGCAGCCTTTTCCAGATCACGGCTGATCTTGCTGCGGCCGCTCCAGGGCACATTCACCAGCCAGTCGATATAATTCCTGACAACAGTAGCTTCTGCTGCCATGGGTGACATCAGCCTGAGTTTGTTCAATTCGGATTCAGCTTTGCCCCTTGCTTCTTTGGGCATACCAGCCTTTTCTATCTTTTTGGTCAGTTCCTCGATTTCATTTGGTACTTCATCCATATCACCCAGTTCTTTCTGGATGGCTTTCATTTGCTCATTCAAATAATACTCGCGCTGGCTTTTTTCCATCTGCGATTTGACCCTGCCACGGATACGTTTCTCAACCTGCAGGAGATCAATTTCTGATTCCATGAGACTGATAATATGCTCCAGTCTTTCATTGATATTGACCAGTTCCAGTATGCGCTGCTTTTCATCAATCTTGATGGCCATATGGGCAGCAATGGTATCCGCGAGACGGCTGGCATCATCGATACCGGCCAGCGAAGAAATAATCTCGGGTGGGACCTTCTTGTTGAGCTTCACATATTGTTCAAACTGGTTCATCGCCGAGCGACATAATACATCCAGTTCACGATCATCCTGATAACTGGATTCCACCAGTTCAGCGGCCGCTGAAAAAAAGATATCGGTTTCCATAAACCGGTTAACCTTTGCACGGGAGGAGCCTTCTACCAGGACCTTGATAGTACCATCCGGCAGTTTAAGTAATTGCAGAATATTCGACAGCGTCCCGACGGAATAAATATCACCCACACTTGGTTCATCGTCAGCCGCACTTCTCTGGGCAACCAGCAAAATCTGCTTGCTACTGTCCATGGCTTTATCCAGCGCTTTGATCGATTTATCACGGCCAACAAACAGTGGGATCACCATATGCGGATAAACCACGACATCCCTGAGTGGCAGGGCTGGATAAATCACTTCTTCCGGGGTTGCTGGTGTGGAATTTTCTTCTGGCATCTGGATCTCACGGCATCAGTTAGTGGGCTCAAAAAACTATATTGGGGTTACAGGTTACAGATTCAAGGCCTGTACAGGCAATTGAATTAAAACAGGATAGACTGACTGCAATGGCTATGCTGGATGTTGTAAATCCCGGCACGTTGTTCGATCCGGTCAATCAGGCGCAGCCTTCGGCATGTCCTTGCCTTCATAAATCAAGAGCGGTTTGGAATCACCATTAATCACCGCCTCGTCCACCACAATCTTTGATATATTTTCCAGTGAAGGCAGATCATACATGGTATCCAGCAATACGCTCTCCATGATGGAACGCAGACCACGGGCACCGGTTTTGCGCTCCATGGATTTATATGCTACAGCTCGCAGGGCATCCTCACGGAACTCTATATGCGTACCTTCCATCTCGAACAACCTTGCATATTGCTTGGTTAATGCATTTCTGGGTTCTATCAGTATCTTGACCAGTTGTGCCTCATCCAGTTCATCCAGGGTGGCGACAACAGGCAAACGGCCGACAAATTCAGGAATCAGGCCGTATTTGATTAAATCTTCCGGTTCGACCGTCTGCAATAACTGGCTCATGCTTTTCTTGTCCTGAAGACTCTTGACCTCAGCAGAGAAACCGATGCCGCTCTTTTCCGAACGTTCACGAATAATCTTGTCGAGCCCGGCAAACGCACCACCACAGATAAACAGGATATTGGCCGTGTTGACCTGCAAAAATTCCTGCTGCGGATGTTTACGGCCGCCCTGGGGTGGCACTGAAGCGATAGTACCTTCAATCAATTTCAACAGGGCCTGCTGCACACCTTCACCGGACACATCACGGGTAATCGACGGGTTATCAGACTTACGTGAAATCTTGTCGATTTCGTCGATATAAACAATACCGGTCTGGGCCTTTTCCACGTCATAGTCGCACTTCTGCAGGAGTTTCTGGATGATGTTTTCCACGTCCTCGCCGACATAGCCTGCTTCAGTCAGCGTTGTGGCATCAGCAATGGTAAACGGGACATTGAGCAATCTTGCCAACGTTTCAGCAAGCAATGTCTTGCCACTACCGGTTGGGCCTATAAGCAATACATTGCTCTTGGCCAGTTCCACATCGGATTTTTTAACGCCCTGATCAAGGCGTTTGTAATGATTGTAAACAGCGACCGAGAGAATCTTTTTTGCGAGGTCCTGCCCGACAACATATTCATCCAGGATTTTTCTGATCTCATGTGGAGTGGGCAAAGAACTGCCGCTGCCGGATGAGGGTTTTTCCTGGATCTCTTCACGGATAATGTCATTGCAGAGTTCGACACATTCATCGCAGATAAAAACCGAAGGTCCTGCGATCAGTTTGCGTACTTCATGCTGGCTCTTGCCACAAAACGAGCAATACAGCAGACGGTCGCCGTCGCTGTTTTTACCCTGTTTGTTATCACTCATAAACCACCTCTTCTAACATGAGTTTATTTTGCTTTGGATTGAGCATCCGGCATTTTGCTCCGTTGAGACAATACCGAATCGATCAATCCATAGTCCCTGGCCTCCTCCGAACTCAGAAAATGGTCCCGCTCCGTATCTAGTTGTATTTTCTCCAGTGGTTTACCGGTATGTAAAGATAAAATATGGTTCAGACGCTCGCGTGCTTTCAGTATCTCCCGGGCATGAATATCAATATCACTGGCCTGTCCCTGATAACCGCCTAATGGCTGGTGTATCATCACACGTGAATGGGGCAGGCAGAAGCGTTTCCCCGAAGCACCACCAGCCAGCAACAAAGCACCCATACTCGCTGCCTGACCAACACACATTGTACTCACATCAGGTTTGATGAACTGTATGGTGTCATATATCGCCAGGCCGGCAGAAACCGATCCGCCCGGAGAATTAATATAAAGGTGTATATCCTTGTCCGGGTTTTCTGATTCCAGAAACAATAACTGGGCAATGATCAGATTGGCCACATTGTCTTCGACCGGGCCAACCAGGAATACCACACGCTCTTTCAGCAAACGGGAATAGATATCGTAGGCACGCTCCCCGCGGGAAGTCTGCTCCACGACCATTGGTACCAGATTCAATGCATGTATCTCGTTGTTTTTCATATAGTTTAAATTCAAACCTCAAGCTGATTATCTAGATACTTTCAGTCTGCCCTTTATTCATGAGATCGTCAAACTGCATTTCTTTTTCCGTTACTTTAGCTTGGGACAGTATCCAGTTCACAACTTCATCCTCCAGAGCCAGTGCTTCCACTTCAGCCAAACGGTTCTGATCTGCATAGTACCACTTGACCACCTCACCAGGATCTTCGTACCCCTGGGCCACTGTCTCAATTAATTGTCTTACTTTGGCCGGCTCAACCCTGATTTGCCGGGTCCTGACAATATCAGCAATGATCAATTGCAAGGTCACTTTCTTCTCAGCCTGTGAGGTAAATGCTGCGGTTTCTGCTTCTTCATCATGGTGATGATCCACATTAATCCCCCGCATTTGCAGGCTCATGTGAAACTGTTCATTCAACCGCTGTGCTTCCTGCATAATCAGGGATTTAGGTACTTCTATCTTGTTGGCGCTGTACAACACATCCAATACTATGTTCTTTGACCGGGCCAGCACTGCTTGTTCCACTTCACGTTCCATATTGCGGCGAATTTCAGCCTTGAATGCTTCAAGTCCACCTTCTTTCACACCCATACTGGCGAATAATTCATCATTTAATTCCGGCAATACAGGTTCATTGACTGTTTTTACAGTCACTTCAAACTTTACCGGTTTTCCGGCAAGATCTTCTTTTGGATATTCCGCCGGGAAACTCAGCTCCAGAGTTGTTTTTTCACCTGCTTTCTTTCCTGTCAATCCCTCTTCAAAACCGGCAATCAAACGCCCGGAACCAAGTTCAATTTTGAAATCCTTGCCTGAACCACCTTCAAATTGATTACCTTCCATACTGCCTTCAAAATCAATCACCAGGACATCGCCATTTTGGGCTATACGCTCAACAGGTTGAAGTGTTCTTTGCTGCTTACGGATGATTTCTATCATCTTCTCAACATCATTATCAGCAATATTGCACACCGGCCTTTCAACCTTTAACTCCTCAACCGGAGCCAGTGTTATTTCCGGATAAATCTCAAATGTTGCGGTGTATTTCAGTCCTTGACCCTGCTCCGCATCCATAGGATCTATCGTCGGTCTGCTTGCCGGACGCAGTTTTTCCTGCGCAAGTGCTTCATAAAAGCTCGACTGTACTACTTCACCAATGACTTCCTGTCGAACTCTTGAACCATAATGCTTTTCGACGACCTTGATTGGTGCCTTGCCAGGCCTGAAACCCTGGATTTTCGATGTGCGGGATATGGATTGCAGCCTGGTCTGCACTTCAGTAGCAATTTTGTCCTCAGGCACTTCAATGCGGACTTTTCTCTCTAACGGACCGGTATTTTCGACTGAAACCTGCATGCTATTTCCTCAAACTTTATCTGAATAAATTATAACGCCTGTATTCTACAATTATGAAAATTCTGCACTGTTATGGTGCTTGTTATCTTGTGGTGCGAAAGGAGAGACTCGAACTCTCACGGGTTGCCCCACTGGCACCTAAAACCAGCGCGTCTACCAATTCCGCCACTTTCGCTGCAATTAAACTCAAATCAGGTGCTTTTCTGGCAACGCATTATAAATGTACGGGTATGCTTTGTAACCCATAAATAATGTTACAGAAAAACGGGAAAAACCGGCCTGAAAACCGGGATGAGGGATTGAAAATATATCCGGCGGAATGCCGGATAATTTAAAAATTCAGACTAGAAACATTCTTCGCCAAATTCCTTGCATGTCCTCCGGCAATCACGGGATCCTGTACGTGGATTGATAATACAGGTTTCACCCCACTTTTTGCACACATTAAGGCATTTCTTCTTTTCCTTACCCTGGTTTTCGCCAGGGATTATCAGACTGCCAGGTTCCGGTTCGGATTTTTTGTCCTGGGATGCACCTGCCAGCAAAATTGCCTGATTAACAGAAGAACTCATATATTGATCATTCAAACTGGTAAATATGCCTGAAGCATCATCAGCAGCAATCGCTGAGAATGCCGGGGCAGAGAAAAGAAAAAGCAGCAGTGCTGTGATAGAAATACGCATAAGCAATTTACCAGGATTAATGTACAAGTGACTTATTAGACCCTAAAAACAAATATTGTTCATCTTTTTGCCGGGATTTAAAACTGTTATGAATCAGCACGTCATGAGATTTTAATGTTTGCATCCGGTATCAATTTAACAGGCTTTGGCCACTAAGTCCGTCAGGCGGCAATTCACCAAGCAGTTGAACAATTGTTGGCACAACATCAAAAGCACTACGTATTCCGTAGTCACCGGGCTCAATACCTGCATTGGCAAGATATGCAATGCCATAGGGGCCGGTATGACCACCAGTTCTTCTAAATGGAACAGGGCCTATTCGGCCTGATTGCGGATGTTCAATGGACAATGTTGATTCACGCCACACAACAACAAGATCTGCTGCAGTTGGATGCAGTAAATGTGGATCGACCCCCTCCTGCTGTTCAAATCTTTCAATGGCGGGATCACCTGTCATATCTTTGCATTGCCACAGGTATGCTTTCAATTCATCAAGTAATTCAGTGTATCTATTGAGAGGAACAATTCCATGCTGTTCACGGCCAGCGAGATTTATACGTATCCTGCCATCATAAAAAGATGGCAGTACAAAAGCTTCCATCTTCGGCCAGTATGGCGCATACCTCATAACAGGCATCCAGTCCACAGACATCTTTAAAGGCTGTTTGTTTTTACACAATCCCATACCACCCATACTTGCACGGCGGAACTTTGAAAACATTTTAATTGCTCTTTTTCCGAAAGATTTTTTTTCTTTTCTATGCTTATGACCGGCTTTCAGAAACCGTAAGTTAATTGCCTTCGACCAGTGTTCATTAGTGTCCAGTTTCGGAATGCCATCACCAAGATTGTTCCATTTCGGGCTTGTTTGCACGAGCGATTGCCCGAATGATTTTCTGTGAAATAATTCCGGTAATAACACCATACTGGGGATATCCGAATTATTCCGGCCCATACCTCCCATTGAAATTGCCATAACAGTTACATCAGGAAATGCGCTAACGAGTTTATTGACCATACGGTCGGCCGCACGGTAAACCTCCCGCAGTTGCTCACCAGCTGGTTGTGCTGAGGGTATGTTGTATAATGGATGGCCCGGATCAACCCCATGCCAGAATGTCTCCGTTGCAGAATGAAGCTCACCAATTACAACTATGCCAAGATCCCAATCCGGCAAACGATCCTGCAATAACCAGAGTGCTATCTCTGACCGGATATTCACTGCGTTTGTTAATTTTTCCCCCATCAGTACTGTCTGTTCAACCGATTGCCAGGTGATACCATATATCCAGTCTTTTGCCGGATAAGATCCGAAACGCTCCATCAACTCTGTATGTAATCGCGCTGGACGTGATGTAGAGCGAACTCCCGGATCATGCGCCCCCCAGTTAACAACCCCCAGAGTGTTTTCTGCACAATTCAGATCAAAATATGGCGGGTCAAATGCGACGATTTTACAATCAAGATTTTTCACAAACGGGGGAAGTGTAGTGCCTTCTTGCCAGATAGAGTAATCATGGCGATTAAAATAAACTGCAGACCAGCGCTTTGCTGCCTCAGGTCTTAATCCGGTACTGAAATGTTCCCAGGCCAGACCGGTTCGGGTTGCCGCACCGTGATCAAGTAACCAGTTTGCACCACGATTTTTCAATTCCTGAAGTGCTGGTAATTCTCCTGCTTCCATCATTAAATTACCAAATGATTGCTCGTAACCATCCAGTCCAATGACAAGTATTTTGCGTTTATTCAACTTTCATTTCCCATAATATTTATATGCCAGATCATCTGTCTGCTTTGAAGGCATATATCAGATACTGCAGAATACACCCGGTTTCCCTGATATATTTAAGCTGATGTGGAAATGAAAATTGTGATTTGTAAAACTCTTTAAAAATAAATCTCAACCTGTCCATTACGCAGCTGAATAATTGTTTACGATTACGTGTGCTGTTCTCATTTTCAGCAATAACTTGTGAAACACCATCACTGAACATACGTCTGATTAACCATGTTTTTGACAACTGCTGTTTTGTAATCCGATGCCTGACTATTACATGTGGCGTATAAACAATCTGTCCACTTGAACGGTAAAGACGCATGAAAAATTCTGTCTCATCCCATGATATTAATGAATTTCCCACCCGGCCAAGTTTACTGTTGAACAAACCCACGCATTCAAAAACAACTTTTCTTATTGCAACATTTGCACCGATTGGGTATTCATCATGTTTTAGCCAGCGTGGACTATCACCAAACCGTGTCAATCCGAAATAATTATATGCAATATCAGGCAACCATTCAGGTTCCGGCCTTTCAAACTCAAGCACAATCTTGCCGGCAATCGCCATCGCTTCCGGATAGTTCCAGATAACATCAGTCACGCCTTGTAGCCAGTTTTCATCAAGATAAACATCGTCATCGAGAAACCAGAGCCAGTTTCCTTTTCCCTCGCTGATCGCCAGGTTACGGGCATATGAAATACCTTGCCGTTTTTCGAGTAAATAACGCAGCGGGAATTCATTCCGTGATTGCCACCTTTCTACAATGCCCCGGGTATTGTCAGATGAATTATTGTCAACGACGATCAGCTCAAATGTCATATCCGGCACGGGTTTTAAAGCTGAAAAACTTTTGAGGACATCGTCCAGCATCTGTGCCCGATTATAGGTACATATAACGATACTCAAATCTATGGTTTTATTATTTGTAATCAAAGTTTTCTGCCACTCAAACGTTTTTAAATCCCTGGTAATTATTCAATTTACTTGGATAAAAATCCATCACGCTTGCATACCACTCAATTAATATCATTCGTGTGTATTTTAAAAAGAATTAAGGAAATGCAAGATTATCAGATATATCAGAACAAGTGGGACGTGTAGGAGAAACAAATCTGACGGGATCAGATATGGATGGCTGCAATTCGCCCGTAGAGTAAGAGTAAAGACCATGGATGATCTTCATCAGCCTGCGACCTGGGCAAACCAAAGGTTTGCTGTTCAGGTTATTAATCACTGTAGAGTTGATCAATATTGGTGGGCCGTGTAGGGGTCGAACCTACGACCTTGGGATTAAGAGTCCCCTGCTCTACCAACTGAGCTAACGGCCCGGATGTTGGGGTGACTGATGGGACTCGAACCCACGACGACCGGAATCACAATCCGGGGCTCTACCAACTGAGCTACAGTCACCATAAATCTGCATCAAAACTACCAGATACATCAAAAATTAAAATGGGATGTACCCATTTTAATTTTTGGCGCGCCTGGCAGGATTCGAACCTGCTACCCTCGGCTTAGCTTACCAACTACTGCTTTCGCAGCCTGACTATATAGGTCTGGATCCCCGCCTTCGCGGGGATGACGCCTACGGCGTCAGTTTGTGGTCTGGACTATCTCTTCACCATCTCAGGTGCCACACGTATAGTCTCTACGGATCCTCGGTGATCTGAGTTTCCACGGGATTGCCATCAGCCCAGAGACAACTTTCTGGCTGTTAAGGTTTCCCCGTTACAGTGTGGTGCACTTTAACAGTTTGGTTTCCCGTTAAAGGCTCCTATTCAGTGGTTTGCACCACTGCTTAAAGGCCGATGCTCTATCCGAATGAGCTACAGGCGCAAATACCAGTTACAAGATACAAGTTAATTGGTCGGGGCAGAGGGATTTACTACGGGCATCCTGCCCTCCGCCCTTCGGGTCAGCTTCGCTGTTCAAAATCGCTCCCGGCGATTTTGTGAACCCCTGATGATGTTCCAATCCTGTGCCATCTTTAAAATAGCAGGTCTCTTTTTTATGAGAGACCTGCTATTTTAAATATTGGTCGGGGCAGAGGGATTCGAACCCCCGACCCTCTGCTCCCAAAGCAGATGCGCTACCAGACTGCGCTATGCCCCGATGTACTTCTATTCTCTAATAATCAAATCTGCTTTGCTCGCAGACTGTTTCTAGGCTCGGCTCCTGCCTCGCCAAGCAACCCTGGTTTGTACCTCCTGTACAAACCGCTCGCAGGGGAAAGGACATGTTAAATGTCTTTTCCATTATCCTGCTCGCCCCAAAGCAGATGCGCTACCTGTGCACCGCTCCTGCACATCCTGTGCCCGCGGTATTAGTACATCCATGTACGTCACTGCGCTATGCCCCGATTCTTTACTAAAACCACTATACACTTTTACCTGATTTCAAGGGGCTGCGATAATACGCGCCGCCTCTCTGTGCGTCAATTTTGATCAGTATTATACACGCCGCCAAAGTGTGCCAGTGGGTGTATCTTCGAGTTGAATACCCTTTTCATCCAACAAGACGCGAATTCGGTCAGCTTCCTCGAAATCACGGTTCTTACGGGCTACATTCCGATCATTAATCAAGGATTCGATTTCTTCAGCACCAGAATTATCGTCTGCATTACCGGCCTGGCTTTGCAGGTAATGCACAGGTGAATCCTGCAGCAATCCCAGTATCCCACCAAAATACAGCAGTGTGGCTGCCAGTGACTTGGCACGCTCAGAGGTTTTGTCCTGCTTGTTAATATCACCAGCCAGTTCATGTAACAGGGCAATAGCCTTTGGTGTGTTGAAATCATCATCCATCACGGCATTGAATCTTTCTGTGACAGAAGGTTCCAGTGTGGCATCGCCCATCTCTATGTCCCGCAATGCCGTATATAAACGGACCAGCGCGGCATGTGCTTCACCCAGATTTTCCAGAGAATAATTCAATGGACTTCGGTAATGGCTGGAGAGAATGAAAAAGCGGATATCTTCAGCACGGAATTGTTTCAATACTTCACGCACAGTAAAGAAATTATTCAATGACTTGGACATCTTCTCATCATTGATGCGCACAAAACCATTATGCATCCACACATTCACAAATTTGTGGCCGGTGGCGCCTTCAGATTGTGCAATCTCGTTTTCATGATGTGGAAATTGCAAATCCATGCCGCCGCCATGAATATCAAAATGTTCGCCAAGACAATGCGTGGACATTGCGGAACATTCGATGTGCCAGCCGGGACGGCCTGGCCCCCAGGGAGAGTCCCAACTGGGTTCACCGGGCTTGGCCGCTTTCCATAATACAAAATCCAGCGGGTCATCTTTCGCTTCCTGCACTTCAACACGGGCACCGGAACGTAATTCATCAATTTGTTTCCCGGACAACTTGCCATAGCCGTCAAATTTACTGACATCAAAATACACATCCTTGTTTTCGCCCACATAAGCCAGTTTGTTGGCAATGAGCCGGTTAATCAGATCGATGATCTGGGCGAGGTACCCGGTGGCGCGAGGTTCCTGATCGGGCGGCAATACAGCCAGTGCGGCTGCATCTTCATGCATGGCCCGGATAAACCTTTCCGTGAGTTCTGAAATGGATTCGTTGTTTTCCTGGGCACGCTTGATGATCTTGTCGTCAATGTCCGTAATGTTGCGGACATAGGTTACTTCATAGCCACGGGAACGCAGGTAACGGGCAACCATATCGAACACGACCATAACCCGGGCATGCCCCATATGGCAGAAGTCATAGACGGTCATACCGCAGACATACATGCGGATCTTACCCGGCTCTATGGGTCTGAATTCTTCTTTTTCCCCGCTCAGGGTGTTATAGATAGTTAACATTACAGTCCTGAAATTGACAGTGCGGGCGCATGTTAGCGAAAACCCGGCCTCCTCTCAAAGGAAATCACCGGTTTCATTAACAATCTCCTGATATATTGGCAAACTATGCCGGTAATTCGCTCATCACATTACCTATTTCAGATAACGGGGATCAGATATGAAAGTAAAATTGACCACATCGCTTGGCACCATCACCCTGGAACTTGATGCCAAAAAAGCTCCGCTCACTGTAGAAAATTTCGTCTCTTATGTGAAGTCCGGCCATTATGACGGCACCATATTTCACCGCGTCATTGAGGATTTCATGATCCAGGGCGGCGGTATGGACAAGGACATGAAAGAAAAATCGACCCGCTCTTCAATTAAAAACGAGGCCAATAACAAGCTAAGTAATCTCATTGGCACTATCGCGATGGCCCGCACTTCCGATCCGCATTCCGCCAGCGCACAGTTCTATATCAATACCAATGACAATCCTTTTCTGGATTTCAGCAAGGAAACGGATGACGGCTGGGGCTATTGTGTCTTCGGCAAAGTGATAGATGGCATGGGTGTGGTGGAACAGATTGAGGAAGTGGACACCACCTCACGCAAAGGTTATCAGGACGTGCCCGTTGATGTAATCATCATTGAGAAAGCGGAAATTATCTAGAAGATTGGCCTGATTTCATGCAAACACTGTTTATTTCGGACCTGCATCTTAGTGACGAACGTCCGGATAAAATCAATCTGTTCAAAAAATTGCTGCGTGGTCCAGCTCTCAAAGCAGAGGCACTGTATATACTGGGTGATTTGTTCGAAGCCTGGGCCGGTGATGACGACATAACTCCCCCGCATCCGGAAATTATTTCTGAACTGTCAGAATTTACCCTCGCCGGTGGAAGATTGAATCTGATGCGTGGTAACCGGGACTACCTGTTAGGAAAACAGTTTGCGCATAAAACCGGTGGGCAATTAATTGAAGACCCGGCTCTGATTGATCTCTATGGCACCAAAACACTCATCATGCATGGCGATACGTTGTGTACCAGTGATTTCAAATATCAACTCTTCCGGCAAATTGTAAACAATCGTTTTTCCATCGGGCTGTTTTTACTCTTGCCTTATTCCCTGCGGCACAAGATCTGGCATGGGATTCGAAATATCACCCGTAAAACAACAGCAAGGAAATCGCATTACCTGATTGATGTATCCCAATCAGCAGTTGAAAAAATTATGTTGGAATTTAATGTATTCACACTGATTCATGGCCATACCCATCACGAGGCAGTACATGAATTCGACCTGAACGGCTACACTGCCCAACGTTATGTACTAAGTGACTGGTATAAAAAAGACGGTGTACTGGTTGCCGATTATAGCGGCCTGCGCATGATGCGGGTGGAAGATTATTTGAATACCAATTAAATGCGAACGGAGCAAATCGTCACGAGCAGATTCCCCAACAATCATTTCAGGGCGAGAAGCCGCAGAGCGAGACACGGGACATATCAAAGGAGATAGGCGAATCGAGCGAGCACGCGACGAAGTAGATGAGTCGCACAGTAGATTTACTCTATGCCAACCATCCGGAGAGAGTCATGATCCCCAGTACAGTCAACCACGCCAGCAAGGTCCTGTTCAATAATCCCTGTAATGCCCGCAACCAGTAAATCTTGTCATTGAGTATGGATTCATCATCCGGATTTTCCTGTGGCTGATAATATAATGCGCCAAGTCCGCCGGCACAGATCACATCTTCATTGACAGCCAACGATTGTTTTTCCGATTCACGCCATGCTTCTATGGCATCCACCATATTTCCGGTTACTGCATTGCCGAGTGTGAATAATCTTGCCGGCAACCAGTTCAGGATGTTGTACAAGTCCTGGGCAGATTCTGCATAATGTCCATGGATACCAGTATGTTGCTGTCTGAGTATGCACGTCAGCCGATACAGTATGGCGCCGAACGGCCCAAGAATTATGAACCAGAACAGAACTCCAAACAGCCTTTCGTTGGCCTCAACCAGAATATTTTCGAGGATTTCCTGATCACTCTGAAATGCATCAGCATCAGCCGAAAATGCAGGCATGAGCTCCTTGATGCGTTCCCATTCCCCTTTTTCAAGCGCTTCAATCAGTTCATCCAGTTGTGGATTCAGATACCGTGGTCCCAGAGAATAGATCAATACTACCAGCGAAAACAACAATACCAGCGGGAAAAACAATTTTGATAAAGCCAGCGTGATTATTGCCACCAGCAAGAGGGGGCCAGCCAGAGTGATTACAATGCCGCCTGCGCCATTCCATATGGAATGCTGCGCCAGCCGGTTTTCCAGCCAACGCACATAATCATTGAACCAGGCGAAGCGGCGCAATTTATCGTCCACTCCGACGAAATGTTCAAACGCCATGCCTATTAATATGATTATCAAAGTCATTACTGTGTCTCCCGTTCAGTCATGTTTCAATAAATCAAAATAATGCTGCCAGTCAAATACTGGACCCGGATCTGTCTTTCTGTCAGGGGCAATGTGACAATGCCCAACGATGTTTTCCTCATTAATTGCCGGCCATTGTTTCATTATGACCTTGGTTAACGCTGCAAGTTGTGTGTATTGCATATCAGTATAGGGTTGTTCATCACATCCCTCCAGTTCTATACCAATGGAAAAATCATTGCAGCGTTGCCTGCCTTTAAACTCAGATGGTCCGGCGTGCCAAGCCCGCCTGTTAAACGGGACGTACTGGGTAATTTTACCCACCCGGTCAATAAATACATGCGCGGATACCCGGTTTCCTGCTATCTCCGCAAAATAGGGATGTGTACCGGGATCAAGATCATTCATGAACAATTGTTCAATATAGCCCCCGCCAAACTCTCCCGGCGGCAGACTGATCCCATGAATAACCAACAGTGTAATTTCTGCACTGTCCGGCCGATCATCATAATTGGGGGATTCGATTTTCCTGATACCATCGAGCCATTCTGCACGCTTATCAAGCCGGATTGGATTATGCATAGTCAATGTCAATATATTGAAAGTCCGGGTTACGTGTTAGGCTTGCAAAACAAGTTTGTGTTAACAGCAGAATATGCATACAGACAGTTTAATGATAAATCCATATTGCGTCTTGCTGATCATACTGAAAATAATAATTAATAAATATTTAAAGGTAATTATTCATGCAGGTACTCCAAGATATACTCGATAAAGCAGGCGGGATAATCTGGGGAGAATATTTACTCATCCCGTTACTGGCACTGGTTGGTATTTACCTGACGATTGGCCTCAAGGCCATGCCATGGCTGTATATTCCCCTGGCCTTGAAACGTCTGTGGCAAGGTCGTATAGCCGAAGACAAGGATGGTGATATCTCGCCTTTTCAGGCGCTCATGACAGAACTTTCAGCAACCATCGGTACAGGGAATATTGCCGGGGTTGCCACTGCCATTTATTTCGGCGGACCGGGGGCAGTCTTCTGGATGTGGGTTGTTGCGCTCTTCGGGATGGCCACTAAATATGCAGAGGCCGTACTGGCAGTAAAGTATCGTGAAATCGACAGTCTCGGCAACCATGTCGGCGGCCCTATGTATTACATTAAAAACGGGCTTGGCCCGCGCTGGTACTGGCTCGCGGCCAGTTTTGCCCTGTTTGGTATGATCGCAGCCTTTGGCATAGGCAACATGGTGCAATCAAACACCGTTGCTCATGAACTGGAAAATACATTTGCACTACCCACGTGGATCACAGGAATTGTATTGGCTGTATTCGCAGCAGCAGTGATTCTGGGTGGGATACAGCGTATCGCAGAAGTCGCATGTAAACTGGTGCCATTTATGGCACTGGCTTATTTCGCCGGCGCATTAATCATCTTGTTACTGCATTTCACCAAAATCCCGGCAGCATTCATATTGATCGTGAGTGATGCGTTTACCGGAACAGCCGCCAGCGGTGGGTTTACCGGAGCAACTGTATGGATGGCGCTTCGTTGGGGTTTTGCCCGCGGAATTTTTTCCAACGAAGCAGGGCTTGGCAGCACACCGATTGTACATGCGGCAGCTAAAACAAAAGATCCTGTACGCCAAGGCATGATTGCCATGCTCGGGCCTATGATAGATACATTAATAATTTGCACGATGACTGCATTGGTAATCATAGTCACCGGCGTCTGGAACAGCGGGCAGGTTGGCGCTCCGTTATCTTCACTGGCATTTACCACTGGCTTGCCAGGTCCCGGGGGCTATATTGTAAGTTTTGGAATCATGTTGTTTGCTTTTACCACGATCCTGGGCTGGAGTTATTACGGTGAACGTTGCGCAGAATATTTATTGGGTGTAAAGATCATTACCCCTTACCGGTTGCTGTGGATCATCGCTATTTTTGTCGGCGCCACCCGTGACCTCAATCTGGTGTGGGCCTTTGCCGATGTATTGAATGGCTTGATGGCCATCCCGAATCTTGTTGCCTTGTTACTGTTAAGCCCGATGGTCTTTGCGTTGACCCGTGAATATTTTGCCCGGGACAAATCCTGATGCCTGCATTGCCTGATGATATTCCGGAAACAGTCGCCATAGCATTGCGTGAAGATGTTGGTACTGGTGATTCGACTGCCAACCTGATTCCTGCAGACAGCAGAATTACTGCACATGTGATCACACGTGAACCGGCAATCCTTTGCGGTACGGCGTGGTTTGATGAAGTATTCCGGCAACTCGACAAGTCAGTGCAGATTACATGGTCTGCACATGACGGTGAATCCATAAAAATCGATCAACCGATTTGCAAACTCTCAGGAAATGCACAAACCATACTCACAGGTGAAAGGACCGCACTCAATTTTTTGCAATTACTTTCCGGGACTGCAACTGTCACACATGAATACGCGGAAATTCTGAAAGATTACAAAACCAGAATACTGGATACCCGTAAAACCATCCCGGGATTACGCACCGCCCAAAAATATGCTGTGTTGTGCGGCGGCGGCAAAAATCATCGTATGGGACTTTATGATGCCATCCTGATCAAGGAAAACCACAAGCTGGCTGCCGGCAGTATTACCGCCGCCATCAAGGAAGCAAAAAAACATGACGTTCCCATTGAAACTGAAGTGGAAAACCTGGCAGAACTGGAAGAAGCACTGGCTGCTGGAACAGATAGCGTACTGCTGGATAATTTTGATCTGGAAGGACTGCGCCAGGCTGTGGTTATAAATAAAGGACGGGCGATTCTTGAAGCATCAGGAGGTGTGGACAAAGAAAAACTCCGATCCATTGCTGAAACCGGAGTAGATTTTATTTCAATTGGATCCCTGACCAAGCAAGTCAGGGCCATTGATTTTTCGATGCGGTTTGATTAGTCAGGCACTGGAAATTGCTCGACAATTTGTTCCGTACATTGTCTACCACCTACATCCATGTAGGCGTCCCGGCATTTCCAGCATACACTACGACCATGTAGATAAGTCAGGAAGGAATCTGTGGTTCTCACAAACTCATCACGTTTTAATTCTTTATTCTGCCTCCTGAATGCTTAATTACAATTTGCTCTTCACAACCTGATAAACCTCTTCCGTTAATTTATCCATACCGGCCATGATTTCATCCAGTTGTTTCTGACGATCACTTACAAACACCTCATCCTTAATGCCACCAATATTAATGTATACATTCAGGGCGGCACTGCGCAGTGCTGCCTGACCTGCCAGTACAGCCACACCGGCATCGCTGATCACGTTCTTGTTGCCTTTTTCTGCAATTGGCTGACACAACTTGATGACTTCCGCAGAAATTCTGGCACAGGCCAGCGGCACATCGGTGGCTTCTTTTAATGCTGCCTGAATTGCAGCAGTGCGGCCGGCTTTTTGTTCATCCGTGTCCTTCGCCATGCCATAAGCGCCCATCACCTTGTTAAATACATCCACATCGGCCTTGATCATGTCAGTTAATTGAGCACGCAGTTTTTCTGACTTATCGAGTATTGTCTGGGCGTCTGCATCCACATCTTCATAACCTTTTTTGCCTACTGTAAAATTGGCCACCATGCTGATTAAAGCGGCGCCCATTG
>Ga0214472_10002733_pt1 | contig 18824 bp, 15 predicted proteins | sample RVTome_6_FD_207662 | JGI IMG/M metagenome (GOLD analysis project Ga0214472, IMG submission 207662) | Soil microbial communities from uranium-contaminated site in the Upper Colorado River Basin, Wyoming, United States - RVT140D175 | ecosystem: Environmental > Terrestrial > Soil > Contaminated >...
CAACCGCCGCCCATCCCTGTTCCGCCCGCGCCACATCGACACGACCGCAGCGGAGATGGAGCGCGTCTACGGGGAGCCCGCCGGACGTGACGGCGAGAGCCGAGCGAATCGACGCATCGATGAGCGGTCGGCTCGACCCAGACGCTCTCGTCGCCGATCTCTTCACCCGACAGGGGGCATCGCTCGTTCGGCTGGCGCGGATCTTCACAGACGATCGCAACGCGGCGGAAGATCTCGTCCAGGAAGCATTCATCCGGCTGCACCGCTCCGCAGATCGGATCATCGACCCGGAGAAGGCGGTTCCGTACCTGAGATCGATCGTCCTCAACCTCGCCAGGGACCACAACAGGAGGGGGCTGATGTCGTTGCGGCATCGCAACTCGATGCTCCCGGAGTCGACTATGGCTTTCGAGGAAGACGTGGTCGACGCGGCCGCAGACGCAGTGGTCCTCGATGCGCTTGGCGACCTGCCCGCCCGGCAGCGCGACTGCCTCGTGCTGCGCTTCTACCTGGAGCTCTCCGAACGCGAGATCGCAGAGACCCTCGACATCTCACCCAACTCCGTGAAGACGCATTGCCGGCGCGGGTTGGCAGCGCTCGAGACACGATTGGAGGCGTCGCATGACCACTGAGCAGCGCCTCGCCGCTGCCCTGCGACACACCGCCGGGCTCGCCCCGAGCGAGGACCTGTGGAGCAGGGTGCTGTACTCCATCGAGGAGGACAAGGCGCACAGGCGAAGGATCCGACTCGTCGTCTTCGTCGTGGTCGCCGTGCTGACCGCCGCCGTCATCGCGGCAGCGTTCGCGGTGACGAACGGCGGAGGCAAACGCATCGACTGGGTTGCCATCGAAGCCCTGGAGACGGTCGTCCTCGTGACGCTGACGGCTGCGCTCGGCCCAGCGATCCGCCGCTTCGGAAGGGATTTCGCCAGCGAGCTGCTCCACTCCGAGGACCGCGGTGCCCGCTTGCTCCGCATGCTCGACATCGCCTACTACCTGGTCTTCGCGGGATACGTCCTGCTGACGGCCCGACTCGAGGCCCCGGCTGCCTACGCCGAGCACATGATCGGTGTCCAGATCTTCGAGGCCGCCGCCCGGGTCGGCGGTCTGTTCCTCATCATGGGGGTGCTCCACGCCGCGACGATGATGGCGCTCCCGCTCGTCGCCCTCGTGAAGAACTCGACGGATGCCGGGGCCAAGCTCCCCCGCTGGGTGGCCTGGCTGCTCGTCGCCGCTGCGATCGGGGTCGGGTTCCTGCTCGCTTGGACTTCCATCGGCATCACGTTGGGAGACTGACGGGAGACGTCGGCCCACCTGGGCCGCCTTACGATTGTGCCGTGATGCGGCCAACCCGTCCCGCCCGCCGCGCCGACACCGGTGCTGGGCGCCCTACCAGGGCAGACCTGGCTCAGTTGCGGCGCATGCTCGCCTTCGTGCGCCCCTATCGGCGCCGGCTCGCCATCGCCCTCGTCGGCGTCCTCGTCGCCACCGCAGCCGGCCTGGTGTTCCCGAGGATCCTGGGGACCCTGGTCGACAGCGCACTTGCCCGGAGCGCCGCCGGCGACACCAGGGAGGTCGACCGGTGGGCAGTGATCCTGGTGCTCGTCTTCACGGTGCAGGCGGGGTTCAACTTCGTGCGCCTGTACTTCCTCTCATCCATGGGAGAAGGAGTGGTAGCCGACCTGCGCAAGGCGGTCTACGCGCATCTGATGCTGTTGCCCGTCCGCTTCTTCGACGGCCGCAAGACCGGCGAGATCACCAGCCGCCTCACGTCCGACGTCGGCACGGTGCAGGGCGCCGTATCGACGGCGTTGGCTCAGGCGCTGGCTCAGGTGGTCACGTTCATCGGCGCGGTGACGCTGATCGTCATCATCAGCCCGCCGCTCGCCCTCTCGGTACTCCTCTTTCTCCCGCCGATGATCATCGCCGGGGCGTTCTTCGGAAGGCGTTTGCGGCGGATATCGACGGAGTTCCAGGACAAGGTCGCCGAGGCGAATGCGATCGCGGAGGAGTCGATCGCCGCCAGCCGGGTGGTCAAGTGGTTCACATCCGAGCCCGAGATGATCGGGCGGTACGGATCGGCCGTCGACGAGTCGTACCGGGTGGCGCTGCGCAGAGCGAGGTGGCGTGCCGTGTTCACGCCGACGATCACGCTCGTGGCGTTCGGGACGCTCGCCTTCGTCCTGTGGCGCGGCGGGCGGCTGATCGCCGAGGGCTCGATGACGGCGGGAGACCTCGTGACGTTCCTCGTGTACACCCTCACGGTCGCCGGAGCCCTCGGGACGTTCACCGGGTTGTACGCCCAGCTCCAGGAGGCACTCGGCGCATCGCGCAGGATCTTCGAGCTCCTCGATGAACGAAGCGAGGTCACGGAGGTCGAGCACCCGACGGTCCTCGACGAGGTGGCAGGGCGGATCACCTTCGAATCCGTCTCGTTCGGATACGGCGACCGGGACGTCCGCGTGCTCGACGACGTGACGTTCCAGGTGCAACCCGGGGAGCTGGTCGCCCTGGTCGGTCCGAGCGGGGCAGGCAAGTCGACACTCGTGCAGCTGATCCCGCGATTCTTCGACCCCGATGCGGGGACGATCCTGCTCGACGACGTCGACGTGCGCCGGCTGCGGATCTCCGACCTCCGCAAGCACATGGCCGCCGTACCCCAGGAGACGCAGCTCTTCTCCGGCACCATCGAAGAGAACCTGCTGATCGGCAAGGCCGATGCTGTGCAGGAGGAACTCGAGGCGGCCGCGGCCGCCGCCAACGCCCACGATTTCATCGCCTCCTTCCCAAGCGGCTATCGCACGGTGGTCGGCGAACGTGGGGTGAAGCTGTCGGGTGGCCAGAGGCAGCGGGTCGCCATCGCCAGGGCGGTGCTCAAGGACCCGCGAGTCCTGATCCTCGACGAGGCGACCAGCTCGCTCGACTCCGAGTCCGAATCACAGGTCCAGGAGGCCCTCGATCGCCTCATGGGTGGCAGAACGACCATCGTCATCGCCCACAGGCTCTCGACCGTCCGCAACGCCGATCGGATACTGGTGATCGATGGTGGGCGCATCATCGAGGATGGCACCCACGACTCGCTGATCGCCCGGGCCGGGCTGTACGCCGACCTCTTCGAGCTCCAGTTCCGCGACGAGCCTACTCCGGCCTCCCCGCCCGACTGAGGTCAGGCGCCGCAGTCGAACAGGCGGAACACGGCGCGATTGTGGGCTCCCGGATCGCCGACGACCCAATAGGCGCGAACCCTCACCTCGTCGCCCGGCCCGTACTGCAGCGGGATGTCCCGAGACTTCGTGACCTTCTCACCCGGCTCCATCATCCTGAAGTCGTCGTTGTTCGGCCAAAGCTGCACCTCGTTCTGGTTGGAGTGGTTGGTGAGCCTGATGTCCACCGGCTGGGCGGTCGACTTGTTGTTCTTGACCGAGAATCGAACGCGATTCTCGCCGCTCGCACCGCAGTGCTGACCGGCGATGAACCACGGGCCGCGGGCCGCTCCCTGCTCGCAGTTGTCCGTCCGGAACCTCAGCTTGGCACGATGGGACGAGTCTTCGTCCTTCCACCTCGCAACCACCGAGCGTGACTTGTTGGGAGGCAGGTCGTAGACGAACTTGCCCTTCACCGTCTCGCCCCTCTTGACGGTCACCGGCCCGACGACGCGGTCCCCGTCGACCTTGATGACGAGCTGGTGCTTCTCCGAGTCCTTGTTCGTGACGCGATACCTGACGTATGGCGACCCCGTGTCGCATTGCCCGCCTGCCATGAAGAACGGCAGCGGGGTTGCCGGGATGGCCGAAGCACCCGGCGTCGGGAGGGCCGCCAGACCGACGGCGAGGATGACTGTCGTCGAGATCGTCCTCATCTTCCTGCCTCGGGTCATCACGAAAGTCCTCCTGTGCGCTTCCTCGTCATGAGCTTCCTCCGCAATCGAGGAGCTCGAACGCCACCCGGTTGTGCGCGCTCGGGTCGCCCGTCAGCCACCAGCCCCGCAGCCTGACCTCGTCACCAGGGCCGTACGGCGCCGGGATGATACGGTTCTTCGTGATCCTGGCACCACTTGCCATGGCCTTCGATGGTGCATCCGACGGCCAGATGCGGGTGGAGCCCTGGTTGAACTCGTTCGTCACCGTGGCGCTCATGGCGATCGTCTCGTCCGCGGTGTTCTCCAGCTTGAAGCGGACCTTGTTGTTGCCCGCTTTGCAGTACTGCCCCGCGATGAACCACGGCCCGCGCGGCTCACCGCCCGAGCAGAGGCTCAGGTGCATCAGGAGCGTGGCGGCGGCCTGGTGACCCACGTCGGACCAACGAGCGACCACCGACTTCACCGCGCTCCCGCTTGCTGTGTGCGAGAGCGTGCCAGACCTCGTCACACCCGGCTTGACCTTGATCGGGCCGACCACGTCCTGGCCCTCGACGGCGATCACGAGGTGGTGGGTGACGGCCTCCGTGTTCTCGACGCGCCATCTGATGTACCCGACGCCCTCGTCGGAGCATTGTGGGCCGGCCATGAAATACGGGACCGTCGTCTGTGGGACGGCCTGGGCAGCCGCGCCGATCGCGGTGAGCAACGTCGCGACGACGAAGGCGATGGCGGCGCACGGGAATGCGCACCTCAGGGTGAAGTTCCTACCAAGCATCTGTACGTGATCGTCCGAAGAGTCGCTGCCTGTCTCGGCCTGCTCCCACTGGACACGTGCTTCGACGCGATGCAGCGCGTGCGGCCCTACCGCCACGGATAGTAGTCGATGGTCACGTCAAGGCAAGGCTCATCCGTGGAATGATCCTCCGCTCTCCGCAAGGCTCGTGAGCAGCGGCGACGGCTCGAATCGACTCCCATGGTGCTCTGCGAGCCGGCGCAAGCGAGCCACTGCGCCGCCCGCGCCCAGGCGATCCAAGTACGCGAACGGGCCCCCGAGGTGCGGGGGGAACCCGAGCCCGAGCACGGCCCCGAGGTCACCGTCCGTGGCCCCACTGAGCACGCCGTCGTCGAGGCACCGCGCCGCTTCGTTCACCATCGCCAGGATCAGCCGGTCGCTGATCTCCTCCTGGGACGGCTTGGTGACGGACGTCGCTCCGACGAGGGCGGCGACCGTCGGGTCGGGCCGGCGCCTCTTCCCGCCCTCGTAGGTGTAGAACCCCAGTCCCTTCTTCCTCCCCATCCTGCCTGCTGCGACCAGGGAGGCGAGGCCCGGAGGCGGCGCCATCCGATCGCCGTATGCGTCGTGCAACACGGTGGCGATCTTGGCGGCCACGTCGATGCCGACCTCGTCGAGCAACTCAAAGGGGCCGACGGGGAAGCCGACCTGCTCCATCGCGCCGTCGACCACCCTGATCGATACGCCTTCGCCGAGCATCCGGGCCGCTTCGTTCACGTATGGACCGAGGATGCGTGTCGTGTAGAACCCTGGAGCGTCGTTGACGACGATCACCGTCTTGCCCTGGCGCCTCCCCAGATCCGCTGCGGTGGCGATCACGTCGCCGGACGTCTTCTCTGTGACGACGATCTCGAGAAGCGGCATCCTCTCGACGGGAGAGAAGTAGTGCATACCGATGACCCTGGTGGGGTCGGCTGCGTTCGCAGCGATGCGCGAGATCGGAATCGAGGACGTGTTGGAGGCAAAGACGGCGCCGGGGCCCGCAATCTCCTCGAACTGGCGCAGTACTCCGGTCTTCACCTCCAAGTCCTCGAACACCGCCTCGATGAGCAGGTCGACCTTGGCGAATCCGGTCCAGTCCGTCGTCACGGTCAGCAGGTGCTTGGACCGGTCACCGGTCGCCTCCGTCATCCTGCGGCCTGCCACGAGGCCATCGACTGCCGACCCAACGGCTCTGAGGACTCGCGCTGAGCTTTCGGTGCTCACTTCCTTGACGCGGGTCCTGACACCCGCCGTGGCGACCGTCACGGCGGCAATCCCGGAGCCCATCAGCCCACCGCCGACGACTCCGACGTCACGGGCACGACGGGCCGCCGGATACTCCTCGAGGGTGAAACCGCGCTTCGACGCTCGAGTCGCCAGGAAGATCGACATGAGCGCCCGCGCCTCTGGGCCGATGAGAAGCCTGCCGAACTCCTCGAGCTCGACTGCCGCTCCCGACCCCCGGCGGCGCCCGAGCCCTGCTCGGACGGCCCGGATGGCCGCGGCAGGCGCCGGGTAGTTCCCCTTCGTCTCTTTCGCCGCCCGCTGCTCGGCTCTGGCGAGCACCAGCCGACGCACGACGGGATTCGAATCGAGCCCGAGGCGGCGAGCCGAAGGGGTGAGCGAGCGACGGGAGCTCCTCTGGCCGGCGCCCTCCCGAGCCAGCCCACGAGCCGTCCGCAACAGGTGTTCGTGCGGGACGATGACGTCGACGAGGCCGATGCGTGAGGCCTTGCGGGGGCGCACCGAGCGCCCGGTCAGGATCATCTCGAGCGCCGCCGGAAGCCCGACGAGTCTCGGAAGGCGCTGGGTTCCGCCCGCCCCTGGGATCAGCCCGAGGCGGATCTCCGGGAGGCCGAGCTGCGTGCGTGCCTCATCGTCGCTGGCGACTCTCGCCGAGCAGGCGAGGGCCACCTCGAGGCCGGCGCCCAGGCACGGGCCGTGGATCGCGGCGACCACCGGCTTTCCGCCTCTGCGGCCGAGCTTCTCGAGGCGATCGAGGGCGGCGTGCATTCCGGCGAGCCGGGCGACGGCCTCGGACGAGTCTTCGAGCGTCATCAGCCATCTGACATCGGCACCTGCCATGAAGCTGTCCGGCTTGCCGGACGTCAGCACGATTCCACGCACCGCTGCATCGGATGCACATCGATCGATCGCAGCGAAGAGGGATTCGGCGACATCGGGATCCAGCGTGTTGACCGTCTCACCAACTCGGTCGACAACGATGACGGCGATGTCGTCATCGATCTCGACGCGGACGTGACCGCCGACCTCGGCGTGCGAGTCGTCTGCTCCGGCCCTCATCGGTCGAGGACCAGGGCCGCCCCGAGCCCTCCGGCCGCGCACTGTGCGATCAGCGCCGTTCCGCCGTCTCGCCGCTGCAGCTCATTCGCCATTGTGAGCGCCTGACGAGCACCTGTGGCCGCGAACGGGTGACCGAGGGCGATCGAGCCACCGTACAGATTGAGCCGATCCTCGTCGATGGGCCCCACCGCCCCGTCACGGCCCAGGTTACGACGCGCCCAGTCGTCGGAACCGAACGCAGCCAGGTTCGACAGCATCTGAGCCGCGAAGGCCTCGTGGAAGTCGACCACGTCGATGTCGGCCATCGTCAACCCAGCCCGATCCAGGGCGTCCGGCACGGCAAAAGCCGGACCCATCAGCATCTGCCAGGACGGATCGATGGCCGCAAACCCCCACGATCGGACGAACGCCTTCGGCTCGATGCTCCTCTCGTGGCAGGCCTGCTCGCTCATGAGAACGATGGCCGCCGACCCGTCAGTCAGAGGAGAGGAGTTGCCCGCCGTGACGGTCCCGTTGACGCGGTCGAACACGGGACGCAGCGATGCCAGCTTCTCGAGGGTCGAGTCGGGCCGCAGTATGCCGTCGCGCCGCACGACGACCTCGTACGCCGCCGGAACCGCCACGGTCATCACCTCGTCGTCGAAGACGCCCTTCTCCCACGCGTCGGTCGCCTTGCGGTGCGACTCGAGAGCGTAGAGATCCTGGGCTGCGCGATCGATGCGGTTCTCGCGCGCCATCTTCTCGGCGGCCTGACCCATCGTCAACCCACTCGAGAGGTCGGCGAGGGCCGGCGGACGTGGCACGAGATGCTTGGGACGGAGCCCGGCGAACGCTCTCGTCTTCGAGATGGCGTCCTTGGCCGCTCCCGCCCTCATGAGGGCGTCGACGACCGCGCCGTCGTAGGTGATCGGCGGGCGCGACAGGCTGTCTGCTCCCCCGGCGATCACGACGTCTGCCGACCCCTCGATGATGGCCCGCGCCCCATCGACGATCGCCTGGGTGGACGTGGCGCACGCCCGGCTCACCGAGTAGGCATCGACCCTCGCAGGGAGCCCCGATCGCAGCGCCACCTCGCGGGCGATGTTGGGAGCGGCGACGTCTGCGACGACTGCGCCGAAGATCACGAGATCCACGTCGTCGTGGGACAAGGGCGAGCGGGCGAGCAACTCTGTCATGTTGGCGGCTGCGAGATCGAGGGCCGAGAGCTCCTTGAACGTCGTGGCGGACTTGACGAACGGTGTGCGCAGGCCACCCACGATGGCAACCCTGCGTTTCTCTCGTGGCGTCACGTGTCACGTCCTTTCGGCCCGCCGGCCGTGCGCCGAATCCTAGAACTTGAGCGAGAGCTCAATTTTCGCGGCGAACAAACGCCGGGCCACACCGCAGATCACTGCTTGCACGACTTCGTGTTCTCCCCCTCGTAGCAGAAGTCCTTGCCGGGGCCGCCCCGCAGCCTGTCGCGCTGCGGACCGCCCCAGAGGACGTCCGCCCCCTTGCGACCGAAGAGACGGTCCCTGCCCCTCTCTCCGTACAGCGTGTCGTCGCCATGGCCGCCGTAGACGTAGTCGTCGCCGTCGCCTCCGAAGACGACGTCGCGCTTCTTTCCACCTCGAATGCTGTCAGCGCCCGATCCACCGTAGATGGTGTCCTGGCCGTCGCCACCGCAGATGGTGTCTCTCGCGCCGAAGCCCTGGATGAAGTCGTTCCCGTCTCCTCCGGCGATCACGTCCCGGTCGGGAGTGCCCTGCAGGAAGTCGTCGCCGCTCGTGCCGGAGATCGTCACCTTCTTGCCCTGGCACGTGTTCGGCACCCCGCCCGCCTGCGAGAGCGGCCCAACCACCATCGCGGAGAGCACTGCGAACGCCACGACCGTTCTCTTCCGCATGGCGCCAGACCGTACCAGCAAGTGGCACGTCGCTGGTGTGGGCCGTGCCCCCGAGGAGCGTGCCGGAACGGCCGGACACGGTTCAGCCGACCTCGGTGCGAGGTGCGCTCGGCCCGGGACAAAGCGTCATAGCCTGAGGAGATGGCGATCCTCTTCGGCCTGATGGCGGCCGTCTTCTCGGGCTCGGGCGACTTCCTGGGCGGACTGGCGAGCCGGCATGGCCGCATCGTGGCGATCGCGATCGCGTCGCACCTGGCCGGCATCGTCGCCACCTTCGCAATCGCACCGTTCGTCGGGGGCAACCCGACGGCAGTCGATCTGGGGTGGGGCGCGGCTGCAGGGGTCTGCGGAGCGATCGGCATCGTGGCGCTGTACACCGGATTCTCTCGAAGTGACATCGCGATCGTCTCCCCGATCGCCGCGGTCGGCGCGGCGGGATTCCCTGTGGCCTACGCCTTCATCTCGGGCGATCGACCGGGAACCCTGACGACTGCGGGTCTCCTGGTCGGAATGGGGGGGATCTGGCTCATCAGCCGAGGGAGGTCGACGACGAAGGGGACGCACGCTGGTGTCGGGGTGGCATACGGCGTCGCCGCCGGCCTCGGCTTCGGGTGGCTCCTCGTCTTCCTCGGACTCACGTCACAGGATGCAGGCATCTGGCCGCTGGCCCCGGCCCGGGCCGCCGGAGGCGTGTTCCTCGTGTTCGTCGCCCTGGTCCTGCGAAGAGACCTCGTGCCTTCCAGGCCGGCGGTCGCGCCGCTCGTAGGGGCGGGCGCCGCCACCATCGTCGGAAACGGGGCGTTCATCCTGGCGACGCAAACCGGCTCACTGGCGGTCGCCTCGGTTCTCGCCGCGATGTTCCCTGCGGCAACCGTGGTCCTGGCGCGGCTCGTCATGTCGGAGCGTCTCACGAGGACACGGCTGGCAGGCCTCGGACTCGCTCTCATCGCAATCGGCATGGTGGCCGCCGGCTGAGACTGCTCGCCGGTGACACTCGCCTGACCGGCCCTCGTCATCTGGGGCGCTCGCCCCATTTCCCGAACGAGGCTGTATTTCCACGGGCGCACTGCCGATAAACCCGACCATGATCTTTCGCCGTCGCAAGAAGGCCGAGGAGGAGATCCCGACCGGAGAGTGGCTCGAGTCACCGGCCGGATCGGGAGACGACTCGCGCAAGAGCTACTCCGATGCCATGACGGACCGGCTCCATCGCCTCAATGGCTACACGTACGAGTTCAAGGCCGAGGAAGCGGCCGAGGTCGAGGCTCGCCTCCGGCGCATGTTCTACGGCGCCAAGGTCGAAGGCGCCACGCCGGACGACATCGTGTCGGCGAATAAGCGCCAGAACCGGTACGAGCAGCGCTGAGCGCTCTTCGGAGCCAACCAATCCACGCCAAGCCCGGAAGGTTGCCCGCCGCTCACGAGTAGAGTTGGTGCCTGTCCGGGAATGGTGTTCGGAGGTGGGAAACACGACGCCCTGCGCGACGGGACGCGTCGTCGGTCGGCGCATCGAGGCGTCCGGATTCGTCGTGCAGGAGCTTTCCCGCCTTCTCCACCTCCTAGGTCGGCCATCGAAGAGCGCGCTGCTCGAGGTGGCTGTGCGAGCGAGAGCGACCGGTCTACCCCCCTTGCCGGTCGCTCTTGCTCAATCTGAGCACGCCGGCGCGCGGACTAGTCACTCCGTCGGGGGGACCATGCGGTCGCCCGATATACTCGGTTGCCGCCCCGACTCGAGGCAATGGATCTCACCCTTCTCGCCGCAGAGCTCGAACCCGATTTCGTCGACGTGTTCGCCGAGTTCGACGAAACGCGCGTCCTGACCCCCCCCGTCCCCGTCGACCTCGGTGGCGTGGCCGCCGACGTGTATCCCGACGACCTCGACGAGGACACGGCGTACGAGATGATCGGCGCAGCCGCCCCGAGGATGCCCATCATCACGTTGCGATGGCACGAAGACGGCGCCGAGCCGTTCGACACCACGCTCGACCTCGTCCCGATCGGCGACCTGGTGTACGTGACGGTGTCACCGGACTATGCCATCGAGCAGTCCTGGGAGGCCATCGCAGCCTTCGCCGGATACACGCCGGCGGTCGATGCTCCGTTCTTCCTCGAGTTGATGAAGGACAACGGCACCCGCCTCGGCCTCGACCTGCTCTCGAGCCTGCCGACCACCGTGATCACCAAGCGCCTCGAGCCGATCACAGTGCTGCTGGCGTGGCGGCTGTACCTCAAGTGGGACGAGGAGCGGAACCAGGGTGCCTGGCGCACCGCAGCCGAGTACCTTCCATCCTCGCTGCGGCGATTCTCGAGGCTGGAGGAGGCCGCCAAGGCGGTCGCCGGCGGAGGAACGCCCGAGCAGCAGGACGAGTTCCTCGCCTCGTACGTCGCCGCGACGTACGAGGGTCTCGTCGCCCGCTCGACGTGACCCTCGTACTTCGCGGCGAGGTACGAGGCGGCGACGTCCCATGAGGCTGTCCGAGTACGCCGATCACGACGCCGTCGGCCTTGCATCGCTCGTCGCAGCGGGTGAGGTGGCGCCGCGCGAGCTGCTCGACCTGGCGATCGAGGCCTGCGAGGCCGTCAATCCTCGCATCAACGCCGTCATCGCGACAGATTTCGAGAGGGCGCGGCGCGCCGCCCGAGCGGATCTGCCGGACGGGCCTTTCCGGGGAGTCCCCTTCTTGGTGAAGGACCTCACGGTCGAAGAGGGCAAGGTGACGACGTTCGGGTCCGTGTTCTTCCGCAACTTCACGGCGGAGACGAGCGCAACCATGGTCTCGCGCATGCTTGCGACGGGTTTGATCTCGCTCGGGCGCACGAGCACACCGGAGTTCGGCCTGCTGCCGACGACGGAGCCGACGCTGTTCGGCTCGACGAAGAACCCGTGGAGCCTCGACCACTCGCCGGGCGGCTCGAGTGGGGGTTCGGCGGCGGCGGTCGTGGCGGGGGTCGTCCCGATGGCCCACGCCAGCGACGGGGGAGGGTCGATCAGGATCCCCGCTTCTGCGTGCGGGATCTTCGGTCTGAAGCCGAGCAGAGGCAGGATGCCTCGGTTCCCGGCGTCCGCGGCGGACATCGTCTCGACGGACCTCTGCGTGAGCAGATCCGTCCGCGACACGGCAACGATGCTCGACGCGACGCACGGCGCCGTCCCCGGGGACCGTTACTTCGTCGCGCCGCCCGACCGCCCGTTCGCCGAAGCAGTTGCTCGTGACCCTGCCCGGCTTCGGGTGGCGTACAGCCTCCACGACCTGCGGGGCGAGAGACTCGACGACGACTGCATCGCCGCCGTCGAGTCGACGGCGACCCTGCTCGACGAGCTCGGACATGAGGTGATCGAAGGGCGCCCCGTTCTCGACGCCGACGCCCTAGCAGACGCCTTCCTCGAGCTGTGGGCGGCGCTGGCCGCCAACGCCTTCGAGCTGATCCTCGCCGAGGTCGGGAGGAGGAGGATCGGCCGCGCCATGAAGAGGGTGCTCGGCGACCACAGGACGCTCCGGGTGCTCGCCAGGCTCGACGAGCGCAAGACTGGCATGCCCGCCTTCGAGCCGTTCACGCGGATGCTGGTCGACAGGTCGCGCCGGCTCAGCCAGGGCCACTACCTCCTCACCGACGCATACCTCCAGGCCACGTCGTACGAGCTGGCCCGCTTCTTCGAGAGCTGCGACGTCTGGCTGACACCGACGCTCGGGTCGGCGCCTGTGAGGATCGGCGAGATCGACCAGTCCGTCGAGTGGGAGGTCATCCGTGAACAGGTGGAGCGCTACGTCCCGTTCACGCCGATCGCCAACTTCTCGGGGAGACCGGCGATGAGCGTTCCGCTCCACTGGACCGGCAACGGACTCCCGGTCGGCTCCCACTTCCTCGGCGAGCCGGGCGCCGAGGCAACCCTCCTCGGCCTCGCCGGTCAGCTCGAGCGCGCCCGGCCGTGGTGGAACAGGCGACCGCCGTCGTCGATCGACGCCACATGAGAGACCTCGGCTCCGGGGCCAGGGCATCAGGAGAGGTGGTCATCTCGAGGCACCGAACCGTGGTGGCGACGTAGCGAGGTCGAGCGGCCACGAGGTTCCCGGCAAGGTTCCCGACCGGCGACTCACAGCTTCTCATGGCCAAGCCGACCGCCAACTACGAGCGGGGCAACGAAGAGGCGTCAGCGATAGGCGTCGACCGGCGGGCAGGCACACACGACGTTGCGGTCGCCGTACTGGGCGTCGATCCGGCCGACCGGCGGCCAGTACTTGTCGCCGCGCAGCGAGTCGACGGGATAGGCGGCGCTCTCACGGGAGTACGGCCGATCCCACGAATCGGAGACGACATCCTCCGCCGGGTGGGGGGCATTGCGCAAAGGGGACGACTCGACCGCGACGGCGCCGGAGGCGATCGTCTCCACCTCCGCCATGATCGAGAGCATGGCGTCGCAGAACCGGTCCAGCTCGTCCTTGCTCTCCGACTCGGTCGGTTCGATCATGAGGGTTCCCGCGACCGGGAACGACATCGTCGGGGCGTGGAACCCGTAGTCGATGAGCCGCTTGGCGAAGTCGTCCACCGTGACTCCGGCCTTCGCCTTGACGTCGCGCAGGTCGACGATGCATTCGTGGGCGACGAGACCTGCGGGTCCGGTGTAGAGGACCCGGTACGCCCCCTCGAGACGCTTGGCGACGTAGTTGGCGTTGAGGATCGCCACCTCGGTCGCCGTCCGCAGTCCCGCTGCCCCCATGAGCGCGATGTATGCGTACGAGATCGGCAGGATCCCCGCCGATCCCCAGGGAGCACCTGCGACGGCGCCGACGCCGTCTGCCGAACCCGCCTGGTCTGGCACCAGCGGATGACCCGGCAGGAAGGCTTCGAGGTGTGCCTTGACACCGATCGGGCCGACGCCCGGGCCTCCCCCACCGTGCGGGATCGTGAACGTCTTGTGGAGGTTCATATGCGACACGTCACCCCCGATGTCACCGAGTCGGGCAACCCCGAGGAGGGCGTTCAGGTTGGCTCCGTCGATGTAGACCTGGCCGCCGTTGTCATGGACGATGTCGCAGATCTCTCGCACGGCCTCCTCGAACACCCCGTGCGTCGACGGGTATGTGATCATCAGGGCGGCCAGCCGCGGCGCGTGCTCCTCGGCCTTGGCCCGCAGATCGGCGACGTCGACGTTGCCGTGCTCGTCCGTGTCGACGACCACGACCCGGAGTCCTGCCATCGCAGCGGAGGCCGGGTTCGTCCCGTGCGCCGAGGCCGGGATGAGGCACACGTCGCGAGAGCCCTCTCGGCGACTCTGGTGGTAGCCGCGAATCGCCAGCAGCCCTGCGAACTCCCCCTGGGATCCGGCGTTCGGCTGCAGGGAGACGGCGTCGTAGCCCGTGAGCCGAGCCAGCCACCGCTCCAGCTCCTGGAACAGCTCGAGGTACCCCTCCGCCTGGTCGAGCGGGGCGTACGGGTGGATGCCGGCGAACTCCCGCCACGTCACCGGGATCATCTCGACGGCGGCGTTCAGCTTCATCGTGCAGGAGCCGAGCGGGATCATCGACCTGTCGAGGGCGACGTCCTTGTCCTGGAGCCTCCGTAGGTAGCGCAGCATCTCGGTCTCCGAGCGGTGCCGGTGGAACACTGCGTGCTCCAAGTAGCCGGACGTCCTCAGCAGTGCCGTCGGAAGCCCACCCGGCGCCGGTACCAGGTCGGCGACGCGCCGATCGACCAGAAACGATTCGAGAACGGCGTCGACGATCTCGAGCGTCGACGTCTCGTCGAGCGCGATGCCGACGTGATCCTGGTCGACGAGCCGCAGGTTGATCCGCCTGTCCTCCGCGGCGGCGACGACCTCCTCGGCGCGCCCGGGCACCGCGACGGTCACCGAGTCGAACCATGTCTGGTTGACCCGATCGAGCCCCGCCGACCGCAGACCGGCGACGAGCAGCGAGGTGAGATGGTGGATGCGGTCTGCGATCGCTCGCAGACCCTCCGGGCCGTGGTAGACGGCGTACATCGCAGCCATCACGGCGAGCAGCACCTGCGCCGTGCAGATGTTGCTGGTCGCCTTCTCACGGCGAATGTGTTGCTCGCGCGTGGCGAGCGCCAGACGCAGAGCCATGCGGCCGTTGGCGTCCTTCGACACCCCCACGATGCGGCCGGGCATCGACCGCTTGTACTCATCACGGGTCGCCATGTAGGCGGCGTGCGGACCTCCGAACATGAGCGGGACGCCGAAACGCTGCGTCGTCCCGACCACGATGTCCGCTCCCATCTCTCCGGGCGGCGTGAGCAGCGTGAGCGCCAGCAGGTCGGCGGCCACGCACACGAACACGCCGCGGCCTCTCAGCCCCTCGATCAGCTCGCGGTCATCGCGAACCAGCCCGGACCCGCCCGGGTATTGCAGGAGGACGCCGTACGGGGAGGCCGCCATGAGATCGCGATGCGGATCGCCGACGACGACCTCGATGCCGATCGGCTCCGCCCGCGTCCTGAGCACTTCGACGGTCTGCGGATGGCACTCGGCGTCGACGAAGAACACGTCGCTCTCGATCGTCGCCAGCCGCTTGCTCATCGCCATCGCTTCAGCCGCCGCCGTCGGCTCGTCGAGGAGCGAGGCGTTGGCGACCTCCAAGCCCGTGAGATCGATGACGACGGTCTGGAAGACGAGCAGAGCCTCGAGCCTGCCTTGGGAGATCTCCGGCTGATACGGAGTGTATGCGGTGTACCAGCCGGGGTTCTCCAACACGTTGCGGAGCACCACGGCCGGGGTGTGCGTGTCGTGGTAGCCGAGGCCGATGAGCGACGTGTAGACCTGGTTCTTGGCGGCGATGCGCCGCAACCTCTCGAGGACTTCGGGCTCCGTCATCGGACCTGGGATGTCCGGCAGGGAAGAGCTGCGTATCGACCTGGGCACGGCCGCGTCGAGCAGTCCGTCGAGCGACTCGACTCCGAGAGCAGAGAGCATCGATGCGACGTCGGCGTCCCCGGGCCCGACGTGCCTCGAGACGAAGTCGGTGCGAGGTTCTCTCATCATGCGACCCCCGTTCGGGTAGCGCCGGCACGGCGTTGTGCAGTGCCCCGCTCTGTCGCCGCTACCTGAGAGATTCACCCAGGCCTGGGCCGTGGGCTTTCACCGTCGGTGGGGTGGTCGAGCCACCCGCTCTCCAGAGTCGCCTCGTGCCGGCGGTACGGGTGCCTGAGAGTTTCCCGGGGCGGTTGCTCCTTCGGCGCCGAGCCGTACGACCCGGGCTCTCCCGCCGGCCGTCAGCAGCGATCAGGAGGCTAACGCCTGATGACCCACGCACGGGCGATCGTGTCGCCGTGCCAGGGAGGGCCGTTTCCCCTCCCGGGTAGAGTCCCGCTCGAGGGAGGGTGATGGCCGGCGCAGCTCTCACGACGGAGCAGCAGATCGACGTCTACCACTGGATGCGGCTCGCCCGCACCTTCGACGACCAGATGGTGGCGATGTGGAAGCAGGGGCGGGGTGTCGGAGGGACCTTCAGCGGCAGAGGCCATGAGGCGATCGCCGTCGGGGCCGGCTACGCGATGGAGAACGACGACGTCGTGGCCCCCATGCACCGTGACCTCGCCTGCTACCTGCTGCGCGGGCTCCATCCGCGCAGGATCATGGCCAACCTCCTCGGGAGGGCGACCGGCGTCACGGCGGGTCGCGACGCCAACCTCCACGGCCTCGGCGACCTCGATCTCAACCTCATCGGTTTCGTGTCTCACCTCCCCCAATCGATGGCTACGGCCGCCGGGGCGGCGATGGCATTCCTCTACCGAGACGAGCCGCGTGTGGCCCTCACGTTCGTGGGGGACGGCTCATCGAGCACCGGCCTCTTCCACGAGACACTCAACCTCGTTGCGGTACAGCGGGCGCCCCTCGTGACGATCGTCGAGAACAACCAGTACGCATACTCCACCCCGCTCCACCAGCAGATGGCCGTGGAGGACATCGCGGCGCGCGGACCGGCCCACGGCGTACCGTCGATGATCGTCGACGGCAACGACGTCGAGGCCGTGTTCGCCGCGACTGCCGAGGCGGTCGGCAACGCTCGGTCGGGTGGTGGCCCGTCTCTCATCGAGTGCAAGACGATGAGGATGCTCGGCCACGCCATCCACGACGGCGCCGAGTACGTGCCCCGCGAGCTCCTCGCAGAGTGGGAGAGCCGCGATCCGGTGGTCACGTACCGCAGCCGACTCGTCGAGCGGGGAGTGGCGGAGGAGGCGCTGGAAGGCATCGACGAAGGATGCGCCGTGATCGTCTCTGACGCCGTGCGCTTCGCCGAGGAGTCCGACTGGCCGGACCCGGCGACGGTCGCCGATGGCGTTTACGCCGGATGACGACCGGATCGAACTTCGGCTTCGCAGACGCCGACGAGGAAGCCGCCGGCCGGGAGCTCACATACATCGCCGCCATCAGCGAGGGGCTTCGCGAGGAGATGGCGCGCGATCCCGCCGTGCTCGTGCTCGGCGAGGACGTCGGCGGCGACTTCGGCGGTGCCTTCAAGGTCACGAAGGGCCTGGCGGAGCAGTTCGGCGACCGACGAGTCGTCAACACGCCGATGACCGAACACGCCTTCATCGCCGCCGCCACCGGGATGGCACTCATGGGTCTGCGCCCCGTCGTCGAAGTGCAGTTCGCCGACTTCATATCGACGGGCTTCGACGCCATCGTCCAGTTCGCGGCGACGAACCACTACCGCTGGGGGGCGCCGGTTCCCTGGGTCATCCGCGCCCCGAGCGACGGGGGGATCTCGTCCGGCCCCTTCCACAGCCAGAACCCGGAGGCGTGGTTCGTGCACACCCCCGGGCTCAAGGTGGTGGCTCCCGGCACGCCGGCCGACGCCAAGGGCCTACTCGTGGCCGCCATCAGGGACGACAACCCGGTCATCTACTTCGAGTCGAAGCCTCTGTACCGGTCGATGCGCGGCCCGGTGCCCGAGGGCGAGCACATCGTGCCGATCGGCGTGGCTGCCGTCTCGCGTCCCGGGACGGACGTCACGCTGGTCTCCTACGCAGCCATGCTGCGGGAGTGTCTGGCTGCGGCGGACGAGGTGGCGCCACAGGGGATCGACGTCGAGGTGATCGACCTGCGGTCGTTGAAGCCGCTCGACATCGACACCGTTCTCGCCAGCGCCGCCAAGACGGGCAGGGTGCTCGTGGCGCACGCCGCCAACCGCCTCGCAGGCGTCGGAGCCGAGATCGCGGCCGTGGTGGCCGACCGGGCGTTCGAGCACCTCGACGCTCCGGTTCGAAGGCTCGGCGGCCTCGACGTGCCCGTGCCGTTCAGCCCGCCGCTCGAGCAGGCGTACCGGCCCGACAAGACGAAGATCACCGCCGCCTTGCTCCAACTGGCACGGTACTGACGGCGCCGACATGGCTGATCCGCTCCCGCGGGCCGGGAGGCGGCGCGCCGGGCCGAGCCGAGACTCTCGGCCGATCGTCAGCCTTGGCCCGTAGACGACGAGCAGTCGGCGTGGCCGCAGACGCACCGATCGCCGTCCGTGATGTCCTGGCGGCACGACGGCCCGCAGTATGGGTCGTGGCTCTCGACTCGGCATGTGCACATGGCGTGTCCGCACTCCATTGGCGCTCCTTCCGGCAGCTCGCCGAGCCACTACCCGATACCGGCCGTCACGAGACGTGACCCTCGGGAGGCGTTGTCCGAGTTCCCGCTCCTGTTCCCTCGACGTCACGCAGCGTTCAACTCGAATGCGTAGGGTGGGCGTACGCGACCGGAGGAAGGGGAACCGTGGACGTCATCTCGAGTCGACAGAGAAGGCTGCGCTGGGTCATGGTGCTCGCCATGCTCACGGCGGCGCTGCCGCTGCTACCCGCGACAGCCCGCGCCGAGTCGACGAGCCTCGTGATCAACGAGGTCGATTACGACCAGCCGAGCACGGACAGCGCCGAGTTCGTCGAGATCAAGAACGTCTCGGCGGAGACCATCGACCTGAGTGGGTTCTCGCTCGTCTTCGTCAATGGCTCGGGTGGAGCGATCTACGACACGATCCCGCTCGCCGGCATGC
>Ga0214472_10002734_pt1 | contig 18820 bp, 17 predicted proteins | sample RVTome_6_FD_207662 | JGI IMG/M metagenome (GOLD analysis project Ga0214472, IMG submission 207662) | Soil microbial communities from uranium-contaminated site in the Upper Colorado River Basin, Wyoming, United States - RVT140D175 | ecosystem: Environmental > Terrestrial > Soil > Contaminated >...
GTCTTGAGGTCGATGATCCGGCGGACCGACGGCGTCTTCTTCACGGCCTCGTCGATCAAACGGATGTGCTGTTCGGTGGCTGCCTCGCCGATGAGCAGCGACTGCATCTCGATGGTGAGTAGCACGGCGATCGACACGAGCAGGACCCCGATGCAGAGCGTCCCGATGCCATCCCACACCTCGTTGCCGGTGACGGCGAACATCCCGACGCCGCCCAGCGCCAGGAAAAGACCGACCTGGGCGCCGGCATCCTCGAGGAGCACCACCGGAAGCTCGGGCGACCGCGAGCTGCGGATGTATCGCCACCACGACTGATCGCCCTTGACCTTCCGCGCTTCGACGACGGCGGTCCGGAAGCTGAACGCCTCGAGGCCGATGCCGACGACGAGGACACCGATCGCCCACCCGATGGACTCCAGTTCGTGAGGGTGAATGATCTTCTGGATGCCCTCGTAGATCGAGTAGACCCCGCCGAGGGTGAAGAGCACCATGGCTACGACGAACGCCCAGAAGTAGCGTTCGCGCCCGTAGCCGAACTGGTGCTCGTCGTCGGCGATCCGCTTGGCTCGGGCCCCCCCGAGGAGGAGCAGGCCCTGGTTCGAGGTGTCTGCCACCGAATGGATGGATTCGGCGAGCATCGAGGCCGAACCGGTGACGACGAATGCCACGAACTTGGCCACCGCGATCCCGGCATTCGCCGCCATCGCCGCCACGATGGCCCTGGTTCTTCCACCTGTTGCCACAGGGCTCCTCTGTCTTCGGGCGGTCGGAGAGCATACGGCGGTACCGGCGCCGGCGCGGCGGAGGGACTCTTCCGCGCCAAAGTCCGTCCGACTTGCTTCTCTACCGCAGAACGGTGCATGAATGCACCGTTCGTGCGCTAAAAAGCCCTTCCGGGGCTTGGGGGTGTGTTGTGGGCGGCGGGCGGGCAGAATGGGTGGAGATGGACAGCCTGTTGGGTGCCCGCTTCCGTGAGGGGGATGTCTCGGCGATGACCGAGCTCTATCACCGCTACGCCGGTGCTGTCGGCACCGTGGCCCGTAGTGCGCTGTGGAGCGACGACCTCATCGCCGACGCCGTCCAACAGACCTTCGTGAAGGCCTGGAACGCTCGAACGGACTTCGATCCGGCACGACCGTTGGCCCCGTGGCTCTATGCCATCGCCCGGCGGACCGCCATCGACATCGTCCGGAGGGAACGCCGCCGGCAGCATTCGGAGTCGGTCGAAGCGGATCTTGCCGTCCTACCCACGGACCTCTCCGACGTGTGGGAGAGGTACCAGGTCCGTGCCGCCCTCGACGCTCTCCCCACCGAGGAGCGGGAGGTGATGCGGCTCCACTACTTCGAAGCGCGCACGCACTCCGAGATCGCCGATCTGCTCGACATACCTCTGGGCACCGTGAAGTCACGCTCGCATCGGGCTCACGCCCGTCTCGCAGACAGCCTCGGCCACCTCGTTGCCGAACCGAACGAGCCGCCGGGGCGTATGGAAGGTCGAGCATGACCTCTCACGACGACGACCGCGCCCGGCGCACCGGCGAGATCCTGGCGGGCGACGCCGTCTGGGTCGATCCGCCCGACGTTCTCGACTCCATCCTGTCCGAGATAACGCCAAGGCGTCGGAACCTGTGGATTCCGGCAGCGGCGATCCTCGTCCTCGTCACCGCCATCGGCTGGGTGGGTTTGAACCGACCGGAGCCGGTCGACTTCATCATCGCCGGGACCGACCTGGCGCCCGCCGCCACCGCCGACGTCCGCATCGTCGAGACGCCTGCTGGCATCATCCTCCGGCTGAACGTGACCGGACTGGACCCGGCCGAGCCCGGCACCTACTACCAGGGGTGGGTCGTCTCGACCGAGGGGGAGGTCAGCGTCGGCACGTTCCACATGCGAGGTGGCGACGGATTCGTCGCCTTCTGGTCGGGCGTCGACCTCGACGACTATCCCCGGCTGATCGTCAGCCTTCAGGAGGAGGGAGGCGGGCCCGACCGATCCGACCGGGTGGTCATGACCGGCCGGGCCTGAATCCTCCTCAGCGGTACAGGGTGGCGTCGGGTCCGATGACGAACCACACGTCGTTGACTCCCTGTCCATTGATGTCGCCTGCCGTGCTGTCACCGGCGAATCGGTAGAGGGGCCAGTCGCCGAACACGAGCTGGATGCTCCCGTCGTCCCGGGTGATGGTCGAGAGGAGCGACTGATCCAGATCCGCCGAGACGACGGTATCCCCCGCCACCGGTGGCCAGCTGTCGGCACACGGTCCGTTGCAGGTGGACACGGTCGGACTGTCGGGTGTGAACCCGTACAGGGTCAAGCCGTCCGCATCCACGAGCGTTGGTCCGAGCTCTGTCTCGGCGACTGTGATGCCGGCCGTGGTTCCCACGTCGTAGTTGCCACCGCGCGTCGCCGTCGTGTCCGATGCCTCTTCTTCCGTCGCCTCCGGACCTCCGACGAGTTCACCGTCGGCGGTCACCACGAACCAGATGTCGTTGACTCCCTGTCCGTTCACGTCGCCGGGGGCGGCGTCGCCTGCGAAGTAGTACAGGGGCCAGTCGCCGATGACGAGTTGCGTCGTGCCGTCGTTGCGTTCCGTGGTCGAGAACAGCGATTCGTCGAGTCCTTCTCCGATCGGTGTGTCGCCCGGGAGTGGCGGCCAGGTCGTCTCGCACTCGTCGTAGCAGTTGCTGACCCCGGGATCGTCGACGGTGAAGCCGTACAGAGTCATCCCGTTCGGTCCGACCAGCACCTCGCCCAGCGTGGTGGTCGCCAGCTCGACTCCGGGAGTGGCGACGGTGGTGGTGGTGTCGGGTGGGCTCGTCGTCGTGGTCTCATCGGCGGCCTGGTCGTCGCCCCCTCCGCAGGCAGCGAGGACGACGGCGAGAACCGCCAGCATCGTCCAACGTGATCGCATGGTGAGTTCCCTTCGGTCGTGTATGGGAGGACGCTTTGCGTCCTGTGGCTCAGTACGTCGAGGCCCACGCGATCGGTTCGCGACGACGGTCAGGCGATCTGCGGTCGTCACTCCGCGACGTCGACCGGCTAGTGCCTTAGCCGGCAACGTTTGCCCTGTTGCCTGGAGCCGGGCTAGCGCTCCACGCGGTAGCCGAGGTAGACGACTCTCGAGCTGAACGTGCGGGTCTCGACGAGTTCGAGATCCACCCGGCGCTCCCGCTGGGAAAAGAACGGAACGCCACCGCCAACCAGCACCGGGTAGACCATGGCCCGGTATTCGTCAATCAGACCCAACGCGGCCGCCTCGGCGGCGAGAGTCGCGCCGCCGATCGCGATGTCGCCCTCCCCCGGCTCGGCTCGCGACCGCTCGATCTCCTCCGCCAGGCCGTCGGAGGCCAGGCGGGCATTGCCCTGCACCGCCGATATCGTTGTGGAGAACACCACCTTTGGGAGCGGCTTCCAGAGCGCGGTCCACTCGAGTTCGGCGTCGTCGAGCGACGGATCTTGGTCGGCGGTCTCCCAGTACAGCATCGTCTCGTACAGCCGCCGTCCCAACAGGTGGACGCCGACTTCTCGTATCTCGTCGATCCAGAAGCGAAAGACCTCCTCGTCGGGTGCCGTCCAGCCGAAGTCGCCGTCCGGCCCGACGATGTAGCCGTCAGCTGAGATGTTCATCGAATAGGTCACGCTGCGCATCAGAAGTCCTCCACGGCAACGGATTGATCGTTACGCGCCGGACAGGGCAAACGTTGCCGGTGACGACACTAAGAGTCGGGGTGCAGGTACGTCGACATTCCTTGTCGGTCAGCGACCGCGTCAGCCGCGACCGGGCGACCTCGACCAGGTCGATGGTGAAGACGGTCACCAGACCGGCGGCGATGCCCACCATGACGCCGGTGTCGTCGGTGAAATGCCACCGCATTGGCGCAGTCGTCGCCCATGTCGATGAGGTGACCAGATCACCGCCCTCGACACTCCAGATCTTGACGAAGCCGTCCTGACCGATGGAGGCGATCTTCGCGCCGTCAGGGCTGACGTCCAGATCCGTCACTATGTACCGGGCGTCCAGAAATCGTCCAGTGAGATGGGCCGTGGGTCCTTGCCGCGCTCCCAGCGTCCCAACCCTCGCGAACTTCGAGGTCTGATAGGTTCAACGGATCTCCGAAAACAGGGGCAAGCGGTCACGACGTGTGCCCGCGGCGACGCAGGGAGGCGGACGTGTTGCCCGCGTCATCCAGATACAGGCTCCGTGAGGCGAACATCGCCTCGTGGGTGGGTGCGCTGATCCTGGTCGTCGCCGCCTGTCAGCCCGCCGACCTCGGATCCCCGGTGAGAGCCGGTGGCGGGAACTGGCCCAGTTTCGGTTACGACCACTTCGACTCTCTCCACAACCAGACCGTCACCGCTCTCTCACGTGACAACGTGGGCAAATTGGCGGAGAGGTGGCGGCTGGAAGCCGGAGCTGTCAGCGGAACGCCGATCGTCGTCGACGGTGTCGTCTACTACGGCGACTGGCACGGCGTCGTCCGTGCAGTGAATGCCGAAGACGGGGACGTCATATGGGAGGCGCGGGTGACCGATCTCGCGATCAGCGCCACCGCCGCAGTCACTTCCGAGGTGGTTGTCGTCGCCGATCTCGGCGGCGTCGTTCATGCTCTCGACCGCCTCAGTGCCGAGGTGGTGTGATCCACCAACGTGAATCCGGTAGGCGCAAGCCTCTTCGGGTCGCCAGTTGTCATCGAAGACACGGTGGTGATCGGAATGACCGACACTGAGCTGGAGGCAGACTCCCCTCGGTTTCGGGCGGCGGTGGTGGCACTGGACCTCGAAGACGGCAGCGAGCGCTGGCGGCTCCACACGGATCCCGATGATGGTTCCGAGTACTGGGTGTCGGTGTGGTCGACTGCTGGCTACGACCCTGATCGAGGCGTGATCTTCGTCGGGACCGGTGATACCAATCAGCCGGGTTCGGGTGGACCGGGAAGCCCATCAGAGCGGGCAGGGCTCGATCTGCCTCTCGCCGACGGAGTGCTGGCGATCGAGCAGTCGACGGGCGACATGGTCTGGTTCTACAAGCTCGTTGAAGAAGACCTCCGCCGGGACTTCGATGTCGGTGCCGGGCCCAACCTCTTCACCGTCGATGGGCGGGACGTGGTCGGTGCCGGCGGCAAGTCGGGTGACTACGTGCTGCTCGGCCGAGACACGGGAGAGGAGATCTGGAAGACCCACCTGACCGAAGGAAGCCCCCTGGGCGGGGTGATGTCCACAGCCGCCGTCGCCGACGGAGTGATATACGTCGCCTCCAACGATGCCGGGGCGCGAGGGACGGTTTTCGCGCTCGACGCTGCCTCCGGATCGATCATCTGGCGACAGGAGTTCACCTCACCCATCATCGGGAGCGTGTCTCTCGCCAACGACGTCCTCTACCGGGGAACGTTCGGCGGAGAAGTCGTGGCCATGGATGCTGACGACGGTTCTGTGCTGTGGAGCCATGGCCTCGACGCCCCCGTCGTCGGAGGAATCGCGATCGCCAACGGCATGATCTACGTGGGATTCGGCACTGGAACCCCCGGAGAGCTAGGCCCAGCGGATGGAGGGCTCGCGGCTTTCACCCCTCCCTGATGTCGTCGTGTCACGAGAACACCAGCGGGCCATGACCGAGCTCTCGGCCGCTGTTCTCGTGAGGTCCGCACTCAGGCGCCGACCCGCTCCAGGTTCAGTCCGAGGGACTGGAAGGTCTCGAGCGGGCGGTTGTATCCGCGCTCGAGGTGATTGACCCCACCGATGCGCGACGACCCATCGGCCACGGCGGCCGCGATCACACCGGAGAACCCGGCCCGCACGTCGGGTATCTCCACGTCCGCTCCCCGTAGCTTGGAGACTCCCCGCACGACAGCCGAGTGCACGGCGTTCGTGTCGTGGAAGCGGCACGCCGGACCACCGAGGCAGGTGTCGAAGAGCTCCACCTCGCCGCCCATCGCCCGGACGACGGAGGCGGGGTAGCGCACCCGGTCCTCGAACACGGTCTCGTGCAGCACCGACATTCCGTCTGCCTGCGTCATCAGGACCAGCAGCGGCGACTGCCAGTCGGTCATGAACCCGGGGTGGGTGTCGGTGTGCACGGCCACCGGGTTGAGACCATTCGACGAGGCGGTGATCCAATCGTCGTTGATCTCGAACACCGCTCCCATCCGGCTGAGGGTGGTGATCGCGGTGACGAGTCGATCCTGGCTGCAGCCGGCCACCCTGACGTTCCCGCCGGTGATCAGCCCGGCCACCAGATAGGAGAAGGCCTCGAGGCGGTCGCCTTGCAGCCGGGTGTGGGCGCCGCGAAGCTCCGACACCCCTTCGATCACGAACTGGCGTCCCGGTCGCTGTTCCAACCGCGCACCCATCCTCTGCAGGAAGAGGGCCAGTTCGACGATCTCCGGCTCGGTGGCGGCGTTGGAGAGCACGGTCCGCCCCTCCGCCATGGCCGCGGCGAGGAGCACCGTCTCGGTGGCCATGACGGAGGGGTAGGGAAGCTCGATCTGGACGCCCTGCAGACGCTTGGCGCGGGCATGGATCCCATCCTCGGTCTCGTCCACCTCCGCCCCCATGGCGCGCAGCGCGTCGACGTGGAAGTCCACCGGGCGCCGGCCAATGCGATCGCCTCCTGGCAGCGGCACGAACACCTCGTGCCGGAGATGCAGCAGAGGACCCAACAGCAGGATGGGGATGCGGTTGAGGCCTGTGTATTCGACGGAGACCTGCGAACCGATCTCATCGGCGGGGTGGATCTCCACCCGGTCGTCGATCCGCTCGACTCCCACCCCCAGGGAACGCAGGATGGCCTCGGTGATGTGGACGTCGCCCACGTCGGGGATGTTCTCGATGACCGAGGACGTCGAGCCCATGACGGCGGCCACCATGTGCTTGGTGACGGCGTTCTTCGAGCCTGCCACCTCCACCTCGCCGCGGAGCGGTCCGGACGGCTCGACGAGCCAGGCAGGCGTGGGTCTGTCGACGGTCACGCCGTCATTGTATGGACGACGAGTCGGGTTTCACCCGTTCAGGGTCGCTCACCCGCTTGCGATCCAATCGTCGACCAGCCGTCCCAGGACCGCCAAGGGGATCGAACCGTTGGCGAGAACGACGTCGTGGAACCCTGGATAGGTGAAGCGGCCGCCCATCTCGGCGCGAGCCTTGTCGCGTAGGCGGAAGATCTCCCGCTGGCCCATCTTGTACGCGAGGGCCTGAGCGGGCATGGCGATGTAGCGGTCGATCTCCACCGCGATCGTCTCCGGAGAGAGGGGCGCGTGCTCGGTGAAGAAGTCGATCGCCCGGCGACGGGTCCAGCCGAGATGATGGATCCCGGTGTCGACAACGAGCCGGATGGCGCGCCAGGCATCCGAGCTGACCATTCCCAACCGGTCCACCGCCGACGAGTAGAGCCCCATCTCGTCGGCGAGACGCTCGGCGTAGAGACCCCAGCCCTCGGCATGGGCGATGTTGGCGGAATACCTGCGGAACCGGGGGATCCCGGTGAGTTCGGAGGCGAGCGTCCGGTCGAAATGGTGGCCGGGTATGCCTTCGTGGTGTGCGATGGCCTCCGCGTCGAAACGTGTGCGTGTCTCCGGCTGGTAGGTGTTCAGGTAGTAGCGCCCGGGGCGGGAGCCGTCCGGCGCACCGACGCCGTAGTAGGCGGGCGGCATCGAGGACGCCAATCCCCGGGGGACCGGTACGACCTCACACGGCGTCTTCGGCATCGCCCCGAACCAGGGTGGAACCGCTCGCCATGCCCGGTCGAGGGTCACTCGGGCGTGTTCGAGCATCTCGCCTTCCGTCGAGTAGCGCAGGGAGGGATCGGAGCGGAGACGGTCGATCACCTCGGTGGCATCGGTGAGGCCGAACGTCTCTGCTCCGATCTCGGCGAGTTCCTCCCGCAGGGAGCCGGTGACTTCTTCGAGTCCGACCTGGTGGATCTCCTTCGCTCCGACATCGAGCGACGTGAACACGCCGATCAACCGTTCGTACCGGGCGGCCCCATCCGGGATATGCAGTATCCCCGGGGCGTCGTCGGAGCGAGCCACCGGTCCGGCCACCTCTGCCAGGAAGTCCCTGTGGCGGGCGAAGGCGGGGCGAACCCCCTCCTCCACGGCATGGCGGAGATGCGCCCTCCACTGCTCCTCCCCCAGCCAGTCCGGGGGCGCTCCGACGGCGAGCATGGGATCCTCGTCGAGCGGGCCGGCGACGGAGGCGTCGATCTGGGTCAGAACTCGTTCCAGGTTGCTCTTCGTGGGCGTCAGGCCGGCGGCCAGATCGACCCGCTGCCGCTCCTCCACCCGGGTGAGGTAGGCGGGGATGGCGCGCACCCGCTCGAGGAGCATCTCGGCGTGGGCGGGTTCGATCGCGTTGCTTCGACTGAGGGCGCTGGGGAGGCCGGCCTGTACGCCGAGAAACGGGCTGATCGGCGCGGAGTACACGCCCGCTTCGATGAGGCCGAGATCGTTGAGGATGTTGACGGCGAGGATGTCGCGGGTCAGCGCATCGGACGGCTCGAGCCGTTCCAGAGCGTCGACGCGCTTCCCCAAGGCACGCAGTTGGGCCGCTATCGCCTCGGTCTCCTCATGGGTGACAGGTCCCAGTCGATCGTCGAAGCGATGATCGCCGTAGATCGTGGCGAGGGTCGGCGCCGACTCCATCCACAAGTCCCAGAATTCGTCGGCGAGCGCAGTGATCGTGTCCGTCATCCGGTCCTTTCCTGGCCCCGCTCCGACAACCATATGTCAGCCTGTCGGATATCACGCCCCGGACCTTCGGCGGCGGCCGACCCTTCCGAGTTCAGCGGGCGGCCGACGGCCACGCTACTCGGCTCCACGGGCACGGTCTCGTCGCCAAGTCGACCGAGGATGCCACGGGATGCCGTTTCCGGGTTCTGCTCGTGCTCGGTGTGCCGCCGGCGGTGGCTCACCCGCCGGCAGGCCACATCGAATCGAGGATGTCTTCGCCCGGTCCGACCCCGGCAGCCCGGCGGGTACGGCCTCACGTGAGCAGACGGTGCTCCATCGCGAATATGGCCGCTCCCGCCCGGGTGGAGACCCCGATCTTGGCGTAGATGTTCTCGACGTGCCGGCCCACGGTCTTCGGGGAGATGAACAGAGCGTCCCCGACCTGGCGATTCGTCGAACCTCTGGCGAGGAGTCGGAGCACCGCCACCTCCCGATCGGTGAGACCTGCAGGATTCGTCGTGCCGGGTGGGGTCGGTGACAGACCTGCCGCCTCGATCACGTGGCTCACCGCCCGTCGATCGAGTCGTCCCTGGTCGGCTTCGGTCGTGAGCACCCTCGCTGCATCTTCGAGCGTCATCGCCGGCCGGTGTGGTCGGGCGGCAGTCAGTGCCGCGAGCACGTCGGCTGTGGCGAGGAGATTGGCCTCGCCGTTGAGAGCCTCGGCCTGACGGGGATATCCCGAACCGTCGAGCCGCTCGTGATGGCTGCAGGCCGATGCGCCGAGATGCGCGAGCGCGGCGCACCGGGAGAGGATCCGCTCGGTGTGATACGGATGGAGCCGGATCTGCTCCCACTCGGCGGTTGCGAGCGGTCCCGGCTTGTCCCAGATGTCGTTCCCGATGCCGACACGCCCCACGTCGTGTACCAATCCGGCGCGTCGCAGCCGCCGGCAGGTCTCGGCATCCTCGCCGGCGATCTGACCGGCTCCGTGGGCCAACTCGGCGACACGGGGTGAGTGACCTCGCGTCCACGTCGACTTCAGATCGGCGAAGTCGGCGAGGGCGGTGAGTGCTCGGTCGATGTCGTCGACGTAGGCGATCGGGCGTGGTTCGGCATCCAGGATGGCTTGCCACTCCGCTTCCCGATGTGGAGGTCGGAGACCGATGTAGGCGTCCACCACCGCCGGGTCATATGCCCGTCCCCGCCTCGATTCCAGCTTGGCCACCACGTCTTCGCCGAGCCGGGCGAACAGGTCCGCGTCGCGGGCGACGACCGCTACCCGGACCTCGAACGGGATCTCTTCCCCTTCCAGCCGGTCGGGAAAGCCCTTGCCGTCCCATCGCTCGTAGGCGTGGGAGAGGGCCTGCGACACGTCAGGTCCGAGACCGAGCCGGACGGCGAGCATCGACGCCACCTCACAGTGCGAGGCCATCGAGCGGGCGGTTCCGCCCGGATCGGTGAGGAGGCGGGCGAAAAGCATGGCGCGCCGGGGACGTGACTGGCCCGATCCCACGGTGTCGAACATGACCTTCACGCCCTCGCCCGGCTGTCCCATGAAGACCGGAGCGAACGCAGCCGAGAACGCCACGTCGTCGGTGCCCATCGCCCGCGCCAGATCGGCGGCGTCGGAGGTGCAACCGATGAACCGAAGCATCGCCACCTGCTGCACCGACCGGAGTCGGTCGGGCTCGCAGCCCATCGCGTCGGCAAGACTGACCGCGAGGAGGCCGGTGCTCAGACCGTGACCGAGCGGTTGGCCGGTTCCGAGATCGGTCGCGAGGGAGAGCGAACCCATCAGCTCCGTCACGCGGAGCCTCTCAGCGGGGACGTCCACCAGCGGACCCTAACGAGTTCTCCTCGTGTCGGCCGGGCCGGGCGGCAACGGCGACGTCAGCCTGTCTCGAGTACCGCCCTGTCGAGATCGGGTGCCCTCCCGACCAGCGGTCGGCGTGCTCCGGGGGACAGTGCTCCGAACCACACGCCGGACATCACCAGCGCGGCACCGGTCACTCCTTGCAGGGTGATCACCTCGCCTGCGAGCCACGCCTCGAGCAGCATCGTGACGATCGGGAAGAGCACGAACATGTACGAGGTGGCAGAGGCCGTCCAGTGGCGAACGACCAGGAGGATGAGCACGAACAACCCCACCGAACCGAGAGTGACCAGGTAGAGGACCGACCACGCCACCTGGGGATCGCGGGGCAGGATCCACCGGTCGCCGTTGAAGGCGGACATGGCCAATAGGACGACCGCTCCCGAAGTGATGGCGACTGCATTCGTCATCGCCGGGTGATTCGCAGACAGCCTCTTGCCGATGATCACGCTCTCACCGACGGCCACTGCCGCGGCGAGCATCACGAGGAGGGGCGCCATCGGCAGTACCACCTCGTTCGGACCCACCATCATCCAGCCGATTCCGCCGAACGCCAGCAGCGATCCGGTCAGCGCCCGCCCGCGTAGCCGCTCGGTCCGTTGAGCTGCGGCCAGGAGGAGGGTGACCAGCGGGACGATCGCCATGACCACCGTTGCCACGCCGGCGGTGACGCGTACGAGCGCCCAATACATGAGGGCGTAGAAGATCGCCGTGCTCAGCAGTCCGAACACGACGTTGAGTGCCAGTACCCGACCCCGGGGCCAGGGAAGCCGCAGCACCGAAACGATGGCGATGAAGAGCACCGCAGCTGCGCCGAATCGGAGTGCCGCCCCCCACGTCGGGGCCAACTCCTGATTGCTGAAACGAACGGCCAGGAAGTTGCCGCCGCCGAGCGTGACGGCCATGGCGAACGCCGCCATCGTGAAGCCCCCCGGTGACTGTGTGTTCATCCCAGACCTCCGTCCTACTGCCTAGCGTCTCGTGAACTCGCCGGGTGGCCCCGGACTGGCTGTTCGTGCACATGTTGCCTGCCGCCGGCGAAGCTCGCATCGGGTGATCACCCCATTCTCACAACCGGTGCTCGAGCGGACCGCACAAGACGAAGAGAACGTGCGAGCGCGTCGCGATCACATGAGACCTGCTGGTGACGACGTCTCTGGCCTGGTCCGCGGTGGTGTCCGTGAAATCGCGAGAGTGTCCCGGCTCACGGGAGGCGCCGGCCGGGCATGGCAGCGGTCACAGGAAATCGCCCGAGACCGGGGATTGCCTGGCGGTGGCTTCGGGGATGAGGACGCCGGGGTTGAGAATCCAGGCCGGATCAAGGACACGTTTGACACCTGCGAGAACCTCCTGCCAGAGGGCGCCGCGTTCCCGGAGTAGCCACGTGCTGTGGTCCCTTCCCACCGCATGGTGATGCGTGATCGTTCCGCCCGCGTCGTGAATGGCCGCTGACGCCGCCTCCTTGATGCGCCTCCACTGTTCTATCTCATGACCGCGGGTTCCCAATGCGACGACGGTGTAATACGGGGCGGCGCCGTCGGGGTAGATGTAGTTGAGTCGCCAAGTGACGATTCCCCTGCTTCCGGTCTCGGTGATCGCCCGCTCGACGGCGGAGAGCACCGTCTCTTGAAGGCGCGCCAGTCGATCCCACGACACGGCGGTCTCGAACGTCTCGACGATCAGCCCTCGCAAGACGAGACGATCGCGCAGATAGGGCGCCTGGAGGAACCACCGGCGCCATCGCCCTTCCGGTGTCGACGGCCGCGCCTCGTCGGCAGACGCGTCCCATGTCGCGTGCCCGGTGTCACAGATCTGGAGTGCACGATCGAGGTGGCCATGAACCGGGTGATCGGCTGATTCGAACCCCAGGAGGAGCTCGGCCGTGTTGCCGTCTCCGACACCTGTGAGAAGAGCCTCGAGCGGGGACAAGAGCCGGCAGTTCGAGGGCGACAGCCCGCTCTGGCCCAATCCTCGGACGGCGTCCGTCGCTCGATCCCCGTCAGCGAAGTGGACGATGGCGCCAGCCCGAAAGCGAGGAATGGGCTGCACTCTGAGCCAGGCGTCGGTGATGACCCCGAGGGTTCCTTCCGACCCCAGCACCAGTCGCTCGGGGCCTGGACCCGCCCCGGACGAAGGCACTCGGCGCGTCTCCAGCACGCCGCGGGGTGTCAGCATCCGAACTGCCGACACGAAGTCGTCGATGCGAGTGGACCCGCTGGCTGCGTGACCGCCGGCGCGGGTCGCTATCCAGCCTCCGACAGTCGAGAACTCGAAGCTCTGCGGAAAGTGACGAAGAGTCAGTCCGTGGGGTTTGAGTCCGGCTTCGAGCGCAGGTCCGAACACCCCGGCCTCCACATGCAGACTCTGTGAGATCGTCTCGACTTCGAGGATGCGATCGAAGTGGCGCATGTCGACCGTGATCGCGGCGGTGTAGCGATCACCTCCCGGCGGTTCGACCCCGCCGACGACGCTCGATCCCCCACCGTACGGGACCAGCGCGACCCTCTCAGCTTCACAGAAGCGGAACAACTCCTCGATCTGTTGGTCATTGCGTGGATAGGCGACGAGGTCGGGAGGATTGGGCACGTCGCCTCGGCTGGCGCGCATGACGTCGACGTATGACTTGCCATAAGCGTGACTCAACCGATCCAGATGGTCGTTGCTGCAGAACTCGGTCAACGACCTCGGCAGGCCGATACGAGGCGACCGCAGTTCGATGGACCCGGGCGATGGCGGCTGGGTCTCCGCGAACCCATCGACGTCCAGGGCTCGCCCCAAGCCATCGAGGATGTGATCAAACGATGTCTGGTCGATGGGCGCGTCCTCGTGGCCCCATCCCCACCACGACCGTGTTCGCTCGTCAGTCACGCGCGAGGCTGGGTCCTGGGATCTCCCGCCGCGACACGAGGCCATGTTCCATGGCGAACAGGGTGGCTGCGGCCCGGGTCGAGACACCCATCTTCCGGTACGCGTTCTGGATGTGACCGTCGGCGGTCTTGGCCGAGATGTTGAGAGCGCGGGCCATCTGTTTGGTCTGAAGGCCGCGGGCGAGGAGCCCGACGATTTGGGTCTCCCGCTCGGTCAAGCCGGCTGGACGCTCCACCTGGGGTGCAGCGTGGCCGGCCGCCTGCACCACCGCTGAGACCATGTCGGGATCCAGCCTTCCGGCGCTGGCCTCCCGGCCGAGTTCCCGGGCCGCCTCCACCTCCGACAGAGGTTTCCTATACGGCCTCGGCTCCGTCATGGCGTGAAAGGCATCGGCGGCGGCGAGCAGCCGGGCGGGCGGGGTGAGAGAGGCGGCCCTGACTTCCCGGTGGTAGCCGGATCCGTCCAGCCGCTCGTGATGGGCGCAGGCGACTTCCGCCAGCGAGGACAGCAGCGGCGACCGGGAGAGAACTCGCCCGGTTTGATAGCTGTGCAGCCTGACCTGCTCCCACTCGTCCGCGGACAGCGGTCCCGGCTTGAGCCAGATACGTGGATGCACCGCCACTCGCCCCACATCGTGCAAGCGCGCGGCTCGCCCCACTCGTTCGAGCTCCCCAGAATCGAAGCCGCACAGCTCGGCAGCGGCGATCCCCAGCTCGGCCACGCCGGCCGAGTGCCCGGAGAGAGACGGTGACACCAGATCTGCGAAATCGCCGATCGCTGCCAGGGCCCGGTCGATCTCTCCTCCCTCGAGGGTCAGCCACGGCTTGGGCTCGGCGGAAAGGGTCGCCTCCCACGCGGACTCGGTGGTGTCGACGGCTGTCAGCAGCTCCGCAGCCTCCTCCGCGAAGGCGTAGGCGATAGCGGGGTCGAAGGCCTTGCCGGCTCGTTCCCGGATCACCTCTACGGCGTGGTCGTCTCCGGCGGTCATTTGCTGGTAGGCGGCGTCTCTGGCCACGTGCACGATGCGGAGCGCAAGCGGGATCTCGTCGCCCTCGGCCCGCCCCAGGACTCCTTTGCCGTCCCAACGTTCGGTCAGGTAGTAGAACAGACTTTGGATCGACGTCGGGAGACCGAGTTTCTCGGCCAGCATCTCAGCCACCTCGCACAGAGCGGGGAAATGGGGCTTCCGAAAGCGAGCCGCGGCAGGAAGCCGGCGTGCTATCTCGTAGACGTGTCGATGCGGCGGAAGATCCGGCGGGGGGAGGGCGCGGATCACCCCTGCCAGACCCTCGATGGACGATCCGAACTGCACCGGCGTGATGTTCTCCCGCTGGCTGCCACCGAAGATCCGAGTGGAGACGTCGGTGTCGGTCGTACATCCGGTGTACATGAGCAGGCAGGCGTAGTAGGTCTGCGATGCCGTCTCCGAGTCGACGCCCAACAGGTCGGCCAGCCGCCGGCCCAGCAGTGTGGCCTGGAGACCGTGCTCGAAAGGGAAGCCCATCCCCAGATCCGTGGCCAGGCAGCAGGTGGCGATCACCTCGGCCGCCCGGAGCTGTTCGTCGCCGGTGGAGGCCGTCTCCTTCACCCGACCAAGGGTAGAAGCAGCCGCCCGGCGAAGGGCGATTCCCCTCTACCGGCCGGCTCCGCTCGGCTCCCGCCCCGTGGCACGAAGGTGCCTCCACGGACGGTCGGGATCCGTCAGGTGCTCCATCTCATACCGAACTTCACTCGTTCGGCCTCATGTGCCGGTGTGTAGTGGCTGGGCAACTCGCCGTGGCGATGCCTCCGACTGCCTCCACATCATGTAGGCGATGGGCCACAGGGCGACGATACCGGCCACGGCCTGGACGTAGAACTGCACGACACCGAGCGGAATGAAGCGCGCGACGGCCACCAATGCCAGCCCGCCCACGACGAGACCGGTCCATCCCCGACGGAGGACCCCGCTGCTCACGATCCCCCGTGCGAAGAGGTAGATCCCTATCGCGAAGAGGACCGAGCCCGTCCCGAGGGTGGGGATGAACCATTCCCTGAGGGTCGCCTGGGCTCCCGGGACGTCGCCTCCGGTCTCGGCTGCAGCCAGGGGAGCGAATTCCATTCCCGGCAGGATGGCGAACAGCACGCTGCCCATGGCAACGAAGGGGAGTCCCCAGGCGCTGAAACGGTCCTCGCCGGCGTCGAGCAGGAACCGTCGGATGGCCAGGAAGGCGATCAGGAGGAGCCCCGATCCCACCCCCACCAATACGTGGGCAACCGCCCAGCGTGTGGTGTCGGACGTGATCGCCACCGCCACCGCCTCTTCGTCGAGGAGCATCCGGATCCCGGGGTGGTAGATCAATGCGGCCCCCATCACCGCGGGGGCGACGGCGACGATCACGGCCCCGTACCGGGCGTTGGTCTTCTCAATCTGTGCCATGGTTCCTCTCTCTCCCACTTGAAGCGGGCCTCTCTCACGAGCCGGCGGTCCTGGTCGATGAGGACCCCGGCGCGTTGTGACTCGGTCATGAAGACCGCCCTGTCGCCGTGCGAAGGTCGATCTTCGGAGATCCGGCTCTGATCGACCGGTGGTGACGCTCTGTTCATTCTCGTCGGTTCGACGCTAAGCCCGGGCCTCGGGCCTTGGAATAGGGAGTTCTCCCCGGGGACTCGGGTCGTCGCCGATCAGATCAGCGCGAGAATGCCCCTTACAGGTGGGTGCTTCGTGGTGGATCGCTCGAGAGTGGTCACGCGCGGATCTTTCTTGAACATCCGAGGGTCGGCACCCAGGAATGTGCCCAGGGGGGCTGTGTCGGCGGCTGCGTAGGCAGCGGATGGCGTCGAGGCGGTCGAGGAACATCTCGATGTAGGCTCGAGGGACTGACACTGCACGCGTGGGCATACCTGGCCCCTCCAGGAAGTTGGAGAGGAGGGCTGGGCTCCCCGTCGGCGAGGGCAGGAAGCGACCAGGACGGTGCTGTGCGAACAGCGACTATGAGCGTGTGGTCAGTGGCTCGCCCAGAACTCGAAGAAGATGCTCTCGTCGAACTCGGCGCTCAGGCGATGCCCTTCGCCCGGGAACTCGACGTACACCGATTCGATGCCGGCCGCGACGAGGGCGTCGTGGGTCGCTCTGACGAAGGGAAGCCACTCTTCGTCCAACTCGCCGACACCGTTGAAGACGGCCTTGCCGGCAAGCCGATCGCGCCACCCGTCGGGGTCGATTTGGGGGAACTCGCCGGGTGCCCCGAGCGCCGTCGCGAACAGGTCGGGCCGTGCCAGCATCAGATCGAACGCGATCTGCCCGCCCCGTGAGTACCCGGCGACGTGGAACCTCTCCGGATCGCCACCGAAGCACCGCACGACCTCATCGACGATCGCCAGCAGCCGGTCCTCGTCGTCGTACAGGTCGAAGTCGACGGCGTAGGGGATCACGATTCGATAGTCGTCGACGCCGTCGCCGTTGGACAGGTAGTTCGTCCAGACTCGCTCCGCCGCCTCCCGCGTTCCCGACGTTCCACCGGGGATGAACATCACGGTCGGCGTCTCCGCGGCGGCTTCCGCAGGATGATGGAGGAGGTAGGGGCCGGCGGGGGTTCGCCGGGCGTCGAACAGCGAACGGTAGGGTGTCGTCTCGCAGCCGACCTGCGCCGTGGTCGCGACCGGGGCGGGCTCGACGTCGCCGGGCGACGTCGTCGTTGCCGGCAGCGTCGTCGTCGTCACCCGCGTCGTGTCGGCCGGTACAACGGTGACGGTCGTCGGGATCGTCACCAATGTCACGGGTGCCCCACCCGCGCCGGCGCACCCTGGCCCCATGATCGCGACCAGGCCTGTCGCCACGACTCGCACACGCGCCTTCACCGTTCGGCCTTGCAGGCGGTATCCCAATCGGAGGGTTCCAAAGCTTCGGTCATCTCCGTGAGTGTACGAACGTCCTGGGATGGGCGATCGTCACGCCCGCCGCTTCATCAGGCGGGATCTGTGCCACGACCCGCTCGCCCAGCCCGCTTCGCTCAGCGTGTCGAAAGAGCAGCGCGGTGTAGGAGACGGCGTCGATCCCAACGCCCGGGCGACGGGTCGGACGCAACCTCGCTGCGATGAAACCGGGCGAGAAGGATCGAGGTAGCCGCCGGGCAGGTGCACGGGCTGTGATCTCGAATGGAAATCAACCCGAGCCATCTGGGGCAGGCGGATCAGTGAGTAGAGCCTGAATGTCGGCTTGGAGTGGCGGGAGATCGCGCTCGACGGTGTTCCAGATGATGTCGAGGTCGATCCGCCAGTATTCATGGACCAGAACGTTGCGTTGACCTTTGGGGAGGTGGGGAGGCAGGGATGGAAGATGGCGGTATGTCTCGTCGGTGAGGGCACTGAGTGCTTCGCCGATCACGGTCAGGCAGCGAAGGACGGCATCTCGGGTCTTGTCGTCGTCGAGGGATGATCGTCCGCTCTCGCAGTAACGGTGGGTCCGATCAACCGCATCGAGCACGTGGAGGAGCCGCCTGCGGTCGGCCGTGTTCACAGGGCCAACGCCTCTGCGAGAACCTCCTCACGAACTTCGCCCTCCAGCCCTGATGTGGTGACGACGTCGATCGGCATCCCGAGCAGATCTTCGAGTTCGGCGTGCATCGCCGCCAGATCAAAGAGTGTGCGTCCTTGTCCCAGGTCGATGAGCAGGTCGATGTCGCTGTCTTCTCCCGCCTCTCCTCTCGCCACCGAGCCAAAGAGACGCGGGTTGGAGCCACCGTGGTTGGAGACGACGCGTCGGATCTCAGCCCGGTGCCGCAATACCCGGTTGAGCGCCGTCGACTGACCGGCTCTGGCTCCACCGGTCTCGAGGTAGCTCTCCAAGGCGGCGACGACGACCGAGGTGAGCGATGGCCTCGCTGGTTGGGTCATACGGAAGCGCTCGACCTTCTCATCGAGGCCATCGGCGAGGGTGATGGTCGCTCGACGCATAACGCAGGATATCACCACTTGGTGATATTGGTGCGCATTGGGATCGCTACACGACGGCCTTGGCGAATTCGTCGGCGAGGCCCAGACGCCCCCCGCCGAAATTGGGCCCGTTTCAGACCGTCACGGTGTCTGTGGACGGCGAATCAGACGCTGTATCAGGGCTGTGCCTGCCGCGTCTCGGCGTACCCAGCCCTGGAATGCCCTGTCGCGGCTGGGGTATCGGGGAGTGGGCGCGCCCGGCGGATTGAGCGTCTGATTGGGCCTAGCATGCTCGCTATCGGCTGGTCTTCGCCGGAAACCCCTGCGATACTTGACGATTCCCGCGCCCGTAGCTCAATTGGATAGAGCGTCTGACTACGGATCAGGAGGTTGGGGGTTCGAGTCCCTCCGGGCGTGCTAGGCAAACCTGGTCTCTACCAGGGGAAATGCCCTAAGATGACCCCGCTTCGAGCGGGGTCATCTTGCCTTCACACGTGCGATG
>Ga0214472_10002736_pt1 | contig 18811 bp, 15 predicted proteins | sample RVTome_6_FD_207662 | JGI IMG/M metagenome (GOLD analysis project Ga0214472, IMG submission 207662) | Soil microbial communities from uranium-contaminated site in the Upper Colorado River Basin, Wyoming, United States - RVT140D175 | ecosystem: Environmental > Terrestrial > Soil > Contaminated >...
AGGCTCGGTGCCGCGGGTACCGCAAGTGCGTGGAGCAGTGCCCGTACAAGAAGCCGATGTACCGGGCCACCACGCGCGTCTCGGAGAAGTGCATCGCCTGCTACCCGCGAGTGGAGGGAACGGACCCCCTCACCGACGGTCTGCCCATGGAGACCCGGTGCATGTCCGTGTGCCCCGGGAAGATCCGGATGCAGGGCCTGGTCAAGATCGATGAGAAGACCGGGCAGTGGGAGGAGGACCCCGAGAACCCCATCTTCTACCTGGTCAAGGTGGCCAAGGTGGCGCTGCCCCTGTATCCGCAGTTCGGCACGGAACCGAACGGCTACTACATCCCGCCCCGGTGGGTCCCCCGCGGCTTCCTGCGGCAGATGTTCGGCCCGGGGGTGGACCGCGCCATCGAGACGTACCTGGCGCCCCCCCGCGAGCTCCTGGCGGTGATGCAGCTCTTCCGGGCCACCCAGCGGATCATCTTCAAGTTCCGGATCGAGAAGGGCCCCAAGGTTCGCGACGTCGTGATCGGCGGGAAGCCGTGGGCCATGTACAACGACACGGTCATCGGCTACGACCGTGCCGGAAACGAGGTTGCCAACCTCTCGGTCCTCGAACCCTTCCACGTCCGTCCTCGCAAGTACCCGAACTCGATCTGAGGAGCCCGAAGATGGCGACCGAAGTGCGTGCGGACACCGCCCAGGCGGACCTGGCCCTGGCCAGGAGCACGGCATACCGGCTGCTGTCCCAGGCCTTCGCGTACCCAACGCCCAAGGCGGCGGAGCAGCTGCTGGAGGAGGACCTGCCTCTCGCCCTGGCCGTGTCCGCGCCGCTTCCGCCCAACGTGCGCTGGGCGTTGGACGAGGCTGCGACGGCGTTCGGGGGGGTATCGCGGGATGAGCTGGAGGAGGCCTATCGCGACGTCTTCTCCCACGTGCACTCGGCGGACTGCCCCATGTACGAGACCGACTACACCGAGCGGGACGTGTGGCGACAGACCCGCGAGCTGGCCGACCTCGGCGGCTTCTACCGGGCCTTCGGCCTGGAGGAGCAAGGGGAACGGCCCGACGGCCTGTCCGTTGAGCTGGAGTTCATGCACCTCGCGACGTACAAGGCTGCCTGGGCCCTGGTCCAACGCGACCCGGAGCATGCCGAGATCTGCCGCCGGGCCCAGGAGTCCTTCCTCCGCGACCACCTGCTGAAGTGGGTCCCCGAGCTCGCGGACCGGGTCGTGGCCATCGCTCGGACGGGGCCCTACGCAGCCGTGGCCCGCTTGGCCCGGGAGTTCCTGCGAGGGGAGGCCCGGGCCTTCGGCATGGAGATCGAGCAGGTCGAGCCGACCGAGGAGGTCCCCGACGCCCGGGCCGCGGAGGAGATCGGGCTGTGCGAGGGGGGGCCATGAGCGGCACCAGGAGGGCCGCGGCGGTGATGGCGCTCGCGGTGGGCCTGGCCGCCGCGCTCACGGCGACCGGGACCCGCCTGGCGGCGTCGCAGGGGACGGTGATCACGGCCATGCACACCGACCGGGCCATCCCGGTGAAGGACCCCTGGTCCGACTTCTGGAACGACGTCCCCAAGGTCGACGTGGCGCTGTCCGCCCAGCAGATCACCCCGCCCATGGGCGGCCACCGTTGGACCCTGACCGCCCGAGCGGTGCAGGACGGCCAGAAGCTCTACATCGAACTGGAGTGGCCGGACTTGACGGCGGATCGCTCGGTCGGCGCCCAGCAGTTGTTCACCGACGCCGCGGCGGTGCAGTTCCCCTCGGTCGCGAGCCAGCAGGTTCCGGCGTTCTGCATGGGCGATCCCACGGCCTCCGTCAACATCTGGCAGTGGAGGGCGGCCTGGCAGGCCGACGTGAACCGGGGCTTCCAGGGCAGCGTGAAACGCGAGTTCCCGAACACCGAGGTGGACTGGTACCCGTTCCGCGAGGACCCGCTCTTCTACCCCGGCCGGTACGTGGACAACCCCTTCTCGGACGCGGACCGAACGTCCCCGGTGGACAACCTCGTCGCCGGCAGCTTCGGGACCCTGACGCCCGACCCCACGCCTGTCGTCCAAGGATGGGGCGCGTGGCGGGACGGGAGGTGGCGGGTCGTCTTCGCCCGACCGCTGCACGTGGGGCGGGAGGGAAGCGTGGAGCTCGTCTCCGATGACCGGACCGACGTCGCGTTCGCCGTGTGGGACGGCTCCGCTCAGGAGCGGGACGGGATGAAGTCCGTGGGTAACTTCGTGGCCCTGGACCTGTCGCCGGAGCTCATGAGACAGCGGGCGCGGTTCCCCTTCTGGCCGGCCCCGTTCTTCGTGTTCATGGGCCTGTGGGCCGTGTTCGCCTGGATGGTCGTGAGCGACATCCCGAGGAGGGGGAAGGCGTCGTGATCGTCGAGGAGCGGACGAGGGACGCGCCGGCGGTCGCGGCCTCCTCCGAGCCGGTGGCGGGGCGCAGGCTGTGGTCACCGCTCGCCGCGGTGCTCGCGCTGCTGCCGTTGGCGGCGCTGACCGAGCTCTTCCTGGTCCGGACGTTCTACCGGGTCGGGGTGTACATCCCGAAGGAGGGCCCGTTCCGGACGGTGTACGGCGCGCTCACGGCAATCGGGTCCTTCGCGCTGAACCTGTCGTCGGTCCTGGTCGCGGTGGCGCTGGCGCTGCTGGCGGTGGACGCGTACCGCCGGCGGTCCCGCACCGCGGCGTTTGCGGTGGCCGCGTTCCTGGCGGCCTCGCTGGTGCTGGCCGTCGAGGGGACCTCGGACCTGGGGCCGACGGCCCGCTTGGCCTTCGTGCTCGCCGTTGTCGTGGTGGCGTGGCCGTTCGTGCGGAGCGAGGCGGGGCTGTGGCAGCGGCTGGCCGTGGCCGGCGTGGCGGCCTCCGCGCTGCTGTCGTCGTACGCGGGGTTCGTGGGGGACGCGGGACGGCTGGTCCCCTCGGCCGGAGGGCCAGGCGGCGCCGTCGGCTCGCAGCTCGCGGCCGAGGCGCTGGTGATCGCCACGGCGTTCGCGTTCCTCGGGGCGTGGGTGGCCTCGGACCGGTTGCGCACCGGGCCGCTGCTGCTCGCCCTGGGCCCCGCCGTCGCTCTGCTCGTGGCGTGGCGGGCGAACGGGGCGGTGACCGGGATCCTCGTGCTGTGGACCGCGGGCCTCCGGCTCTACCTGCCGGTGTGGCTGTACGCGGTGGCGTTGTGGGCATTCGCGGCGGCGGTCATCGGGTGGCTCCCCCGGCGTGGGTGGAGGAGCGCCGGGCTGGCGCTGCTCCTCGTGGCCGGCATGCTGCTCGAGTCGACGTACGTCCAGGGTCTCGCCCTCGTTGCGCTCGTCTTGCTCACCGACGGGCTTGTCGTCGGCGGGCTACCGCACGGCCCCGGGCCGCGCGAGCCCTGAAGGCGCCCGATCCTACGTCTTGTTGAACCCCTCGGCGGAGCGCGCCTCGACGTGGGCCCGCGTCCGCTGGTGGTCGTAGAACCGGGCGATGTCCGACCCATGCGGGTCGATCTCGGGCTTGCCGTCGGTCATCCACTCGGCGACCTTCTTCGCGATGCCCGGCGCCGGCTGCTAGGGTCCCGGGGCATCTTCATGGACGACGAAGGCACGGTCGTGACGGACACGCGGGTCGGGTGGACGCGGTGACGCTTCACGCCCCGATCACGGGGCGCTAAGAGGCGTCGATGTCGCCGGTGGACTTCGACCAGGCGCCGATCCTGCTGTTCTGGGAGACGACCAAGGCCTGTCGGCTCGCCTGCAGGCACTGCCGCGCGCAGGCGATCGCCGAGCCGCTGCCGGGCGAGCTCACCACCGACGAAGGCGTGAGGCTCATCGACGACCTGCGGGCGTTCACGCCGCGGTTCCCCGTGCTGATCTTCACGGGAGGCGACCCCTTCATGCGGGGCGACCTGTTCAGTCTCGCACAGCACGCCCGCTCGTACGGGATGCCCATCGGCTTCGCGCCCAGCGTCACGCCGCTCCTCACCCAGGAGACGGCGCGGCGGATGCGCGAGGTCGGCGCCAAGGCGGTGTCGATCAGCCTGGACGGCGCCCAGCCCGCCACCCACGAGGGGGTCCGTGGCGTCGAGGGCCACTTCCGCAAGACGGAGGAAGCCGTACGGCTCCTCGTCCGAGAGGAGCACACGGTGCAGGTCAACACGACCGTCATGCGGAGCAACGTCGAGGAGCTGGCCGACGTCGCGGCGCTGGTCGCGTCGTGGGGGGCGCACATCTGGGAGGTCTTCTTCCTGATCCGGGTGGGCCGCGGTTCCGAGCTTGAGGAGCTGACGCCCCAGGAGAACGAGGACGTCGTGCACTTCCTCTTCGATGCGTCCCGGTATGGGTTCATCGTGCGGACGGTGGAGGCACCCTTCTTCCGGCGTGTGGTGGCGTGGCGGAAGGCGCTCGGTTCGGGCGTGGACCCGGCGACGACCTTCGGCCTGGGTCCCCTGTACTGGCGGCTCACGGAGCGCCTGCATGAGCTGCTCGGGGAGCCCGGGTCCCCTCGCGCACAGAGCGTGGGGACCAGGGACGGGAAGGGCATCCTCTTCGTCGCGCACGACGGCGACGTCTACCCGTCGGGGTTCCTACCGCTGCGCCTCGGCAACGTGCGCGAGCGAAGCATCGTGGACGTGTACCGATCCGATCCCATCCTGAAGGCGATCCGTGGTGGCGGGTTCACGGGGCGGTGCGGCGCGTGCGAGTTCGCGGACGCCTGCGGGGGGTCGCGGGCCCGCGCCTACGCTTCGTGGGGCGATCCCCTGGGCGAGGACCCCGCCTGCGTGTACGGAACCGAGGGGCCGGCGAAGAAGCGCGCCACGAGCTTCTAGCGTGGAGTCGAACGCGATCGAGTCGCCCGGTTCGAGCTCGTACCGCGGACGGCCCGTCCGCTCGCGCCCGTCCGCTCGACCGAGGCCACGACTTTGTCTTCTCAGGCTCGCGGGAGTGAGATGTGGCCGGAGTTCGAGAGTGAGGAGCCGTCCGGCCTGGATGCGAGGTTGACCCGCGCTCTCCTACAGGAAGGTGCTGGAGACGGTCGGAGGGAGAGTCCCGAGAGAGACGGGACCTTCGCCCCTGGGCGGCTCGGAACGGTTCCTCCTAGCGTTCTCGTCCCGCGAGAGGGAGGACAAGGCAGTGGCAGGTTGTCCCTACCTTCACGAGTCCTGCCTTGGCAAGTGCTGGGTCCAACCGGGCTCCTTGCGGCTGCCGCCCCCGGAGACCCTGTTGTCCGATACGCTGACCCGCCGGAAGTTCTTCGCCAGGTGCACCGCCTGGGCCGGCGCGGTGCTGCTGGCTTCTTGCACCGCTCCGCTCTCTCGGATTGCCCGTCGGAGCTTCGGTAGGCACCCCGAGGCCATCGAGACCCGATGGCCGATCAAGCGGGTGATCTACCTCATGCTTGAGAACCGGAGCTTCGACAACCTCTTCGGCAGGTTTCCGGGAGCAGACGGTACGACCGTGGGGGTGCGGGAGGGGCGGGAGATGCCCCTGATCCGATGCCCGGAGTGGCTGCCCGGAGACCTCCCCCACGATCGGGCGGCCGCCCTGGCCAGCCTGAACCGGGGACGGCAGGACGGATTCGCCCTGGGGACCTACGGCCTCCTCTTCGCCTACTCCCAGTTCGACCGCGGAGCCATCCCCAACTACTGGCACTGGGCTGAGAACTACGTCCTCTGCGACAACTTCTTCGCCTCGACCCTGGGTCCCTCGTATCCCAACCACCTCGCCTTCATCGCGGGACAGGACGCCGGCGTGATCGACAACCCGGAGAACATCAAGGTCCGCCGCGAAGGGGACCGGCTCATCAAGAGCTGGGGGATCGACGCCTATGGCGACGACGTGTTCGTGCTGGTGGAGGACGAAAAGGGCAACGTCACCAAGCACAGCACCACCTTCGACATCCCGACCGTCGGCGAGCAGCTGTCGGAGCGGGACATCGATTGGGCCTACTACGCGGCGGAGCCCCATCAGGCGGGCTACATCTGGTCGGCGTATACCGCCATCCCCAACGTGTTCCAGTCGGAGCTGTTGGAGCGGCACGTCCGCCCCGTGGACCGGCTCCTCGCGGACATCCGGGCCGGGGCCCTTCCCTCCGTGGCCTGGATCACCCCCCGCTTCGAGCTCTCCGATCACCCCCCGTTCAGCACGTACTTCGCCCACGATTGGGTGACGGCCATCGTGAACGCCGTCATGGGGGGGCCGATGTGGGAGCACACCGCGATCTTCCTAACGTGGGACGAGTGGGGCGGGTTCTACGATCACGTCCCGCCTCCCGTGATCGGGAAGAAGGAGCTCGGGTTCCGGGTGCCGATGCTTGTGATCTCGCCCTACGCCGTCCGTGGCTACGTCGACGACGCCGCCGGCGAGTTCTCCGCCCCCCTGCGGTTCATCGCCGACAACTGGGGGCTCCCCTACCTGACCGACCCGATCCGCCGGTCCCACAACTTCCGGCACGTCTTCGACTTCGGCCGGAAGCCGAGGCCGCCCGATCCGCTGCCGATGAAGGGTGGGACGGGGCAGGGCCCCCGCGACTTCCCCGAGGATTTCAGGGAGTGGCCCGATGGAATCGAGACGGACCGTCCCGACTTCCTCGACTTCCCGTCCTAGGGCGTCGTCGATTGACCCGGGTACCCTTCGGCGGGATGGCCGGACCCGTCCGGGCGGGGAGGGAGCCCCGTGAACGGGACGCAGGACGCGATGCCCGGGTGACGTGATGTGGGCCTCCGTCCTATCCGAGCGGCAACTCGGAGTGTGGTGCGGCTGAGCCGCTCGGGGTCTGGCAGGATAGGGCGGATGGACCAACCCTTCCGCGCGGCCGTCGTCACCGTCTCCGACGGCGTGATGGCCGGAACACGCACGGACGAGTCCGGCGACGTCGCCGAGGAGCTGCTGCGGGGCGCGGGGTACGAGGTCGCCGGCCGCTCCACGGTCCCCGACGAGCGCTCGGAGATCGAGGCGCTGCTCCGGTCGCTGGCCCAAGCCGGCGTGCACCTCGTCGTGACCACCGGGGGCACGGGCTTCGGGCCCCGCGACGTCACACCCGAGGCCACCCGGGCCGTGATCGACCGCGAGGCGCCGGGCCTGGCCGAGCTGATGCGCAGGGCCGGCCTGGAGAAGACGGCCATGGCGGCGCTGTCCCGCGGCGTGGCCGGCAGCCGTGGAGGGACGCTGATCCTGAACCTCCCCGGAAGCCCGACGGGAGTGCGCGAGAGCCTGGAGGCCGTGCTGCCCGTGGTGCCGCACGCGCTCGAGCTCCTGGCCGGGCGGACCGGAACCCACCCCACCGGCCACGCAGGCGAGGGACGGGGGAGCGCCGACGAACCGGACGAGCGGATGATCCACCAATGGCTCACTCGGCACGCGATGGGCGAGTGGGTCGACGTCAGGGCCGTGAAGGTGACCGGTTCGCCGCCGTGCCGGGTGGGGAACCGGATGACGATCGTGCCGGGCGGCGAGGTGGGGGGGACCCTCGGGTGCGCGGAGTTCGACGAGCAGGCGGTGGTCGATGCCGCCGAGGTGTACGCGTCGGGCGAACCGCAGACCCGCACCTACCGGCACGAGCACGGTGAGGTCGAGGTCTACTTCGAACCCCACGTGCCACAGCCGATCCTCGTCGTGGTGTCGGCCACCGACGTCGCGCGCGAGCTCCGTCGCCTGGCGCAGCGGCTCGGCTTCAGGACGGTCATGGTGGAACCGCGCGGTGAGCGCATCGCCCCGGCCGACCGGAACCTCCCCGGCGGCGTGGTGGAGTCCCTCGGGGAGCTCGAGTTGAGCGATCGAGACCACGTCGTCTTCACCGACCACGATGCTCCGGGCGTCGCCGAGCAGTTGGCGAGCGTGCTCCGCTCCCCGGCGCGGTTCGTGGGCGTCATGGGCAGCCGCCGCCACGTCGGCCCGTACATCGAGGAGCTCCGGGCTCGCGGCTTCACCGACGAGGACCTGGCCAGGATCCGCTCCCCGGTCGGGGTGGACCTCGGCGGGCAGCGGCCGGAGGAGATCGCGCTCTCGATCGCCGCGGGGCTCGTCGCAGCCCTGCACGGCCGCGACGCCGGCTGGATGGACCGGCGATGAGCGAAGGACCGGCGATGAAGCCATGAGCGGCACCCGGCGGCACGTTCGCAAGAACCGGCGGGACTGGGATCGGACCAGCGACGAATACCAACGCGAGCACGCCCCGCAGCTCAACCGGTGGGACCGCCTGGCATGGGGAACGTGGGGCGTCCCCGAGTCCAAGCTGAACGTCCTGGGCGATGTCGAAGGCAAGCAGATGCTGGAGTTCGGCTGCGGCGGCGGGCAGTGGTCCATCACGTTGGCTCGACTGGGCGCGCGCCCGGTGGGCATGGACCTCTCGACCCGCCAGCTCGGGCACGCGAAGCTCCTGATGGCCGAGGCGGGGGTGTCGTTCCCCCTCGTCAACGCCGACGCCGAGCGGGCCCCCTTCGCCGACGAGAGCTTCGACATCGTGTTCTGCGATCACGGCGCGACGACCTTCGCCGATCCGTACCGCTCGATCCCCGAGGCCGCCCGGCTGCTCCGCCCCGATGGACTGTTCGCGTTCAACATCGAGAGCCCCATCCACTTCGTGTGCTGGAACGACGAGATCGAACGGGTGGACGACCGACTCCACCTCGACTACTTCGGGATGCGGAGGTGGGAGGACCGCGAGTCGGTGAACTTCCAGCTCCCCCAGGGCGACTGGATCCGCCTGTTTCGGGCGAACGGCTTCGAGGTCGAGGACCTGATCGAGCCCCGTCCGCCGGCGAACGCCCGGACCACCTACCCGGACTTCTCGCCACTCGCGTGGGCCCGGCGCTGGCCCGGCGAGAACATCTGGAAGCTCCGGAAGACCCGGTAGATGGATCGGCTCCCCGCCCAAAGGACCAGAGTGGCTCTGGTTCTCTCGCTGCTCGCGGTGGCCGTCGCGGCGGCGGCGCCCTCGCCCGCCCGCTCCGAGGACCGCCGGCCGAACATCGTCCTGATCCTCACCGATGACCAGGCGCCTGCCTCGCTGCCGCACGACCCCCCGGCCATGCCGTATCTCCAGGCGCGGATGGAGGACCCCCGGGACCACTGGATCTGGTTCCCCAACGCCTTCCTGAACACCCCGCTGTGCTGCCCGTCCCGGGCGTCCATCCTCACCGGCCGGTATTCCCACCACACCGGGGTTCGAACGAACGACGACGGGCACCGGCTGGACGAGTCGTCGACCATCGCGACGTGGCTGCACGCGGCCGGCTACCACACGGGGCTGGTCGGCAAGTACGTGAACGGATACCCGTTCGGTCCGGGCCGGTACGTACCTCCGGGGTGGGACGTGTGGCTGTCCAAGAAGCAGGGCGCCCAGACGTCCGCCTACCAGCGGTACACCCTCATCGACCAGGGGTTGCCCGTGTACCACGGCGACGGTCCGGCCAACTACTCCACGGATGTGTATGCGGACGCGGCCGTGTCGTTCGTCCACGCCGCCCCACCGGACCGCCCATTCTTCCTGACGATCGCGACCAGCGCGCCACACCGCCCCTGGACCCCCGCGCTCCGGCACTCGGTGGCCGCGGCGGCCATTCCCATCGTCGAGTCGCCGAGCGTGGGCGAGGAGGACGTGTCGGACAAGCCAGACTGGGTGCGATCGCTCCCCCCGATGGACCGGGATGACCTCGCCCAGCTCCACCGACTCCACCGGCGGGCGTTCGAGACCCTTCGCGCCGTGGACGAGCTCGTGGCCGCCGTGATCGCGGCGCTGGAGGCGCGCGGCGTGCTGGATCGCACGGTGGTGCTCTTCCTCTCCGACAACGGGTTCTCGTTCGGGGAGCACCGGTGGGTCGGCAAGACCTGCGCCTACGAGGAGTGCATCCGCACGCCGTTCCTGGTCCGGTACCCGGGAACCTTCGGTCGTGCGGACGAGCGCCTCGTCTCCAACGTGGACATCGCGCCCACCATCGCAGACCTGGCCGGCGTGCGGTCGGACCCGCCGGCCGACGGGTTAAGCCTCGTGCCGGTGCTCGACGGAGCATCGGACGTCCCGTGGCGCTCCGGCGTCCTCCTCGAGTACGTGGGCGACGAAAAGGTTCCCCCGTGGTGGGCCGTGCGGACGTCGGGCTTCTCGTACGTCGAGCTCGGCACCGGTGAGCGAGAGCTGTACGACCTGGCCGGCGTCCTCGGGCCCCCGGACCCCTACCAGCTCGAGAACCGGGCCGGCGACCCCGCCTACGCCGGGGTCACGGTCCGCCTCGCCGCAGCGCTGGCCCGGCTGCGGGCCGGCTGAGCCCGCCGGGGCGCCGCGCCTCGGGTTGCTGCTAGCGTTTCGAGCGGTGCAGTACACGCCCGGCCCCGGCTCCCGGATCCCGGTCCCGCGTTCGCGACGGCGCGACGCTCGCCGGCGCATGGCCAAACGCATCTGGTTCGTGGCCTTCGTCCTCGGCATCTCGCTGTTCATCGCGTGGCAGGCCTGGCCCACCGGAGGAGGGGGCGACCGCGCCGGCGGAACCGGCGCGGTCGGTGAGGGACCGGCGAGCGGGACGCCCGGGGCGTCTCCCACGGCGAACCCCACGATCGTGCCAGGCCAGACCCCCATCGAGCACGTAGTCTTCGTGGTCAAGGAGAACCGGACCTTCAACAACTACTTCGCCACCTACCCCGGAGCGACGGGGGCGACCGAGGGGGGAACCATCCGGTGCACCGAGGAGGGGTGCGAGGACGGTCCCGTCGTGAAGCTGAAGAAGGCCCCCGACGTCCTGGCCCACGACCTCACCCACTGCTTCCGGTGCGGCCTGACCGCGATCAACGACGGGAAGATGAACGGGTTCAATTGGATGAACGGGCCGATCCCCATGGACGCCGAGCGGTCCGTGCTGTTCGGCCGGGACCTTGCGGGCTACGTCCATTTCACGCGAAGGGGCCTCCCGAACTACTGGGCATACGCGGACCGGTTCGTCCTGGCCGACCGGTTCTTCACGTCGATGTACGGGCCGACGCTTCCCGAGCACCTGTACACGGTGGCGGCCGATGCGTACGGCATCGTCGACAACAAGAGCACCACGGACCATGCGGGCAGCTACTGCGGGGACCCCACCGAGTACGCCAGGCGGTTCAAGCCCGGGCTGTCCCCTCGCGACGTCGGCGACATCATGGACCTCGAGGATCGGATCGCCGAGGACGGCGACAACACCTACGCCCTGGCCCGGTACTGGGGTAGCGTGCGGCTCTGCTTCGACATCCCGGTGCTGCCCGACCAGCTCGAGGACGCGGGGATCTCCTGGAGGTACTACGCGAACGAGAACGCCTGGATGAACGCGCTCCAGATGATCCGCCACGTCCGGTTCGGGTCGATGTGGAGCAAGGTGGTGCCTCCCGACGAGTTCGTCCCCGACGTCCGGCGGGGCGACCTTCCGGCCGTGTCGTGGGTCATCCCCCCGGAGTCGTTCAACGAGCACCCCGGTGGGGGGAAGAGCGCGTGCGCCGGGGAGAACTGGACCGTGAACCTGGTCAACTCGATCATGCGGAGCGAGTTCTGGCGGTCTACGGTGATCGTGGTGGTGTGGGACGACTTCGGGGGGTTCTACGACCCCATCCCGCCTCCTCGCGTCGACCACATGGGCCTGGGGCCCCGGACGCCGGCCCTGATCATCTCCCCCTTCACCCGGCGAGGCGAAAGCCCGGACGGCGGGGCGGTGGACCACACGGTGTACGAGTTCTCCAGTGTGCTGCGCCTGATCGAGCTGGTGTTCGACCTCGACCCCATGACCGAGCGAGACGCGAAGGCCGACCCGCTGTCGGGAGCGTTCGACTTCGAGCGTCCCCGGTTCAAGAAGCTGGTCCTGCCCCTCCGGCAGGATTGCCCGTACGGCACCACGCTGGCCCACCTCGCGCCGGGATGGCCGCTCGCCCGCACCATCGGCTCCCCGTTCGACTAGCCCGGCTCAGCCGTCGGGGAACTTCAGGCCGGGGCAATCGGTCCGGACCGGCTGGGGGAGGGGTGGGCGAGGCTCCTGGGCGAAGTCGAAGGCCGTGGTGAGGTTGTCCGCGTTCCGGTCGCGGTGCGTGAGCTGCGACAGGCCCCAGTTGTCCTCGATGAATCGCAGGACCGACGAGAACTCCCCCAAGGTGTTGTCCACGTAGCCCCGCTTCGCGTACGGCGAGATGACCAGCAGGGGCACCCGGATCCCGAACCCGAACCGGTCCACCTGGGGCGGCGGGACGTGGTCGTAGAACCCGCCGTAGTCGTCGTAGGTGAGGAAGATGGCGGTGTCCTTCCACATGGGGCTCCGCATGATCGCGTTGATGACCTTCGTGCTCCAGTTCTGGCCGTGGCAGAAGCTGTACTCGGGGTGCTCGGACAGCTCGAACCTCGGCGTGACCCACGTTACCGGGGGCAGGAGCCCGTCCTCGATGTCCTGGACCACGTTGTCCACGGGGAAGACGTGCGTCTGCCATAGTTCCTCGTCCTCGCGGATGTGGCGGACGGCGTCGTAGGCCGACCACAGGTAGCCGCTCTGCATGTTCGTCGCCGAGTAGTAAGCCCAGGGGATCCCCGCCCGCATCAGCAGGTCGGCCTCGGTGAGGAAGTCGAAGCACGGCGGGATCCTCTTCTCCACGCCCTCTCGATCCTCGACCTTGACGTACGAGCCCTCCACCGAGTCGCACCCCCACGCCTTGAACAGGCCGGTCTCCCGGTGGCGCTCCCGCATCAGGCCCAGGTCCTGGACCGGGTTGTCGTGCGTCCCCCCGGACTGCGCGGCGATCGTGTACAGGTGGTTGGGGAACGACGGCCCCTGGGCGGAGGCGAAGAAGTTGTCGCCCAGGACGAACTCCCGCGCCCACCGCCAGTAGGCGGGCAGGTCCTCAGGCCCGTACTGGGTGTACGCGTACCGGTCGGCGGGGTCGCCGATGGTGGCGAAGCCGTCCATCTTCCCGCCGTTCCACGCCTGGAGGGCGCACTCGTAGCAGTGCTTGATGTCCTCGGGGATCCGGTCGATGGCCGGCGTCAGGGGACGGACCTCACCCCGATCCCACCCGGTCGTCGCGCCGTTCGCCCCGGGGAACCGGCCGAACAGGTTGTCGAAGGTGCGGTTCTCCTTGATGACGAAGACCACGTGCTTGATGGGCCACCGGGTCTCGAAGGAGGTCGCGTCCACGCGCGCGGGCCGGTCTCCGAGGTCGGCCGGCGGCACGGTGTCCCAGTCCAGGCCTCCGCCGGAGCACGCCATCGCCAACAGCGGGAGCGCGAGAAGCGCGGCCAGAGCGGATAGCGCCCCGCTGCGGCGGCGCGAGAGGCGGCGCATTGCGAAGCACGGTACTCCATCCCGGGGGCGGCGCCGGGGCTCCGTGCGCCATGATGGCCGGCGATGGGCGACACGGAGCGCGTGCTCGCGCGACGCCTGCTGGTCATGGTGGGGGCGGGCTTCCTGGCGGCCCAGGTCGTCCTGTTCTCGCTCGATCGGGCGCCCTCCTGGGACGAGGCGATCTATCTCTCGCAGGTCACGCCGGGGGCGGAAGCCATCGCCTTCGCTCCCTCCCGGGCCCGGGGCATCACGTTCCTGGTGGCCCCGGTGACGGCGGCGGGCGGGTCCGTGGCGACGGTGCGGCTGTTCCTGGCGGTGGCGTCGTCGGCCGCCCTTGCCGCCGCTTTCATCCCGTGGGTCCCGGTGCTGGGGCTCGCCGCTCCGCTCGCCGCGTTCGCCCTTGGGTTCTCCTGGCTGGGCCTGTTCTACAGCTCGGAGGCCATGCCGAACCTGTGGGCGGCGCTCCTCGGGGTGGCGGCGGCCGGGGTGGTGGCCGCGGGGTTCGGCAGCCCACGTCGGTGGGCGGCGCCGGCCGCTGCGGCGCTCCTCGCCCTGATGGCGCTGTTCCGGCCGTCCGACGCCCTGGCCCTGGCGGCCGGGCTCAGCGTGGCCGTCCTCCTCCTCGAGGGTCGCAGGTCGGTCCGAGCGCTCGCGTGGCTGGGGGGCGGCCTGGCACTGGGGTGGGCGCCCTGGCTGGTGGAGATGTCGGTTCGGTACGGGGGTCCGGTTGCAGCACTCCGCGAGGCGGGGAACGTGGGCCACGTCGTCCCGGGGGGCGTTGGGGAGAAGGCCCGTCAGTACCTTGCCCTGACGAACGGGCCGACCATCGGGCCGGAGCTGCACGCGGACGTCCCGGTGGGCGGAGCGCTGTGGGTGGGGACCGTAACCGTCCTCGCCGGGTGGGGCGTGGCCCGGAGCCGGCGGTCGGCGGCGTTCGGTCCACTGGTGGCCGCGACCCTCGGAGGGCTCGCCCTGGCCTTGGAGTACCTCCTGGTCGTGTCGGGCCTCGCCCCCCGGTTCCTGCTGCCGGCCTACGCACTCCTTTGCGTTCCGGCGGCGGCCGGCGTGGTGTACCTGCTGAGAAATCGGGGCGCTTCGCCGGCCGCCGCCGCCCTCGCGATCGTCCTCGTCGCCGCGTGGACTGTTTGGCAGGTCGGGACGGCGAACCGGATCGAGGCGGGTGCGTCCGTCGCGCGCGCCGCGGCGCGCTACGTGGGCCTGGCCGTTCGAGACCTGGCCGGCGAGGGTCCCTGCGCCTTCGCCAGCTCGGACGGCTTCCCCCAGATCGCATTCTCCTCCGGCTGCGATGGCCGGCACCTGCGGACGGTGGACGACGACACGATCGACGCGCTCCGGACGCTCTCCGATCGCGTGTTCATCGTGCTTCGCACCCCACCCCCGCCGGGCTCGGCGCTCGACGGTCTGTCGGCGACCACCATTCAGGCGGCGCCCGGTTGGCTTGTGTACGAGCTTTCGGCCGCTCCCTCGTGAGGGGCGCGGTTCGGCGTCCCGCTAGGCCGGCTGGAGCTGGCGGCGGTCTTTGCGCATGTACTCCCGCCAGTACTCCTGGCCCTCCTCGGGGAGGGTGTAGATGGGGTCGTAGTAGGGGTATTCGCGCCCGAGGGCGTCGGGATCGTCGAATTCGATCCCCGTCCGGTAGTTCTTCGTCCAGTACGAGATGCCGCGTGTCCGGTCGTAGTTCTTCACCATGTGGACCCACCGCTTGCCCACGAACGGGACGTCGCACACCACTCGAGGAGTGGCGAAGCCCGGGAGGTAGCCGAGAAGCGCGTACTGGAGGTCATGGCCTTCGGCCAGCGAGGTCCGCCAGTGCTCCGAGTTGGGGATCATGTCGCACATGTAGAAGTAGTACGGCATGACCTTTCCGTGGTCGAGGAGCATGAAGCACAGCTCGAGGAGCGCTTCCGGCGTGGTGTTCACCCCGCGGAGCAGGACGCCCTGGTTCCGCACGTCGCGGTATCCCATGTCCAGCAGGGCCCGAACGGCCTTGCCCACGAGCGGCGTGACCTGCTGCGCGGCGTTGATGTGGGTGTGGATCGCGATGTCCACCTCCCGATCCCGCGCCGTCCGGGCCATCCGCGCGTAGCCCTCCAGCACCTCGTCCTGGAGGAAGTGCTGGGGGATCCCCATCAGGCCCTTGGTGGCCAAGCGGATGTCCCGGATGTTCGGGATGTCGAGAAGCTTTCCCACGAAGTCCTCCAGCCGCTTGATCGGCATGTTGGCCACGTCGCCCCCCGAGACCACCACGTCGCGAACCGACGGGGTGCGCCGCAGGTAGTCGAGCATCGCGTCCCACCGTTCCTGCTGCTTCAGCTCGAACTTGTACTTCAGGATCTGGGCGGTGTCGTTCCCCACCAGGTCCATCCGAGTGCAGTGGCCGCAGTACTGGGGGCAGGTCGGGATCATCTCCGCGAGGACCTTCGTCGGGTAGCGGTGGGTGAGGCCCTCGACGGCCCACATGTCGGCCTCGTGCAGGCTGTCCCGGGCGGCCATGGGGTGGCTGGTCCACTCGGGGTGACGGTCGGAGAAGGCGGGGGCCATGTACCGGCGGACCGGGTCGGCTCGAAGGTCTCGCTCGTCCATGGTGTTGATCATCTGGGGCGGGATGAGCATGGACATCGTGGACCGCTCCTGCTGGTCCCGCTCGATGTCGGCGTAGAGCTCGTCGTCGAGGTGCGGGCCGAGGGCGCGCTTCATCTCGACCAGGTTCTTCACGGAGTGGGCGCGCTGCCACTGGGCGCTCTCCCACTGCACCGCGGTGACGTCGGCGAAGCCGGGGAGGCGGGTCCAGTCCGGCTCGACGAACTCGCGCTTCAGGGGGTATGGGAACGGCTGCTCCGCGGCGTGGGCCTTGCCGGCCTCGTGCTTGGGGCGCCCGCCCTCAAGCTCCTGCTCGCCCTCGCGCTCCCGCTCGTCGCTCATCCAGACCTCCCCTCATGTTGCTCGGGTCGCCGCCTCCCGGACCTGAGGGCGTCGAACAGATCGCTTCCTGATGGCCATGATACAGGGCATCCGTCCGGCCGAATAGCTCAGCAACCGAAGGATGTTCGGCGACGACCTCCGCCGTGGTCTCGACCCGGGGGCGCGAGGGCCCGGGCGGGCTGGTATCGTGCGCGTGAGGGGCAGCATCGTAGTACGCCAGTTCGCACCACGAGCAGTTCCCTCCCGGCGACTCGCCGGCGGCCCGACGGGCGGCTTCCCCGACCCGTTCGGCGCCAAGGAAGGAGGGGATTGCTAGTGGCAACCGGTACCGTGAAGTGGTTCAGCCCCGAGAAGGGGTACGGCTTCATCTCCCAGGAGGGCGGCCCCGACGTCTTCGTGCACTTCAGCGCGATCACGGGTGAGGGCTACCGCAACCTCGAAGAGGGCCAGGCCGTCGAGTTCGAGGTGACCCAGGGTCAGAAGGGACCCCAGGCGACGAACGTCCGGCTGGTCGGCTGAGCCGCTCCGAACCCGGAACGAAGCGAGGGACCCGCCCCGGCGGGTCCCTCGTCACATCCGGTGTCGCTACGCGGCCGGCTGGCCGCCGTCGCCGGGGCCGGCCGGACCGGCTCCGGCGCCCCCACCGCCGGCGGCATCCCCGCCGGGAGCTCCAGCCGGGGCACCGCTGGCTCCACCCGCACCGGGCGCGCCGCGCGGCCCACCCGCACCGGGCGCGCCGCGCGGCCCACCCGCACCGGGGGCACCGCGGGCTCCACCCGCACCGGGGGCACCGCGGGCTCCACCCGCACCGGGGGCACCGCGGCCACCGCCACCGCCACCGCCACGACCCCCGCCCCGGAACCCTCCACGCCCGCGGCCGCCGCCCTGGAACTGGCCGCGGGGCCGGCGCTCCATACGGGGGACCTCGGCGGCGCCCCTCGGCAGACGGAGCTTGAGGGGCGTCAGGCCGGTGCGCTCGTACCTGACCCAGACGTGGTCGAAGCCCGGCTTGCGTTCCACCTCCCGCCACCCCGCGGCCAGGAGGTGGCTGTGCCGACCGGCCGCGGTCTTCCGCAGCTTGTCGGTGTTCGGGACCTTGAGATAGAGCCGCTCGACGCGGACCTCTTTGTAATCAGCCATGCGGGACAGGGTAGCAGGGCGCCGGTCCCGTTCCGGTGGAACTCGTTCGAGGTCAGGCCGGCGGCGAACGCAGCAACTGCCCGAACGTGCAGGACCGCGGATCGCGGTCCGGGCGCCACCGGAGGAACCGCGCGGCGTGACGGAACCGCCCGCCCTGGAGCGCGCCGTACTCTCACGGTCGGCGGATAAGCTGGAACACGAACGGACACCACGGGAGGCGGGGATGGACAAGGTCCAGGAGTGGAACGAGCTGGCGGCGCAGCTCGCCGTCGACGGCATCCGAGCCTCGACGGAGGCCGGCTCGGGGCACCCCACCTCGTCCCTGTCCGCCGCGCACCTGCTCGCCGTGCTGTACGCGGACCACCTCCGGTACGACGTCTCCGACCCCAAGAACCCCGCGAACGACCGGTTCGTCCTGTCGAAGGGCCATGCCTCCCCCCTGATGTACTCGGTGCTGAAGGCGATCGGAGCGATCACCGACGAGCAGCTCATGACGTACCGCAGGTTCGGGAGTCCCCTTGAGGGGCATCCGGCGCCGGTTCCCGGGATGCCGTGGATCGACGTGGCCACCGGGTCGCTCGGCCAGGGACTGCCCGTCGGGCTCGGCATGGCCCTGGCCATGAAGCTCGATCGAAACCCCGCCCGGGTGTGGGTGCTGATGGGCGACTCCGAGTCTTTGGAGGGCTCCGTGTGGGAGGCCATGGCCAACGCATCGTTCCACGGCGTGGACAACCTCATCGCCGTGCTCGACATGAACCGCCTGGGCCAGCGGGGGCCGACCATGCTCCAATGGGACGGCGACGCGTACGCTGACCGAGCCCGCGCGTTCGGCTGGCTCCCCATCCACGTTGACGGCCACGACGTCGCCGCCATCGACCGGGCTTACGGCGAGGCCGAGGAGGCCGGCCGGCCGGTGCTGATCGTGGCGAGGACCGAGAAGGGCCACGGCGTCTCGCTCGTGGCGAACCAGGAGGGCTGGCACGGCAAGGCGCTGTCGAAGGAGGAGGCGGAGCAGGCCGTCGCCGAGCTCGGCGGCCCGCGCTCCATGGTCATCACGCCCCCGAAGCCCGAGTCGAGGATCCACCCGCCGCCGACCCCGTGGACGTTCCAGCTCCCCACGTACGAGGAAGGCATCGCCACGCGCAAGGCGTTCGGCGAGACCCTGGCGGCGATGGCCGCCCGGCCGGACCTGGTGGTGCTGGACGGCGAAGTCTCGAACTCCACCCACACCGAGGACTTCCAGAAGGTCGCGCCGGACCGGTTCGTGGAGCTGTACATCGCCGAGCAGTGCATGGCCGGGGTCGCCGTAGGGCTCCAGGCCTTGGGCAAGACCGTCGTCGCGGCGACGTTCGGCGCGTTCCTGACCCGCGCCTACGACTTCGTCAGGATGGCCGCGGTGAGCCGGGCGGACCTCAGGCTCTCCGGCTCGCACGCCGGGGTCTCGATCGGCGAGGACGGTCCGTCCCAGATGGCCCTGGAGGACCTGGC
>Ga0214472_10002737_pt1 | contig 18810 bp, 15 predicted proteins | sample RVTome_6_FD_207662 | JGI IMG/M metagenome (GOLD analysis project Ga0214472, IMG submission 207662) | Soil microbial communities from uranium-contaminated site in the Upper Colorado River Basin, Wyoming, United States - RVT140D175 | ecosystem: Environmental > Terrestrial > Soil > Contaminated >...
ACCGTGGTCACTGGACTAAGCTCGGCGCGCTGCAACTGCCCAACACGATCCTGCGGGCCGATTGGCTGGTGTCGATGCCAAAGCTCAAAACACACCATTGGACCGGCGTCACCTGCTCGATGAAGAACCTGTTCGGTGTCATGCCGGGTGTGGTCTATGGCTGGCCCAAGAACGTCCTGCACTACCAGGGCATCAGTGAATCCATTCTCGACATCAATGCGACCGTCGCCCCGACGCTGTCCATCGTCGACGGCATCGTAGGTATGGAAGGGGACGGACCGATTATGGGCACCCCCAAGCCGGCGGGCTGCCTCTTGATGGGCCGCAATTTTCCGGCGGTCGATGCGACGGCCACACGCGTCATGGGGCTCAATCCATATGGTGTCACCTATCTGACGCAGGCGTCCGGCCAACTCGGTCCCGTGCATGAACGCAACGTCCACCAGCGCGGCGAAGCCATCGCCTCCGTCACGACCCGCTTTGATATCCTCGACGTGCCTCACCTTCAACAAGTGGCTGCGCGGTAGCAGAGGCCTTCGCCGCCCTTATCCTAAGGACCAGAGTAAGACCTCTGAAGCATCGCGAAATCTGCCAGGCTTATGTCCCCGTTGAGGTCGAAATCAAAGTGCGTCCAAGGGGAGGTGGTTGGATGATACCACAACGCGTGAAGCGAGGCAATGACTTTCGTGCGCCACCTTTTGGGCGATAACGGAGCGCGGGAGTCACAGAGGATGGAGCCGAAGCGGCTCGATTTCGAGCAGGCGGCGTTTCTACCGTCGTTCGAGGCGGCTCAGGCGGGTGGCGAAGGTTTCGGCGAAGGATTCGGTTTCCCGGCCTTTGAGGGCGGCGCGGTAGGCCTCGATGGTGTCGGCCACGTAATCCTCGTGACCAAGCAGCGACAGGAGATACGTGGCGCCGGCGGCCTGGGCGGATAGTGTCCAGTGGCGGTCACTGCCGCGATGGGCACTTTCCAGCACACCGACGGCGGCCTTGATTTCTTCCAAACCGGCGTCGTGCGCTGCGGTCAGTTTTTCGCGTTCACTTTCGACATCAGCTTCCTTAAGCTCAAGTACATCGGCCACCTTTTCCAACAGTGCGACGTTTTTCCTGGCGGCGTCGTAGCGGTCAAAGTGGATCCAGCCCATCGCCAATTGCGCGTCGGCCTCTTCCGCCGCGATGAACCCGCCCATCCAACCATCATTGATGCGCGAGCCCATTGCGGATCGACCTTTCGTTTCCGACGACATCCCTTGTGTCTTATCGCGGGCCTCGCGCACCCAGAGGTCGGCGTTGCGCGATGCCTGCTTGGCGGCACGCGCAGCTTGATCCAGCAGATCGAGTGCTTGGTCCTCGATGGCAAACGCCTCGGAATCGATCCGATTGAGCTCGTCGAACAACTCTGCCGCGGCCTCGGTTGATGCTCGGAGATCGGCCAGCGCACGAGATTGCGATTCCGCAAACGAAGCCTTCATGCCTTCCAAACGTGCGATGTCGTCGTACAGGTTCTTTCCGGCATCATCCAGACCGGTGATCCGCGCCGCCAACACGGCCTGCTGCCCCCGAAAGTGCAATAAGCCATGCTCAACGGTGAGCGCACTGCTCGATCCGTTTTCGACATACTTGCCGTTCAGGAAATCGCCGGATTGGTCAATGTGGGCACTTGAAAAATCGCCGAACTGCAACCGGCGTACTTCGCGATCGGACTCGCGAAACGCCTTATCAAAAGACTTCAACCGTATGCTGAAACGCTCCCCGCCTTGCGGATCGGAAAAATCGATTCCCTTCGCTTTGATGTCGTCCATCTCTCGGAGGGCGTCGGTACGTCGCGCCTGGGCTGCGGCCAGTTGCGTTTCCAAATCCTCAACGCGATCATCCAGCGCCGCGAGTGCCTTTTTATCTTTGTGATAGGCGGCTTCTAACTCCGCCCCACGATTATTCAGATCCGCGATCCGCTGATCCACTTCACTACCAGAAACGAGTGCCTGACTCGCCCGCGCGGCCTGGGCTTGGGTCGCCAATGCAATGAGGCGACGGCGATACCAATCACCCGCGCTACGCTGCAACCGGGCTTCGACGCGGGCGGCCATTCCCATGTAGTGAAGGACGGTGCCCTTGAGGCGGTTGGCCTCCGCGTGATCGCGAGAAGAAGCGTCGCCCACACTCACCGATAGTGCCTTATTAACGGCACTCTTGGCCTGGTCCAGCAGTCGAGCGTTTTGTTCGATTGAATCTGCGGCCGCGCGGAGGCCCTGACGCATGTCGCCGGATGCATTGCCGTAGTTCGTCCGGGCTTGACGCGGTGAATTGTCGCGACCGGACCGCCAATCGGTGGGCACGTAAGCCTCCCACATCGTGGTGTGCAAGGCCTGGTATTCATCTTCCATGGCCGACGAGATATCGTCGAGAGCGAGCTCGGCCACTTCGTCCGTCAGACGATCTGATAGGAGGGACGCATAAGTCAGGTTGGCGTCGTATTCGTGGAGCAAACGGCGGGCGCGTTCCAGTTCGACCGACGCCTCGCTCTCCGCGGCGGATTGCGCACTTTGCAGTGCCGGCAAGGTTAACCAGCCAGCCACACAGACCAACACGCCCGCTATTGCCGCTACCATCGGTGCCAATTTCGCGTTCAAGCTCGTCTCCCGAATCACCGCGCGACGGCCTCATGCCATCGCACGCCAAACCCCAAAACACCAAACGGGCATTCTAGGCGTCTTTTTGCGTCACGACAACACAAGCCGATGAAACCAGCAATGGCACGCCGCAAAGGCAGTTTTTGAGTTTTTCCTTGCAAAACTGTGGCCCAATGCGGCCTGTTCGCCCTATTCCACTTTCAGCACGTCGATGTCTATGGCGCCGATTTTGGAGATGAGCGGTAGGCTGAGGTCGGCCAGGCCGGCGTGTTTCAGCGAGGAGGTGGCGAAGGCGATGCGCGCCGGGCTGCATACGGATTCTCGTAGGGCGGCGTCGAAATCGACCCATCGCCCGTCGATGTAGAACTGCGTCCACATGTGGTAGCCGAAAATGTCGCTTTCGTTGCCGAAAAGCGGGACGTATGCCAGACCGGCCACCACCCGCGACGGCAGTTTGTTGATGCGCCCCAGGGCCGCCAGCAGCACGCCATATTCGCTGCAATCGCCCGCCCGCGTGCGGCAGACCTCGCTGGCCGTAGCGAAGCCGATTCCTAGTGTCTCGGTTGTGACATAATTACTGACAAAGCGACGTAGCCTGTCGGCCAACATGAAGGGATCGCGCTCTTGACCGCCGGCCTGTTTGGCGAGCTTGATCAATTCCGGGTCGCTGGTGTTGATCATCAGGTTGGAGTCCAGAAACTCGGCCAGTTGCTCTTGGGTCAGCGGCTCATCGCCTGCGCCGCGTGGGGCGCCTTGCTTGTGAATCAGACGCTTGACGGAGAGCTCGATGCTCCCATCGGGCATGCGCTTCGAGGTTTGCATGGGTGTCGTAGGGAAGTCAGCCAACTCGACGTCACTTTTGATCGTTTTGACTCTGTAGCTAATACGACTTGCGGACTTGGCGTCGATGCTGCGCTTGGCTTTAATGGTGGTGGCCATGAAGATTTCCGGGGGTAGGAAATCCTTTAGGGCCGACGCTTGATCGGTTGTCCAAATGAGCATGTCGCCCAATCCCGGCGCGGGGATCTTCGCCTTGATCGGCCAGCCAAACTCGTTCACCCAACTCGTCAGCTCCAGGGAACCAATCGGCGAGACCATCTCAACCGTGATCCGCTGTCCCTTGCGCTGCTTGCCTTGATGAGTGAACTCTTCCCATTCGCCGATTTTGGTCTTGGCGACAACGGCACCATCGAGGCGAAGTTCGGGGGCGTACACATCGGTGGCATATTGCGTACCGGGCTTGAAACCGCGCAGCAATCCCTCACGAAACTGCCCCCATGCCATAACCGCCCCCTTGGGGTAGTCGAAACTCTGCGTTTGGTCCATGCCATACTGTGATGTCACGATCGTGACACGTTCATCGGCTACGGTCCCATTGGTGGCCGTCTTGATCGAAGCAGCGTTCATCTCGGAACCGAATCGGATCGGAACACCACCGAGGGTCTCTTCGGCGTGTTGGCGCATCTCAATCACCACGGGGCTATCGAGGCGCCCCAGCTTGATCCGGGTGACGGACTCGGTGCGGATGATGTCGCCGTTGCGGTTCATCGTGGCATGTAAGTATCCAACCTTGCCGCCGGCCATGAACACTTCCGCCCACTCATCACTGAAACGTCCGTGCGGGGGATTCTTGGGATCAATCCGACCGACCGGGGCCCCGGAAGCACCGATTGTGACCAGCAACGGAAGAATTAGTGAAACCGCACGTACCATTCCAATACCTCCAAGAGTGAATAGCTCCGGCCTCCGCGCCGGAGTATGATCGTTATCAGCGATCACGCGAGTCGGAAGGGGCGCCGGCTCTACTCAATTCCAACAGATTCTAGAGGATTATCGCCCGAACCACTGTCGAATCTTATGCAAAGTGGCATCGCGACCGGCTTTGGCGATGGAATCGGTGAGCGGGATATCTTTGGGGCAGACCTTGACGCAGTTTTGGCTGTTGCCGCAATCCGCAATGCCGCCGTCGGAGGTGAGCACATCAAGGCGGGCGCCGCCCTCTGTGGCGCCGGTAGGATGGGCGTTGAACAATATGACCTGAGAAATGGCAGCGGGTCCAATAAACGACGAATGATCGTTGAACTGTGGACAAGCCTCAACGCAACACCCGCAGGTCATACAACGCGAGAGTGGATAGGCTTCTTCCTGGGTGGATTGGGAAACGCGTGGGCCGGGTCCGAGATCGTAGTATCCGTCGACCCGTACCCAAGCCTTAACTTTCTTCAACGATTCGAACATGGCCCGACGGTTGACGACCAGATCTCGCACGACGGGAAACTTGGTCATGGGGCGTAGCTCGATGCCCGTGGGGGATTCTTCGAGCAATCCATCGACGAGTGCCGAACAGGCTTGGCGCACACGGCCATTGATAACCATCGTGCAGGCGCCGCAAACTTCCTCCAGACAACAGGCGTCATAGGCCACAGGCGTGGTTTCTTTTTTCTCGACAGTCACGGGGTCGGCCGCAATGCGCTGGAGTACGGTGGTGATGTTCATGCCGTCTTCATAGTCGACACGGAACGTTTCCCATTGGGAACCGGCGTGCTGCGTCTGCTGCCGAAGGATTTTCACCGTAAAGTTCTTGGACATAAACTCTTGCGTCTTTCTTGAAGACCGCTCAATCTCTCACACCGCCGCGACTTAGCTTCCGGCGCCGGCCTTTGCTTTCTCTGAACTCTTCGTCATCCCCCGCCAAACTTCTTCGATAATCTCCGCGCCTTTGAGACCATAGGTTCGCGGGCGCGGCGGAATCAAACTGGTATCGACCTTCTCATAACTAAACCGAGGCCCATCCGGGGTATATCGAGCAACGGTCGTCATCAGCCACTTCTCGTTCTGCTCTTTGAACGCCTTGCACCATCGCTCCGCCTGCCGACGCAGCCCCGCGGGATCGTCGGTGTCGGGCGGGGGAATCTGAAAATCGGGCTTGAAATGAGCACCGCGACATTCGTCGCGTTGCAGCGCTCCCTGGGCCACGACCCGCGCCATCAGAATCATGTCGCCCAGCGCCCGCGTGAAACTCAGGTTTTGGTTCGTCCACAGGCTCTTATCGGAAATCGCTACGTTACGATATCGATCAGAAAGCTCTTCGATTTTGGTCAGTGTAGATTCGATTTGCTGATTCTGTCGGACCACGGTGACGTTACATGTCATTGTATCACCGAGTTCCTCATGCAGCTTGTAAGGGTTCTCCGTACCGGGGTTATGGATCAGCTCGTCTTGCCGATTCTTGTGTGGTTTCACAGCCTCATCAAACAGCGACACCGGCTGGTCATCCGCCGATCTGCCCGGAAGCGACTTCAACCAATTCTCAACCGTTGGGGCCACAATCAATCCGGAGAATACGCAACTCAGCAGCGAATTCGCCCCCAGACGATTCCCGCCGTGGTATTGATAGTCGGCCTCGCCGATGACAAACAGCCCCGGAACGTTGCTGTGCTGATTCCTCGGCGAGCCCAGCACCAACCCCCCCGTTGCGTCGTTGCGCTCATAGTCCACCCACAACCCGCCCATGGAATAATGAACGGCCGGGAAAATCTTCATGGGGACGACACGCGGATCCACACCCTGGAACTTTTCATAAATCTCCAGGATGCCGTCGAGTTTCTTTTGTGTTTCGGCTGCCAGCTCGGTCACGTCGAGATACACGCACTGCCGACCCGCTTCCACGCTCAAACCTTGCGTGATGCACACGTCAAAGATTTCGCGGGTGGCTATGTCACGCGGAACGAGGTTGCCGTAGGTCGGATATCGTTCTTCCAAGAAGTAATAGCGCTCCGACGCCGGGATGGACAGCGGATCGCGGCTGTCCTGCGGCTTTCTGGGTACCCAGACTCGACCGCCCTCACCGCGGGCGCTCTCGCTCATCAGCCGGAGCTTATCGGTACCGGGGATGGCCGTGGGATGAACCTGGATGAACTCGCCGTTGGCGTAGTGAACACCGACGCGGTGCGCCCGAGCGGCGGCACCGCCGGTACAAATCATCGACATGGTACTGCGGCCGAACACGAGCCCACATCCGCCCGTCGCCAGGATGGTCGCGTCGGCGGCGAACGGACGCATTCCCATGCTGAACATATCTTGAGCGACGACACCGCGACACTGCCCCTTGGCGTCTACAATCGGGCCTAGAAAATCCCAATACTCGAACTTCTCGACCCGCCCCTCCGCCTCCCACCGCCGCACCTGCTCATCCAGCGCGTAGAGCATTTGCTGCCCGGTGGTCGCCCCGGCAAATGCAGTTCGCTTGTACAAAGTGCCACCGAATCGCCGCTGATCACGAAGCCCTTCCGCCGTTCGGTTAAAGGGCACGCCCATACGATCGAGCAGGTCAAGCACCTTGGGCGCCCAGTCGCACATTTCCTTGACCGGCGGCTGATGCTGCAGAAAATCACCGCCGTAAACGGTATCGTCGAAGTGCAACCACTCCGTATCGCCCTGCTGCCGGGTGAGGTCATTTACCGAGTTGATTCCGCCCTGAGCGCAGACACTGTGCGAACGCTTCACGGGCACCATACTGATGAGGTATACATGAACCCCGGCCTCAGCCAGCTTCATCGTGGCGGCCAGACCGGCCAGACCACCACCCACCACGACAACATGTTGTTTAGCCATAGTTACGTCCAAAAACGAACCTAACGAACACGCGACAACGCCCAAGCTAAGTGCGAGCGGGCTTCAACCCCCATTTCACCGGCTGGAAGCCGGTGCCACACCCATGTCTTCAAACTGCCCGCTAAGGTACGTGTGTTGTGGCGTTGTCCGCGTGCCGGGTCGAACCGTTCGAAGCCTTGTCCATGTCAAACGTCTTGAAACCACGCAAGGCGCCCAAACCAATGAGCGAAAGCACTACGCCAAAAACGGCGCAGACATAGCCCGCGCCGCGCTGCGTTTTCGGGCGAATCGTAATGCCCCACGTAATCAGCGAAGTCCAAATCCCGTTCGCCAAATGGAACACGCTCGCCAGGATACCAATTCCATAGACAGGTGCGATCCACGCGGCCGACTTAATGGCCGCGGCCGTTGTGGCCGCCCCGGTCGCCGCTCCGCTGGCTTCGTCGTGTAGAACAAACTCCCCACCGCCAAGCCGAGCACCCAGCCAGTGCATTTGCCAAAGGTGGTACAAAATGAAAACGAAAGCGATTACACCGGTCGCACGCTGGAGCGTATAGCGGATGTTACTGCCGTAGCGATATTGCTGGGCGTTCGACTCACCCGAGAAGATGATGACGAATCCGAGTAAAGCGTGAAAAAGCAGTGGTATGAATATCCCGACTATCTCGACCGGAACAAGCAACGGACCCAGGGCGTGAATACGCTCGATCGACTTTTGGAACTCCCCGCCCGGATCGCCCGGCAGCAAGACCGTGGCGTTGGTCGCTAAGTGAAAGCACAGAAAAACACCCACCGGAACCAGGCCCGTCAAGGAGTGCAAACGCCGAATGACGAAATGATACTTGCCCATGAAGGTGGGCGAATCTGCATGATTATCCGTCACATTCGACTCCCATCACGAAAACGCTGCTCTGGTTTACCCAACCGCAATGGGTAAACCGAAAAACCGAAGGACCAAAACCCCGATCGGCTGAGCGCGCCGATTATACGACAGAAAACGCGCGTGGCAATTCGGTTGCCAAACCGACAATCGCCACAAGAATAAGCGACGGGTTTGTCACGCTGAATAAACACAATTCTTGACCCATCCGGCGATGATCCCTATCCTGAGCGGGTGCATACGCCTGTAAATCATCCGCGACCCTGGCCATAGGACGGATCATGACCAACCCGGAAACTTCATCTCCGCCGATCGCAATGCCCGCCACCGGAGCACATCCGCTAGGCCCACTGTTGCTGCAAACTCCCGTCGTACGCAAGACGCGCACTATTGTGATATGTATGGCTATCTTGGTGGGATGCGTCGCGCTGCTCGCGACGGCCGCTACAATCTCGCCTGAGCATGCGGGGCTCGGCTCACATCGGCAGCTCGGCTTGCCCGCGTGCAGCGTCATCACCCTAACCGGATACCCTTGCCCCACCTGCGGAATGACTACGGCATTCGCCTTCGCGGTACGCGGCAAGTTTCTTTCAGCGTTTGATGCCCACCCAGGCGGGCTGTGCTTCGCATTAGGTGTCGTCGTCACCGGCGTCGTCGCCCTTGCCGTGCTCATAACGGGAAAGATATGGTCTGTGAATTGGTATCGGATTCCCCCCGCCCGCGTTGCGCTGGGGAGCGTGCTGCTTGTGTTGGGTGGCTGGGCGTATAAGCTGGCCATCGGATTGGCGACGGGTACATTGCCAATGGGAAACTAGTGCCCCGACATAACTCAACTGATGAGTTGGGTGCCCCGTGGCTTTTGCCGTAGAGGATTCGAATCTGGAAACCATTCGAGTCTCCTTTGAAGAGGTGGGCCACCCATCTTTCTTATAGATCAATGATTAACGGAACCCTTAGAAGGCGTACGCCGACACCGGAGATGAGATTGATGCCCCGTAAGGCGATGCTGCTGATTCTTGGGGCGCTTGCGCCGCTCAACCTTTCGTGCAACCTCTTGGTTCCGGCCATTTTCATCGGCGAGCACAGGAAAAGGGTCTCCGCCGAATTCGATAAGCTGGAGAACCATCGTGTCGCCGTCATGGTCTGGACCGACCCCTCGACGCTTTTCGATTACCCCTACGCCCGCTACGAGTTGGCGAGCTACGTTTTCGACAAGTTACGCGCCGAGATGGCGCAGCGCAAACTGGCTATCGATCTTGTCGAACCGCGCGAGGTCGAGGATTACTTGCAGAAAAAGATAGGGACACAGATTGACCCTCATGCGTTGGGTCAAGCCTTCAAGGCGGATTATATCGTGTACTTGGAGGTGCTGAAGTTTCAGATGCGCGACGCCAGGCTACCCCAATTCCTGCGCGGCGAGATTGACGCATCCGTGTCGGTGCATGACATCCACGCTGACCCGGATCAACTTTCGCGCTACGAGTTGGCCCCGGTGGCCTGCCAATACCCGGAAGGTGCGCCGTTGCTGATTAACGCCACAAACGCCCCTCTGGTAAGAGAAGCCACCTACCGAAAATTCGCGGAACAGGTTGCCAGAAAATTCTATGAACACCACATCGACCTGTAGCAAGAATCCCAATCGAAAATCGAACCGTAGTCGCGGCGTGCGGATCGCACTCGGTTTGTATAGTCTATTTGTCATTTCGGCCTTGATGGGTTGCACCTATTCGGGTGGGGAACTGCTGTATATGCTCGGTGCCGGAAAGGGTCGATTGGTCGAAGCCCAGTTCCTGCTGACTGGCGGCCCGGTCTTGATTCTCATCGACGATCCTTCACAACGTATCGATTGGCCTCCTGTGCCCCGCAACCTGTTCGACGAACTCGCCCAACAGCTACTCAAGAACAAGGCCGTCAAAAAACTCATACCGCACCAAACTCTCGATCAACTGCGGCAGGCCGACGCCGATTTCAGCAAGCGCGGATGCCGCGAAGTCGGGGAACGCACCGGAGCCGAGCAAGTACTGTGGGTGGAAGTCCAGGACTTTCTGGTCAATGAGGACGTCACCGAAACGGACATGGCCGCCTACATCACCGTCGTTGTCAAAGTCATCAACGTGCTCGAAACCAAGAGCGCTTCACAGGTACGCCTGTGGCCCCAAAACCCGCGCGGCCAGGTAGTTAGTGCCGGCATGACGGGCAGTGAAGTGTTGATCGCCAAGACGAAGGACGCGATCTCCAAAGAACTCACCCGCCGCGCCGCGGAAGCCATTGCCAAGTTCTTCTATGAGCATCGCCTCGGCGATTTCGAACGAGAATAATGAACCGCGTCGGCCACTTGTTCGATGGATCGGCGGACTGGCAACAGCGCGTCACGGTTTCGCACATCCTGGATCGCCTGCCTCGGGATCGGTACGGATCGTTCGTGGCCACGATTGCGGGCGATGCCACGCAGGAACTACTTGGACTGGGCGCGCCGGTCGAAGTGTTGCCCGCTCCATGCGGCTTGAGTCTTCTCGCCGCACCGAGCATCTCACGATTCGCCGCCAGGAAGCGAATCCACTTGATGCACGCGTGGGGTGTACCTGCGGCCACCGCCGCCGGCGCACTGCCCGGCATCCCGCTGATTGTTCACCTGTTTGACCCACTGACGGCGCATCGTCACGCAAAGTACCTGCGCACCTTGACCAGGCCGAGCGGCTTCGCGATTGCGTGTAGCTGCGAGACCGTTCGACGCAGGTTGGTCGAGGGTGGCGTACCGATGGAGGTGACGGTGGTCATCCGACCGGGCGTGGACTTCGCGTTGATCAATCGAATCCAGCGGAGTAACCTGCGCGAGCAGCTAGGCGTGACCGCGCGGGCTCGCCTGATCATCTTTTCCGAACCGGTCTCACGGGCTGGCGGGCAGTTTGAAGCTGTCCTGGCGGCGGCCGTAGGATCTCAACTGACGGGCGATACTCGGGTTGTACTTCCCGGCCAGACTCGCGAACGGCGCCGAATTGAACGATTCGTTGATGCGCTTCTCGCTAAGGATACGACCATCGTCCCAGCCGGCAGGATACCGTACGAACATCTAGTCGCCGTTGCCGATGTCTTGCTCATCACGCCCCGAGGTGACACGTCTACGACATCCATTGCCTGGGCGATGGCTGCGGGCACGGCCGTTGTCGGGACCGCTGTGTATTCGGTCGCCGAACTGATCGCCCACCGGGTCAATGGTCTACTGTATAAACAAGTGAGGGGGCAAAGCATGGCCGCGTCGATCAACGGCCTGCTCAAGGATTCAGCAGCGCAAGAGAAAACCGTGGAGGTCGCGCGCGGACAGGCCTACGACGTGTTCGGCCTGCGGCGCTTCATCGACCAAATCGCGCGGCTTTACCTCAACGTTCTGGGCGGCCAACCGCCCCAAGAGGGCATCGTCGATTCGTCGATTGAGCAGTAGAGACCCTGTTGGGTGATGGAATTCGAAGTTGATTTCCAACCTCCGAGCCGCTCGAACCGGGTACGTGACACTTTTGGCGGGCGGTGCAAAACCGTCTTGACGGTGGTTCGTCGGTTCGGAGCCGCTGGCGCAAGCCTGCGGACGTAACGCCCACCACACGCGCCACACTCACGATCCGAACGGATGGCACGCGCCTTCGTTCGAGGCTGGTCACAGGGCTCGCGCCCTGTGCTCTGAGAGGTACTCGCCAATTCGGCCGCGCAGCGCTTGAAACGCCCGTCGAACTCGCACCATGGTCATACGGTCCATGCGCGTATATGATTAATGATTGACGGGCGATTTGGATCGTTGGCCTGTGAGGTGTAGAAGAAGGGTGATCTCCCGCTAGAGCCGCGACCGTGTGGCGGTTTCCCACAGGACCATGAGACCGCTTCTTCATGGGGGACGGTTCGGAAAAGAGCTTTTGCAGGGCGTTCCAAGAGGACAACGCGGGTATCTTGGCCGGAGATTCAGTAGGCGACATGAAAGTCAAACTTGCCAGCTCACGAGGATTCTGCTTCGGCGTGGAAGACGCGATCGAATTGGCCCACGCCGCAGTAGATCGTCACGGACCGCAACGCGTCGTCGCGCTGGGTCCGGTGATCCACAACAAACAAGTTGTGCAAGAGTTGGAGAACGCGGGCTTGGATCAATCCGGGGACTTAGAGACGATTGATCAATCGAAGGTCGTGCTGATTCGCTCTCACGGCGCATCACCGGAGACGCTGAGCCGCGCCGAGGATCGTGGCCTGGACATCGTGGACGCTACCTGCGTACTGGTGAAGCGAGCCCAGGAAGTTGTCCAACAGCTCCACAAAGACGGATACCACGTGGTGATGATCGGCGATCCGAATCATCCAGAAGTTCGCGGCGTCATTGGATATGCGCCCAACGTCACCGTGATTGATCTGGGAACGAATCTGGACGAGGCGCTGCCCTATAGAGAACGACTGGGCATCGTCGCGCAAACAACCCATTCGCCCGAGCACGTGGCTGACATGATCGCGCAAATTCTCCGGCGCCCCTACCGCGAGGTTAAAATCGTCAATACACTCTGTTTGGAAGTGACGCGCCGGCAGGAGGCGGCCATCGAACTCGCAAAGGAGGTCGATGTCATGTTCGTCCTGGGGGGCCTCCACTCTGCCAACACGCGCGAGTTAAAAAGGCTGTGTGACGAAGCGGGCTGCAGAACGTATCATATGGAAACGTGGGATCAATTTGAGCCGGCCATGGTTGAGGGCGTCGATATCGCGGGCGTTACGGCCGGTGCTTCGACACCCGAATCGGTTATTGGAAACTTCGTCAAGAATCTTGAAAAAATGTAATCGCGTGCGTAAGAAGGACGTTTTCCTGTCTGAACCACAATCGTAAGGGAGTGGCTTTGGGTGGGAAGGTTTGACCGCTTTCTCACCGGCGCGGCCCGGGAAAGAACTTCTTGAACACGTGCTAAGAACGTGGGCGGCGCGGCTCCAACTAAAAGGATAAACATGGCAGACATCAAATACGGCAGCACGCCGATCGTGGTCGAAGAGACAGCAGGGAAGAAAGCCTATTGTCAATGCGGGCTGTCGGAAACGCTTCCCTATTGCGACGGTGCTCACAGTCGACAGCAGACGGGCGTGGCGCCCATCGTTTGCGAAATCACCGAACCGGGTAAGATGGCCGTCTGCCAGTGCCACCGGAGTGCGAATCTCCCCTGGTGTGACGGCACCCATAGTCGAAAACAGTAGCGAAGCGATTGCCTCACGATTGGAACGATGGCGTTGGTGACCGTTTGGCTTGTGACAATATGGTGGCTCTCCTTCATTACGGCGATTGCGCTGTGCGTGGGGAGCTTCCTCAACGCGGTGATCTATCGGCTTCCGCGTGATCAATCCCTCCGATCGCCCCTTTGGTCCATGTGCCCCAGTTGCAAGCACCGTATTCACTGGTATGACAACATTCCCATCCTGAGTTTCGTCATGCTGCGCGGGCGGTGCCGACACTGCACGGTTCCCATTGGAACACATTACGTTGTCGTCGAAATCTTGATGGCGTTGGTGGTGTTGATGCTGCTCGACGCGTTCTTCATTGGTCACGTGCGTAACGGCATGAGCCAATCACAGTTCGGGCTCACTGACCACCTGGCGGCGGATTGGCCCATGTTGGTGGCCCATGTCACACTCTTTGCGTGCTTGCTGCCCATGTCGATCATCGACCTCGAACACTACTGGGTCGATATCCGCTTCACGAATGTGGCCACGGTGGTTGGCTTTGCTATGCATACGATCTGGACGCCGCGGCATGCGGCCGAGTGGATCCGCCCCTCGGACAGCACGGCGGCCATGGCCATCGCCGCCATGATCGGGCTGCTGGTCACCTGGGCCTGGCTCAAGTACACACACCTGGTTGACGAAACCCTAGACGACGCCACCGAGGTGTCACCAACGAGCGAAACCCAGAAAAAGCGCCGACTCCCTCCTTCGCTGGCTACGCCGTCACGCGCCGCCGCCTGGATCGCCGCTGCGCTTCTGGGGGCCAAGCTCTTTGCCCTATTGATCGACGAGACGGGAACCGCTGACCTGCGGCACACCGGCCGCGCCTTGCTCCCGCTGCTCTTTATCTTCGCGTTGATCGTCTGGGAATTCACGGCCCAGCGCCCGGCGGACCAGGAAATCGCCGACGCTATCCATGAAGAGCGCCACAATGCACGTTCAATGGCATTTTCCGAACTCGTACTGCTGTCACCGGCGCTGATCCTCGGACTGATCGGTTGGTGGGTCACGGCGCATGCCGACGGCGGCGCAAACCCCATCGGCGACACCCTTCACGCCCGTATCGATGTCCTGGGAATGCGTCACTGGACACCCATGCTCGGGTTCTCGACGGCCGCCTCGGGGTATATCATCGCCGGTGGGTTGGGGTGGGCGATTCGCATCCTGTTCACGCTTATCTTCGGAAAAGAAGCGTTTGGGACGGGCGATATTCACCTGATGGCGGCCGCGGGTGCCGTAACCGGCTGGCAAATCGTGGTGCTCGGCTTTTTGCTCACCTGTGGGTTGGCGATTTTGGGGTGGATCGTGTCCCTTCCGTTCAAGAAAACACGGGCTATACCCCTTGGACCTTGGCTGTCGCTGGCTTTCTTGACGGTCGTGGTCTACTATGATTCGATCGTGGCGTGGCCTGTGGTGCAGCGAGTCATTTACCTCACAAACGCACTACTCGCCGAAAACTCACAATTCCCTGCGATGGAGGGAATCCGATGAGCCTTGCCCTTAGACAGTTTCGCGTGTACTTTCGAGTCGCGGTGATCTTGGCCGTCGCCTTGGCGGTGGGCTTGTTGCTGTTCAAAAACAGCGACAATAAAGTGGTGTTTTGGTTCTTTGGATTAACTGATTCAGAGAAACCGACGAACGTCGTCTGGCTGATTGCATATACAGCATTACTTACGCTGGCGAGCTGGTGGACGCTCTCGTTGGCACGTGGGTTGTGGCGTGATCTTCGGGCGGTGGAACACGCCCGCGACGCAAACCAAGCCCGCAAGATTCTCGAACAACGTGCGGCGGAGTTGGACGAGCGCGAACGCCGCATTGATGACAAAGTTCATGACGCCATAATTGCCGAAGACGGCGCAGGGGAAGATTTGCAAACCGGCTCACAGTAGCCAAGCTTAAGGAGAAGCCACATGACCGGAAAATGGACGCAAAAAACGATGGTCGGTCTAACCGGATTGACCCTATTGTTTGCTTCAGGAGGATGTGCGTCGAAGGACAAAAGCCGAATCAGCATGTTGGAGGATGCTAACCGCAACCTCACCGAACGACTTAACCTCACGCGGGGTGAACTCGAAACGCGAAGCCGCGACGAAGCCGAGATGAATCGTCGACTTCAGGCGGCTCTAGCCGACGTCAGCGCGCTGCGCGATCAGTTGGCGGCTCAGCCCATCCCCCAAGATACCGCATCCGGATGGACGGCCGTACCGGGTGGCGCCATGATCGCCATTGACGGTCGCGTGCTCTTCGCCCCGGGCAAAGCGACGCTACGCAATGAAGCCCGTAAGACACTGGATTCCATCCGCAGCACGATCCAAGGTGAATACGCGGATAAGGACGTGCTGGTCATCGGCCATACCGATAACCAACCGATCAAGAAGAGTGGTTGGGCGGACAATTATCAACTCAGTACCGAACGGGCGCTGGCGGTGGTTCGTCACTTGCGCGAACAGGGCGTTGCGCCTGCGCGGCTCTTGGCCGGAGGCTTCGGCGAGAATCGACCGCGCGTAGAGAACACCTCCATGAGCAATCGTGCGGCGAATCGTCGCGTCGAGATTTTCGCGTTGGATCCCCAACTGTACGGAACGCGGTAGTTCATCGTTGACGGGCGGAGAACCGGAGTGTAAGCAGCCCGGCTGCAGTTCTCCACGCAAACACCCGTGATTCCGCGGGGGAAATACGTCAGTACCTTTCGCTGAAGTATTTCCCAGAAATTCCGTTTCAGAAACCAAATCACCGGCATCTCCTTGACTCTGATCAGTTGGCATGTAAACTGCAAGGTTTATAGACATGGTGGTCCAGGTTGCAGACCCTCCAGATGGGCAGTACCAACTAGAGGGTTCGATGTGGCGAACCGGTAGTCAATGGGGTCTTGAGAGGTGATCTTTCGACGTCGATCGCCCGATTCGGCCGATCCTGGGCTTGTGTCAGATAAAATCGACATGCAAAGGAGCTCATGATGAACGCAAGAAAATCGCAGGCTCGATCGGTTTATTTCTTCGCGATAGCGGTTGGCACAGCAGGAGGCAGTCTGGGCTTTATCGCGGGTTGTCCCTCTGTGCCTGTGCCGCCCGGGAATGGGAACGGCGACACAAACGGTGAACCAACAGCAAGCAAATTCGTCGGGGCCGATACTTGTATGCCGTGTCACTCCGGTATGCACACCGACTGGGCGGGGACGGCTCATGCCACCGCACTGGAAACCCTCGAAGCGATCGGCCAAGGTGAGAATGGCGAATGCCTTGGCTGTCACACGGTCGGGTTTAACGATGATGGATTCGTCAATCGCGCCGACACTCCGGAACTCGCCGGCGTGCAATGTGAAAACTGTCACGGACCTGCTGCCGACCATGCTGCGGACCCCGGCGATCTAGCGCTTCGCCCGGCCGTCGACCTATCGGCCGAACTCTGCGGCACGTGCCACACTGATGCCCATCATCCTACGTTTGATGAGTGGCAGCTTTCGAAGCACGCAGTGGCCCTGGAAGGGCTTCGTTCCAACCCGTTCGCGCAGGATTCTTGCCTGGAGTGCCACTCACAGGACTATCGCCAGGCCATCGAAGAACAGGAGGCAGGAGAGGATGTCGAGGTTCCCACCCTAGCGACCGCCCAGTTCTCGATTGAGTGCGCGACGTGTCATGCGCCGCACGGAGGCGTTGCTCAAGACCATCAGCTTCGCCAGCCGATCGCGAATCTGTGCGGTGAGTGCCATACGCAGGAGGAGGCTGGGCTGGGTGATACGCCGCACCATCCGCAGTTTGAAATGCTAACCGGAATCGGCGCATTCCAGAGTGATGGAAGCAGTCTGGAGCAAACCCATGTTCACAGTTCGCTCGCCGCCGCCGGCGGTGCAGCGTGTGCGCAATGCCATGTGGTCGAACACGAGGTCGAAGAGCCAAACGAAGGCAACCCCAACGTGACGGGCCACACGTTTAACCCGTTCGACGATTCCATAACGATGCATCAGGCCGATCAATACACCGGGTGTCGCAACTGCCACACCGATGCCGACGCGGATGCGCTGCGAATCGCGTTGCAGACCGACTTGTCCGCACGGCTCGACGCGTTGGCGTTGTTTTTTGATTCGGCCAACGCTTCGTTTGTCGATCCCGAGACCTTAAGCGCGGCTGACCAAACGAGGCTCTCGACCGCGAAATTTAACTTCCAGTTCGTTGGCGCCGACGGAAGCCGTGGCGTTCACAACCCGACCCTTGCGCGTGATGCACTTGATGTCGCCGAAGAAATCATCACCGACCTGACCGGCCAATAAAGCAGTTGCTATTGCACAAATGGCCGTAGGCGGAAGAGCCGACTCTCCGGAAGCAGGCTAGCCAACTTCGACAGTAAGATCGCGCGCGATAACTTCCTGCGCCGAATGTAAGCACGGGCGTTTCTTCCGATGCGTTTTCAGTGAAAGGCAATGTTTGATGTCCAATGATGCCGGCGTGTCTCTTTGGCGCAACACGATCTCGCTGATTGGAATGGCTCTGGTCGCTTTGTCCGCGTTGTTCATGGTCAGTTTCTTGCTTCTGGACCTGGTGGGCGGACAACGAAATCCGTACATCGGCCTGTTCACCTACTTGGTCTTTCCTGGAGTCCTGGCGGTTGGTGTCGCACTGGTGGTACTCGGTATAGCGCTGACCCGCAGGCGCCATCGGCGACGACCCGGTTCGGTCCCGGTGGCCCACGCCTACCCCAGAATCAATCTCAACCTCAAGAGTCATCGGCACATGTTGATCATCGCAGCGGTGGCGACCTTGCTGACCGTTCCGTTGATCGGAGTCTTAAGCTACGAGGGGTACCATTACACGGATTCGAATGAGTTCTGCGGATTGGTCTGCCATGAAGTGATGGAGCCGCAGTACACGGCCTATCTGAAGTCGCCCCATGCCAGCGTGAATTGTGCGGAATGCCACATCGGGTCCGGGGCTACATGGTACGTGAAGTCCAAACTGTCGGGCGTTCGGCAGGTGCTCGCTGTGGCCAACGACTCGTTCCCTCGCCCGATCCCACCGGCGATCCAAGAGCTGCGACCTGCCACGGAAACGTGTCGAGAATGCCATTGGCCCGCAAAGTTTTTCGGAGACCAACTGGTCACCGTTGAACATTTCGCGTCCGACGAAACCAACACACGCCGCAGGATGCGCATGTTGCTCAAGACGGGCGGGAGCGACAAGTCAACCGGACCGCCGTCCGGCATCCACTGGCACATGACACTTGGATTTTCGATCGAGTATGTGGCTGTCGATGATCACCTTCAGGACATCCCATGGGTGCGTACCGTTGATGAGACGACCGGCGAAGAACGGATATACCGTTCGGATGGCAAGTCCATTTCTGATCCACCACCTGCAGGAACCCGCCGCGTGGTCGATTGCATGGATTGCCACAATCGCCCGACACACATTTTCCGCTCCGCGGACAGCGCCATGAATGTGGCCTTGAATGTTGATCCAT
>Ga0214472_10002738_pt1 | contig 18808 bp, 17 predicted proteins | sample RVTome_6_FD_207662 | JGI IMG/M metagenome (GOLD analysis project Ga0214472, IMG submission 207662) | Soil microbial communities from uranium-contaminated site in the Upper Colorado River Basin, Wyoming, United States - RVT140D175 | ecosystem: Environmental > Terrestrial > Soil > Contaminated >...
CGGCTGCGCCAGAGGCTGGTCACCGCCTCCTGGAAGAAGTAGCCGAGGGCGCGCAGCGCGGACACCGGGCGATTATAATTCCGCGCCCATGTCGATCCTGGTCGGCGTCGCGGGCGGGACCGGATCGGGCAAGACGTCCTTCGCCCAGCGCCTGCTGGAGCGCCTGGGCCCGGACCGATGCCTCGCGCTGGCCCAGGACTCCTATTACAAGGACGGCAGCACCCTCACCCCCGCGGCCCGGGCCGCCATCAACTACGACCACCCCGACGCCTTCGACACCCCGCTGCTGATCCAGGACCTGCGTGACCTGAAGGCGGGCCGCCCCGTCCCCCACCTGACCTACGACCACGCCGCCTACTCGCGGCAGGTCATGGCCGACCCGCTCGTCTCCCGGCCCGTCATCCTCCTCGAGGGCATACTGATCCTGGCCGAGGAGCCGCTGCGCCGGCTCATGGACATCAAGCTCTTCATCGACACCGACCCCGACGTGCGCATCCTGCGGCGGCTCCGGCGCGACCTCACGGAGCGGGCGCGCTCCTTCGAGTCCGTCGAGCGCCAGTACCTCGGCTCGGTCCGGCCCATGCACCTGGAGTTCGTGGAGCCCTCGAAGCGGTACGCCGACCTCATCATCCCGGAGGGCGCCGAGAACGAGGTGGCCCTCGACCTGGTGGCGGCGCGCGTGGCGGCGATGTTGCGGGGGGCGCCGCTCGCCTGAAGCCATCCTGCCCGCCCTGACGGACGACCGCGACCGCGCCGTCGGCCCTCTCCACCTCCTCGCCCTCGGCATCAACGGGATCGTCGGCGTCGGCATCTTCTTCGCCCCCGCCGACGTCGCCGCGCGCGCGCCGGGGGCGGGGACCGCCGTCTTCGCGGGCACGGCGCTGCTCCTCGTCCCCGTCGCCCTCGCGTTCGCGGTGCTCGGCGGGCGCTTCGACGAGGACGGCGGACCGGTCGTCTTCGCCCGCGACGCCTTCGGCCCGCTACCCGCCTTCCTGGTGGGCTGGATCGCCTACGTGAGCGCGATCGCGAGCGCCGCCGCGGTGTCCGCGGGCCTGGCCGCGGCCGTCGCACCGATGGTCGGCGTCGCGGGGGCCGGGGGACAGCGCGTCGCGGCGACGCTGCTCGTGGCGGGGCTCGCCCTCATCTGCGCGGCCGGGCTGCGCCTTTCCGCCCGGACGTGGACGGCCCTCACCGTCCTCAAGCTCCTGCCCCTCGTCGCCCTCGCCCTCGTGTACCTCGCCGCGCCGGGGTCCCCGCCGGTGCCTTCACCGGTGACGGGCGGTCCCGCGGCGGCGGCCGGGGTCGAGCCAAAGTGGCAGTCGGCGGCGCTCGTGGCGACCTTCGCGTACCAGGGCTTCGAGATCGTGCCCGTGCTGGCCGGCCAGGCCCGGCGGCCGGCGACGGCGGTCCCCTTCGCCACCGTCGGCTCGCTGGCGGCGGCGGCGGCGCTCTACGTGGTGCTCCAGGCCGCCTGCGCCTCCGCGCTGCCCGACCTGGCCGCCTCGCGGGCGCCGCTCGTGGACTCCGCCCTCGTGCACGGGGGGCCCGGGCTCGCCGCGCTGGTGGGCGCGGGGATGAGCGTCTCCGCGCTCGGGATCGCCTTCGGCATGATGGCGGCCACGCCGTTCTATCTGGCGGCGCTGGCCCGGGTGGACCGCCTCGGGTTCAGGCTGGACTCGGTGGACGACCGCGGCGTCGCCCGCCGCGCGCTGCTCGTCACCTGGGCGCTCGTGACGCTGCTGATCCAGGCCGGCGGCCGCGGCGAGCTGTTCGCGCTGTCCAGCATCGCCGTCCTCAGCCAGTACATCGTCACCGCCGCCGCGCTGCTCGCGCTGGCCCTCCGCAAGCGGCGCGGGCTCGGCGGGCGGCACGCGGCGCTGGCGGTGCCGGCGGGGGCGGTCGCCCTCGCGCTGGTGGCCGGCGCCTCGGCCCGCGAGGCGGCGGTGGCGGCGGCCGCGCTCGCGGGCGGCCTCGCCCTGCGGTGGGGCGCCCACCGGCGCCGCCCTAGCTCGCCGTAACCCGGCCGCGGTCGAGGGTGATCACCCGCTTGCCCATGCGCTGGATCATCTCCCGGTCGTGCGTGGCCACGAGCACGGTGGTCCCGCGGGAGTTCACCTCCTGGAAGAGGGCCATGATCTCGGCGGCCATGTCGGGGTCGAGGTTGCCGGTGGGCTCGTCGGCCAGCAGCAGCATGGGCTCGTTGATGAGGGCCCGGGCGATGGCGACGCGCTGCTGCTCGCCCCCGGAGAGCTGCAGCGGATAGGCGTGCATCTTGTGGTGCAGGCCCACGGACTTCAGGGCCGCGAAGGCGCGGCGCCTCTGCTCCTTGGCGGGCACGGAGAGGATGCGCAGCACGAAGGCCACGTTCTCCAGGATCGTCTTCCGTTTGAGGAGCTTGAAGTCCTGGAACACGACCCCGATGGAGCGCCGCAGCTCCGGGATCTGGCCTTCGGGGATCGCGGTGACGTTGCGGCCGCCCACCAGGATCTGCCCCTGCGACGGAAGCTCCTCCCGGAACACGAGCTTGAGGAACGTGGTCTTGCCCGCGCCGGAAGGGCCGGTGAGGAAGCAGAACTCGCCCTTGGGGATGTGCAGCGTGATGTCGGAGAGCGCGCTCGAGTCCCGGTCGTACTGCTTGTAGACGTGGAACGCCTGAATCATTCTTGAACAAGGGGGTGCTGCGTCGCACCCCCTTGAACCCCCGCTCGCTCCGCGAGAGTCAATCTCGCTCCGCTCGCCGCTCCGGCTCGCTGGGCGCTATGCCGCACCCCCTTGAACCCCCGCTCGCTCCGCGGGAATGAATCCCGCTCCGCTCTTCCTTGAGCCGGGGGGTGCTGTGTCGCACCCCCCAGACCCCCCGCTCGCTCCGCGGGAGTGAATCCCGCTCCGCTCGCCGCTCAGGCTACTGCGGTCCCCGATTATAGTGAGGACGAGGAATCCATGAAGGCGATGGTGATCAACCGTCACGGAGGGCCCGAGGTCCTCGAGGCCGCAGAGCTGCCGGATCCCGCGGCGGCGCCGGGCGAGGTCCTGGTGCGCGTGCGGGCCTGCGCATTGAACCGCCTCGACCTGTGGACGCGCGCCGGTCTGCCCGGTCTGAGGCTGGCCTTCCCGCACGTCCTCGGCAGCGACATCGCGGGCGAGATCGCGGCCCTGGGCGCGCCCGTCGAGGGCCTGGGCGTCGGCCAGCGCGTGATGCTCTCGCCGGGCCTCTCCTGCGGCCGCTGCCGGGTGTGCCTCGGCGGCGACGACAGCTCCTGCCGCGCCTACCGCATCCTCGGCCACCAGGTCCCCGGCGGGTACGCGGAGCTCGTGCGCTGTCCCGCCGCCAACGTGATCCCGCTGCCGGAGGGCATCGAGCTCGAGGAGGCCGCGGCCTTTCCGCTCGTGTTCCTCACCGCCTGGCGGATGCTGGTGACGCGGGCCCGGGTGCGTGCCGGGGACGACGTGCTCGTCTGGGCCGCGGGCAGCGGCGTGGGCATGGCCGCCGTCCAGCTCGCCAAGGTCCTGGGCGCGCGGGTCATCGCCACCGCGGGGAGCGAGGCGAAGCTGGAGCAGGCGCGTCGGCTGGGGGCCGACGACGTGGTGAACCACCACGCCTCCGACGTGGTGGCGGAGGTCAAGCGGCTCACCGGCAAGAAGGGCGCCGACGTGGTGGTGGAGCACGTGGGCCAGGCGACGTGGGAGCGGTCGATACTGTCGCTCGCCCGCGGGGGCCGGCTCGTCACCTGCGGGGCGACCACGGGGCCGCGGGGCGCCACCGACCTTCAGCACCTCTTCGCCAAGCAGCTCTCGCTCCTGGGCTCCTACATGGGCGGCAAGGGCGAGCTGCTCGACGCCGCGGCGCTCTTCTTCGCGCGCAAGGTGAAGACGGTCGTGCACGCGGTGTTGCCCCTGGCCGAGGCCCGGCGGGCCCACGAGACCATGGAGGCGTCGGAGCACTTCGGCAAGATCGTCCTGCGCGTCTGACCCCTCCCATGTCCGAGACGCAGGACGACGGCTTCCGTCCCCATCCCCTCGCCGTGGGAGGCCATCGCCAGACCCTCCTCGGCTTCTGGCACCGCCGGAAGCTGCGCTGGACCCTGCCCGTCGAGGACCTGATCGTCGAAGCCGGAGAGGGCATCCGGCTGCTGTTGCGGGCGAGCTGGCAGCCGGGGCCCCGGGAGGCGCGGCCCGCGCTCGTGACCATCCACGGCCTGGGGGGATGGGACGAGGCGAGCTACGGCCTGGCCACCGGCGCCTACGCCTACGGCCTGGGCTGGCACGTCCTGCGCATGAACATGCGCGGCGCCGGCGACTCCGCGCGCATCTGCCCGCGGCTCTACAACGCGGGGCTGGACACCGACCTCGTGGCGGCCCTGGGCGCGGTGACCCGGGTGGCGCCGCGCGTGGCCGTGGTGGGCTTCTCCCTCGGCGCGAACCTCTCGCTGCTGGCGCTGGGACGCTGCCCTTCGCGCCTGCCCGCGGGCCTCCTCGGGGTCGTCGCGGTCTCGCCGCCGCTGGACCTCGCCGCGTGCGTCGCCGCCCTGGAGCGGCCGGTCAACCGCCTCTATCAGAGTTACTTCCTGCGCAACCTCCGCCTCTCCTACCGGTGGCGCCAGAGCCTCTGCCCCGAGCTGTACGAGGCGGGGCGCGAGCTCCCGCCGCGGACCATCCGGGAGTGGGACGAGGCGATCACCGCGCCCTACGGCGGCTACGCCAGCGCCGACGAGTACTACGCGCGCTCCAGCGCGGGCCCCTACGTGTCGGGCCTGGACCGGCGGGTCCTGATCCTCTCCGCCCAGGACGACCCGCTCGTGCCCGCGCCGTCCGTGTCCCGATGGCCGCTGCCTGCGTCCGGCATGGTGCGGCGGGAGATCACGAGCACGGGCGGGCACGTGGGCTTCGTGGCCCCGTCCCGCGCGCCCGGGCGCTTCTGGGCCGCGGAGCGGGCCATGCGGTTCCTGGCTCGGGACGACGGCTCAGCCCCGCCGCAGGACCGGCTCTAGGACGCGCCAGACCGTCTCCGCCATCCGCTCGTGGCCCGCGGCGGTGGGATGGATGCCGTCGGCCTGGTTCAACGACTCCTCCCCGCCCACGCCTTCGAGGAGGAACGGCACCAGCGCGGCGCCGCTCTCGCGCGCCAGCGCGGGGTAGATCTCGCGGAAGCGGCGGACGTAGTCGGCCCCCAGGTTGCGCGGCGCCTCCATGCCCACGAGGACCAGGCGGGGGGCGGGCGAATGGCCGCGGGCCCGCTCCAGGATCGCGCGGATGTTGTCGCGGGTGGCCGCCGGGTCCTGGCCGCGCAGCGCGTCGTTGGCTCCCGTCTCCACGACGAGCACGTCCACCCTCTGCCTGAGCAGCCAGTCCAGCCGCCCCAGGGCGTCCGCCGAGGTGTCGCCGCCGACCCCGGCGTTGACCACGCGGTAGGCGAGGCCCGCGGCGTCGATCTTCTGCTGTATGAGGGCGGGGTACGCCTGGCCGGGGTCGAGACCCTGGCCCACGGTGAGGCTCGTGCCCAGGAAGAGCACCACCGGCGACGTCTGCAGCACCGCCTCGGGCGAGGGCGTCGAGGGCGGCGGCGCCTTGGCCTTGTCCTCGACTGGACCGCAGGCCGCGACCCCGGCCATCATCAGGGCAGCGGCGACGCGCGCCCGCCGCGCGGACCACAACTTTTCACGGCCGCGGGCCGTAGAGCGGAGTGTGCGGGTGTCGCTGCTGCGCTGTGCGTCGCTGACCAAGACCTACGCCTCCGGGGGCCGCGAGCTCACCGTGCTCAGCAATATCACGTTCGAGGTCGAGGCGGGCGCCTTCGTGGCCATCCTCGGGCCCTCGGGCAGCGGCAAGAGCACGCTCCTGGGCCTGCTCGCCGGGCTCGACCGGCCCACCGGGGGCGACGTGGTCCTGGACGGGGTCGTCCTCAACGAGCTGAGCGAGGACGGCCGGGCGCGGCTGCGCGGCGAGAAGGTGGGTTTCGTGTTCCAGTCCTTCCACCTGATCCCCACCCTGACCGCGCTCGAGAACGTCCAGGTGCCCCTCGAGCTGCGGGGCCGGGAGGCGCGGCCACGCGCCCAGGAGCTTCTCGAGCGCGTGGGCCTGGGGAAGCGCGCCCACCACTACCCCGCCCAGCTCTCGGGCGGGGAGCAGCAGCGGGTGGCGCTGGCCCGCGCCTTCAGCCACGGCCCCCTCATCGTGTTCGCCGACGAGCCCACGGGCAACCTCGACGCGGCCACGGGCGCCACCGTGATCGACCTCATGGCCGAGATGAACCGCGCGCTCGGCACCACGCTGGTGCTGGTCACCCACGACCCCGAGCTGGCCGGGCGCGCCCGGCGCGTCGTCCGCCTCGCCGACGGCGCCGTGGTCGCGGACACGGGGGCGGCCGCGGGATGACGGGCCTGGCGTTCGTGGCGGCCATGGCGCGCCGCGAGGCGCGCGGGCAGGCGCGCCGGCTCTGGCCCTTCGTGGCCGCGGTGTCCGTCGGCGTAGGCGCCCTGGTCGCGATCAACTCGTTCACCGAGAACCTGCAGGACACCGTGCGCGACCAGGCCCGGGCGCTGCTGGGCGCGGACCTCGTCTTCTCCAGCGCGCGGAGGTTCCCGCCGCGCGCCGAGGAGCTGCTGGCCCAGCTGGCCGGCGCCGCGGGAGGGGCCGCCCGGGCGCGGGTCACGAGCTTCTCCGCCATGGCCTACGTCCCGGGGACGTCCGGCGCGCGCCTGGTCGAGGTGGCCGCGGTGGAAGAGGGCTACCCTTTCTACGGGCGGATCGAGACCGACCCGCCGGGCGAATGGGGACGGCTCGCCTCCGGCCGCATCGCGCTCGTGGACCCGTCGCTGCTCGTCGCCCTCGAGGCGCGCGTGGGCGACACCCTGGCCCTCGGCGAGGGCCGGTTCCAGATCCGGGGCGCGCTCACCAACGTGCCGGGCGACGTGGGCGTGCGCGCGGCCTTCGGGCCGCGCGTGTTCGTCCCCGCCGCCTACCTGGACGAGACCCGCCTCGTCGGCTTCGGCTCGCGGGCGCGGTTCGAGACCTTCGTGAAGCTGCCGGAGGCGGCCCGGGCGCAGGCATTGGCGGACCGGTACCGGCCCCTGCTGGCCGTCGAGCACGTGAGGGTGAGGACGGTGTCGGAGGACGAGCGGTCGGTGCGCGAGTCGATGAGCCGCATGGGCCGCTACCTCGGCCTCGTCTCCCTGGTGGCGGTGCTGCTCGGCGGGCTGGGGGTGGGCAGCGCCGTCCACGCGTTCGTCAAGCGGAGGATGGAGACGATCGCGATCCTGCGCTGTCTCGGCGCCAGCGCGGCCCGCGTCTTCGCCGTCTACCTCCTCGAGGCCGCCGCCATGGGCCTCCTGGGAAGCCTGGCCGGGGCGGCCCTGGGCCTGGCCGTCCAGCGCCTGCTGCCGCGGCTGCTCGGTGACTTCCTCCCCGTGGACGTGCGCCTCGCGCCGTCGTGGTCGGCCGTGGCCTCGGGCCTGGGTGTGGGCGCGGGCGTCGCCGTGCTGTTCTCGCTGCTGCCTCTCCTGGGAGTGCGCCACGTCTCGCCGCTCGTCCTCCTCCGGCGGTCGTTCGATCCGCCCGCGGGGCGGCGGCGCGACCCCTGGCGGGCGCTCGCCGCCCTGTCCCTCGGGTTGAGCGTCCTGGCCCTGGCCGTGCTCCAGACGGGCAGCCTCGGCGCCGGGGCCGTCTTCGCGGGCGCCATCGGCCTCGTGCTGGGCGCGCTGTGGCTCGTGGCGGTCGGCCTCGCGCGAGCCATGCGGCGCTTCGTGCCCGGCCGCTGGCCCTACGTCTGGCGGCAGGGCCTGGCGAACCTGCACCGGCCCGCGAACCAGACGGTGGCCGTGGTCCTCTCGCTCGGCTTCGGCGCGTTCCTGCTGGACACCCTGTTCCTGGTCCAGCACAACCTGCTGCGCGAGCTGCGCCCGGGCGGGTCGGCGGCCAAGCCGAACCTGGTGCTCTTCGACATCCAGCCGGACCAGCGCGCGCCGGTGGAGGCCGCCGCGCGCGAGGCCGGGTTCACCACGACCGAAGCGGTGCCCATCGTGCCCATGCGCATCCTGTCCTTGAAGGGCACGGCGGCCGCGACGCTCCTGGCCCGCGCCCCCGCGCGGGGCCAGCCTCGGGCGGGAGGGCCCAGCCCGTGGACGGTACGGCGGGAGTACCGCAGCACCTACCGCGACTTCGCCACGCCCTCGGAGCGGATCGTGGCGGGCGGGATGTGGAGCGAGGGCGAGTGGCGCGCACGGCCCGGGGGCGGCCCCGGCCAGCCCGCGCTGCCGGTCTCGATGGAGAGCGGCGTGGCCGAGGAGCTGGGGGTCGGCATCGGCGACGAGGTCGTCTGGGACGTGCAAGGCCTGGCCCTGGCCACGCGCGTGGCCAGCCTGCGGCAGGTGGACTGGGCGCGCTTCGAGCCCAACTTCTTCGTGGTCTTTCCGGAGGGCCCGCTCCACGCCGCCCCCCAGACCTTCCTGACCCTGACACGCATCGACGACACCGCGGCGCGGGCCCGCTTCCAGAGGCGCATCGTGGAGTCCTTCCCCAACGTGACCGCGGTGGACCTCTCGCAGATCCAGCAAGCGGTGGAGGGGATCGTGGGCCGGGTCTCGCTGGTGATCCGGTTCATGGCGCTGTTCAGCCTGGCCGCGGGGGCCGCGGTCCTGGCGGGGGCGGTGGCCGCCAGCCGCCAGCAGCGGTTGCGCGAAGGGGCGCTGCTCAAGGCCCTGGGCGCCACCCGCGCCCAGGTGCTCCGCGTGGCCACCGCCGAATACGCCGCGCTCGGCGGCCTGGCCGCGATCGCCGCGGCGGCCCTCGCCGCCGCCGCCGCGTGGGCCCTGGTCCGCTTCCGGTTCGAGGCCTCCTTCGCGCTGCCCGCGGCCCCCCTCCTGGCGATGTCCCTCGGCGTGATCGCGCTGGCCGTGGCCGTGGGCTTGTCGAGCAGCGCGGACGTCTTCCGACGCCCGGCCCTCGAGGTCCTGCGCTGGGAGTGAGCCGCGGCGGCGGGCCGTCTATACTGGGAGGGAAATGGGCGTGACCTCTTCATCGCGGCGTCTCGCGGGCGCGGCGGCCCTTCTCGTCCTCCTGGCCTCCCCGGCGCGCGCGGAGCGCGTCCAGGTCTACTCCATCCAGGGGGCCGACTGCGCGACCTGCGGGGACAGGGTCCGCACGCAGCTCAAGAAGGTGAAGGGGGTCAAGAAGGCCGAGTTCGACATGCACAAGGTGGAGCTGACCGTCCGGATGGAGGACGGCGTCCCCGATTCCGTGGTCCTGGCCGCGGCGGAGAGGGCGGGCCTGCGCGCCATCGTGGGCGCGGGGCAGGGGTCGTACCTCCCCCACGAGGCCTACCCCGCGGGAGCCGACGTCGTGGAGCTGAACGAGGACGGCGCGGCCGTGGGGCCGCTGGACAAGCTGCGGGTGGCGGACAAGTTCACCGTCTTCGACGTCTACGCGGACTGGTGCGGCCCCTGCCGCGACGTGGACGAGCGGCTGCGGAAGATCGTGGCCAAGCGCCCGGACGTGGCGGTGCGCAAGCTGAGCGTGGTGGACTTCGACAGCCCCCTGGCCCTGGAGCTGGGGGTGGATATCCTGCCCTACGTGATCGTCTTCACGCCCGAAGGCAAGAAGACCGAGATCCGCGGCGCCGAGCTGGGCAAGATCGACAAGGCGCTCAAGCGGCGATGACACGGCTCGTCCCGCTGGCCCTCGCGGCGGCGCTCGTCGCGGCGCCGGCCTGGGCCGCGGGCTGAGCGGGCTGAACCAGCCCCAACCTGCCGGTCGGCGGGTCCTGGCTCCTTCCCCCCGCGCCCGGACAGTGGCGTTGGGCGACCGAATACTCCGGCACCCGGGTGCGCAATGAGCACACATCTCCTGATCCGTCTCTTCCGGGCGCGTTCTATTGGCACGTCCAATCCCTCACGCTGAATCAAGCCAGTGTCACCGGCGCGGTCGGCGTCTCGCCCCACATCGGTCTCGAAACGGTCGTTCCGTTCCGGCACGTGATCTCCCGCATCCGCTTCCTCGATTCGGTCCGCCGTCCCCTCGATCGTCCCCAGGGCGACATCCACCACCGCAACGAGACGCTCGCCGGGATCGAGGACCCGTGGCTCATGGTCCACGCCGGAGCGCCCAGGGGCGCGTGGACCGTCGCCGGGCGCGCGGGAGTGACGATCCCGCTGGGCCGCACCGAGCCCGACCCGTTCGCGCTCGGCGACCTGGGCCTTCCCCACCAGCACATCCAGCTCGGCACGGGGACGTGGGACCCGATCGTGGGCGCGGCGGCCGGCCGGCGCTTCGGAGACGTGGCCTTCACCGTCACCGCGCTCGCGCGCTTCGTCCTCGGGGAAAGCTCCCACGGGTACCAGGCGGGGGACCGCTATTACGCCGAGGCCATGGCCTCGCGGCGGTTGGCGGGAGCCTGGAGCGCGAGCCTGGGCTTCATCGCCGCGCGCGAGCAAGCGGAACGGTGGGGCGGCCGGGTCCGCGACGAAGAGGGCAACCTCGGCCGCACCGACCTGCTGCTGGCCGCGGGCGTGGCCCGACGCCTCGGCGGGGTCGGCACCTTTTCGCTCACCCTGAAGATCCCGGTGCTCACGCGCAGCGAGGGGGCCCAGCTCGACTATCCCGTCATCGTCTCCGTGGGCTGGGGACGTTAGACAGCGGGGGCACGACCGGGCCGGCCTGGCACGGCGCGTTCAGGTCCCACGGATGTTGCGGTTCACGCGGAACAGGTTGTCCGGGTCGTACCTCCTCTTGACCTCGACGAGTCGATGGAAGTTGCCTCCATACGTCGCTCGGACGCGCGCCTCGTCCTCGTCGGCGGTCTGGAAGTTGATGTAGTTGCCGCCGGTCGAAAAGGGCCGCAACCGCGCCCAGGCATCGCGGATCCACTGCGGGAACGCGTCCGCACCGGGCTCGCCCGGCTCCCACATGGCGTTTGCGCCTATCACGAAGCGGGCGTCTCGGTTGCCCACCGCACCGTCGTCGGCGTCGCGTTCGTTGAGAGCCCCGGCGAGATGCAGAAAGCCCAGCTCCGCCCCCGGGATGAAGCACTGGGCGAACACGTCGCGCATGGTCGAGAGGAGATCGTCGCTCAGCTCTGCGACGTACTCGGTCTTCCAATAGTAGTGATTGCCCTTGGGCTCCGTATCGTCGAGGAAGGATTGCACCTGCGTGTAGGGCTGTTCCGCCAGGAGATCCACCACGGGATCGCGCAGCGCGCGGATCGGTGCGAGCGCCTCGCTGACGGCGCGCAGGTCGCCGCTGTAGCAGACGGCCATCCCACAGATCTTCCGGCCGCGCCACTCCTCCGCCACGAAGGGTGCCGGCGGGGCGTGAAGGAAGATCATCCACACGGACAGCTCGCGGGGCGCTTCCGTGGTCAGCGTCCGGTAGGCCCGCAGGACCTCATCGGCTCGCTCGAACGGCCAGGCGATGAGCCCGCCGTAGACGCTTGGCCCCACGTCGTGCAGCCGGAACGTGAACCGGGTGACGACGCCGAAGTTGCCGCCACCGCCTCGGAGCGCCCAGAACAGGTCGGCGTCCTGGTCACGGTTGGCGGTGCGGATCCGGCCGTCCGCGGTGACGATCTCGACCTCCTCGAGGTTGTCGACCGTCCAGCCAAAGCGGCGCGTCAGGTAGCCGAGACCGCCGCCGAGCGCCAGGCCGGCAACGCCGACCTCGGAGATGAACCCGAGCACGGTGGCCAGCCCATGCTCCTGCGTCGCACGATCGACGTCCTTTAGCCGGCAGCCCGGGCCGACGTGCGCGAGCTTCGAAGCGGGGTCGACGACGACGCTGCGCATGCGCGACATGTCGAGCGTCAGGCCTCGCTCGGCGACGGACGTACCCGCAATGTTGTGTCCCCCGCCCTTGATGCTGAGCAGCAGGCCGTGTTCGCGCGCGAACCCCACCGCCGCGGCGACGTCTTCCGCCGAGGTGGGCTGGAGGACGAGCGCAGGGACCCTGGCCACCATGCCGTTCCAGATCAGGATGGCCTCGTCCCAGCCCTCGTCGCCCACCCGCAGTAGCGGGCCCTCGACGCGTGAGCGGAGGTCGTCGAGCTGCTCCGGCGCCAGCCTGACCCGTCCGCCCCCGAGGCCGGCGATCTCGACGGTGGCCGGGATCATACGGCGACCTCGCGCCTGGCTGGCGTCCCCAGGGCAGCGTATAGCGCCTGCAGGAATGCTTCGGGCTGTTCGATGGGAGGGTCGGCGGCGGCGTTCTCGATCACGTGCAGCGGCCAGCCGTAGGAGACGCTCGTCGCCTCGGCGATCCGCAGCCGCGTCGCGAGGTCGTGCCGCCCCCAGATCAGGGTCGTAGGAACGGCGATCCGCGCGAGGTCCGCCGACGGGATCGCCGGCACCCCGAGCTGCCGCATGAGGATGCGGAGAGCGGCCTTCACGCTCGGCGTGCGGGCACGGTCAAGGTTATACGCCGCGAACGGCTCCCAGGGCTCACCCATCTGCTGGCGCAAGCCGTCCAAATCGAACGCGCAGCGCCGCCAGAGACGGTCGTGTGTGCGCTCGGTCGGTCGCGCGAGGAAAGGGATCAAGGCAAGCGCGAAGCTCGGCGACGGCCGGAACCGACCCAGGCCGAACGCATCCACGAGGACCAGCCGACTGAGCCGGTCACCCTGGTCGCGGGCGAAGCGGGCCGCGATGGCGCCGCCGAGGCCATGCCCCACCAGCGAGGGCGGCGACGGGCAAGTGCGCTCCATCAGCTCGCCGAGCCACGGGAATACGCGCTCGGCGTCCAGCGGACCGTCGGTCACCTCGGAGGTGCCGTGGCCCGGCAGGTCGGGGGCGACCACGCGATGGGTCCTCACCAGACCAGGGATCACCCGCATCCATTTGGCCGCGAACGCCCCCTGGCCGTGCAGCAGGACGACCGGGGGGCCGGCGCCGCCCTCAAGCACGGCGGTCGAGACGCCGGCCAGCTGCAGCCGCCGCTCCGTGACGGGGAGCCCGGCAAGCAGCAGTTCACGGTAGTTACTGCCGCCGGACAGCCGACTGGACTGCTCCCGGTGAATTTGTCCGCTCATCTCTGCCTCCTCGGTCACATTTTCGGCTGGCTCTTGCGCCCAAGATTAAGGGCCCACGAGCAGACCGCGCATCGGGAGGACCACCCAATTCCGCCCGCAGGGGCGGACTGGGTACTTCCACGCAGAGGGGGCTCAGACGAGCTGGTGTTCGTACGCGTAGGCCGTGGCCGCGGCTCGCGACGAGACATCGAGCTTGATGAAGATGTTGCTCACGTGGCGCTCTACGGTCCTCTCGCTGATGAACAGCTCGGCGGCAATCGCACGGTTGGTCTTGCCGGTCGCCACGAGCCGGAGCACCTGCGCCTCGCGCGCGCTCAGGCCGCCCGCAGCCTTGGGTGCGGCCGTCCGGGAGAGGGCCTCCACGCGGGCGACATCGGACCCGGCGCCGAGCCGTTGGAGAACCCAGCGCGCCGCGTCGAGCTCCATCTCCGCGGCATCCTCGTCTCCCAGGGCGCGGCAGGCCAGAGCGATGAGGACGCGCGCACGCGCGCCTTCGTACGGTACGTCGATCTCCTGCCATGTCGTCCAGGCCTGGCGCAACGCGGCCAGCGCGGCTCCCGCGTCGCCCTGCGCCAGCAGAACGGCTCCCCGCGCATGCGCCGCCACGGCGTGCAGGAGCGGTGCGTCGAGGGCGGCCGCGATCTCCGCCAGCTCGTCCGCGCCGGATTCCGCCGCCTGGACGTCGCCTGCGGCCAGCATGATCTCGACGTGCGCGGGAAGCAGCCGGGACCGCGTGGTGCGGCTCGGGGCCTCGTCGACAGCACGGCCAATGGCGGCCTTCGCCGCGTCGATCTGACCCTCGGCCAGCCGCAGCTGCGCCAGGCCAGGCTGGGGCTTTCGTCCATACCGGCCGGCCTGCCGGTACGCCTCTTCGGCGTCGCCGAGCTCACCGCGCAGCCGGTGGAGCTCGGCCCGCTGATAGAAGGCGGCCCCGGTTGCCGGCTGGGGGGACCCTTGAAGAAACCGCTCGCATGCCCGTCGCGCTTCATCGAGGGCGTCCGGCCACGCACCGTGCAGCTGCAGGATCTCGGCGCGCCGCACCAGGCACTGACCGCTGTAGGGAACCAGGTCCGGTTGGGACTCACACCAGCGCGTCAGCGTGGCCGTCCATTCCTGCGCCCGACGGAGGTCGAAGATCTCCAGGCACCCCTCGATGACGCTGCAGTAGACGTCCCCCACGACGAGCGGAGACACCTCGCCCGCCTCGACCGCGACCATGGCCTCGTCGAGCAGGGCCACGCCTTCCCGGATCTCGCCCTTGCGGATCAGGACGCGGCCGCGGCTGTGACGGGCGAGGGCGATCAGGCTTTGGTCGCCAAAACGGTCGCCGATCTCGGCGGCCCGGCAGAACGTGGTGTACGCGCTCGCGACGTCACCCTTGATGAGCTGCTCCAGCGCGACGGGCAGGAGCAGGTAGCCCTGCTCCACGCAGTCGCGCTGGTCCTCGTCGAGCAGTCGCCGGGCGCGGGCGACCCAGGCGCCACCGCGAGCCCTTTCGCCGTGGTTCAGGAGCCCGAAGGCCAGCCAGAACGCGCAGCGGGCGGCTGGCTCCACGTCCCTCCGGCTCAGGAAATCGTGATGCGCGCGCGCCCAGATGTCGGCGCTCTCGGCATCCTTCCCGATCAGGTACGCAGCGGTCGCGAGCCGCTGGAGATCCTCGGGCGCGAGAGGGCTTTCCCGGTCTGCCGCCGACAGACGGGCCCAGGCATCCGTCCACGCTTGCCGCGCGAAGGCTTCGCGACCCCGATCGCCATTGTCAGGCGTCGTCATCAGCCCTCCGCGCAAGGCCGGCTCCGCGGCCGCCCCCTCTGGGGTCCCTCGTCAGCTGGCCAGCATACGGAGGGTCGATCAAGCGATCAATCTCGGACGCGGTCATGCGCGCGCCCATTGGAAAAGGTCGAGGGTCCGTTAGGATATTCGAGGTGACCACCCCGCGTTCTCCCAACCGCATCGCCGCCGCCCTGCGCGAGTTCGCGCTCCAGTACCCCGAAGCGCGCGAGGACTTCCCCTGGGGAGAGCGCGTGGCCAAGGTCAGGGACAAGGTCTTCGTCTTCCTCGGGCGGGACGACGAGGACCTTGGGGTCACGGTCAAGCTTCCGTCCTCGGGCCTGATGGCGCTGGGGCTCCCCTTCGCCTCCCCCACGGGCTACGGCCTGGGCAAGAGCGGCTGGGTCACGGCGCGGTTCGGTCCCCAAGACAAGCCTCCGGTGGAGCTGTTGCGGCAATGGATCGACGAGAGCTACCGCGCGGTGGCGCCCAAGGAGCTGGTCCGCGCGCTGCCGGCCGCGACGGCCAAGCCAAAGCCGCGCCGCGTCCGATACCGGAAGCGAAAGCCCTGAACGGCGGTGGCGTCAGCGCGAGCCCTCGCGCGCCGGTCCGTCGTCCCTCACCCGGACCTTCATCTCGATCCGGGTCCGCGGGCGGTCGCCGTCCACCGGCGTGTCGCTGATCTTGTCCACGACGTCCATCCCGGAGACGACTTCGCCGAAGATCGTGTACTGGCCTTTCAGCGCGGGCTGGTCCGCGACGCAGACGAAGAACTGGCTGCCCCCCGTGTCCTTGCCGGAGGGCCGGCGGGCGGCGGCGACCGTCCCGCGCGTGAACGCGCGGTCCGAGAGCTCGGCCTTCAGGAGGCCCAGGCCGCCCGTGCCGTAGCGCGCCGATTGCTTCGGGTCCTTCGAGAGCGGGTCGCCGCCCTGGATGATCCCGCGCGTCACGATGCGGTGGAAGGTCGTGCCGTCGTAGCCGCCCGCGCGCGCAGTCTCGACGAAGTGCGCCGCGTGCCTGGGGGCCAGCTCGGCGAGCAGACGGATCACGAAGGACCCCTGGGGCGTCTCGACCACCGCCTCGCTCGCCTCGGACGATGGGCTGGGGGCCGGGGACGCGGCGCCCGCCGTGAGGACGGCCAGGAGCACGACACCGGCGCTATTCATCCCACTCTCCCTCGTCGATGAGCCGCTGCCGCAGGGCCAGGCGGCGCGCCACCTCGGTGCGGTCTCCCAGCGACGACGTGCCGACGCCCTCGACGGCGCAAGACGCCGCGCACGCAGCGAAGGCGGCGGCCTCGGCGACGTCGCCCGTCTCATGGTAGCCGACGAGCAGCGCCGCCGCGAAGACGTCGCCCGCGCCGGTGGGGTCGGTCTCCTCGCGGGGAAGGCCCGGGATCTCCTGTACGCCGTCCCGCGTGTACAGGCTCAGCCCCTGCCATCCGCGGGTCACGGCCACGATGGGCACGAAGGCCAGGAGCCCGCGCGCCTGCGGGCCCGCGCGCGGGAGGTCGTGCTCCGAGAGGACCAGCAGGTGGACGCCGGCCAGGTCGGCCGCGGGGTCCGCCCACTCCCGCACCGTCACGTTCCCCTCCGCGTCGAAGGCCCGCAGCCAACCCTGCGCCGCCGCGCCCACCACCTCGGCCTCGAAGACCCGGGCCATCCCGCCCGGCAGCTCCCCCGCCACCGGCGCGAGGAACAGCGCGTCGGGATCGCGCCAGCCGTCCGGCAGGACGACGAGGTCGACCGCGCCCGCGCGGGCGGAGAGGACCTGCCGACGCGTGCCGTCGGGCTCGTACACGTTGGTGAACCGGGTGGTGGCCGGGCTGGGGCTCGCGAAGACCTCCACGTCCGGCAGGTCGCGCGCGGCGTCGAAGTCCGGGCCCGCCGACGTCAGGACCGCGGCTTCCCAGCCCAGCTTCCGGGCCTGCAGCGCCGCGTAGGACACGGAGCCGCCGAGCACCTCGCGACCTTCGAGCCGGTCCCACGTCACGTGGCCCACCGCCAGCAGGCGCGGCACGGCGGGACCTATCCGCGGGCCTTCTCGAAGAGGGTGAGCTGCCAGTCCTCGGGCTGCGTGACCGCCACGGGATAGCGGCCGGAGAAGCAGGCGGTGCAATGGCGGGACTGGCCGGGATCCTCCACCGCCTTCAGCAGGCCCTCGTGGGAGAGGTAGGCCAGGCTGTCCGCCCCGATGTGCCGGCCGATCTCCTCCACCGAATGGCTGGATGCGATCAGCTCGCTCTTCAGGGGGGTGTCGATCCCGTAGTAGCAGGGGCCGGTGGTGGGCGGGCTGCTGATCCGCATGTGGATCTCGCGCGCCCCCGCCCCGCGCACCATGCTGACGATCTTCCGCGACGTGGTGCCCCGCACGATGGAGTCGTCGATGAGCACCACCCGCTTCCCCTCCAGCACGCTCCGGACGGGGTTCAGCTTCACCTTCACGCCGAAGGAGCGGACCTTCTGCTTGGGCTCGATGAACGTCCGGCCCACGTAGTGGTTGCGGATGAGACCCCACTCGTAGGGCAGGCCGCTCTCCTGCGAGTAGCCGAGGGCGGCGCCGATCCCGCTGTCGGGGACGGGCACCACGATGTCGGCGTCCGCGGGGGCCTCGCGCGCGAGCTGCCGGCCGAGCTGCAGCCGCGTGGCCAGGACGTTGCGGCCGAAGACCACGCTGTCGGGGCGCGCGAAGTAGACGTGCTCGAAGATGCACTGCCGGACGGGCTCCGGGGGGAACGGGCGGAAGGACCGCAGGCCCGCGCGGTCGATCACCACCAGCTCTCCGGGCTCGACGTCCCGCACGTGCTCGGCGTCGATCAGGTCCAGGGCGCAGGTCTCGGAGCAGACGATGTAGGCGCCCTCCAGGCGGCCGATCACGAGAGGCCGGAAGCCCCAGGGGTCGCGGCAGGCCACCAGCGCGTCCCTGGTCAGGAAGAGCAGCGAGAACGCGCCCATCACCTTGGAGAGGCTGGCGGCGATGGCGTCCTCCAGGGTCTCGCGGTGGCTGCGGGCGTAGAGGTGGAGGATGACCTCCGTGTCCGAGCTGGACTGGAAGATGGACCCCGCCGACTCCAGCCCCTGGCGCAGCACGGCCGCGTTCACGATGTTGCCGTTGTGGGCGAGGGCGATGGGCCCGCGGTGGCAGTCGATCACGATGGGCTGGGCGTTGATCGCCACCGTGTCCCCCGCCGTCGAGTAGCGCACGTGGCCCATGGCCCGGTCCCCGGGGAGGGCCTCGAGCTTGGCGTCGGTGAAGAAGTCGTTGACGAGGCCCATGCCCTTCTCGAGGCGCAGGCGCTCGCCGTCGCTCGACACGATCCCCGCGGACTCCTGGCCGCGGTGCTGGAGGGCGTAGAGGCCGAGGTAGGCGAGGCGGGCTGCTTCGGGATGACCGAAGATCCCGAAGAGCCCGCACTCGTCCTGGAAGCGGTCGTCCGCAGCGACGCGTCCGCCGATGGTGTCGCCACCCATGCGGTCGATTCTAGCCGGTTTCGCGGCGGCGGGCGGTCTGGCGTGTCAGGCGGCTCGTTCGGGACCGTCCGGGGTCCCGAAGAGCGCGCCCCTGAGGTTGCCTGCGGTGCGGGCACCGCTGCCGTAGCGCCGGGAAGCATTCCTCCACGCTGCGGATGAGACCGGGCGCCCCGTCCGTGGCGGCATAGAGCGATCGGCCAGGCCGCGCCGTTTCATGTCCTGCAGGAATTCCCGGCAGCACTTTCGCTGAGGTCTCTGGTGGCGAACTCCTCGTACCCTCCAGAGCACCTCCGTCACCTGGGTCAAAGCCGTCCGCGAGAGCAGACTGCGGCATCCGCTCCTCGGAACGTCTCCTCGATGTCCCCGTACGAAAACGCCGAGCGAACATCTCCAGGGCCAGTCGCTCCAGATCCTTGGTCTTCCCCGACAGGGCGGAGCGCAGTTCCGTGATCGGCTCAGCACTCGCGTGTCGCGCACGTGAGGTGCCGCGTAGCCGACCTCGCCCTCAGAGGTCTTCAGCCTTCCTTCCCGGTAGCCGTTTCGGTATCCCCTCGCGCCCTCT
>Ga0214472_10002739_pt1 | contig 18807 bp, 17 predicted proteins | sample RVTome_6_FD_207662 | JGI IMG/M metagenome (GOLD analysis project Ga0214472, IMG submission 207662) | Soil microbial communities from uranium-contaminated site in the Upper Colorado River Basin, Wyoming, United States - RVT140D175 | ecosystem: Environmental > Terrestrial > Soil > Contaminated >...
CAAGCTGGCGTAACCGGTCATCTTTCGTTATATTGGCTATCACTTTAATCACCATTATAAATCAACCGATGACGGCGTCAATCCCAGCCATTCGAACGCTTTCGCAACCCCGTTCGACCGGAGAACCTGCTCGGTCGCCTTTAGCTGGCTGGGAGCCGTACTCCGACTGTGCGATAATTCACGGCCGAGGACGGACCGACTCATGATCCCCTTCCGCGAGGCGCTCCAGCAGCGCGCCCTTCTCTTCGATGGGGCGATGGGAACCCAGCTCTACGCGCGCGGTGTGTTCATCAACCGCTGCTTCGACGAGCTCAACCTCAGCGCTCCAGAGATCGTGGAGGAAGTTCACCGCAGCTACGTCCGCGCTCAGGTCGATGCAATCGAAACCAACACCTTCGGCGCCAACCGCTACAAGCTCGAGCCCCACGGCTGCACCGACCGGGTCGCGGAAATCAATCGGGCTGGGGCACGGATCGCCCGCGCAGCAAGCGGCGGTGGCGTGTATATCGCCGGCGCGATCGGGCCGCTCGGGCTGCGGATCGAGCCCTGGGGGCCGACCTCGGTCGACGAAGCCCAGGAAGCGTTCTACGAGCAGGCCGAGGCGCTGCTCGAGGGCGGTGTCGACCTGTTCGTGCTCGAGACGTTCTCCGACTTGAGCGAGATCCTCCAGGCCATCTGCGCGGTCAAGCGGCTTTGCGACCTGCCCCTGATCGCACAGATGACGGTCGGCGACGATGGGCACAGTCTTTACGGCACCCCGCCGGAGATCATCGCCGCACGGCTCCAGGAATCGGGTGCGGACATCATTGGCTTGAACTGCAGCGCCGGGCCCAGCGTCATTTACGAGGCGGTCGAACGGATGGCGAAGGCTACTTCCATTCCGCTCGCCGCCCAGCCAAACGCAGGCAAACCGCAAGAGGTGGAAGGGCGCAATCTCTATCTCAGCTCACCCGAATACATGGCTTCCTATGCGCGACGCTTTCTGGGCGCTGGGGTTCGCCTGATTGGCGGCTGCTGCGGCACGACGCCCGAGATGATCCGCGCCATGCGCGCCGAGATGAAGACGGCGGAGCCGGCGCGGATCTCGGGCTCGGTTCAAGTCCAGCGCTCAAACCTTGCTCCCGCAGAAGCGATCCCGATCGAGCGCAAATCCGCTCTCAGCCGCGCTCTTTGCGCCGGCGAGTTCGCGACCCTGATCGAGATTCTGCCCCCCGACGGCTCCGATCCGGGCCGGGCGATCGGCCTGGCGCAGCGGCTCAAGTCGGCCGGCGTCCATGCGGTCAATATCCCGGATGGCAGCCGCGGCAAGCCGCGGATGAGCGCGCTGCTGCTCGCGATTCTGCTCCAGCAGCGCGCCGAGATCGAGACCTTGCTCCACTATTCCTGCCGCGATCGAAACCTGGTCGGGATCCAAAGTGATCTGCTCGGGGCTCATGCGGCCGGGCTCCGGAACATCCTCTGTGTCACCGGTGATCCGCTGCGCTCCCGCGACTACCCGGACGCCACCGCGGTGTTCGATGTGGACTCGATCGGCCTAACCAACATCGTTCAACGGCTCAATCGCGGCCTCGATGTCGGCGGCAACCCGATCGAGCAGCCGACCGCGTTTCACATCGGAGTGGCAGCCAATCAGAGCTCGATCGACCTGCCGCGCGAGCTGCGTCGCTTCCGCTACAAGGTCGAGGCGGGCGCGGAGTTTGCGATCACCCAGCCGGTTTTCGACATCAAGCAGCTCGAGAGCTTTCTGCGCGAGGTCGAGGACGTGCGGATTCCGGTCTTGGCCGGGATCGTTCCCTTACCGAATCTGAGGACTGCCGAGTTCTTGAGCAACGAGGCCCAAGGCCTGGCGGTTCCCGAAGAGGTCCTGCATCGCATGCGCCGCGCCACCGACGAGGGTCGAGGGACCCAGGAAGGCCTTCAGATTGCGCAGGAGATCGTCGAGCGGATTCGCGGCCTGGTTCAAGGCATTCAGATCTCCCTCCCAGCCGAAGACTTCGACCACGCCGTCGAGCTGCTGTCCGAGCTTCGCGGCTGAGCCGCATCTGGACCCCGATCCGCGCCTTGCCAAAGCGCCGTTTGGATCCTCGAGCTCAGCCGCGGCAGCGTGGCTGGATCGGTGGCTGTTATCGGCAACGCTCCAAATCGCTCGGCCAGCTCTTGGCCGCGGCTTCCGATCCGGTCGATCTTGTTGAAAACGAGCAGGCGCGGGATGTCCGCGATTCCAAGCTCGCCGAGGATACGTTCGACCGCTCCCATGCGGTCCTCGAACTGCTGGCTGCTGGCGTCGACTAAGTGGATCAAGAGCCGGGCTTGGGAGAGCTCCTCAAGGGTCGCCCGAAACGCATTGACAAGATCTGCGGGTAGATCCCGAATGAACCCGACAGTATCGGTCAAGATGATCTCCCGCTCATGGGGAAAACGCAGGCGCCGGCTCGCGGGGTCCAAAGTGGCGAAAAGACGATCCTCGACTCGGACCGAGCTCTTGGTTAAAGTATTGAGAAGAGTGGACTTACCGGCATTGGTATAGCCGACGATCGCCACCACCGGCACCTGCTGCCGCTGGCGCAAGGAGCGCCTCTGCTGCCGCTCCCTGGAAAGCTCACGGATCTGCCGGTCCAGACGGCTTATTCGGTCTTTGATCAGGCGCCGGCTGATCTCCATCTTTGTCTCACCCGGGCCGCGTGCGCCGATGCCTCCGGTCAGGCGAGACAACATGTCGTCGCGCATTCGCAGCCGCGGAAGCGCATAACGCAGCTTCGCAAGCTCGACTTGCAGTTTTCCGTCGCGACTCTTTGCCTGCTGCGCGAAGATGTCCAGGATGCACTGCGTTCGGTCTTGGATCCGAAGCTCGGTGAAATCTCCGATCGATCGGACCTGGGCCGGGCTCAACTCCTGGTCGAACAAGAGCATGTCGGCGCTGGCCTGGAGGGAGGCTATGACCAGCTCTTGCAGCTTTCCTTTGCCCAGCAGATAGCGGGGATCGGGCGCCGGCCGTCGCTGATACCATCGACCGACCACCTCGAGACCGGCCGTATCGGCCAGCTCGGCCATCTCATCGAGCGAGTCCTCCATCCGTGAGCGGGGCAGTGAAGATACCGAGACGAGCATGGTGCGAGGTCGCTTTCCCAGCGGCCTCCCATTGAGCCGGGCCGAAGCGAACTCGCTCTCCAAGGCGGCTATGAACTGATCGAATTCAAACTGCTGGTGCAGCGAGCGAGACGGCAGGATCTCCCAGTTCTTGTTTTGCGAGTTGGGTGGGAGGAGGTGGGCGATTCGAATCGTCCCCGGATCCCCTTCCCTCTCGACTCGTAGAACCGCCATAAGGTCCAATCTCAGCAGCGCCAGATCAGTTAGATCCTCCTGAGATACCTCATCCGAACCGAGGCGGGTGTGAATACAGCGCAGGCCGAGAAACCTCCACGGGCTGGTCCGCATTCGGTCGAGCTTTGGAATGGTGATGCCGCGCGCCTCACCGACGATGACGTGGGTGATATGGCCCGGCCGGTCGATGAGCACGCCGATCTCGCGGTCAATGTCTTCGGTCAGCTCGGCCAGAAGGCGGCCGAGGTCCGGAGTGATCACATTGTTGGGAGGAACGCGCCGGCGGTAGATACGCTCAAGGCCGTGACGATCCGATGGGCTCAACCCACCGAGGTTTCCGTAGAGAGTGCTAATGATTCAACCTCTCGCGTCGAGCAGCGCGCAGCATGAATCAAGCTGTTCGAAATGTCGACGCGTCGACAATCCCGAGATCAGATATCGTTTCAGTGTTCAATAAGGACAGGACGATGAGTTTTCCTGTGGATTATAACGAGCGACTCAGGAACTGAAGCGCTTCGGTCAAGGCTTTGATGATTTCCGATCGATCGATCGGCGCCGAGCTGAATCGGACTTGAATCGTGTAGCGACGGTGCGGCGGTGCATACGCAAAGGTGCGGCCGTCTTGCGAGACCTTCTCCGCAGCTTGACCTCTGGACCCGCCTGGCTTCGGAAGCTGCTTTTTCGCGATGCGCTGTTCACGAACCTGCTCGCGGGTCGACAACTCACCCGATCGGATTCGCTCGATGGCCGCCAGCATCTGCTCTGGGGTCCGCTCCCGAGCCACCTGCAGCAGCATCCCTTTCGATTGGATTCCCGCCTCGCGGCAGGCGTTCTGAACCTTCGGGGGAATTGAAGTCAGGCTCAACGTCTCGGTGATGATCGAGCGCGACTTGCCGATTCTCTTGGCCAATTCCTCATGGGTGTAGCGAAACTGCTCGACCAAGGCCTGATACCCGTCAGCCTCCTCGAAAGCGGTCAGATCCTTGCGCTGGAGGTTCTCGATCAGGGCCAGCTCGAGCAGCTCACCCTCATCGACCTGCTTGACGATGCAAGGCAGCTCGCGCAGCCCGGCTTCAACCGCCGCATGGTAGCGCCGCTCGCCGGCGATGATCTGGTAGCGGCGCGAGCCCTCCATGTAGCGCACCAATAACGGCTCGAGAATCCCCTTTTCCTTGATCGAACGAGTCAGCTCCGATAAGTCGCCCATATGGGCGCGGGGCTGGTTGGGATTCGGCTCGATCTGATCGACCGCGATCATCCGCCCCAGAGGAGCGCTCATCGGTTTGCTGAGCTCCTCGACATAGTGGCTGTCGTGCCGCATGCGCAGCGAATTGGGAAGCCCGACGCGATGGACCTTACTCGACACGGGTTAGCACCTCTTCTGTAAGCTTCATGTATTCCACCGCCCCCGAGCTCTCCGGCGCGAAGGTAAAGATCGATTCCTTGTAAGCCGGGCTCTCCTCCAGCCTGACGCTCTTGCTGATGATGGTTTTGAAGACCTTCCCACCGAACACCTTCTGAATCTGGCCCAGGATGTCTTTGGCCAGTACCGTGCGCTTGTCATGGATGGTGACCAGAACCCCGAGGATCTCGAGCTCCGGGTTGGCCCTGCCTTTGACCTTTTCGATGGTTTCGATCAGGTCATCGGTTCCCTCCAGTGCGTAATAGGAGGATTGGATCGGAACCAGCACGTGGGTTGCCGCGACCAGGGCGTTGACCGTGATGATTCCAAGGGTAGGGGGTGTGTCAATCAAGATCAGGTCGAACTCCTCCGCGACGGCGCTGAGCTTGTCCTTCAACCGATAGGCTCCATCGATCTCACCAATCAACTTGCTTTCCAGCTTGGCCAGCGAGATGCGCGATGGGATCACCCAAAGTCCGTCGATGACCGATTTGTAGATCGCATCGTGAAGCTCGTGGTCCTGCTCTGAAAGGATCTCGAAGAGGGACAGGCTGACCTCCGTGCGATCGAGATAGGTCAGGCCGCTATGGCCCTGCGGATCCATATCGATCAGCAGGACTCGTTTCTTTCGGGCCAAAGCGGCGGCCAAGTTAACCACGGTCGTGGTCTTCCCCACGCCGCCTTTTTGGTTGGCCACTGCGATAATCGCCTTCAAGGCGCTCACCTCATCCGATTGGCCGTTTCAGCCCGTCTAGTCCGCCCGGCCCCGGCAATGTGGTTTGAACGGTAGCAGGAACAACTTGCCGCTCCGGCCGCTCACATCGTGTACTTGCCGAGATCCTTGATCTCCAGGCCTTCGAACCACTTCTTGAGCTTCTCGTTGTCGGCCGTGTCGGCAGTCAAATCCACCGTATGGGCTTTCTCCAGAACCTCTTGATTCACGAAGATCGGTGAATCCGACCTCAGGGCCAGAGCGATTGCATCGCTTGGGCGCGCATCGATCTGAAGCTCCTGCCCGGACTTTTCAAGGTGGATCGCCGCGTAGTAGGTGTTGTCGCGCAGCTCGGTGACCACGATCTTGAGGATCCGCACCTGAAGATCGGCGATCACGTTCTTGAGCAGATCGTGGGTCATCGGCCGCGGGGTCTCGACCTTCTCGATCTGGAGGGCTATGGCGTTGGCCTCGAAGACGCCGACCCAGATGGGGAGGATCTTCTTGCCCTGCTCGTCGAACAAAATCACGATCGGAGTGTTGCTGACCGGATCCATCATCAGCCCTTTGATCTTCATCTCGACGAGCGACACGAGCCCTCGATCTCCTATCGGGGTGAGCCTTCGGCGTTGAACGCACGCACCGTAGACATTAACTGCATCTTAGGTTCGCCCCAAGGCCCAAGTCAAGAAGGAATCACTACCATATCTTGAGCTTCTCAACCGTCCTACCCAATTTGGCTACTGAATATTGCGGTCGAGGCGCCGCGCTACTTCGGTAACCTAGCTCGGCGCGGCGAACGTCAGGCGATGAAGGCCGCGGCGGCGTAGCCCACGAAATCTTCGGCTGCTGCTTCGGGAGCCACTTCGTAGCTTGTCGTGTGCTCGAGGATCGCGGCGCGTTTCGAGCCCCAGGCGCGCGCCGCAGCTACGGCGGCCGCGGCGGCCCCCGGCCCGCACGCGTTCCGTGACCGCGCCGCCTCACCGACGATCTCCCCGGCGCGAAGCTCGGCAATCAGATCCAGCATCCGGCGATCGTTGTTCGCCTTGGCCCACTGGTGGGCCGCGAGGCCGGTGCCTTTGGGGACGAATCCGAAGCGCGGCCCATAATGGGTCAGATCGGTGCTGCCGAAAAACAGCACGCTGCGCTGGAGCTGCCGGGCTGCCGCGGCCACTGCCTCCCCCACCCTGGCGGCGTCAGGATCCGGCGGGACCATGATCGCCAGCAGGCGGGCGTCGGGGAACGAACGCTGGATGAATGGAATCTCGACCTCGATGGAGTGCTCGTCGCGGTGCGCCAAGCCGTTGGCTTCTATGAGGCCGCGCCCGCTTTCCAGCGTCGCCTGCCCCAGCTCGATGTCGACCTCGATGATCCCCAGCGGAGTCTGCCATCCGGCGTGATCGGAGAGCGCAGGCCGGTCGACTCCATATACATGCACTGCCCCGAAGACGACACAGGTCTCGGGCCGGCAATCGCACACCGCCGCGAAGACCGCTGCCGCGGTGCGCCCCGAGTACATCCATCCTGCATGGGGGACGATGCCGCCGGCGGCTCCAGCGTAGGCGCGGGCAGGCCAGGATTCGCACAGGCGATCGGCGCTCGCCGCCAGCTCGCCCGCGGCGCCCGGGTACCATGAGCCTGCCAGGCGGCTGGGTCGAACGCGTTCCACCATTTTCAGGGTACCTAACGGAACTAACTACCAGCGGGAACGCTCGCGGTCAACGAAGGCCTGGATTCTGCGCCGGCTCACGGCACCCTCGCGCACGATCTCGAACCCGCTGCGAGCGACCCTCACGATGGTCGACGGGTGCGCGGCGCGGCGCCGGCCGGCGTCGACAATCAAATCCAGGCCGGTGGGGATGAATCGAGCGACTTCCTGCGCCGAGCGAGCAGGAGGCTTGCCGCTGCGATTGGCGCTGGTGGCGGTGATCGGCCGGCCCAACGCCGCCGCTAGGGCGCGGGCGATTCGGCTCCGGGGGATCCGAATTGCCACCGTATCCTGGCGCACGACGCCTTCGTCGAGCTGTCCTGGCAGCGCGGGCAGCACCAGAGTCAGCGGGCCGGGCCAGAATCGCGCCCCCAAGCGCGCGGCGATCCCCTTCAGCACCGCCACCCGAAGGACCTGCTCCAGGTTGGCTGCGATCAGCGGCGGCGGCTTTTTGCGTCCCTTCAAACCAAACAGGCGCCGGACCGCCGCGCGGCTGCAGGGATCGGCAGCGATGCCGTAAAACGTGTCGGTCGGGAAGGCGACCAGCTTGCCCGCCTCGAGGCTTTCGACCACCCGCCTCAATCGCTGGGCCGGCGGGTACGCGCGCTCGGCACGGCTCAACCGTAGGATCGCAGCCCCCCGCCGCATCTATTGCATCATGACCAGGCAGGGAACCTGCCATCAACCGCGCAGGATCCGCACCAGCTGAATCACCTATTGCAGCCGCGCTCCGTCGACGAAGATGACCGCCCTGGCGAACAGCTCCGCCGCGCTGAGCATGCCGTCCCGATGTGCCTGGATGTCCTCGCGGGCCACTACATACGTCGCGATCTCGATGGTGGAGCCCATCGACTCTCCGAGCCGGTATTCGATATTGATCTTGAACCCAGCGTACGAGTCCGGCAGATACTGGAACAGCTGCGGATCAGCCACGGTTTCAGTCAGCCGCCGATCGAAAGCGGCCTGCGCTCGAACAAAGGCATTGGCTCCGAGAACCGGCTCGTCGATGATGCGAGACATCACGAAGTACTTGCCGCCCTGGTACTCGTTGGCGTACAGATCGAAATCGTCGGGCGGCTGCAGAAGCTCGGCCCCCGACGGCGCGGCCTCGATCGGCGGCGCGCTCGGAGCCGCAGGTGCCGGCTCGGATGTTGAGGGCTCGGCCGGGGCCGATTCGACCGCGCCCCCGATCCCGGTCTCGACCGGAGAAACGGCGGCCGGCTCCGGCATATTCTGAGCGATCATCGCCTCTGATTCCGTCTCCACCGGCGCCGACTCCGGAGTGGGCTCGGCCGCCAGGACGGGCTCCGGCTGCTCTCCGGTTGCTTCTTCAGCCTTCAGAGCAGACGCTTCCGGGACGGCGCTTGGCTCCATGGCCGGCTCTGGAACAGCCGGGATCACCTCGGTCTCTCTAGCCTCCGTGGGCGGGGCATCAAACGGCTCAGGCTCCGATCCTGCGGCTATGGACGCCCCACTGAGCTCGGCATCCTCCTGCGCGGTGTAACCGGTCCCCGGTTCGGCCTTTTCGTTGATCGATTCCTCCGCCGCATACTCGCTCTCGGCCCCCGAATCCGCGATTGGGACCGAATCGACCAGCCCCGGCTGCTCCTGAAGCGCCTGCTCCTCGGCACCAGGACTCTCGGCGCCGCTCGATGATACAGAAGTGTCCTCTGGAGCTGCGTAAGGCTGCGCCTGGGCCTCCGCTTCCGGCTCGGGCCAGGGCTCAGGCTCGGCTTCCGCCACTGGGATCCAGGGCTCGGATTCCTGATCAGGCTCGGTTTCGGGCTGAGGCTGGGGCTCCGGCTCGGCTTGGGGCTCTGTTGTCCAGGGCTCCCGCTGAGGCTCTGGTACAGGCGGATACGTGGGTTGCTCCGGCGCGGGCCGGTGCGCTGGAGCCACAGCGCCCGAGGCCGGTGCCAGCGGCTCCTCCGCCAAATCTTCTCGCGATGGTTCAATCTCGACCGGTGAGGAGATCTCCGCGTCGGCCGCAATGCGCGCCGCGCGGGCCCGCATCTGATCGGTTTTGGCGCGGGAGGCTTCCAGATCCACCTGCGCCAGCCGCGCGCTATATCGCCGTCCATCCCTACCAGTCATCAAGACCAGGGGCGGCTGGATTTCGTATAGCAGGACCTCGTATTCCCGCCCATCCATCATGACGACCCAATCCCCTGCGGCGGTCGGTGCCAGAGCACCCACCAGGAGGATGACCGTGGATAGAATCCTCATATTTTTAGGCTCCTTATGAGGTAATAGTTGAAGTAATTTCTCATTCGGCGTATTCTAGCAACCCGTGGAGGCTCAAGGCAAGAAAAATCCTATCCTCGGGCCCGCGCCTGGAACAGCGCGGCGAGGCGAACGACGAAGGGGGACAGACCAGCATGGAAGACGCGCGGATCGGCTTCTACAGGAGTTGTGTCTCCGACTCCAGGTTCATGGGCGCCGTACTGGTGACCAACAGCTACGGCGTACCGGTCGAATTCAAGTTTACCGAGCCGATTGTGCCCAGCAAGACCCAGCGGATGGTCTACGGCCGGGTGCTGGAGCGATTCCTGCGCGAGGATGTGATCCGCAATCGCCTGTTCGGTGAGGTTACCCAGGGTCCTTCCCTGTTCGTGCTGGCCCCGGAAGAGTTCGAAAGCTACCAAGGCAGCGGACCGCCCGAGGTGGTGGCGCTGCGCCGTGAGGACGGCACCCGCCTCAAAGCCGCCGGACTGCTGAGCCGCATCGATGAACGCGAGATCCTGCTCCAGCTTGCCGCCGGAGAAGATGCCGCGCGCCTGAGCTTTGGCAAGATGGATCGCAGGCTGCAGGAAAAGGTCGTGCACTTCATGCTCCATCTGTCCCGCTCCATGGATCTGCTCGAGCCGATGGAACGACTCGACCGGGCGCTGCAGAACCTAGTGGGCGAGAGTTTTCACCTGCCATGAACGCCCCGCCCGCCGTCCTGCCCGATTTGCCGGCGCCGCTGCGGCGGCGCTACGTCCAGCAGATGGAGCAGGCCACCCTGGGCGCGATCGACACCGCTCTGGCCGGTCCAGTCGAAGTCGAAATCCGCAGCGGCGAGGAGCTGCTGCGCTTCGATCCGGTGGTTTTGGAGCCCGCGGTGGATTCATTCGAGAGCAGCGGCGAGCGCCGCTCCTGCGCCCACCGGCCGAAGGCATCCACACTCAACGTTCTGGAGCTGAAGCTCGGAGCGCCGGATCTCTGCACTCTCTCATGCGCCTGCGATCTGCGCGCCCATCTGCGCAGCAATCTGACGATGGCCCGCGCCCTGCCGCTCGAGCGCGGCTCGCTGGCGCCGCTCGATGCCGAGCCCGAGCTCTACCAGCGCGCTCAGGCCTTGGCGGAGCGGATCGAGCCGGGCGCCGCGGTGGTGGTCGGCCTGTTTCCCCGCCTGCCCCGCGGCGCGGTGCGATCCGCCACCGTCCATCACAGCGGGCGCACGATTCGGCTGCGCCTGGAGCGTGATGGCGCCGGGCGACTGCTGCCGGATTGCCTGGTGGCCATCAGTCTTTCCGCCGCCGGGATCGCGCTCTGGTGGTTGGAAGCGGCGTGCCAGCTCGCCTGCGCGCCGCGGCGCTTGAACGACGCAGCCGGGCGTTGAATTCGACTCGACCCGCCACTAGGATGACTTCATGGCTGTTTGGCTGGCCCTGATTGCCCTGGTGGCGTGGCAAGCCGCGCCGGACTCGATCCGGTCCGATTCAGAACTCGCCGACCCGATCGAAAACGCGCCTGCGGACCCCAGCCGGCCGTTCAAGCTGGACCTGCGTGCGTCCACCTTAAACGCCTACTCGCCGGCGTACATCCTGCTCGATGCCCAGCTCGAAGGCGGCAGCGATAGCGACGAGCGCCTTTCGTGCCCCAAGCTGCAGTGGAAGCTGACGGGGGTCAAGGAGATCGATACAATCCAGCGCCGCGCCTACACCCAGGATGATCAGTTCTGGGATCGGGCCGCCACGGTTTCGCCCGCTTCACCCTCTCCGACCCGGGAGCGGCGCAAGCTCTCGACCGTGACCCGCCGGCCGCGCAAGTGCGATCAAGCCGAGGGCGACCCGACGATCCCGCGGCTGTTTCACCATGAGCTCAACTTGAACGAACCCGGGACCTACTGGATCCAGGCGGTGTTGGTGGGGGCGGATGATCTCAAGCTCAACAGCGATGAGCTGCGAATTCGTATCCTGCCCGGCATTCGGGATCCATAGCCCCATCAGGGATCAAAGCGGTGCGCTGGCTAGCTGGGGTCGCGGCGTCGGTGTTTGCGGTGGTCTCGCTGGCGGCCGCGCCGGCGCCGCAGGAGCGCCCTAGCGCCAGACCGACCGAGCGCAAGAAAGCCGATCGGCCCACTGCCGGCGCGACGGAGGACGAAGCACGCGACGGCCGCAATCGACTCGGATTCCCATTGGAGCGCGCTTGGGAAGCGCGCCTGCCAGCGGCGATCGAAGGCCCTGCTCTCGCCACCGGCAAACGGGTCTTGGCGCTCACCGCCGAGGGTGACCTATTGGCCTACGACCTTCAGGACGGCAAGCAACTGTGGAAGTTTCAGCTCGGGTTTCGACCCCAGGGCGGGCCGTTGGCGGTCGGCGCGCTGATCGTGGTGGCCGGCCGCGACGGCCAAGTGTTGGCGCTCAATCCGAGCCGCCCCGACATCGCCTGGCAGATCACGACCGAGACCCGCATTACGGCGCCGCTGGCGTCGTCCTCCGAGCTGATTCTGGTCGGACAAGACAGCGGCGATCTGCTGGCGTTGTCGGCCCAAAGCGGCGCCGAGCAGTGGCGCTTCAGGGCCGCCGGGCCGCTGCTGGCCGGCGCCGGAGTTGCCGGAGACTTCGTCTACCAAGCCGACGCCCGCGGCGCGGTCCATCAGCTCCGACTCCAGGACGGCCAGCGGCAGTGGAGCGCATCCACCGGAGGGGCGGTCTCGGCCGCCCCGCTGGTCGAAGGCGAGCTCGTGTTCGTCGGCTCCAACGACAATCACGCTTACGCTTTCCGGATCGCCGACGGCGAGCCGGCGTGGAAGGTCCGCCTTGGGGCCGACTTGACCGCGCCACCGGTCGCGTTCGGGGATGCGGTGCTGTTCGCCTGCCTCGACGGCCGGCTCTACTTCCTGCGCCAAGACGACGGGCACCGAATTCTGGCGCCGTTTCTTTATTTTCGGCTCGCCCATCCTCCGCTGGTGACCAACGCCATCGCGTTCATCAGCCCGATGGCCGATCAATTGGCCGGTATCGATCCGAGCACCGGCCAGATAGCCGGGACCTTCGCCCTCGGAGCCCTCGCCGCCTCGCCGCTGGCCTACGCTCGGGATACGCTCTTTCTCGGGCTCGGCGACCGGCGTTTGCTGGCGCTGCGGCGGGTTCCGGCCGCGAAACGCAAGTTGCTCGAGGCCTCCACCGCGGTGCAGTCCAAATTGCTCGGCAAGCTCCCGGTCGCGAGCAGTGCGGAAGAGCAGCGCTACGACACCGTGCTGCGGACGTTCGATCAGGCGTTGCGCGACGCGAAAATCGACTCCAGCTTTGCCGGCGATTTCCTCGACCGGCTCGAGAAGCTCGAACCCGACCAGGGCTTCCAAGGCCACGAGGACGAGCTGCTCGAGCTGTTGGGCACGATCGAGAAGCGAATGGCGGCCCAGCAGCAGGAGCTCTGGAATGCGCTGGCCGAGGAGACCTTGAGCAAGGGCGTGGTCCCGATCCTGCCAACCGAGCTCAGCGCGGCCCAGCGCGAGCAGGTCCTGGGCGCGTTTCGCCGGCTGCTGCTGGCGACCTACTCCGGCCAGATCGACGCCGCCACTTCATCCCAGTTCATGCAAACCTACACGCCGCTGGTCAACGACGGCGACGTCACCGCCGACGACCTCCAAGTCCTCACCCAGGCGATCGACCGCCTCTTGGCCGAGCATCCTGCCAAAGCCAGCACCGCTCACCCCAGAGCGGCCCCGCCCCAGAGCGGCCCCGCCCCAGCGCCGCCCGAGGCTCAAACCCAACCCCAGAATCAGGACCCAAACTGATCCAAGCTGCGGGCGCAGCCGAGGCCCGAGAGCTGAGCCCCCACTAGCTAGATCGTGCCGATCGCGTTTTCGGGCACCCAGCCGTTGAAGCCGTTGGCCAGGCTGATCTGGGTCCAGCCAGCTCGGCGGGCGTGGATCTCGACCTTGAGCCCTTCGTGGATTTCGAAGATCGAAGTATGGTTCGCGCCCGGACCGCTGCGGGCGTAGACCTTCTGCTCGAGCACGATGCCGTGCTCGAAGGCGCGGTCGCTGTAGATCTTGGCGCTCAGCGATATTCCAATCAATAGGGTCGGAATCGCAAGGACAAGCGCCGCGATCCCCAAACGCCGGCGCCACGGGAACGGGCTGAGGATGGTCCCCAGGCCCAGCAGCGCGGTTACAAGATAGCCGCCGAGAAAGACCGCCGCAGTCTGGTTGGGGCTCAGCAGCTGGTGCACATAGCGCAGCCCCTTGAAGTAGACGTTTTCCTCCGCAACCTCGATTTGATCCACGATCAGCGACCTCGCGTAGTCCAGGTTGTAGCGCAGATCGGGATCGTCGCCGAGCTGCTTGCGAGCCCGCTCGTAGGCCAGGATGGCCTCGCCGAGCCGACCGAGCTTGAAATAGGCGTTGCCGAGGTTGTAGTAGAGCGCGCCGCTGCCGGCGCCATATCGCAGCGCTTGCTCGAAGCGGCGCGCCGCCGAATTGAAATCGCCGGCTTCGTAGGCGCGATTGCCGGCGGCGGCGGCCTGATCGGGGCTCTGCGCCCCGACGGTTGCCGCGATCAGCACGACCAGCACCGCCGCGCGGCGGGACATCCAACGCATCATCGACGGCGCTCCAGAACGCGGTGGAGCCTGCGAATAGCGTTCTCCGCCCGCTCGACCAGCCTCGCCCGCGTTTCCCGAGTCGAAGTTTCGCCGGCGAAGCGCGCGGCATCGCAGCTTTCGAGCACCGCTTCGTACTCGGCCACGACCTCGGCATCGACCGCGGCCAGCAAGCTGCCGATTTCATCCCGCGTCAAACCGGACCGGGAGCGGTTGAACCGATCGCCGACATAGGATAACAGCGCGCGCGCGATCTCGGCGTGGAATTCCGGCCCGCCGCTTTGAATCAGCTTGCGCGCCGCGCGCAGGCGACGGCGCGCCCCCGAGCGGGCCCCTTTGAGCCGGGCCAAGCCGACATCGCTGCGCAATCGCTCGCGCTCGCGCTGCAGCAGGTAGGCGCCGGCCAGCAGCAGCAGCGGCAGCGCCACCGCGCTCCAAAACCAGGCGCGCGCGTACAGCGGTCCGCCGGAGGGAGCCAGGCTTCCCGCCAGCGGTTTGAGGAACCGGATGTCGCGCCGCACCATGGTTACCCCTCGGTTCGGGCCGCTGCCCCGCCCCAGCGCCGCGCCCAAGGCGATGGCGGCCGGATCGCCGCTGACCCGCAGCGTGAGCGGGGCGGTGGCGACCGTCCGGTAGCGCTGGGTGGCGAGATCGAAATAGGTGAACCGGATTGGCTCGATGCGCTGCTCGCCCGGTGCGGTCGGCTGCAGCAGCGCCTCCAGCAGCTTGGCGCCGCCGACCCGGCCGCCGCTGATCTTGATATGGTTGCTGGTCTTCTGATCGAAGACCTGGAAATCCGGCAGCGGCGGCAGCGCGGGAGGGACCACCGAACCCAGGTTGCCGCTGCCGCGGATCTCGACCTTCAAGCTGACCACGTCGCCGACCTGAACCTGGTCCTTGTCGATCGCGGCGTGAATTCCGAAGCTGCCCACCGCGCTGCTGAACGAGTCAGGCCGGCCGGCGGCCGGGAGCGGCCGCGCCTCGAGCTCGAGCTCCTTGGTCTTGCGGAATACGGTTTGAACATCGTCGAACAGCGGCATAAAGCCGGATCGGGCCGCGACACTGATGGCGAACGTTGCCGGCTCGATCCGGTGGCGCCCGGGCGCGGTGGGAAACAGCGCCACCCGCCGCACCGCGACCGCGTAAAACTGCTTGCCTTCGAAGCTCTTGGGCTCGAGCTTGGGCTGCTCCTTGAACTCCAGCGGCTCGGACCAGAAACCGGTATAGGTCGGCTCCTCCTGCAGCTGTAGGCCCTGGATCCGGAGCTGGGTATACAGCGTGTAGGTCAACGTGACCTGGGCGCCGACGTAAGGGTTGGGTTCATCGATGCTGGCCAGGACCAACACCTCTCCGGCTTGTTCCTCCGCCGCCGGCTCGCGCCGGCGCCGACCGTACGGATCCAGCAGCTGACCGAGCGGGTCGCGGGCGCGCGCCGGCGCCTTGACCCGGCCCGCCACCACCTCGACCTCGAGCGTGTTGCTGGCGACCGGATCGCCGGCGATCGCGACCGTAAACGGCCCGAGCGTGAAGCGGCCTTCGGTCCGGGCCAGCAGGTTGTAGGTGAAGCGCACGGCGCTGCGAAAGCCGGCGCTGCCGAACTGCATTTCGGTGCTGGTCGAAGGCCCGCCGACCAGCTTGAAGTCAGGCAGCTCGCCGAGATCCGGCTCGGCGACTTGGTTGGGGTCGGCGCCTTGGACCACGATTTCCAGGACCAGCACGTCCTCGACCCCGATGCGCTGCGCATCGACCCGCGCCTCGACCCGCGGCTGGGCCGCAGCCCGCGCCGAGAACCAGCCGCTCGCCAGGGCCACGGCGGCGAGTCCCAGCGCGCGGGCCGGTGACGGGTGCCCGCTGGACGGCATCTTCCTACCAATCAATCGCAACCTCGTCGCGCCCGCCGCGCACCGGCCGGCGCGGATTGGCCTTTTCGCGTTCCTGCAGGGCATCGAGCATCGACTGGGCTTCCTCGCGGGTCATCTTGCCCGGGTCGCGGGCCTCGGCGGCCTGCCCCTGCTGGTTCTGTTCGGCGTCCTTGCGTTCCGGCTCCTCGCCGGCAGCGCCCTGCTCCTGCCGCTCCTCGGCCGGCTGCGGCTGCTGCTCGCCCTCGCCCGGCTGGTTCTGCTGCCCCGGCTGATCTTGGGGGCTCTGCCCGCCCGGCGGCGGGGACTCCTGCGGCTGAGCGTTCTGCTTGAGCAGCTTGCGGGCCAGCTCCAGGTTGTACTTCGCGTCCTGGTGGTCGGGCCGCAGCTTGAGCGCGCGGGTATAGGATTCGATCGCCCCGGGCAAATCCTGCTGTCGAAAGCGCGCGTTGCCGAAGTTGTAATGGGCGTCGGCGGCCAGGCCGGCGTCATCGACCGCGGCGGCGCGCTGGAACTCTTCGGCCGCCTTGTCGAACTGGCGCTGCTGGTAGAGCGCAGCGCCCAGATTGTAGCGCAGCCGCGGTTCCTCGGGCGCCTCGATCTGGGCATCGGTATAGCGTTTGATCGCCTCTTCGTAGGCTTGCTGTCGATAGGCCTGGTTGCCGGAGCGGTTCTTGGCCCCCAGCTCGCCGGCGGTCAGCCAGCCCCACAGGTCGATCAGGATCAAGAGCGTGATCACGCAAACCTCCCGCGCCAAGCCTCGCGCCTGCGCTTGCGATCCGACAGCAGCGCCTCGGCCACCAGCAGCGCCAGCGGCAGCGGCAGGAAGAGCTGATAGCGATCCTCGTATTGGGAGTAAAGCTGGGAGGACAGCTCGCGCTTCTCCATTTGGCCGATCGCGTCGGCGATCCGGCTCAGCTCGAGCTCGCTGGAGCTGGCGCGATAATATTTGCCGCCGCCCGCCAGCGCGATCCGCTCCAGCACCGATTCGTTGAGCCGGGTGCTGACCACGCGCCCTTCGCGGTCCTTCTTGTACCCGGTCAGCCGGCCGCTTCTGTCGCGCAGCGGGATCGGCTGACCGGCCCCCGCGCCGATGCCGATGGTGTAGATCACCACGCCTTGCTCGCGGGCCTGCTTGGCCGCCTCGACCGGATCCCCGCCGAAGTCTTCGCCGTCGGTGATCAACACCAGCACCTTGTGCTTGCGCTGGCCTTCTGGAAATGCGCGCAGCGCGGCGTGGATCGCCTCCGCGATCGCGGTGCCGGGCTTGGGCAGCAGCTTCTCATCCATCGCGTCGAGGAACAGCTTGGCGGCGCCGTAGTCCATGGTCAGCGGGCACTGCACGAACGCGGTGCCGGCGAACGCGACCAGGCCGACTCGATCGCCGGTCAAGTGCTCCAGAAACGCCGCCACTTCGGCCTTGGCCCGCACCAGCCGATTGGGCTTGAGGTCCTCGGCCAGCATCGACAGCGAGGTATCGAGCGCGATCACGACATCCACGCCGCGGCGTCGCACCTGCTCGAGCCGGGCGCCCCATTGGGGCCGGGCCAGGCACAGAATCAGCAATCCGACCCCGGTCAGCAGCAGGCCGCTCTTGAGCAGCTGCAGGGCCTGGCTGGCGGACGCCACCAGCTTCTGAACCGTCGGCAGATGGCCGAAGCGCTTGAGATCGCGGCGCTTGGCGCGGCGCGCGTAAAGCTGCAGCGCCAGCAGGCCAACCACCAGCCATAGCAGGTGCAGCGCCGCTGGATTACCAAATCGCATCATCTACCACGGCGGTGGATAGGGCGCCGTCTGCCAGGGGGTTTGGGGGAGTTCCCCCAATCTCCACGTCGTTGGGCTCACTCGGCCTCCTCCAGCGTCATTTTGTAGGGGAGGGGCTTGGCCCCTCCCGAGGCGGGCCAAAGGCCCGCCCCGCTTCCGTCGGCCCCATGGAAAGCGGGCGAACTCCCCCGCACCTCCTGTCGCCCGCCTAGCATCCGGCACCCTCTCCACCGCCCTATACTCTGTACGAGCCGGGCTGTGGCGGCTGCCTTGACTCAATTCAAAAGGCATGTTGCAGGATACCAAGACTTCCAACTCCGTCACGGCAGAGTCCTGAAGCGGGTCGCGCCGAGGCCGGCTTCGAGGCCGACCAGCGCCAGCGCGCCGATCAGAAACAGCGGAAACAGCTCGGTGGTGCGGGTATAGTGCTTGACCTCGACCTCGGTCTTCTCGAGCCGGCCGATCTCGGCGTAGATCTGCTCCAGCGCCTGCTTGTTGGTGGCGCGGAAATAGCGTCCGCCGGTGATCCGCGCCACTTGGCGCAGCACCTCCTCGTCGATCTCCACCGGGAGCCGAACATAGCGCCGGCCCAGCAGCGGATCGTCGACCGGGAACAGCGCGCTGCCGCGGGTGCCGGCGCCGATGGTATAAATCTTGACCCCTACCGCCTTGGCCAGCTCGGCCGCGGTCAGCGGGGCGATCTCGCCGCGGTTGTTGACCCCGTCGGTCAGCAGGATCACGACCTTGCTCTTGGCCGGCGACTCGCGCAGCCGATTGGCGCAGGAGACGATCGCCATGCCGATCGCGGTTCCGTCCTCGATGCTGCCGATCTCGACGCTGTCGAGCAGGGTTAGCAAGACCCCGCTGTCGAGCGTGAGCGGACACTGCAAATAGGCGCGGCCGGCGAAAATCACCATGCCGAGGCGATCCTGAGTGCGGCTCTGCACGAAGTCCGCGACTACCCGCTTGACCACTTCCAGGCGGTTCTTGCCGCGCTGCAGATCCTCCGCCGACATGCTGCCCGAAACGTCCAGCGCCAGCAGAATGTCGACGCCCTCGCTGACCAGCTCTTCTTCGTGCTCGCCGGCCTGAGGTCGGGCGAAGCCCAGCACCAGCAGCGCGATCGCGAGCGCGCGCAAAGCCGGCAGCAGCGCCCGCAGCTTGAGCGCGAACCCGAGCGGCACTGATCGCATCACCCCTAGGTCCGAGAACCGCAGCGCCGCGCGGC
>Ga0214472_10002740_pt1 | contig 18800 bp, 16 predicted proteins | sample RVTome_6_FD_207662 | JGI IMG/M metagenome (GOLD analysis project Ga0214472, IMG submission 207662) | Soil microbial communities from uranium-contaminated site in the Upper Colorado River Basin, Wyoming, United States - RVT140D175 | ecosystem: Environmental > Terrestrial > Soil > Contaminated >...
CCTCCGCGCTTGCGGATCATCTCCCCGAAGGGAACGTGCATGTAGGGGTTCTCGAGTGCCTCCATGCCCGCGAGCTTCTGGATGTCCTCCGTCGCCTCCTCCTCCGCCACGTCGGCGACGTCGTCGGCGGTGACGATGCCGACGAGGACGCCCTGGCTGTCCACCACCGGCAGGGCGGAGCGGTCGTACCGTCCCATCTTGAGCACGGCCTCCTCGCGGTCGTCGAAAGCGGAGAGGGACTCGAAGCGCCGGTCCATCACCGACTCCATGGGGGCGTTGGGATCGGACAGGAGGATCCGTCGGATGTGGATGTCGTCGATGAGGCGTCCCGCCTCGTCGGTGACGTACACGTAGGAGATCGTCTCGGCGTCCTTGCCGAAGGTCCGGATCTGCTCGAGGGCGCGGGTGGTCGTCCAGCCCGGTCGGACCCGCACGTAGTCGGGCGTCATCAGACGCCCGATGCTCTCCGGTGGGTACCCGAGGATGGCCTGCGTCTCGCGTCGGTCGGCGGGGGTGAGCGCGGCCAGCAGGCGTCGGGCCACCTTCGGTGGCAGCTCGTCGAGCAGCGCCGCCCGGTCGTCGGGCTCCATGGCCTCGACGATCGGCTGGGCGCCCGCCCCGAGCTCCTCGATGAGCCGCTCCTGCTGGTCGCCCTCGAGTTCGGCGAACGCGTCGCCGGCCTGGTCGCGGGGCAGGAGGCGGAAGGCGAGAGCCGCCTCCTCCGGCTCGAGGAGCGACAGCGTCTCCGCGACGTCGGCGGCGGGGACCTCGCGCAGCAGCGCGCGGACGTCCCAGAACAGCCGCTCGCCCAGGAGGTCGCGCACGAGCCCCTGAAGCTGCTCGGCCGTGAGATTGAGGCCTGTGCTCACGCTCGCTCCGGGAGCGCTCGACCGCGTCCACCGCGGCGAACGAGTCGGCAGTCTAACGAGAGCGGGGTCGCGCGACAACACCGCGCCCATCCTGCCGCCGGTCGGCGAGGACGTGCCGTGGACTTCCAGATCGGCCCCCGAGAGGGCCCGCGGAAACGCTCAGGCGAAACCGTCCTTGAACCGGCGGATCGTTTCCCAGCCGAGCGGCCGATCGTCCTCGTGCTTGAAGAAGACGAAGGCGCGCTCCCACGGCTGGGCGAGGATGCGCTGTCGCCACGGCTCGAGAAGGGCGTCGGTGTAGTCGCACCGTCGCAGCCGCAGGTAGCCCCAGTCGGCGGTGGGGAAGATGGGCGCCCCTGCCTCGCCCGACTCCTCGGTGTCGGCGCAGACGAGGGCGGCGTTTCTCGCCCGTAGGGCGGCGCGCACCTCCTCGTCGTCCCAGGACTCGTGGCGGAACTCGAAGGCGAAGGGCTGCCCTTGCGGAAGAAGGTCGAGGAACCCCTGCAGGCGGGGAAGATCCTGGCGCAGGGTGGGGGGGAGCTGGAACAGGATCGGCCCCAGCCGGGGGCCGAGAGTGGCGGCCGCCTCGAGCAGGTAGGCGACGGGCTCGCCGACGTCCTTGAGTCGCTTCATGTGGGTGATCCGCTGCGATCCCTTGAGCACGAAGCGGAAGTCCGGGGGAACCTGCTCCGCCCAGGCCGCGAGCACCGAGGCCTTCGGCATGCGGTAGAAGGTGTTGTTGATCTCCACCGCCCTGAACCGGTCGGCGTAGTAGCGCAGCATCTCGGCGGGCTTCTGATCCTCGGGGTAGAACGAGCCCTTCCACTCCTTGTACGCGTACCCGCTCGTGCCGACGAAGACCTCCATGGCGCTCTCCTCCGGGGCGGTACCCCCGCACAGGATAGCGTGCGAGGATCGGTCGAGGATGGTGATGGGCCACGCCGCGACCGGGGTCGGCACGTCCCTCTGGCTCATGCCCGAGGAGCCGGCCCGTGCGCGTCTTGTCTCGTGGATCGCGCTCCTCTCCGCTCGCTTCGGGACGCCGCCGTTCCCGCCCCACGTCACGCTCCTCTCCGGCCTCGCGAGCGCGGAGACGGAGGTCCTCTCCGCCGCCGCCGCGCTCGCGCGCGCCCTCGCTCCCTTCTCGATCTGCCTGGACGGGGTCGAGGGCACGAATGAGCACTTTCGATGCCTGTACGCGCGGGCCGGGCCCACGGACGCGCTGCGGACGGCCCACGCGCGGGCGGCCCGCCACTTCGGTCGCCCGGCCGACCCTTCGTTCCTGCCCCACCTCAGCCTCGTCTACGGGACGCTCGAGCTCGAGGTGAAGGCCGGCCTCGCCCGCGAGCTCGAGGAGCCCACCCGCCTCTCGATCGACGTCCGGCGCTTGCACGTCTGGCGGACGGTGGGAGGGGTCGACGCGTGGGTGGAGATCGGTGCCTTCGGTCTCGGCGCCCCGGCTCTTTGACCTAGGGGTCCTTTTGTGTCTTGACACCGAAAGGCGGTTGAGACAAAGTGTCAACTCGTTCGTTCGTTCGAAAACTCCCTCCATGGAACACCGGGCCAAGCACCAACGCCTCGAAGACTTCCAGCGGCTCTGCCGTGAGCGGGGAGTGCCGTTCACCGAGCAACGCCGCGTCATCCTGGAGGCCGTGCTCGACCTCGAAGACCATCCCACCGCCGATCAGGTCCACTCCGCGCTGGCTCGCCGGAGCCCGGGAGTGTCGCGGGCGACCGTCTACCGCACCCTCGAAGGCCTGGCCCGGATGGGCGTGATCACCAAGACGTGTCACCCGGGCAAGTCGGTCCGATACGACCGCCGGACCGAGCAGCACCATCATCTCGTGTGCATGCGGTGCGACGAGGTCATCGACATCTCGGACTCCCGCTACGACTCCCTTCCCGTTCCCGACACGAGGGAGCTGGGGTTCGAGGTGAACGACCTGCGAGTGCAGCTCCGGGGATTCTGTCGCCGGTGCCGTGATCATGAGGAGGACATGCCATGAAACATTTCCGGATCGGGGCGGTGCTCGCCGCCTCTCTCCTGTGGGCGGGGGGGGCCCTGGCCGCCGACGCACCCGACGCCAAGCTGCCCCTGGGCCTGCCCCCCGTTCCCGTTCCCGAGGCGAACCCCATCACCCCGGCCAAGGTCGCCCTCGGCGACAAGCTGTTCGACGACAAGCGCTTCAGCAAGACGGGGGAGGTCGCCTGCAACACCTGCCACGACCCGCAGAAGGCTTTCACCGACAGCCCGCTCCAGGTGTCGGAGGGGATCTCCCAGAAAGGCAAGAAGCTCACCGGGACGCGCAACGCGCCGACGGTGGTCAATGCCGCCTACATGAAGTCGATGTTCTGGGACGGCCGCTCGCCCGACCTCGAGGACCAGGCCCAGCATCCCTTCGTCAACCCGGTGGAGATGGGCCTGAAGGACCACGAGCCCATCCTCAATATCGTCCGCACCGACCCCGAGTACGTGAAGGCGTTCCAGGAGGTCTTCGGCAAGACCGGCAAGGACGTCACGATGAAGGAGGTCACCCAGGCCATCGCCGCGTTCGAGCGCACCAAGGTGTCGGGCAACTCTGCCTTCGACCGCTACTTCTATGGCGGGGAGAAGGGCGCCCTCACCGACGCCCAGCGCCGCGGGTTCGACCTCTTCGTCAACAAGGGCCGCTGCGTGTCTTGTCACGTCGTCGAGCAGACCCAGGCCGTCTTCACCGACGGGCGGTTTCACAACGTCGGGGTCGGCATCAACGACATCCAGACGGAGGTCCCAAAGCTCGCCGGCTCCTACATCGACGCGAAGGTGAAGGCCGAGGACGTCGACGTCAAGGTGTTGAGCGACAAGCGCACCTCCGAGCTCGGCCGGTTCGCGGTGACCACGCTCTTCGACGAGCTCGGCGCCTTCAAGACCCCCACCCTCCGCAACGTCGCCGTCACCGCGCCCTACATGCACGACGGGAGCCAGAAGACGCTGCGCGACGTGATGGTGCACTACAACAACGGCGGGGTGACCAACGAGGGCGACCCCGTCAACGACTTCCTCAGCGGGGGAATCCGCCCCCTCGATCTCACCGACGAGGAGATCGCCGACCTCGTCGCCTTCATGGACGCGCTCACGAGCCCAGAGTTCGCGAGCCTTCCCAAGGCGCTGGGCCTGGAGGAGAAGTAGAGCCATGACCAAGTACGATCTGAGCCGTCGTGATTTCCTCAAGGGCGCGGGCACCGTCGCCGCCGTCAGCACCCTTCCCCTGAGCCTGGTCGAGCTCGCCTTTGCCGACCCCGCCCAGAACTTCACCTTCGCCTACATCTCCGACTCCCACATCCAGCACGTCAAGGGCGCGAAGTTCGTGCGCAACTGGGACCGCGGCCTCATCCGGGCCGTGGCCGAGACGAACCTCCTGCGGCCCAGGCCCGACTTCGTGATGTTCGGGGGTGACCTCGCCCAGCTCGGCACCAAGGAGGAGCTCGACCACGGCGCGGAGATGCTTTCGAAGCTCACCTACGACCTCAAGTGCGTCATGGGCGAGCACGACTACTACCTCGACCTCGGCGAGTACTGGTCGAAGCTCTTCGGGGACCAGCACTACAGCTTCGACCACAAGGGCGTCCACTTCGTGGTGCTCAACTCGATCCTCACCGACCACGAGTGGACCTACAACCGCTGGCCCACCGCCGAGCAGCGGATGCTCGAGATGGCCGGCCTCGACAACCCCAACGGGTCGCCGTTCATGGTGGGCGAGAAGCAGCGGACGTGGCTCGCGAAGGACCTGGAGAAGGTGGACAAGTCGACTCCCGTCGTCGTGTTCTCGCACTCGCCCCTCCAGAAGATCTACAAGGGGTGGAACTTCTGGACGGAGGACGCGGACGAGGTGCAGGCCATCCTCAAGCCGTTCGACAAGGTCAACGTGATCTACGGGCACGTGCACCAGATCCAGTACAACCAGATCGGCAACATCTCCTTCAACTCGGTGATGGCGACGGCGTGGCCGTGGCCGTACCCGGAGAGCTACGCCCAGGCCGAGCAGCACCTGCCCAAGCTGACCGTCCCCATGAACCGCGCCAACCCGTTCTTCGAGCGCGACGCCACCGGCTGGCAGTTCATCGACGTCGGCACCGGGCGCGTGGCCCTGGAGTACAACCTCTACAACAACACGAACCGGACGGTGGCCTGGAACTCCGCCACCGGCCAGCCCGAGGACTCGGCGTTCCAGGATGCGGCGCGGCAGATCGCCCCGCAGAAGCACTACTAGAGGAGGGGGCGATGTCGAAGAAGCTGGCCGTCGTGGCGTGCGCCGCGTTCGCCGTGGCCGCGGTGGCGGGCGGGATCTCCGTCCGCGCCGACGAGTTCACCAAGGAAGACGTCGCGCGCTGGGAGAAGGAGTACATGAGCGTCGTGCAGAAGGGCCGCGCCTTGTGGACGAGCCCCGAGCTCGGCACGAACGGCGTCGCCTGCGCCCAGTGCCACCCCAACGCCGCCAACACCCACCCCGAGACCTACCCGAAGTTCCAGCAGCAGCTGGGCCGGGTGGCCACCCTGCGCGAGATGATCAACTGGTGCATCCAGCAGCCCCTCGAGGGGCAGCCGCTGGGCCTCGACGACGCGAAGATGGTGGCGATCGAGAGCTACGTCGCCTACGAGCGGCGGGGCGTGGAGATGGTGCCGGGCAAGCACTGAGGACCGTGATCGTGCGTGCGGCCTGACGGGGCCCGGACGAGCCGGGCCCGTCGTCGACCGCGGCGAGGGATCCGCCGATGAAGCCGAGCCGGCGGGTCCCTCCCCGCTTCCTGTCCTGTCGCTCCCGGCCCGGCGGGCCTGGCCTCGGGCGTCAACTGCCGGGCCTTCTTCTTGCGCGCCACCCTGCTGCCGCCCGGAGGCCTGAGGCGCTGAGCGTGCCCTCAGCCGCCACCCCTCTCGTTGAGGGCTCGCCCGCCTTGACGCTTCGCTCAACGGACCCAGCCCTCTCTCGCCGTCGGGCGGGCCTACGGGACGAACTCGAACTCCATCGGGAACCCCTGGCTGAAGCGGTCGGTCTCGCCCGGCCCGCGCACCGTGACCACTGCGCCGGAGACGGAGAACGGGGGTTCGCACGTCACGAACAGGACGCGGGCGACCGTGATGTCGGTGGCCAGGCCACTGGCCAGGCCACCGTGGGGCACCCACATGTCGATGCAGGACGTGGGGTTGCCGGGGCTCGCGACTTGCGTGGACGGGCGGAGGCTGACGGCGACGCTGCCGGGGCCCAGCGTCTCGTCCGACACGGCTCGGAACCAGAGGGACAGGTGGAACGCGGCGAGCGAGATCTGGCTTCCCACGCCCGGGTCGCTGCCGAGGAAGTTGATGCGGGACGTGGACAGGTTCTCGGACGACCCGGCCCTGTCGACACCCAGGGCGACGGCCGCGGCGGTCACGCCGACGCCGGCGAGGACGGAGGCGACGGGGCCCATGCCGAAGACCCCCACCTTCATGACCCCTTCGACGTGCGCGTCGTCCTCGACCTTCTGCTCGCCGAAGCCGGGAGGGACGGGGGCCCCCGCCGCCGGCGCCTCCACGAGCGGGAGCGCGTCAGCGACCGAGGGGCCGACCTGCTCCGCGCCGCAGGCGCTCGCGTCGGAGACGACCCGCACGATCTGGTCGGCGGTCCGCTCGCTGCGGGCAGCGTCGTGGGTAACCTCCACGTAGTAGACGAAGCTCCCAAGACGGGCTTCGGGCGAGGGAAGCGACCCGGCCCAGCGCCCGTCCTGGAGAGCCAGGCGCACGCCGTACCACGCCTCCGAGTCCGCCGGGCGGAGCCGGACCCAGGCCGCGCTGACCGTCTCGGGCGCGCGGGCCTCGATCCACGGGTAGGTGCCGGCGACCACGCACGTCATCGGCGTGTGCTCGATGGACGAGGCGTCCGGCGCGAGGTCGGACGAGCGGGCGGCCGCCACCGGCGATAGGACGAGAATCAGGGCCACGACGGCGACCGCGAGGTGGAATCGCATGTGCATGCCCCCTGCGCGACTGGCGGTCCGCCGGCCGACTCGAAAGCCGCCACTCGATGGTATGGATTCAAGCCTTCGCTTGCAGCAACCGTGCCGCACCGGAGCCATGGGAGGGAGCCGTGTCAGCGGCCTGACCCGTCCCCCACGAGAGACGCGAGTCGACTCCCGCCGGGGGACACCCCCCCTACCCTCCCGACGCCTCCGGCCGGAAGTACCCCTTGCGCGCGCGCACCTCCGCCGGTCGTCCCGGGAGCTTCACGTCGACCTCGTGCCAGCCGGCCTGGTCGACCCCGCTCGGGTCATAGCGGAGCAGGTAGCGCGTGCGGGCGTCGTGGAGGATCTCGCGGAACGTCGCCTCCATGTCGGGCACGCCGACGGCGAATGTCCGTCCCCCCGTCTCCTCGGCGAGCCGGGCGAGAAAGCGCGGCGCCTCCGGCAGATCGGTCACACCGCGGGGAACGGCGGCGCGCGAGGCAGCCTCGAAGCGCTCGTTCGTGTTGCCACGCGGGCCTCTGTTGCCCAGATCGTAGGCGTCGTGGGCCTGCATGTCGCGGCTGGGAGGGGCGGCAGGGGTCCCCGCCGTTGCTGTGAGCCGCGCCGGCCCCTCCTCCTGTGTGTGCACCGTGTAGACGGTGGCGGCCGAGAGCCGCGCGGTCTCGTAGACGGCGTCCGCGTCGAGCAGGCTCTGTACGTCTTTGCCGTCGCTGAACAGGATCACGATCGGACGCGTCTCCCGGCCCTCGGCGAGGGCGAGGGCGGCGAACGCGGCGTCGTAGAGCGCGGTTGCGCCCCCGGCCTGGACCGCGGCCAGGGCGGACTGTAGCTCCGCTGGCGAGCGGCCCGGCGCACGCCGCAGCTCGTGGGAGAACGTGAGGAGGTCGGCACGCTCCTCGGGGGCGAGGGCCGCGAGGAGGCCCTGGCCCGCCTTCTGGAGCTGCGCCAGTCCGGCGCCGGCGAGGTTGCCGCTCACGTCGAAGGCGAGGATCACCCGGAGCGGCACCTGCTCGGCCGACACCAGCTCAACCTGCTGCCGGACTCCGTTGTCCTTCACCTGGAAGCTCTCCACGGTCAGGCCCTCCACGGGCTTTCCGTCTTCTCCGACGAAGACGTCGAGGTACACCGTCTCCACCGCGGTGCCGAACGTGGGCGGGGTTGGCGTCTCCTGGGCCCGCGCCGCCAGGGCGAGGCCGGAGGCGATCGACAGCGCCACGGGAAGTGCCCGGTGCATCATCGTCGGACCTCCTTTCCGTCGGACGCCCGTGCCGCCTGGGGTGCGCCGGCAGAGCGGATCTCGTCGCGCAGCGCCGCCGTGAGCGTCTCGAGCCCCCGGCCCCGGTGGGGTCCGAGGTGGTAGCCGAGCCAGGGATCGAGCTCCTGCGTCGGCGGGCTGAGCGCGGCCTCCAGGCTCTCCCGGGCCTCGCGGGCGCGTCCGGCGCGAAGGAGCCCGTAGCTCAGCGCGAGGTGGACGCGGCCGCTCGACGGCCCCGCGGCCGCGGCCCGGAGCCGCTCGAGCGCCGCCTGCGTCCGCCCCTCGCCCATCAGATCCTTGCCGAGGAGGACGTTGGCCAGCATCGCCACGTAGGCGTCGGCGCTGAGGGCGGCGGCGAGCAGCTCCTTCCGTCCGTCCTTCCGCCGGCCCCGCAGCGCGAGGACGCGGCCGAGCCGGAGGTGTGCCTCGTCGAGCGTCGGGTCGACCCGCAGGGCCTTGCGGTAGGCGTCCTCCGCCTCCTTCGCGGCGGAGCTCTGCAGGGCGGTCTGCTGGAGCAGGTCGAGCCGCGCCCCGTCGGGGCCCGCCATCTTCTCGAGATCGACGCTGAAGGCCAGCGCCTCGTGGACGCTGCCGGTGCCGAGGAGGGCCTCGGCGTCGTCTCCCAGGCCGAGCGCCTGGCCGTACAGCTCCAGGGACTGGCTGAGCTGGCTGCGCGCGCGGCGGCCGTGGCCCAGTGCCACGAGCCAGCCCTGGCGGAACTCGCGGGCCCCCGGAGCCTTCGCGACCAGGGGGTCGTCGAGAAGGGCGCGAGCGGCGACCTCGTGACGGCGGGACGCGGCGATGTCTCCCCGGCGCGCCGCGACGGCGGCGACCTCGGTGTGGAGCAGCACGGCCGCTCGCCGGCACGAGGCGTCGCACGCGGAGGCGTCGCGCTGCAGCTCGCCTGCCGCGTCGGCGATGGCGGCGTCGCTCCAGCCGAGCGCCTGGGTCATGGCGGACGCGGGATCGCCCGTCAGGGACTCGGTGGCGAGGTCGGCGTAGGACCGGCGCGGGCCCGCTGCGGCGGCGGGCCCGCTCCCCCCCGTCACGGCCGCCGCCTGGACGAGGCCACCCACCTCGAAGGGCTCGCGGACCTCCGCCGAGCGCCCACCCTTGCCCTCCCTGAAATCGAGCACGAGCTCGTAGTGGCCCTCCGGGACCCCCTTGAGCGGCAGCATGATCATGGTGCCGAGCGTCCCGTCGGGCGCCGGAGGCAGCGGCTGGTGCGGCAGGGACGCCAGGGCCTGGCCGTCTTCGCGCAGCATGCGGCAGGCCACCTCGACCGGCGTGCCCGTGGGAACGCCGTACACCTCGAAGAAGACCCCGAGCTGCGTGTCGGGGTCGAACCGCTCGCGCGCCAGCGGGATCGGCGGCCCGACCTGGCCCGCCGGCGCGCTCAGGAAGGTGTCGGTCAGGATCGGGCGGCACGCCCGCAGGCCGCCGGGAGACGGGACCTCGACGCGCGTGACCACGGAGCCCCGGCGCGAGCTTCCCTTGTCCGTGACCTCGATCCGGGCCTCGTGGGCGCCCGGGGGGAGGTGCACGGTCGCCAGCGCACGCGCCCACCCGACCTCGAGGGGCGGCCCCTGCTCGCGGTCGGGTCGGATCGTGGCCGCCGTGCGGAGACGGACGGGCTCGCCCCCTCCCGTGGGCGTGACCGCGATGTCGATCTCCACCCGCGCCTCCCGGTGGTCGGCCACGTTCCAGAAGGTGAGCGAGGCCGGGTCGGCCTCGCTCACCAGCAGCACGCGGGCCCGGCCCTCCGCGTCCTGCTCGAAGACGTACGCGCTCGCGCGCAGGGGAATGCCGGCCGGCGGGGAGACCTCCGCGGCCCGGGTCGTCGGCCGGCCCGGCTCCCCCGCTTCACCCAGCCGGAAGATCTCGCGGGACTCGAGCGTCCGTCCCGCGACCTCGTCGCGGACCGTGAGCAGCAGCGCGTACTCTCCGGCCGGCGCGGTGGCGAGGTCGAGCGACGAGGCCTGCGCGAGCCGTCCCCCGGGCCCGGGCTCGAGAGGGGCCTCGGGCCGGGTGGCCAGCACGGTGCCGTCCGTGGTCTCGACGCGCCAGCCCGCGACCACTCGGGCTCCCGCGGGGCCCACCTCGGCGCCGTCGACCTCGTACGCGTAGTAGAGCGTCCCGGGAGCGAACCGGCGGCGCACCACGGGACGCGGCTGCGGGACACCCCCGGGCTCGCCAGCCTGGAGCTGGTCGGTGAGGACCGGCGTCGAGATCCGGAGCTCACCGGGGGGAGGCACCTCGAACTCATGACGCACGCTGCCGACGCGCTGCGTCGCCCGGTCCCGGACGAGGAGCCGGGCCTGGTACGTCCCCGGCGCGAGCTCGATCTCGCGCCGCAGCGGCAGCCAGGTCGAGCGGGCCTCCTCGACCGCCTCTGCCGGCAGGCTCACCTCCGCCTCGGAGTCCCGTTCGACGCTCTGCCCGGTGTCGCGCCCCACCACGACCAGGTGGGTCTCGAGGACTCCCTCGACGTGGTCGTCCCTCGGCACGAGTCCGAGGGCCGCGGGGTCAACCTCGGCCACGAGCAGGACCGAGGCGGCCGCGGCCTGGTCAGCACCGCCGGAGCGCACGTAGCTCGTCATCCGGATCGGGATGCCGTCCCCCTCGAAAGGCGAGTCGAATAGGGCACGGAGCCGCGAATCGTCCGTCGCGGCAGGGGCCTCGCGTGACGGCGTGAAGTACCCCTTCCGGGCGAGCACCCGGGCCCCGGGACGGCTCACCCCGACCTCGATCTCGTGGAACGTCCCCTCCGCGGCACCGCCGGGGGGCGCAAAGCCGAGGAGGTAGTAGTGGCGCGATTCCTCGTCGATCCGGTGCAGGCCACGTCCGAGGTCGTTGGCGTTTCGGATCGCGAATCCTCCGGTGTCGACGGCGAGCGAGACCGCCCCCTGTGCCTCGCGGAGGCTCTCCCCGAGCTGGGAGCCCATGTCGCGGAGGTCCGTCGGGTCCGCGATCTCGGCGTCGGCGGTGGCGGGCAGCCCGGAGAGCCCGCGGGCGTCGAGGAAGTAGACGGCAGCGTTGGCCCGCCGCGCCGCGTCGAGGAGGCCCGCGAGCTCGGTCGGGTCGGGCTCCTGGACGAAGCCCTCCGAGACGAGGACGATCGCCTTGCGCCCGCGGGCTCCGGCCAAGGACGTCGCCACCCTCTCGAGCACCTCGAGCGTCCTCTTCTTGCGCGCGAGGGCCGCTTCCCAGACCTCGAGCGCCTTGGCCCGGATGAGGGGGTGGCCCTCACCCATCTCGAGCAGGTCCCGGTTCTCCGGGTTCTCCCGGTCGCGGGGCGGCTCGAGGATGATCCGGTGCTCGTAGTAGCGGCGGACCACCTCGGCCCCGACCTGCGGGTCGCGGGCCAGCACGAGGCGCATCGCCTCGTAGTCGGAGATCCGGTCGAGGGCGGTGTTGCGGGGCCGCTCGCCCCGGAGACGGTCGAGGGCGGCCGGGACGTCCGCTCGGCCCTCGGGCATCCGGGCCGTCCACCCGGCCCCGCCCGAGGTGGGGACGAGCGTCAGCTCGTCGCCATCGCGCAGACCCTCCACGAAGCTCTCGACAGCCGCCTTGGCCGCGAGGGCCCGGTCGGGGGCCAGGTGGACGTCGTCGAAGACGACCACGAACGAGCGCGCGGGCGACGCCGTCCCGGTCCCGACGTTGGCCGAGACCCGGGTGCGGACGGGCGGGGCCTCCGAGACCGACTCCGGGGGGGAGACCGCCTCGAAGCGGTCGATCGTCCGGCGGACGCCGTCCACCTGCAGCGTGAAGTCGTCGGAGACGAGGCCCTCGACGGGCTGCCCGTCCCCGTCGAGGACAACCGCGTCGACGGTGATGACGTCCACCTCGACCCCGAACCGCGGGCCCTGGGGATCCTTGGGCCACGGCGGAGCCATCGCGGGCGACCCCGCCGGAAGGGCCAGCCCGACCGCCACGAGGGCGGCGCCAGCGAACGACGAAGAGCGACGTGCAACTCGCATCGTCGGGACTCCCGGGTGTGCGCCCGCGTCAACGGACACCCCTCGATGATGGCACGTCTCCCCGCCGTCAGAGTAGTGGATCCTTTTCCGCCGCCGAGCAGGCCCTCTGGATGTCGGACAGGACTAAGAGGCGGACCGCACTCCTCAGCATCGCGAGGCCGGCTCGCTCGGAGTCGAGAGCTCGCCGCAGGATGGGCACGACGCGCTCGATGCGCTCCGGGGTCCGGGCGCGCCAGCCGCTCGCCGCGACGAAGTCGGCGAAGTCGATCTCGACGCCTGCGTGTCTCAGGGCGGCCACCACCCCGAGGGGGACCCCCGCACCGGCCTAGGGGCCACCCTGCGCGAGATGATCAACTGGTGCATCCAGCAGCCCCTCGAGGGGCAGCCGCTGGGCCTCGACGACGCGAAGATGGTGGCGATCGAGAGCTACGTCGCCTACGAGCGGCGGGGCGTGGAGATGGTGCCGGGCAAGCACTGACCGGACGTCCGTCGTCCGGCGCCCTTCCCACGAGGCCGTCGGAACAGACTGTCCTATGGGTCGGGGTATGATCGCGCGTCGTCGTTCAAAGAGCATCGTGAGGCGGGGGGAAGGGGATCCATGGGTCTGCGATTGGCGAAACGCGTGCTGTTGGTGGTCCTGGCTCTGTCGGGCCTGCCCGCCTGCGAGGTGGACCGATCCGCCATTCCTCCTCCCGACGCTGCCGTGACGGCGGTCCCGGAGTTCGTGTGCGCCGGGGAGGACGTCACCGTGAGCTGGGATGCGGGAGACCAGATCGACAGCCCAGCCTGCCGCCCGGGCCTCGTCGGGACCGGGGGACCCTCCCGGAGCGAGTGCATCTTCGTCGCGCGAACGTCGATGCCCGCCCACTCGGCCTGGGACGGGACCGGGGACGACGACACGCGGGGCTCCCGCACTGCCACAATCGCCACGACGACGACGTTCACCGCGACGGCCACCAAGGAGAGGTTCGAGGGGAGCGGGTCGGCGACGGTCACGGTCATCGAGCAGACCGAGCCACCGGGACCGACGACCCTGCCCTTCCAGTTCCAGGGGACGTGCGATGGGGCCATGGCCACGTGGGAAGGAGTCCAGCTCAAGGACCGCACGTCGGGCTGCCTGGAGGTTCTGGCAGTCTGCAACTCGGGCAGCGAACGGATCAGGCTGACGGACGTGGACGACCCCAGCCGGACGGCGATCCTGGAGACGTCGGGGGACTGCACCGAGACGTTCAATGGGCGGGCCCCCAACCTGAGGGGCGCCATCGAAGGTTACGCGGCGCCGCCAGGGGTCTGTGGAGCCGAGAGGACGGCGGGAGGCCCCCCCTCGCTTGGCATCAACGTCCGCTTGCAGTGCAATCGGGACATGCCGACCTGCGCCTTCTAATGGCTCATCGCTGAAGTCGCGTGAACACGGGGACGACGGGGCACGCCGGCGTTCGTGCGCCCGTGAAGCCGGTTGACGCCCCGCCTTCACCGGGTTAGGGATCACGGGAGGGCTGCGAGTTGAGGCAGGGAGGGCGCGCCGGAGCACGGGACCCGGTCCGAGCCGGGTTGCCCGCCACTCCCGGCCGTTCGGGAGGTGAGTGGTGGGAGGGGACGACGTGGCGGCCTCCGACCCCCTGAGCTCCCTCGTCGTGGAGCAGGGCGTCGTCATCCTCGACGGCGGTCTGGCCACGGAGCTGGAAGCTCGGGGTCACGACCTCACCGACTCCCTGTGGTCCGCTCGGCTGCTCCTCGACGACCCCGAGGCCATCGCCGAGGTGCACGAGGCGTATCTCGACGCCGGCGCGGACTGCATCGTGACGAGCAGCTACCAGGCGACTCTCGAGGGGTTTCGCCATCGTGGGGTCGGGCCCGAGGAGGCCCGGGAAAGACTGGGGGCTACCGTCGCCCTCGCCACCGAGGCCCGGGACCGCGTCTGGAAGCGTGCCCCGAAGGGCCGTCGCCGTCCGGTCGTTGCCGCCAGCGTCGGGCCGTACGGCGCGGCTCTCGCCGACGGGTCGGAGTACACAGGGCGATACGACCGGGACGAGAGGGGCCTCTACGATTTCCACGCGGAGCGTTTCTCGCTCCTGGCTGCCGCCGGCGCGGACCTTCTGGCCTGCGAGACGATCCCCTCCCGCCTGGAGGCCCGGGCCCTTCTCCGTTTGCTCGACGAGACCCCCGGGGCCCACGCGTGGTTCACGTTCACGGCCAGAGACTCCAAACACGTGAGCGACGGGACACCGGTGGCGGAGGTGGCGCGAGAGCTCGACCACGAGCGCGTGGTCGGAATCGGCGTCAACTGCGTGGCCCCGGCGCTCGTCCCGGGGCTCCTGGAGGAGCTGCGGGTCACGCCTCGTCCGCGGGTCGTCTACCCCAACTCGGGGGAGCAGTGGAACGCGGAGCGAAGAGCGTGGGACGGAGCGCCTTCCAAGATCGACCTGGCCGCCGAAGGCGAGGCATGGCGGGACGCCGGCGCTAGTGTGATCGGCGGCTGCTGCCGAGTGGGACCTGACGCGATTCGACGCCTGCGTCGGCGACTCCTCGGCGAGCCCCGGGCGACGAGCCGATGAAGGCATCCCTGATCACTCTCGCCGGCCTCGCCTGTCCCCTGCTCGTCTGGGGCCCCGGAGCTGCGGTCTCCGACCGGGCGCGGGCGATCCACGACGAGGCCCTCGTCTTCGACGCCCACGTTCACATGATCAACCGCCAGCTCTACCTCGGCGGCAACATCGGCGATCGGGCTCCGGACGGCCAGGTGGACCTGCCGCGCCTGAAGGAGGGCGGCGTGGACGCGCTCTTCTTCACGCTCTTCGTGACCGAGGAGTACTACCCGGGCCGCCACGAGACCCGCCAGACTCTCCGGCTGCTGGATCTCGCCCTGACCCAGATCGCAGAGAACGCCGGTCGTGTCGAGATCGCCCTCGATGCCTCGGACGTGGAGCGGGTGGCACGATCGGGGAAGATCGCCGCCGTGCTGGACCTGGAGGGGGGCTTCGATCTCGACGGCGACCTGGGCGTCCTTCGTATGCTCCATCGCCTGGGCCTGCGCGTGCTGCAGCTGCCGGCCCACAACCACGCCAACGCCTTCGCCGACTCGTGCTGCGCGCCTCCCCGGTGGGGTGGACTGAACGAGCACGGTCGGGCCGTGGTCCGCGAGATGAACCGCCTCGGCATGGTCATCAATGTCTCCCACGCCTCGGACGAGGCCCTCGAGCAGGCCATCGCCACGAGCGAGGATCCGGTCGTCGCCACCCATCATGGGCTCCGGAGCTTCAATGACATCCCCCGGGTCATGCCGGATCGCCTGCTGGAGAAGCTCGCCTCGAAAGGCGGGCTCATCGGCTTCCACATCGGCCACTCCTTTCACAGCCCGGCCTACCACGCCTGGCGCACCGAGCAGGCGGGCCGGACCTTCTGGGACACGACGGATGTTCACGAACGCATCTCGGAGATGTCGCTGGCCGAGATCGATGCCTTCGAGGCCGGCAAGTATCCGATGGTGGGTCCGACCCCCCCCGAGGAGCTCCTCTTGTCCGTCGACGAGTGGCTTGACGTCGTCGACCGGGCCATCGAGGTCGTGGGCGACGACCACGTCATCCTCGGCACGGACTTCGACGGCGGACCCACACCACCTCGGGGCATTCGCGACGTCCGCGACCTGCCCCTCCTCACCGAGGCCATGCTCCGGCGGGGCTACTCGGAAGAGCGCATCCGCAAGTTCCTGGGGGGCAACCTTCTCCGGGTCTTCCGTACCGTCACCGAGGACTAGGTCACCTTCTTCGCCGTACGCCCTCGTTGCGTCCCTTCCTCAAGTCGACTCCCATCCTTCTTCGCGGCCGTCCGCGGGTATGATCCGGCAGCTTCCCTCCTCAGAAGACGGGCAAGGCGTCGTGTGCCTCCGTCGGCTCGAAGAACGCGTGTCCGCCTGAGCGCCCCTCCCCCGGAGACGATCGACCTGCCTTGAGCCTCACTCGGGCACGGGCCGGTCGACGGTACAACCGTCAGCCTCTCCAGGGGCAGCCGCGGGGCCTTCCCCTACCAGGTGTCGCGGCCGGCGGGCGGCGGCCACGCCCCCAGCGCCTGGCGCAGCAGCACGATCTGCCCCACGTGGTAGCTGTTGTGCACCAGGGTCTGCCACACGATGTCGGCGACGTTGTCGCCCTGGTTCGAGGAGTCGTGGGTCCGGCTCACGGGGCGATCGATCTCGCCCGGGGGCCGCTCAGCCAGCGCGAGGAGGTCCGCGATTCCCCGGCGAAACCACGACACCGTGGCCTCCCACTCCGCGTCGTTCTTCGGGGCCGGTGTCTTCGGCCAGCTCCCCTCGGCGTGGTCCGGGTAGCGCGGGTCCATGCCGTCGATGCGCTTCTTCTCGTAGTCCATCCAATAGGCGGCGTGCCAGACGATCCCGTAGATCGTCTGCGGGAAGCCCGGGACGCGCTCTCCGGCCACGCTCAGGGGGACACCCTCGACACAGGCGAGAGCGTCGGCGTGCGCTCCCTTTCCCGTCACCAGCTCACGCATCACGCTCTGAGACACGGCATCCTCCCGTCCGGTTCCCGTGGTTCTCCCGCGCTCGCGGAGGTCGTCTGCCGCCGCCAACCTCACCGGGCCCGGGCTCAGCTCCGCAGCCGCTCCTCGATCCAGCGCCGGTTGCGCACGGCCGACTCCATCGGGTTGCGGTCCTCGGGTTCGTCTTCCCAGGAGTAGGCGCCAGCGTACCCGATCGCCTGGAGGGCCTCGATGCACCCGGCGGGGTCGGCGACACCCTCGCCGAGCAGGCACGACGCGTGCCCTCCCGCCGCCCTCACGTCCTTGATGTGGGTGTGGCGGACGAAGCGGCCACAGGCCCGGATGACGTCGGGGCCCGACACGCCCTGCGTCCCCAGCCAGCCGGTGTCGATGCAGACGCCGAGCCACTCGTTCCCGCCGCCGATCTTGCCGAGGATCTCCTCGGCGCTCTTCTCGGGGTGGTTCTCGATGTTGAAGCCGATCCCGAACTCGCGGCACATCGCGGTGGCGGCGGCGGGGGCGACGTCGCCGAGGCCACCGTCGACGTGGGGGATCCCGAGCTCGTGGCACACCTCGAGCGTCTCGCGGCGCAGCCGCCCGGCGTAGGCGATGGGCTCGAGGCCCGTCTCCTCGAGCGCGCGCTTCCACGAGGCGGCGCGGCCTCCGGTGAGCCCCTCCGGGGAGGCGTGCGCTTCCCAGATCTCGACCGCGTCGAACCCCGCCGCCGCGATCTCCTCGCAGATCTTCCGCCACGCCGCCTCGTCCGTGGCGGCGATCGTCTTGTGGTGCTGCTCCATCCAGTGCGAGAGCTCGTATCGGTAGCCGCTCACCCGGGCCACGAGGTTGGCGGTGTTGAAGGCGACCCGGGGCGCTGCCGTCCCGGCTCCCGCCCGGCCGGCGTCGCCGGCGGACAGAGCACGTGTCGAAAGCGCCGCCAGGGCGCCCAGCGCGGAGCGCTGAACGAAGTGACGGCGGCTCAGTGCGGGGAGGCTCGCGGGAACCCGTGCTGGCCTGGTCATCGGACGATTCCTCCAAGGGACGGGGCGCCGTGCGGTCGACGTAGCGCGAGGACGCGGCGGCGAGCGCACTATCTCCCCGACCCCGCCGCGGGTCAAGGGCCCTGCCGCGGCCGGCGCCGGCCGGACCTTCGTGCTCGAGTGGCCGGTCGGGCAGCGGGGCAGGGCTAACATGGGACGAGGCCATGGATCTTCTGAGCGTCCTCACGTCGAGGCGCGGTCGCGTGAGCGGTCGGGCGAGGTGGAGTCTCGCGTGCGCCGCGGGCGTGGCCGGAGCGACTCTGGGGACGCTCGCCGTTTTCTCGAATGCCTCGGCGAGGGCACCCCTCCTCGACCGTGAGTCCGCAGCCGGGCCCGTGGCGTCTCTTCTCGTCTACGAGCGGGGGACGGGCGACGCTCGCGACCTGTTCGTGATCCCGGACGGGGGCGGGACGCCGCGCCGCCTCACGACCGATGCCGGGACCGACGGCCTCCCACGGTGGAGCGCCGACGGCCGGTCGATCCTCTTCACGTCCAACCGCACCGGCCACTGGCAGCTGTTCAGGGTGCCGGCGGAGGGCGGAAATCCGACCCGTGTTCGCGCCAACGACCACCGGGAGTGGCAGGCCGACGAGTCGCCGGACGGCCGCACCCTCGCCTTTCTCTCGAACGCCGAGGGGCCGGAGTGGTTGTGGCTTCTCGACCTCGAAGAGCGACAGGCGCGACCCCTCGTGCGCCACGGACGGCGCACGATCATGGGCAACCCCCACTGGAGCCGCGACGGGAAGCGAATCGTCTTCTCCTCGAACTGGAAGCAAGGCCACCAGATCTACGTCGTGGACGTGGCGAGCGAAGAAGAGAAACGAATCTCGGCGGTGGGGGGCTGCGAGCCACGGTTCCATCCGGACGCAACAAAGATCGTCTACGTCGGCCGCCGCCCGCAGAAAGACAGGAGCGAGATCCTCGAACACGACCTCGCCACCGGCGAGGAGAGGATCCTCGTCGCCTGGCCTGCGCTGAACTACGACCCGGTCTACTCGCCGGACGGCTCGGAGATCGCCTTCGCGTCCACGATCACCGGCTCGTGGGAGATCTACCGGCAGCGCCTCTCCGACGGCCGGGCCTTTCGTCTGACGTTCGCTGGAGAGGACGCCCGGTATCCCGACTACCGGCCGCCGAGCGCGAAGGGGGGGACGCGTCGAGCGGGCTTCCGCCCGTGATCGCCCATCGG
>Ga0214472_10002741_pt1 | contig 18800 bp, 18 predicted proteins | sample RVTome_6_FD_207662 | JGI IMG/M metagenome (GOLD analysis project Ga0214472, IMG submission 207662) | Soil microbial communities from uranium-contaminated site in the Upper Colorado River Basin, Wyoming, United States - RVT140D175 | ecosystem: Environmental > Terrestrial > Soil > Contaminated >...
AGGTCGCCTGCGAGCTGATGGTCGACAAGCATTACGACCGCTCCGGGCTCGTGACCGACGTAGTGGGCGGCTGCCGGATGAGCGTAAAGGTAGTCCCGCTCGAGGTCAAGTACCCGCAGGGCTCCGAAAAACAGCTCATCAAGGCCGTTACGGGCCGCGAGGTGCCGCCCTCCCACCTCCCGATGGACGTGGGCGTGGTTGTGCAGAACGTTGCTACTGCGGCCGCGATTTACCAGGCGGTACGCTTCGGCAGGCCCCTCATAGAACGTATTGTCACCGTGACCGGGCCGGGCATAAAGGACCCCAGGAACCTGAGGGTCAGGCTGGGTACGATGTTTTCGGACGTCATCGGGCAGTGCGGCGGGCTAACGGACGACGCGACGAGGGTGCTTATGGGCGGCCCGATGATGGGCATCGCGCAGCCGGACCTGCTCGTCCCGGTGATTAAGGGCACGTCCGGCATAGTGGCATTGACCGGAAAGGGCGAACTTGCTCCGGATTCCAGCCCGTGCATCCGCTGTGGCAGGTGCATAGAGGCGTGCCCGATGGGCCTGAACCCCGCGCTCATCTCCCAGCTTGTGGAGAAGGGCCGGTTCGACGAGGCAGTAGAGCAGGGCATCATGGACTGCTTCGAGTGCGGCTCATGCGCGTTCGTCTGCCCGTCGAGGAGGCCGGTCGTGCATTACGCCAAGTGGGCCAAGCGCGAGATCGCAAGGAAGAGACAGAAGGCTTAGCGCGTAATCCGTGTCCGTGTTCCGTGAGGGTTTTAGAGCTTCGCGAGCACGTTTCACGAGCAACAATAATTCAGCTCTTTTATAAGGTGGGTAATTTAATGGACACTCCGGCTGACAAGCCGAAGGACACGGAAGTACTGCGTCCCAAGCTGACCGCTTCGATAGGCCCGCACATCCGGGAAGGCGAGACGGTCGAGAGCATAATGTGGACTGTATCGGCTGCCCTGCTTCCGGCTGCGGCCGTTTCGGTATACCTTTTCGGGGCAGGTAGTTTCTCTGTCCTCGCGGTGTCCATTATTTCCGCCGTCCTGTTCGAGTACGCCGCCCAGAAGATGATGGGCGCGAAACCCACCGTATCCGACGGAAGCGCGTTTTTGACAGGGCTCCTGCTCGGGATGAACCTGCCCGCCGGGCTCCCGCTGTACGTGCCTGCCGTCGGCTCCGCGGTCGCAATCCTCATAACAAAACAGATATTCGGCGGGCTGGGGTACAACATATTCAACCCCGCGCTAATCGGGCGCGCGTTCCTCCTCGCGTCTTTCCCCAGGCTTATGACCACATGGCCGGCGCCGGACGTATCGTTCAGCTTCGCGGGGGTGGACGCGGCAACCGCGGCAACGCCGCTCGCCGTCATGAAGGAAGAGGGCTTCCAGGCCCTCGCCTCCCAGTTCCCGAGCCATGCCGAAATGTACACAAGGATGTTCCTGGGCCGGACGGGCGGCTCCTTGGGCGAGATGTCCGCGCTTGCGCTCCTTGCCGGTGCGGCGTACCTCATGTACAAGGGCTATATCACCTGGCACATACCCGGAAGTTTCCTCGGCACCGTAGCCGTCCTGACGTTTGCGCTCGGAGGCGACCCCATCGTCCACCTGCTATCTGGCGGGCTGATGCTGGGCGCCCTCTTCATGGCCACCGACTATGTGACCGCCCCGCAGATAAAGAACGCGCAGCTCGCGTTCGGCATCGGGTGCGGCGCAATCACGGTCCTGATAAGGAAATGGGGCGGATACCCGGAGGGTGTCTGCTACGCGATAATACTCATGAACTGTTTCACCCCGCTCCTCGACCGGGCCTTCAGGCCCAGCCGGTTCGGCGCGGCCGGCGCGAAGGCCTGACATGAACGACATGATGAAGATAACCGTCAACCTGATGGCGATTTGCGCAGCCGCGGGGCTCATCATATCCGCGACGTGGGCCGTGACCGAGCCGGTGCGCGTGAAAAAAGAGGCCCAGGAGCGCGATGCGGCCTTGAAGGGGCTTATCCCGGAGGCACGGACCATAAAGCCGGTCAGGACGTTTACCGTCGACGGCAAGGAACACCAGATATACCAGGCCGAGAAGGACGGGAGCACGATAGGGTACGTCGTATCGACCGCCGGGCGCGGGTATTCGAGCTTCATCAGGATGCTTGTGGCGGCCGGCCCGGACAACAGGGTCACCGGCATAGACATACTGGGGCACGGCGAGACGCCGGGCCTGGGCGACGGGATAATGGAGGAGGAGTTCCAGTCCAGGTTCAAGGGCAAGGGCTTGGAGGACCTGTTCGTCGTCAAGGGGCCGGCCGGTACAGGCATCGAGGCCATATCCGGCGCGACGATATCATCGAAGGCCGTGACGAAGGGCGTGAAAGAGGCGGTGGAGAAGCTCGCGGAAGAGCGCGAAAAGGGGCTCGACGGACAACCGGCGGCGCCTGCAAATAATTGACGGGGGACTGATGGAAGAAAAGAAGCCCGGTTACGGAAAACTTATAGTCAACGGCATATTCTCCGAGAACCCGGTGTTCAAGCTGGCGCTGTCTCTCTGCCCGGCGGTCGCGGTAACGACCTCGGTAAAGAACGGCTTCCTGATGGGAGTCGCGGTACTGTTCGTCATGACGATGGTGAACATCACCGTCTCGCTCATGCGGAACATGATTAACCCGAAGGTCAGGATACCGGCGTACATACTGATAATCGCCACCTACGTCAGCGTGACCGACATGGTGATGTCGGCCTACGCGCGGACCGCTTACAAGGAGATGGGGCTGTACATCCAGCTCATCGTCGTCTTCGCAATCATCATATCCCGGGCCGAGCTGTTCGCGAGCAAGAACAAGGTCGCGCCGTCCGCCGTGGACGGTATAGGGATGGGGCTCGGCTTCCTCGCGGCCCTTGTGCTGGTCGGGGCGGTGAGGGAGCTTGCAGGCAAGGGGACGCTCATGGGCGTCGAGGTGTTATCGTCGAAGCCGATGCTCATCATGGTGCTTCCTACCGGCGGGTTCTTCGTGATAGGGATTATGATGGGGTTCTTCAACTGGATAGAGGACAGGTACTTCGGCGGCGTCTCGGGCGGCGGCGGGGGCCACGGGCATTAGGGCGCAGGATAATGCCTCCAAGAAACAACCCCCACCCGGCCCGTTGGGCCACCCTCCCCCGCAGGTGGGGAGGGTAATAAGAAGTAGCGATTCTTTGACAACATCATGTCCCCTGCAAGCGGCACAGGAGCGTTCCGGCCGCGCGCATAACGCACGGGGCTACCACGAGGTCTTATGCTAAAAGACTTGGCAACCATATTCGTTGCGTCGGCCATTATAAACAACTTTGTGTTCTCCAGGTACCTGGGGCTCTGCATCTTCTTCGGCGTGTCCAAGAAGATGGAGACCGCTGTCGGGATGAGCATGACGTTCACCGCGGTCATGGTGATATCGGCCGCCCTTTCCTGGCTGGTCTACAACCTGCTGATGCTCCCGATGCACCTGGGGTTCCTGAAGATAGTGGTGTTTATAGGTATTGTGGCGGGTTTCGTCCAGGGCGCGGACACGGTTCTGAAGAAGGTTAACCCCGCGCTCTACCACAAGCTCGGCATCTACCTGATGCTCATAACCACGAACTGCATAATACTCGCGGTACCGGTGATAAACGCGGACGAGAAGTACAACTTCCTCCAGAGCATCACGCTGGGCCTTGGTTCCGGCGCCGGCTTCTCGCTTGCACTCGTGATAATGGCGAGCATCAGGGAGAAGCTCGAGCTGGCGAACATCCCGAAGCCGTTCCAGGGCATGCCGATAGCGTTCATCGTCACCGGGCTTATAGCGCTCGCTTTTCTTGGATTTTCAGGCCTGATTGCTGTATAATAGAGTGGTTCGGTCAGGTATACGGGGCATTGCGCCCGGGTTGATTACAAGGGGGTTCCTGTGCAGGAGATAGCCCAGCCCGACATACTACAGGTGGTGTTGACGGGCGTGATATTCATGGCGGGGGTAGGCGCGTTCTTCGGGGTGGGCCTCGCGCAGGCCGCCCGCAAGTTTGCCGTCGAGACCGACCCGAAGGTCGAGGCGGTCAGGGGCGTGCTTCCGGGCGCCAACTGCGGCGCGTGCGGGTTCGCGGGCTGTCAGGCGTATGCCGAGGCGGTGGCGGGTGACAGGTCCGTATCGCCTGGGCTCTGCACTCCGGGCAAGGCGGACGTGGCCGCAATGATAGCCAAGATAACCGGCAAGGAGCCGCCGGAGATCATCCCGATGATAGCTACGGTCTTCTGCCGTGGCGGCGAGTGCAAGGCGGCCAGGCGGTTCGTGTACGAGGGCGTGAAGGACTGCCGCGCGGCTGTGCTCGTGTCCGGCGGCGACAAGGCCTGCGGGTACGGCTGCCTCGGGTACGGCACATGCGCGAAGGCGTGCCCGTTCGGCGCGATTACGATGGACAGCGAAAAACTGCCGGTAATAGACCGCGAGAAATGCACGGCATGCGGCGTCTGTGTCGCGGCCTGTCCCAAGACCATCATAGCGCTGACTCCCGCCGACAAGAAGGTGCATATCCGTTGCAGCTCGCACGACAAGGCGCCGGTCGTGAAGAAGTCCTGCGAACTTGGCTGCATCGCGTGCAAGATGTGCGAGAAGGCATGCCCGGAGGGCGCGATAAAGGTCGAGGACTTCCTGGCAAGGATAGACTACGCCAAGTGCACCCACTGCGAGACGTGTGTCCAGGTCTGCCCGCAGCGCACGATAGAGGACCAGTTGGACCCGTCCAAGGAGTCCGCACCGCGCATAAAGCCGCCCAAGAAAGAGGGCGAGGAAAACGGGGCAGAGAAGCCGAAACCCGCCGAGGTAACCGCAGGGTAGCAGCCGGACAGCGTGTAATAACACACAGGCCCAGGAGGTCTCACGGTGAAAAAAATAATATCCCTGGCTATGCTCTCATTGTCGTTATTGGTAATAGCGTTTGCCGTTGTACCCGCACACGCCGCCGAGAGGTGCGACAACTGCAAGATGAAGGTGGCGGACGATTCCGGCTACCAGGTACAGGTAAAGTTCAAGGACGGGACCTCCAAGCTCGAATGCAGCATATTTTGCGCCAGCATGGAGAAAGAGCGCGCCCCCGGGAAGGTCGAATCCCTCGTGGTCCGCGACTTCCTGACCGGAGAGACGCTGGACGCAATAGACGCGGTCTGGGTCGCCGGGAGCGACGCGAAAAAGATGATGAGCGACGAGTCCAGGATTGCGTTCAAGGACAGGGCCGAGGCGGAGAAGTATATCTCGGAGCACGGCGGCAGGGTCCTCACATTCGACGAGGCATACAAGGAAACCGTGGACGAATGGAGGGGGCTTTAATTAACATCCCCGGACAACCAGACACCCCGGTATGATAAAATGTTAACCGGCATATTCCCGGAAGCCCGGACCGGGTGCGGCGGGCAGCAGCAGCCTGACCGTGGTGCCTTCGCCTTCTACGCTATTTATGCTCACCTTCCCCCCGTGCAGTTCCACTATCGTCTTGACGATGGCAAGCCCAAGCCCGCTGCCTTCCGGCCTGCATTTATGTCTGCTCCTGTAATAACTGTCGAACACGTGAGGGAGGGCGCCGGCCGGGATGCCGGGGCCGTCGTCGGTAAACTCAAGGTTAACCCTTGTACAGTCGTGTTCATCCAGCCCGGCGCGTATCAGGATGCGCACCCCACCTTCCCCGTATTTTACCGCGTTGACTATAATATTTGTGACCACCCTTGCGAAGGTGTCGAAGTCCAGCATTAAAAGTGGCAGGTCTTTTGGTATGTTTGCCTCAATCCTGGCGCCGGACTCCTTTATAAGACCTGAGAGCGTATCGAGCGTGTAGGATATTATTAACGACAACGGCACGCTGACAGGGTCGAGCTTCATCCTGCCGGATTCGAGCGTCGAGTAGGTCAGGAACTCTTCAAGCAGCCTGTGCGTACCCGAAGCGGCGCACTTTATCTTGTTGACGAGTTCAGTTCTTCCGGCATCTTTCCCGTCGTCGTTGTCAAGTATCTGGTCCGCAGAGAGCCCTATCAGGCTGAGCGGGGTACCCAGGTCGTGGGAGAGCATCGCCAGCATGTCCTTCCGCCGGTTTTCCTGCTCTTTGTATGCGGTCAGGTCGCGGCAGACCAGGATGCACTCCTTTACCTCCCCATTTTCGCCCATGAGCGGAGTTGCGACCAGGTCCATGAACCGGCTTCCGCCGTCCTTCAGGGGCACCCTTCTCTGGGAGTTTTGGACAACGCCTTCACGAAGCGCCAGTGTAACCGAGCAGTCGCCGCATGTGGTCGAGTTATAGTTGTGTGCCGGATGGCATCTATCTCCGGGGCTGTACCCGAACATCCTTGACGCCGACTCGTTGGCAAAGGTAATAGTCATGTCCCGGCTTATGACCATTACCGGGTCGGGCAGGCTGTAGAGGATGGAGGCCTGACGGTCCTGTTCAGGGCCGTTTATTATGCCGTCCTCGGGGGGTATTCCGGAGCTCATGTCATTGCCTCCCTGGGCGTCCCAATGTAGCCACGCTGCCACATGCCAATTTTTCGCGCCCTCGGTCATAGTGGTAGAGAATGAAAAACATCCGATTTCCAAGAGGACAATAATAATGACCACTATCATCTGTATGTATGTTGTCATATTATCTGCAAGTAATGTGCCAGATTGGAATATCGTTTAGCTTCACATAGTTACGGGAAGACAAGGGCATATACAATGAGCGTATTCGCTCATAATTTATGAGCGAATGCCAGCAGGCAGGTGAAGCGCGGGTTGATTAATTGGACTTGCGGGTGTTCAGAACAACTTGACGCCTTCCTCGATGACCGCGCGGTCTATCATGAGCTTCCCATCCCGAAGACTGTGCTCAATCTGTATCGGGATGCAGTTTCCCTTCCCGGCGCCAAGCTCATCGAGTTCGAATGCCGTCCCGCACTGTCTGCATACGACACGGCCTTCCCTGCACCCGTACCCTTTCTTGTACGGGTAGCACGTGACGCACGCGTCGAACGCGGTCTTGAACTCGCCGCCCCTGGTCCTGGCGACCAGGAACACGACGGCCTTTCCGCCGGTGTCGTACCGGTAGGACCTTACATCGCCTGGGGCAAACCCCGCGGTGTCTATCGAGAAAACCCCGTCCACGGGTTTAATGCGTTCGCCCCCGGAACGTCCGCCAGAGCAACCCATCAGGATGAGCGCCGCCATGAATGCGGCGGCAAGGGCCGTCCGTATATTTATTGTGTCGCATGCAGGCATAGCGTAAATCTCGCAGTTGACTTGTGCACCGCTTGGATGATATTATATTTTAGCTTCAAAACGTATTTATTCAAAGAGAATTATTCTGAGAAGCTCCCCCCCAATGGCCTGACAGACGGAAAGAAAGACACCATGGGAAGATGGCATGACATAGGCCGCATCAGCGATGTTCTCGCAAGGCCCTGGGTAGTCGTGCTGCTCGTGGCGCAGGCCGTGCTCCTGATATACATCGCCGCTTACTATCACGGAAGCGAAACCTCCGAGGGCTGTCTGTACTGCCACGCCGACAAGGCAAGGATGGAGAAGGAGGGCTACCCGCAGTTCTATATGACACGCGAGCAGGTGGAGCGCGAGTCCAGGATGCCTGGCGTCACGTGCAGGGACTGCCACCTTGGAAACGGGAAGAGCCGCGACGCGGATGAGGCCCACAGCGGGATGCCGAGGATGATGGTGTTGGACTCCTACGCAAACCCGATGAAGCGGAAGGGGCTGATGGACAGTTCCATGCCGTCGGGCGGGGACAGGATGTACGCGGTGTTCCCGAAGGTTGAAGAGGAAGGGGAACTGTACCCGGACCCGGACGCGTTTACCGTGCTGTGGCACGACCGCGACCCGAAAACGCTCGGGTACGACATGGACATCGCGATGAAGACCTGTGGCAGGAAGGGATGCCATACCGCCGAGGTGCTCCAGTTCGACAAGACGGACATGGGCGGAAACGTGCGGCAGCGCTCGATGCGCCACTGGACAGACGCGCACGGGCCGAACAACTGCGGCCCGTCGCTTGCCGACCTGCCCGCGGACGCGGGCTCGAAGGCCGGTTACTCGCCCGCCAACTACGAGATAGTAAGAGACAGCCTGTCCTGCCCGTCCACTTACGAGCAGGCGACCGACCGGCAGCGGTACTGCAACGTATGCCATTCCGGCTGCATGGATTGCCACTACAACCCCAACCCGAAGGACGGCGTCCATTCGTTCACAAGGCGGGTGCCGTCCACCAACTGCAGCGGGGGCGGGCGCGGGACCGGGATGTGCCACGCAGGGACGATGGAGCGCAGGCGCGGGGACACATACCTGGGCCTTGAGTTCTCCCAGCCGCCCGGCATGCCCGCGGACCCGCACTACAAGGCTGGGCTCGAATGCGTGGACTGCCACGAGACGGGCGAGAAGGGGATGGGCGACATCCAGAGGAAGGTGGACTGCGCGGGCTGCCACTATTTCATAACCCAGGCTCACGAAAAGGGCGTACACAAGGGGCTCCGCTGCCAGGCATGCCACGTTAACGCGCTCGGCGGCTACGAGATGACCGTCTGGGGCAAGGGGAATGTCAGGGGCAAGGAAAGCCCGTTCAAGAAGTACAGCCTGTACTACGGCGTCATGGAAAGGCCGATACTGGTCAAGGACTACGAGGGCAAGTACACTCCTTACAAGATATGGCCGAACATCGCGACCAACATAAAGGGTGACATGCCGAAAAAAGAGGGCATACAGTTCCGCTGGTCGAAGGGAGAGACGCGTGACGCGTACGCCCAGCTCGGCACATACGGCGGGATGCCCGGCGCTAACAAGGCGCTCGCATGGATGCAGCTCGATGCGGTAGGCCACCCGCTCGCAAAGTCGCGCACCTGCGGGTCGTGCCACGAGGACACCGTGCAGAGGGCGCACGAGGACTGGGAGTACCTGTATTACACCGGCTCCGAGCCGTTCACGGGCGAGCAGGACGTGGTCGCGGACAAGGATGGGCTCAGGGTGGTGAACATCAGGAAGACATCGGAGATGAAGCTGATTGGCGACGCGGAAATATGGGACTTCGCGGCATGGGTATACCTGAAGGACATCTGGGACGTGAAGGGCGACTTCTCTATACCGAAGGCGGACGAGAGGAAATACCGCTCTTACAAGGAGGCCGGGGAAACGTTCAACAAAGGGTTAAAAAGGCTCGAAGATAGCCTAAAGGGGACCCCGCCCGGCAAGGAGCACGACAGCCTCGAAAGGCGCATAAGGAAGATACGCGGCATCGGCGCCCACGACCCGGAGGCGGGGCTTCGGGAGCTTGATAAGGTGGAATAGGTTTTGCCCTCTACCCGGTCACCACGCGAAGCTGCCGGAGAACCTGGCCCAACGTTTCCCCTCGACACTCGACATGCAGATGAACATCGAAGGGCCTTCGCCATACCTGACCTCGCCCTCGCTGCCGGGGCTGTACGGAAATTCCGGCGGCTCCGGGCTTGCGAACACCGGCGCCCCCCCAGCGGATATAATGCCGGACACAAGTCCATTATCGCCACCGCTACATATTGTCCCGTCCTGGCCGGACTTTGGCGCGCCCCTTTTGATCCTGAGCGCTCCATTTGAGTCTACCCAGAGGTGGTGCGGACCGAGACGGATGTGGGAGCCGTCCCAGGAGCCATCGAACCTGGCGTCTTTGGCGAATACCGTGACTGGGCCGGCCGTGGAGTTCGACATCGATATCATCGGCTGGAACTGCCCGCCGTCCGGCCTTATCCCCAGGGTAAGGTTAGCCGGGTTTCCTTCGGCGGGCATTATCAGGTTGGCTTTGCCATCCGGTTTCTGAAACCTTAACGCGGGCCCGTACATATTGAAATCGCAAACGTCGGAGGTAAGCCAGTTGGTCGCGGTGCCGGAATCCTTTGCGTCGTGTATGTTGCCTACGAGAATGTTCTTCAGCGCTCCAGGTTCGAGCGTTACAGAACATGCGTCATTCTCTGAACGCAGTATTATGTAATTGTAATCCGACCTGCCCTGGCACCTTATGCCTGTTATCGAGCTGTCCTTTGTTGATACGTCGAGGCGGCTGGTGGAAGCCGCTATCAGGTCTACCCCTATCCCGCAGGACTGGAGGACGCCCCTTATGCTGTTCCAGTTGCACCATGACTTGGGGAACCCTTTAGAGTCCATTACTATGCCGGTCGCGCAGTAAATGGCATAAAAGTCGTCTATGCGGTTATTGTTGCACCCATTGGTCTTTCCGTCCATGTAAACTCCGGTCGTTCCCGGACGGCGGTAACCGTTGACCGTTACGCCGGACAGCAGGCACCTGCGGGTCTCGTCCATGAATATGCCGGTAGTATTGGGGGACATAAGCAGTATGCTCGCGTTCCACACGACTGCGTGCATGCTCTCGTTAGCCAGTCCTATGGGCTCTCCTTCTATGCTTATGGCGATGTTATCGCCGCCGGTGGGCATGAACTTCAGGTACGCCCCCGGCTCGAAAAAAAGGAGCTGCCCGGTCAGTTTGATAGTGCTGCCCGTCCGGTACCCGGTCGGCGTGAATGGTACGAAGACAGAATGCCCCGCGGCCAGCGCATTATTGAACGCGGCGGTGTCGTCTTTAAATCCGTTTCCGGCCGCGCCGAAATCCTTTACGTTAAGCATGTTCTGCCAGGCGTAAGGATACGGTTCCTTGCGTTGGTCCGGCTGCGGTGCGGGTAACGGGTTTGAAAGCGACACGGGTGGTTTGGATTTATTGGGGCTTACCGGCGCCGGTTTATTTTCCGTCAGTGCGGACGATATCCCGGCGAACATCAGTAAGAGTACTGAAGCAAATACAAATGCGCGCCTGAAGTTTGAGCCGAAAGCCATGGTACAGGCTCCCTTATTGTTAGGTGTGAAGTTTTTGCCAGTTTGCGTTCAGAGCCGGAACTTGACCGGGAGGAGCGTCACGCATGCGGCCGGTTTGCCGTCAATTACCGCCGGGCCGAATACCGAGTTTAGCGCGGCCTCAATGGCAGCCTCGTCGAAACCGTACCCGGCAGGCTGGACGACCGAGATGTCCATGATAGCGCCGGTCTCGTCGAGCTGAAGCTTGAGGACTACCAAGCCTTCAATCCTCCGGAATGCGGCAAAGAACGGGTATTTAGGCCTGGCGGTGGATATAACGGCCGGCCCGCCCTTCTCGCCCAGGTATGCCACCCGCGTCTCTTCCGCGGCGCCTGGGCCATACTGGACCGCATCGTCCTCCCAGTACCGTCCAACGCCGGGGCATTTGGACATATGCTGGCCGGGTCCGGCCGCTTCCTGCATGACGGGCTGTGGCGCGGGGCCGGGCTCCATGGACGGCTCAGGGGCTGTGTTCTCCTCGGCAATCTCCCCGGGGGCGGGTAGCTCCTCGACCGGGGCCTCCTCTGCCGTGCCTGTCTTGTGGAGCGCGTCTTCGAGCAGCGGGGCGGGGACGGGCTCGGCGGTCTCGGCTTCCTCCTGGACCGTTGGCGGCGGCTCCTGGACATTTTCCTGTACCGGGTCGCAAACGGAGGGCGCTTCAACGGGCATGAGCGAAACCTCCGTCATCCGGGGCGCGCCCCCCGGGACAGGATAAAGTAACAGTATCGCCACAAGGACGTGCAGCGCGAACGATACGGCGGTGAAACCACCTGTGTCCAGCCCCCAGGGGCTGCGGGATATGCCAAAGCGGGGAGAGTCCTTCATCCTGTCATACCTGTAATAAATTGCACATGTCAGCCGCGCGTCTGTCCGGCGCCGCAGGTAAAGATGATATCATAACTATAGAAAAAGGGTTACGGAAAAATTCCGTAACCCTTTTTGCATCAACTCTGCTGACGACGCGCCCGTCATGGCCCTGCACCCGCGTTACACCGCCACGACAGCTGCATGGACGGGCGGGTATTGGCCCAGCCCCTTACGCCCCCACGACAAGCACGGGGCATGTGGCATAGCGAAGCACCTTTTCGAGGGTGTTGCCGCCGAGGAGCCTGTTTATGAGCCCCTTCCTGGTACTTGCACCCATGACGATAAGGTCGCAACGTTCTTCCCTCGCCACGTCCAGTATCTTCTCGTGTATCTCGCCTCGTTCGAGCCTCGTCTTTATAAGCGCCCGCTCGCTTTCGGCCAGGGACTTTATCTCCGATACGGCATTATCTCCGCCGGAGTCCAGGACGTCGCGGATGTTCCTTATCCCGACCAGTTCGAGGTCCCCGTCGTATTCCGGTATGACCTTGACCACGGTCACCCAGGTCTTTTCGTCCTTCGCGAGCCTGATGCCCTCGTCAAGGACGCCCATGTTCCCGTTTACCGCTACGAGCACCTTCTTCAGGCCTTTCATGTCGTCACCTCACTACAAGCACGGGGCAGGGAGCGTTCACTATCACCCTCTCTGTCGTGCTGCCCATTATCGCCTTCTCAACACCGGTCCAGCCGTGGCTGCCCATTACGATAAGCTCGCTCTTCAGCTTCGCGGCCATATCGGCTATAGCCGACGCCGCATGGCCGTCCTGTACGATAGTGGCAAGTGTCTTGCCGCTCCCGTTCACGGATTTCCTCGCGCCGTCCAGTATCTTCTCGGCCTCCTCGAATATCGCCTTCTTGATGGAGTCCGTCTTGAAGAACCCCACCATCTCCTGGTAGCTGGGTATTACGTACAAGACCGTTATCTCGTGCTTGTCCGTCCCGGCAAGCGCTACCGCCCTTTCGAGCGCCTTCTTGCTGTGCTCCGAGCCGTCGTACGCTACGAGGATGGAGCCGTAGTCGCCGTTGCACCCGTTTGTGCACGGCGCATTGACCACCAGCACGTCGCACGGCGATTTCTCTATCACGCCGGAGGTCACGCTCCCCATGATGAGCCTTCTGATGCCCTTCCGGCCGTGCGTGCCGAGCGCCACGATGTCCGCATCGAAGTCCCTGGCAACTTCCACCAGGACCTCGTCCGCCTCGCCCTCGCGCACGAGCGGCGCTATATCGACGCTGTACTCGGCCTTGAACTCTCCGGCGGCCTTTACGCATGCCGCCTTGCCAACGGTCAGCCTGCTATCGAGCTGTCCGCGGCTGATGTCGAACTCCGCGCTGTCGTGGTATACGGCGTGCACGAGCGTTATGTGCGACCCGTTGCCCCTGACCCTGCCTGCAACCTCGGTCAGCGCGTTTATGCTTGTGGGGGAGTTGTCGAAGCCCACTACGATTTTATTGTACATGTCAGTGCGCTCCTCCGCCCTTGAACACCATGCCTACGCCGAAGCCCGCCATGAGCGCCGCCAGTACGGACAGGACCCCATATACCGCGCCGTTGTTCCTGGCCATCCCGGCGAGCGCCTTAACAGCGCCGACCTGCTCGACGTCCACCTTGGCGGTGGCGGTCTCGACGACCTTGCCGTCTTTCACGGCGTAGACGGTCACGGTGTAGTCGCCCGGCTTCGCCTGGTACGGCCAGTCGAAGTTCATGTAGTAGCTCTGGACGTCGTCCTTGGTCTCCATGTCGAACCCGCCGCTCTTTGCCAGGTAGACCTTGTTGGACTCCTTGAACTTCAGGAACTGGCCGAACAGCATGTCCTTTTCGGCCTGGTCCTTGGCCGGGCTCACCGTCGCATGGTCCTTGACCGCGCCGTACCCGACGATGTAACTGTTCTGCTCTTCGGCGGACAGGATCTCGTCCAGCGGCTTTGACGACTGCACGAAATAGAGGTCCGGTATGTCTTCAAAGTGCACCTTGCCGGTGTTCATCCATATTATTCCGCCGACCTTGTCCTTCTTCTTCATGACAATCCCGGTCTCCGGGGATTCGAGCTTCACTATAAGCTCGGCGCCGGGGTCCGACACGCCGCGCACGCTTACCTCGCTGCCGTGGTAGAAGAGGTCGACGGTTATGTGGTCGTGGTTGGCCCTCGCGGTGAGGTTCGCGGACGCCGCCACCGGGAGCGTGAGGGCGGCCAGGGCGGCCACCATCATTGACTTGATTATCGTTGATGCCTTCATTGTATCAGTGTCCTCCCATCTGCGACAGAAGCAGGTCCGGCGTCAGTGTAAGTTCGAATATTATCTTGATTGTTACGGCCATGACTATCATGGCGAGCATGACCTTGAGCTGGTCGCCCTTCAGTTTCTTGCCCATCGCCGTCCCTATCTGCGCGCCGACCGTGGAGCCCAGAAGGAGCAGGACCGCGAGCATGAAGTCGACGGTGTGGTTCGTGTACGCCTGGAGGAACGTGACCTCGATGCATGTGAACAGTATCTGGAAGAGGCTGGTGCCGACGACGACGTGCATTGGCATCCGGAGGATGTACACCATGACCGGGACCATCAGGAAGCCTCCGCCTACGCCCATTATCGCGGAGAGCACGCCCACGAGCCCGCCGAAGAATATCGGGATCAGCGCCGAGTGTGTGCAGCCGGACTTTTCGAACCGGGTCTGGAGCGGGAGGGTTTTCAGCATCCTGGCGAACCCGGATTCCTTGACAGGGGCGTCGCTTACAGGCTTTGCCGCATTACCCTTGTTCTTCTTCATGCTGGTTATGCTCTCGTACAGCATGTAGGAGCCGACTGAGCCGAGCATTATCACGTACGTCATCTTGATGACGAAGTCGGCGTTGCCCATCGCGTTCAGTATCTTGATGACCTGGACGCCGGCCAGGCCGCCGGCGAAGCCGCCGGCCAGGAGGTACAGGCCCATCTTGAAGTCGACGTTTCCGACCCTCCAGTGAGCGTACGTGCCCGACGTGGACGCGGCGACTATCTGGTTTGAGTCGGTGGCGGCCGCAACCGTCGGCGGTATCCCGAACATTATGAGAAGAGGGGTCAGGAGGAAGCCTCCACCCACACCGAACAGACCGGATAGAAGCCCTACGCCAAGTCCAAGTCCTATTGGCAGCATGACGTTCATGCTGGTTAAAGCAACTGGCAGATACAGATACATCTAATTAACTCTCCTTCCTGGATTATGGTTCAACTGGCGGACGTTTCCGGGCGAGCCTTCGCTCATGCCGCACAGGTCTGCCTCGCTATGGTGACTATCGGCATGGTGGCGGTCCTTATCAGCTTTGCCAGCCTCCTCGCCGTGAAGTTCTCGGTCTCGGTGACGTTCGGCCCGAGCAGTATCATGTCGATGCCGCCGTCGCCTGAAAGCGAGCCCTTGATCGCGGTTGCGGCGTCGAGGTCGGATGTCTTTATGTCCACATCCACCCCTGACGTGCGGCATTTGTCCTCGATGTAAAGGGCGCGGCCCTTTACCGAGGCGTCGCCGGCGTTGTTGCCCGCCATCATCTCCTTGGCGGTCTCGTGCTCGCCGGCCTCCGCGAAGGCGACTGCCGCCATCGCATCGGAAAAGCTCCCGGTAAGTCCCTTCTTCTCCTTGACCATCAGGACGGACAGGCCCTTCCCCAGCGTCTTGGCGAGTTGGACCGCGTAGGCGAGACCCTCTTCGGACTGCTTGTGCTGGTAGGTTACGAATAATAGATACTTCCTTCTCATGCTACCCTCCAGTGTTGGTTTTAACTGCTAACACTATCAGGTATTGCAAGAAGGATGCCAGATTGTAACAGCTTGATTTTGCAGGGGAAATATTGAAAGGCGTGGTTTTTGGCGTTTCATGTTGAAACTGCTGCGAACGGTTATTCTTCCCTAAGTATCCTCCAGAGGCTGGTCCTCGATATGCCGAGAACCTCCGAGGCCTTTGTTTTATTGCCTCCCAGCATCTCGAGCACCTGCTCGACATAGTCCTTGTTCAGCTCTTCTATGGTCCTGAGTTTGCCGGGCTCTATCGTTTCAAACTGGAACATGGCAAGGCTGCTGGGGATGCTGTCCAGGGTTATTATAGGTTCTTTGGCTAAAATAATCGCCCTTTCGATAATATTTTCCAGTTCCCGGACGTTTCCGGGGTAACTGTAGCCCTTCAGGACCTTCATTGCCTCGTTGTCGAAGCCCGTGAGTTTCTTGCTGGTCTCGGGGAGGTGCTTCGACAGGAAGAACTTGCAGAGCGGCTCGATGTCCTCCCTCCTCTGACGTAGCGGCGGGATGAATATCTCCATCACGTTAAGCCTGTAGTACAGGTCCTCGCGCAGCCTGCCGCTCGCTATGACTTCGCTTATGACCTGGTTTGTAGCGGCGATGAACCGCACGTCCACCCGTATGGGCTTTGTCCCGCCCACCCTGTAGAACTCTCCGTCCTCGATTACCTTGAGGAGCTTGGCCTGGAGTTTCGGGGCCATCTCGGAGACCTCGTCCAGAAATAGCGTACCCGTGTCCGCGATCTCCACAAGCCCCTGTTTTGTCTTTACCGCTCCCGTGAACGCGCCCTTCTCGTGGCCGAAAAGTTCGCTTGCGAGCAGTTCCTCGGTCAGCGTGGCGCAGTTTATGGACAGAAACGGCATGTCGTGACGGCGGCTGGTGGAGTGTATTATCTTCGCGAGCAGGCTCTTGCCGACGCCGCTCTCGCCGGTCAAAAGGATGTTGCAGTCGGACTCCTTCATCTCCTCCACCATCCCAAGTATTTTTTTCATGCTGGGGCTGTTTGCTATGATGGACAGCTTCCTGTCCAGGCCGATGTATGCGCGGAGCGCGGTGTTCTGTTTTTTGAGCGTCTTGCGCTCCATTATCTTGTTGACCTTTATGACGAGTTCGTCCAGGTCGAACGGCTTGGTAATATAGTCGTAAGCGCCCGCCTTCACGGCGTCCACGGCGGAGCCGATGCTCCCGAAGCCGGTAATTATAATTACCTCGGTCTCCGGGTGGTCCTCCTTCACCTTTTCAAGCAGTTCGAGGCCGGTCATGCGAGGCATCTTGACGTCCGCGATGATGAGGTCCGCCCCGCGCCCCTCGACCTCCTTAAGCGCGTCCATCCCGTTGCCCGCGCCGAACACCTCGTAGCCCTCCTGCCTGAGGGCGCTGGTGAGGTGCCTGAGCGTTATCTCCTCGTCTTCCGCGCAAACTATCTTGTACGCCATATGCTAACCCCCCGGCCTCGGGAGCCTGACCGTGAACGTGGTCCCGGCGCCCATTTCGCTTACGACGGAGATATCGCCGCCGTGCTTCTTTATGATGTTAAAAGAGATAGACAGCCCGAGCCCGGTGCCGCGGTCCTTGGTGGTGTAAAAAGGCTCGAACACCTTGTCGAGCATCTCGGCGTCTATGCCCTCCCCCGTGTCCGAGACCGCCACGCTCACCGTATCGTCGTCCTGCCTGACCTCAACGTGGATGGCGCCGTTCCCGTGCATCGCGTCCACTGCGTTCGCGATAAGGTTAATGAACACACGTTCCATCTGGCCCGGGTCGGCATCCACCACCACCTTTTCCGGGGGGCAGTCCATGGAGAACGATATGCCGCCCTGCGTGCGCGACGAGGACCCGCTTACGAGGACGAACACGCGCTCGACCATATCGCACAGGTCCACGACTTTCAGCGCAGGCTCCTTCATCCTCGCGAACTCCAGGAGGTCGCCCACTATCCGCTTTACCCTCGCGGTCTGGCCCACAATGTCGTCCACCACCTGCCTGATGGGCGCCGGGCATTCGTCCCCGGTCTCTTTTTTAAGCACCTGCGCGGATATGTATATGTTGTTCAGCGGGTTGTTCAGCTCATGCGCGACGCCGGATGCAAGCGTGCCGATTGCCGCCAGTTTCCTTGTCTGGAGAAGCTCCTCGTTCTTTTTAATCAGCTCCTGCTCCCTAAGCGCGAGCTGCTGCCCCATATCGCTGAACTTGGATACGAGCACGCCGAGCTCGTCCTCCTTGCCGGACCTCCTGAATACGCGCGGGGCGTGGTTGAAGTCGCCCCTGCCGGTGGACTCGACAAACCTGGACAGGGCTTCGAGCCTCTTGGCGACGTCCCCGGCTATGAGGAAGAGCGTGCCGGTGCCGACGACAAGGAATACCGGGAAGAATATCAGTATCGCGTTCTGCGACACGCCTATGACGCGCTCAACTTTTATTATCGCTGACTTGTCGAGCTCGTTCGATATCTCGATGATGTCCTCGCCGTTCTTCCTGAGCGCTGTGATGTCCGCGTCCAGTTCCACAAGGCCGTCCACCAGCTCGTCGTGGTGCGGTATGCCGTATGCGTTTTCAAGGAAGCGCGCGGAGTCGAGCGGCCGCTCAAGGAACGTCAGCTCGATGAGCGGGTAGTACATCCTCGTCTGGTTGTCCGAGGGGATGGTCTTTTGGAGAAGTTCCGAGAGCTCATCCGAGTGGCCCTTTATCTTGTTGAACCTTGCGGTATAGTCTTCGAGCATGATGTCCAGCTTGCGAAGCCTGCCCGAGGGGTCTACTTGTATGTTCTCGTCTACTATCGACCTCAACTGCTCGATGTACGAAAAGATGGCACTGGACTCCTCGTCCGACTTCTGCGGGCTGTACAAAAAGTAGTTCTTTTCGTGACGCCTAAGCTGGAGCGACTTGCTCCTTATCGTGTCTGTCAGCTCCAGGAAGCGGATCTCTCTTCGCATCTCGACGTAGTTTATGTACTCGAACGCCACGAGCGAGAATATGATGGCCGCGCTTATCACGAAGCTGAGTACTATTTTCTTCTTGATAGTCATCCGGCACCTGTATTGATGAACATTATATTTATTATACAGCGGCGCTCATGCAGAGGTCAACACTAATAACCCGAATAACCCGGATGACCGGTCACTCCGGTAAAGCCTCCGGGGTTTGGGTAAATCTTATTCAGTCATTCCCGTGAAAACGGGAATCCAGGTATAGTAACCCCCTCCGTCCCCCCTTAACCCAAGGGTGGATGTTTGTTTCTACCCACTCTTAACCTGCCCAGAGCGAAGCCGAACGGGGGTTTGGGGTGAGGGGGTACCATTGTGAGCTTTCGCGCTCAG
>Ga0214472_10002742_pt1 | contig 18796 bp, 21 predicted proteins | sample RVTome_6_FD_207662 | JGI IMG/M metagenome (GOLD analysis project Ga0214472, IMG submission 207662) | Soil microbial communities from uranium-contaminated site in the Upper Colorado River Basin, Wyoming, United States - RVT140D175 | ecosystem: Environmental > Terrestrial > Soil > Contaminated >...
CTTTGGGAGACCTGCCGCAGTGTCGCCGAGCCGGCTGCGGCAACCACGATCGCAGCCCTCGCCTCGGGTGCCTACTTCGCGGAGCGGGGAGAGCGGATAGTGGCGGTGATCTCTGGCGCCAACACCGACCCAGGCTCCGTCGTCTGATCAGGCCTGGGTAGTGGCTTCCATGAGGCCGAAGACTTCTCCACCCGGTCCTTCGACTTCCACCCAGCGGCCGACATCGGGAAGCTCGATGATGTCGGTCAGCAGAGTCCCGCCGCTGATCTCCACCGCCTGGATGGCGGCGTCGAGATCCTCGACATCACAAGTGGTCAAGGTCTTGGGACCATCCTCGCCGGCGCGGGCCACCGCACCATTGATTCCTGGCCCATCGCCGGTGTCGAGAAGCCAATAGTCCTGGTCGCCCCATTGGTGCGCCTGCCAGCCGAAAGCCTTGATCAGGAACTCGACCGTCGCTTGGGGATCGGCCGAATAGAACTCGAAATGTGTAGGGCGAACCGGCACCGGGGCTCCTTCTGGCTATGTGATACGTAGAACGTAGAACGAAGAACAGAGAACGCAACCGATTAGACGTTGACGACCTTGCGGGCCCTGACTCGTTTCCCGAGATGGTGATCGAGCAACTCCCACACTTCAGGCCGGGCCAGGGTGCGCTTCATCGAGATCAAGGTTCGGGTGAAGGTCGCCACTGCCCGTGAGGCATCCATCGGGTTGGGTCGCATTGCGTTCTGAACCGACGGGGCTGGGCTGAGGACCACGACATCGCACCCCGGCCACGCCTCCTTGATCAATCGGATCTCTTCGGTCAAAGCGCGTTGCCCGGCCCGATCGAACACTTTCTCGTGAAAACGGGCGCGCTTCCTCTGGACGTCGGCCGCGAGGGGAGCGAGCACCAGGACCAGATCGAGCGGTTGATCGGCGCCCAGAACCAGGTCGGCATGGGTGCCCGAAGTGACACCCCCATCGACATAGATCCGGCCATCGATCGCGTACGGGCGAAACAGCAACGGGATCGCCGAAGACGCCGCCACCGCATTGGCCAGGCCAACCTCAGGTGCAGAGGAGGTGCCGAATACGACCCGACTCCTGTTGATGACGTCGTAAGAGACCACGGCAGTCGCCTTTCCCGGCCATTGCGCCGCCCTCTGCTCGCCGACATGAGAGACCACCCACCGAGCCAGTCCCTCGGCGTGATATCGGGCTGGAGAGCCCATGAAAAGGGTCAAACCCGGGTTCCTGATTCCGGGAACAATCCCGTGGCGCACCCATTGCCCGACTTGGACCCCGGGATCCCGGTTGAAGACATGGCTACGGATTCGCCCTGCAACCGCATCCCGGTCGTCGCTGGGAAGGACCAGGGAGTCAAGAGTGAGAGCGTCGCTACGCAGCAGCGCAGTCACAAATGAGCCACCTGAAGTGCCAACCACAACTTCGGCGTTGTTCGGCTCCCAACCGGTGGCAAGGCGGATCGTCATCAGGGCCGCCATCTCATAGGCGGCGCCGGTGATGCCCCCGCCCCCGAGAACCAGTCCTACCCTGTTCACCGAGCCACCATAGGACGATAATCGTCCGTTTCGGTACCGTTCCTTGAATGTCTTTGCGCCGGCTCGAGACCGGGCCCGAGCTTGTCGAAGTCGAATCCCTTGCTTCCGATTGGTCCGAATCTGCCCACCAGCCCGCGCTGAGCGAAGAGACGCGCCTTCACCTCCGCACCGGTCGGGGAACGGTGTTCGCTTCGGATAGCCCGGACGGGATGGCAACCCTCATCCCCACGAGACGACCAGGGATCGGGATGGTCGAAGTGGCCGTGCCGGGGCAGGTCTCGGCTTCGGAGTTTTGGGATCGGGCGGAGCCGGACGTCAAGGCGGAGGCGGCCAAGTTGGGCCATCGCGCTATCGAATTACTCACCTGGGACGTCGGGTTGAGAGGCGAATTGGCGGATCGGGGATGGGAGCGGGTCCGGGCCGTCAACCGGGGCACCAGAGCGACTGGTCCCGGCGAGCTGTCGAGAGCGGGTCCTGTGATCGAGGCCTTCCAAAGGGCTCGTGATGCCGATGGGCTGCTCGAAGTGAACAACCTCGCCTTTGCCAGCCATCCCGAAGCCAGGAACTGGGACCGCACCGGTTTGGAGGCCCTGTTCGAGGAGCCATGGTTCGATCCGGCAGGCCTCCTGATGACATGGGATGGTCCGGTTGTCACCGGGTTCTGTTGGACCAAGTTCCATCCCGACGGGGTGGGAGAGGTCTATCTGTTGGCGGTGCGACCCGAAAGGTCCGGGCAGGGTCTGGGCCGGGCGCTCGTCAACGCGGGAATCGAGTACCTGACAGCAAAACGCGGCTGCGAGCAGACGATCATCTATTGGGACGTATCAAACAAAGTTGCGTCCAACCTCTACCAATCGATCGGGTTCAGCGTCGACCAGGTGGGTGAGGTCTTTCGACATCGTTTGTGATCAGCCGAAGGAATTGCCGCACCCTTGGCAGCGGGCATCCTCCTCTTTGGTTGGCCCATAGCACCATGGGCACGGCAGATCGTCGCCTCGCTCGTCCCGTGGCGTCACCACCAGTTGCGGGTCGACCCGGTACTGATGGTTGCCGCGTATCCCCTTGGCCAGGGCGAACAGACCCGTAGTAGCGGTCGCTGCAACCAATGCTTCGAACACCAGTCCGTCCTCCTTGCTCCAGCAAGAAGAGGCTAAGACCGAGAGTGTTGGTTTTCGCGGATTTCGCGGGGCTAGGTACCGAGCACGGCCTCGGTCAGGTCATCCACCAGGTACTGGAGGTTGCCAAGCCGGCCCTCGCGGACCTCCGCGGCTTCGAGCATCATCATCGCGGAGTGATAGGCGACCCAGGGCCGGTAACGGCTCTCGGGCAACTCGGCCCCATAGCCGGACCGGAATGAGGCAGCGGCGTCTTCGCCGATGTTGCGCGCCAGTTGCCAGACGGCCAGCGTCAGGTCCCATTCGGAAGGAGCAAGGGTTGCCCATTCCCAGTCGACGATGGTGACATTGCCCTCTTCGTCCAGCACGAACTTCGACAAGACGGGCTTGGTGTGGGCGGGAACCGGGGTGGTGGCCAATGGGGGCTCCAACTCCAGCGCCTTGTCCAACACCACCTGTTCCATCCCGAAACGCCGTCGATAACGCCCCAGACGCTCGACAGTGGAGCGATAGTGGCTCAGCACGTACTCGGAGTCGATCCCCGCCGCGAGATTCGTGATCTGTGCGCCCGAGGTGTGAATCCCGCGCAACGCGGCGCCGGAGGCCTCCACCGCATCGAGGTTCTTGGGAAGGTTTGCCAGATTCCAGTGCCCGCCGTCGGTCGTCTTGAGCCATGCCATCTCGCCGACCAGCCCGTGATTGATGATCCTGGGCACCGAGGGAGCGGCGACCAGGGACTCGAGGGCATGGCGCTCCCGGCGTTCCCGTGATGCGACCGGGTAGACCTTGATGATCGAGCTCTGGTTCTCGGCTTCGAGGATTCGAAAGACCTTGTTCGCCCCTGAAGAAAGCTCGCGAATGGTCCCGTTCGGGTGCAGACTCGCAATTAACTCTCTTGCATCCATTGCCTGATTACCCCTCGTTACCGACATGACCGGCCAGACTGCTCTAACAGGCAATTAGCCTCTGGCCCGCTTCAGGCTAGCGAGATATCACCCGTGCCAGTAGAGCTTCGTTATCCAGATGGAAAGGTCGTCGAACACGCCGACGGAGCCACTGCGTTCGATGTCGCCGAGTCGATCGGGCCCAGATTGGCCAAGGCGGCGGTGGCGGCCAAGCTCAATGGTGAACTGGTCGATCTGACCCGTCCTCTCAGTGACGGCGGGGATTTCTCATTGGTGACGCTGGACACTCCCGAAGGCCTCGATGTGCTTCGCCACTCCTCGGCCCATGTCCTGGCGCAGGCGGTGCTCGGTCTCTTCGAGGGCTCCACGTTTGCCATCGGACCTGCGATCGAGGACGGGTTCTATTACGACTTCAAGGTCGATCGGCCGTTCACACCTGAAGATCTGGAACGCATCGAGGAGAGGATGAGCGAGATCATCGCTGCCGATCAGCCCTTCGAGAGGGAGGCAGTATCCAGGGAGAAGGCACTCGAGATCTTTGCCACGCATTCCTTCAAACGGGAGATCATCGAGGCTGTCGACCCTGACGAGGGAGCGGCGGGCGAAGAGGTCACGGTCTATCGGAATCTGGGCTTCTTCGACCTGTGTCGGGGCCCTCATCTCCCCTCCACAGGGCGCATTCCGGCCTTCAAGCTGCTGAGGAGCTCCGGGGCGTACTGGCGCGGCGACGAGAACCGTGAGCAGTTACAGCGCATCTACGGGACGTCCTGGCCGTCCAAGGACCAGCTCGAAGAGCATCTTAACCGGCTCGTCGAGGCCGAGAAGAGAGATCATCGCAAGCTCGGCCCGGAGCTCGATCTGTTCAGCTTCCCCACCGAGTTGGGCTCGGGGCTCAGTGTCTGGCATCCCAAGGGCGGCATGCTCCGCAAGGTCATCGAAGATCACAGCCGGACTCTGCACGAGCGCTTCGGGTTCGAGTTCGTTTTCACCCCGCATCTGGCCAAGTCCGACCTGTGGCGGACGTCGGGTCACCTGGACTACTACGAAGAGAACATGTATCCCGGGATGGAGCTCGACAACGATCAGGAATACCGGGTCAAACCGATGAACTGCCCATTCCACGTCTTGGTCTACAAAAGCAGGGGTCGTTCCTACCGCGACCTGCCACTACGCCTCTCAGAACTGGGAAGTGTCTACCGGTATGAGAAATCCGGTGTAGTCCACGGTCTGCTCCGGGCCCGGGGGTTCACCCAGGACGACTCACACACCTTCTGCACCCACGATCAGCTTCCGGCGGAGCTGGACCGGCACCTCGATTTCGTGCTCACCTGGCTTCGCCATTTCGGGTTCACCGAGTTCGAGGCCGATCTGAGCACTCAGCCCGAGAACTCGGTGGGCGAGCAGTCACGGTGGGAGGTGAGCGAGAAGGCGCTGGCCGATTCACTCGAGCTCAGGGGAGTCCAATACCGGATCGCCGAAGGGGAAGGGGCGTTCTACGGCCCCAAGATCGACGTCCATGTCAAGGATGCGATCGGGCGCCGGTGGCAGATCTCGACCATCCAGCTCGACTTCACCCTCCCCGAGCGCTTCGATCTCGAGTACACGGCATCGGGGAACATCCAGGAGCGCCCGTACATGATCCATTGCGCCAAGGCAGGGTCGATCGAGCGATTCATGGCGGTTCTCGTAGAGCATTACGCCGGTGCGTTCCCGATGTGGCTAGCGCCGGTTCAGGTATCGGTGATCCCGGTGGCCGACCGGCACCACGAGTATGCCGGGGTCGTCGCCGCCAGGCTCCGAGACTCCGAACTTCGAGTCGAGGTAGACGGCAGCGAGGAAACGGTCGGGGAGAAGATCCGCCGGGCACTCAGCCAGAAGCACCCGGCTGTGATCGTGGTGGGAGATAAGGATGTCGAGGACTCCACCGTCGGGCTTCGGTTGTACGGCGAGGAGCGTGACACCCGTGGGATCCCGTTGATCGAGGCCACCGATCAGCTCGTCGACCTGGCGAAGAGGCCCGCATCGTGACCGAGCCTGAATCACGCCGTGTAGATCGAGAAGGAATCCACATCGAGCGCGACCTGGCTGACTCGGTCGCGATCGAGGAGGAGCTGGACTCCAACGTGGTCGGTCCTTACCGGTTCCCCTCTCCGACGAGGCGTCGGATCGCCGGATGGGTGTTCGTGGTCGGCGCCGTCCTGACCGTCGTGCTGCTCGACGACGGATGGATCCCTGCGCTCGGATTCGTGGCCCTGGCGCTCTGGCAATTCGCCGCATCGTGGCCGCTCAACATCGATGAGCACCAGGCCCTGACCATCGCCGGGTCAGCGGTCGACTTTCCGGTCGGGCATGCCTCGGCAGCAGTTACCTTCCGCGGGCTTCGCTCGGTGCCACGGTGGAGCGTGGTCCTCTACTCGGCGGCCGAGCCTCCGGATCGACGGGCCCTGGTCGTGGTCGACGCGGTGACTGGTGACGTGGCCGAGGAGCCCTACGTGGAAGACGTGCCCGAAGTCTGAGTCAGCGTTCGTCGAGCGGGACGAAGTCCCGCGGAGCGGCCCCGAGGTAGACCTGGCGCGGTCTGAAGATCTTGGTTTCGGGGTCGGACATCAGCTCTCGCCATTGTGAGATCCAGCCGGGGAGACGTCCCAGGGCGAAGAGAACGGTGAACATGTCGATCGGGAATCCTATCGCCCGATAGATGATGCCCGAGTAGAAGTCGACGTTTGGATAGAGCTTCCGACTGATGAAGTAGTCGTCTGAGAGAGCGACCTCCTCCAATTGGAGAGCGACATCCAACAGCGAATCGTCTATCCCCAGGGCATCGAGCACCTCGTCAGTCGCTTGCTTGATGATCCTGGCCCGGGGGTCGAAGTTCTTGTAGACGCGGTGGCCAAAGCCCATCAAACGGAACGGATCGTCCTTGTCCTTGGCGCGGTTGACCCAGCTGGCGACATCGCCGCCATCGGCAACGATCATCTCCAGCATCCCCAGAACCGCCTCGTTGGCACCTCCGTGGAGGGGGCCGGAGAGGGCATGGATGCCGGCCGAGACCGAGCTGAAGATGTTGGCCTGGCCGGACCCGACCAGGCGGACCGCCGACGAGGAGCAGTTCTGGCCGTGGTCGGCGTGGAGGATCAACAACATGTTGAGCGCCTTGGCTATGACCGGATCAGGCTGATAGTCCTCGGCCGGCACCGAGAACATCATCTTGAGGAAGTTGGAGGCATAGTCGAGCTCATTGTCCGGATAGACATAAGGCTGATGCATTCGGTACTTGAAGGACCAGGCGATCATCGTTGGCGTCTTGGCGATCAGACGACGGGCGCTGATGTCCACCGATTCCTCGTCGAGAGGGTCCAAGGCGTCGGGGTAGTAGGTGGCGAGGGCGGATGTGGCCGAGGCCAGGATCTGCATCGGATGCGCGGAATGGGGAAAGGCTTCGAACAGGTACTTCACGTCTTCCCGGAGCAGGGTGTGTCGAGTGATGCTTTCCTCGTACTCCTCGAGCTGGTCTTTCGTGGGCAACTCCCCGTACTGGAGGAGGTAGGCGACTTCGATGAAAGAAGCCTGGTCGGCCAACTGCTCGATGGGGTAGCCCCGATAGCTGAGGACCCCTTCCTCACCGCCCACATAGCTGACGCGTGAAGTTCCTTCGGCGGTGTTGGAGAACCCCCGGTCGATGGTGATCAGGCCGAGCCCGGAGCGGATGCCGGCAATATCCATCCCAACCTCGCTCACGGTGCCCGACACAGTGGGAAGGGTGAGCTCTTTGTCTCCGTAACGGAGAACGGGATCTTCCATTGCCAATCCTTTCCTGAGGCTCGATCAGTCGTCCGAGGGCCGGGCCGCTGCGATCACACTCTGTGCCTCATTCTGGGGCACCTCGGCGTAATGATCGAATTCCATCACGAAACTACCGCGTCCTGAGGTCAATGATCGCAGCTCGGCAGCGTATTGCTGGATCTCGGCCATCGGGACCTGGGCGACCACGTAGCGCAGGTTTCCCTCGCCCTCCATCCCCAACACTCGGCCTCGTTTGGAGTTGATGTCGCCCATGACGTCTCCCAGGTAGTCCTCGGGGACGCTGATGGTGACCTTCATCACCGGCTCGAGCAGGATCGGGCGAAGGCTCGTCGCCGCCGCCTTGACCGCTTGGATCCCTGCCATCCGGAACGACATCTCGTCGGAGTCGACCGTGTGGTACTTGCCGTCGAAGACCTCGGCGGAGATGTCGATGACCGGGAACCCGGCGAGGATTCCCCGCCTCAGCGACTCCTGGATCCCCTTGTCGACCGCCGGGATGAACTGGCGGGGGATGGAGCCGCCCTTGATGGAGTCGATGTACTGGTAGCCGGAACCTCGGGGAAGTGGTGCGAACTTGACGAACGCGACCCCGAACTGACCGCGTCCTCCGCTCTGTTTCTTGTGCTTTCCCTCGGCCTGGCCGGAGGTGGTGATGGTCTCCCGATAGGGGATCACCGGCAACGCGGAAACCACCTCGACGCCGAATTTCCGGTGGATACGGGCCAAGGTGACTTCGAGATGGCTGTCACCGAGCCCGGCGATGATCGTCTCCCCGGTGTCCGGCCTTCTCTCGATCCGGACTGTGGGATCCTCCTCTTCGATCCGATGCAAGGCCGTCGAGAGCTTCTCCTCGTCGTGATGTGACACCGGGGTGATGGCGAACTCGGCGACCGGCCTCGGGTAGAGGACCGGATCGATCACCGCGTTGAGGCCGGGGGAGCGCATCGTGTCGCCAACCTTGACGTTTTCCAGCTTGGCCACCGCGCCGATGCCCCCAGCCGGCAGGTCGGCAACATCGTGATGCTCCTTGCCTTGAAGTCTGAAGAGATTGTGGAGGCGGATCCGTCCCCCGCGTGCCAGCTCGAGCTCCTGATCGGCCTTGACCGTGCCCGAGAAGATGCGAAACATCGAGATTCGGCCGACGAACGGGTCGGAAACGGTCTTGAAGACATAGGCGAGGACCGGTCCGTCGGTGGCGGGTGCGAACGTGTCGCCTGCGGAAAGCCGGGGAATGGGCCGTTCCAGTGGGTGCGGGCCGTAGTCCACGATGAACTCGGCGACCAGGTCGATCCCGATCATCTTCTCGGCGGAGGTGACCAGGACCGGATGGATGGTCCCTTCGAGAATCCCGTGGTGGATGGTCTCGACGATCTTCTCTCGTGTCGGCTCCGTGCCCTCGAGGTAAGCCTCCAACATGTCGTCGTCTGTCTCGACAACTGTCTCCACCAGGGCGGTGTGCGCCGCATGAACCAGATTCTCGACCTCCGGGGGCAGCGGGATCTCGGATCCGGTCTTGGCTCCTCCTGGGTAGGCGTAAGCCCGTTCGGTGGCCACACGGACCACACCGGTCAAGCCGTCCTCGGCACCGATCGGCACCTGGATCGGTGCAATCGCCTTTCCAAACGACTCCCGCAACTGGTCCAGCGTGCGCTCGAATGAGGAACGGTCGCGGTCGAGTTTGGTGACCACGACCGCACGCGCGATTCCCTCTTCGGCGGCCACCTTCCAAAGTTGCTCGGTCTGAACCTCGATCCCATCCACTCCCGAGACGACGAAGAGGGCGAGATCGGCCGCCTTGAGCGCGGCTCGGGCGTCACCGGAGAAATCCCCGGATCCCGGGGTGTCGATCAGGTTGATGGTGTGCCCCTGCCACTCCAGGCTCCCCACCGCCAATGCCAGGGAAATGCCGCGTTCTATCTCCTCGGGCTCGTGATCGAGGATGGTGGTTCCTTGTTCAACAGATCCGCGACGGCTGGTGGCCCCGGCGACATAGAGAAGGGTCTCGGCCAGGGTCGTCTTCCCGCTCCCACCATGACCGACCAGCGCCACGTTGCGCACCTTTTCAGGAACCACCGGACCTCCTCTTCAAGGGTGAGGCGACGATCCTAACCCTGGTGTTGGGCAGGTTTCCCGGGTGCCTGCTACTTTGCTGGGTCGTGATCGACATGCGGGTACGGCCCCGCGTAACCCGGTTTCTGGAGCCAATCGGCAAGGCTCTCGCCTCGATCGGCGTCACCCCGACCGTGGTTACCTTTCTCGGGCTGGCAGTGGTGATCGTCGGATCGGTGATGGTTGCCAACGGGTTCCCGAGGTCAGGCGCCGCGGTGGTGCTCGGCGGCGCCCTCCTCGACGGCCTCGACGGGTCGGTGGCCAGGGCCTCGGGCCTGGTCTCGCCACGAGGCGCTTTCCTCGACTCGGCCTTCGACCGGATGGGGGAGATCGCGGCCTTCGCCGGTCTCGGCTTCTTCCGCGCCGGATACCCCCGGGAACTTCTGCTCATCGTGCTCGCGATTGGTGGGGCGATGTTGGTGCCTTACATGCGAGCTCGTGCCGAGGTCGAGGGGTTTGACGGGAGAGGTGGCCTGATGGGTCGAGCCGAGCGAGTGCTGTTGTTCAGCTTCGGGTTGATCCTGGGCGTCGTCGAGCCCATGCTCTGGACATTCGTGGTGCTGGTCTGGCTCACGGCTCTCGTCCGCTTCATCAACACCTACCGTTCCTTCGAGTGAAGCACTATCTCGGGTATCTGGCTCTTCGAGCCGGTGTCGGTCTCGTTGGCTTGCTTCCTGCGGGCATCGCTCGCAGGTTCGGGGAGGCCTTCGGCTGGTTCTGGCACCTGGCCGCGAGAGGGCGCCGTCGTATGGCTCAGAGGCACATGCGGCGTGTTCTCGGAGATGAGGCCGACGTCGGGGCTGCCGCCCGGGCAGTCATGGTGTCTTACGGCCGCTATTGGACGGAGGCGTTTTGGGCCCGGCCGCGGCGGGTGCCGGAGATGCGACGCCGAACTCAGGTTGAAGGCCTCGACCTGGCGATTGCGGCTCACGACGCAGGAACCGGCATGATCTTCGCCCTTCCCCACGTCGGCAACTGGGAGGTGGCGGCTCCCGTTGCAGTCATGGAGGGGATTCCGATCGTCGCGGTGGCCGAGCTTCTTGCCAACCAACGGATCACCGACTGGTTCACTCGGATGCGAGCGGCGTTTGGGATCGAGATCATCCTGGCCACCGGGCGCGGAGAGGTGATGCGGCAGTTGGAGGCGATGGTGGGGGAGAACAAAGCAATCGCATTGCTTGCAGATCGTGATCTCAAAGGAAGGGGGGTAGAGGTCGAGTTCTTCGGGGAGAAGACCACTCTCCCGCCGGGCCCGGCGATACTGGCGCTTCGAACGGGCGCGCCGCTGTTCCCGGTTGGCACCTACTTCGAGGGCAAGGGGCATCGGGTGGTCATCACGTCGGCGATACCGGTTCCCGACGAGGGGACCCGGGCCGAGAAGGTACAGGTCATGACCCAGGAATTGGCCCACAGGATGGAGAAGCTGATTGCTGAGGCACCTCAACAATGGCATCTGGTCGTTCCCAACTGGCCGTCGGACCGGCAGTGAGCCATCGGTGAAGGTCGGCCTCGTTTCCCCCTATGACTTGTCGGTGCCTGGCGGGGTCCAGGCCCAAGTCCTCGGTCTGGCCGGATATCTCGTCAACCACGGCATCGAGCCGATGGTGATCGGGCCCGGTTTGCCTGCGGGAGTCGAGGGCGTCGACCTCGGGGGCAGCGTGACGATCCCGGGCAACGGTTCGAAGGTTCCGATAGTTATCGATCCGCGATGCCGCACCAAACTCCGGGAGGCTTCGGTTGGCCTCGACCTGCTCCACGTTCATGAACCACTCATGCCTCTCGTCTCCCTGTTCGCCACTCGCGCCGGCCCACCGGTGATCGCCACATTCCATGCTGCTCCCGGGCCGGTCGGACGTGTCGCATACAAGCTGACGGCCCCGGTCATGAGGTGGCTGCTGGGGAACACCGTGGCCGTGACCGCGGTCAGCAGCACGGCCGCAGCGGTTCTGCCGGCCTCAGTGGGGGCCCGGATCATTCCAAATGGGCTGGCCTTGGATGCAATGAGATCCGATGTCCACCGGGACCCGGATCGGGTCTCGTTTCTGGGCAGAGATGAGCCGCGGAAAGGGCTCGACGTTCTCCTCGCGGCCTGGCCGCGGGTCTTGGAGGCTGTCCCTGGGGCGACGTTGACGGTCATGGGTGCGGATCGAGGCGATGTCGGTGTGGAGTGGATGGGAAGGGTCGACGATGCCACCAAGGCGAAGGTTCTCGGCTCGACGGCCGTCTTTGTCGCTCCACAACTCGGTGGCGAGTCCTTCGGGATCGTTCTTCTGGAGGCCATGGCCTCCGGGGCGGCGGTTGTTGCCTCGAACTTGGATCCCTTCGTCGATGTGGCCGATGGAGCAGCCCGTTTCTTCCCGGTGGGCGACAGCACGGCCCTGGCCAAGGCTTTGGTCGAAGTACTCACCGACCCTGCGGAGCGTGGGCGGCTCGCGTCGGTCGGGCATGAGGTCGCCGCTCGCTACGACTGGGACGTGGTCGGCGCCTCATACAGCTCCCTTTATGCCGAGGTCGCCTCTTAGGTCAGCGCCGCCGAGGCTGTACCATTTGGGCTCAGAAAAGGAGTTTGATCGTGGAAACCGGAACCGATCGCGTCAAGCGTGGTCTGGCCGAGATGCTCAAGGGCGGCGTCATCATGGACGTCGTGACCGCCGACGAGGCGAAGATCGCCGAAGAGGCCGGCGCCGTTGCGGTGATGGCCTTGGAGCGGGTCCCATCTGACATCCGCAAGGACGGCGGGGTTGCTCGGATGGCCGACCCGACCAAGATCGAAGAGATCCAGGCTTCGGTGACCATCCCGGTTATGGCGAAGTGTCGAATCGGGCATTTTGCAGAAGCAGCCATCCTCCAGGCTCTCGGGGTCGACTACATCGACGAATCCGAGGTCCTCACCCCGGCTGACGAGGAGCACCACGTCGACAAGTGGGCTTTCACCACACCGTTCGTTTGCGGCGCCCGCAACCTGGGCGAGGCGTTGCGTCGAGTCGGGGAGGGCGCCGCCATGATCCGCACCAAGGGCGAGGCCGGTACCGGAAACGTGGTTGAGGCAGTCCGCCATATCCGCACCGTGACCAACGAAATCCGAGCCCTCACCACGATGGACGAGGCTCAGCTGATGTCGGCAGCCCGGGATCATCAGGCTCCTTACGACCTGGTCCGTGAGGTGGCGTCGACCGGAAAGCTCCCGGTGGTCAACTTCGCTGCCGGAGGCATCGCCACGCCGGCTGACGCAGCTTTGATGATGGCTCTCGGTGTGGACGGGGTCTTCGTCGGATCGGGCATCTTCAAGAGCTCCAGTCCGCAGGCCTATGCACATGCGATCGTCGAGGCGACGACGTTCTGGAGCGAGCCCGAGGTCGTGGCCAAGGTCTCCCGCGGCTTGGGCGAGGCGATGCCGGGCATCGAGTTGGGGACATTGAGCGAGACGGAGCGCCTGGCCGGTAGGGGCTGGTGAGATGACCACGATCGGCGTCCTCGCCTTGCAGGGGGACGTCCGGGAGCATCTTGCGATTCTCGATTCGCTGGGAGCGACCCCGGTGCCGGTGAAGAAACCTGAACAGCTGGCCGGGGTGGATGCGTTGGTGATCCCAGGTGGGGAATCGACGACCATCGGCAAGATGGCGGTTCGGTTCGGTCTTCTCGAACCCCTGCGCTCGGCGATTGGCGACGGCCTTCCGGTCTACGGGACCTGTGCCGGAATGATCCTGCTCTCCAGCTCGATCACCGACGGCGATCAGCCGCTTCTGGGCGTCCTCGACGTGGTGGTGAGACGGAATGCCTTCGGCCGTCAGAACGAGTCGTTCGAGGAGGATCTCGAAGTCGAGGGACTGGACTCACCTTTCCATGCCGTGTTCATCAGAGCGCCATGGGTCGAGAAGGTAGGGTCCGAGGTCGAGGTGCTGGCATCGGTCGGCGAGCACCCGGTGATGGTGCGTCAGGATCGGCTTCTGGCAACTTCGTTCCACCCCGAGCTCACCGGTGACGGGCGTATCCATCAGATGTTGTTGGATCTGATCTGAGGTCGAGATGTCCGGACACTCCAAATGGGCCAACATCAAGCATCGCAAGGGCCGCCAGGACGCGGCCCGGGGAAAGCTGTTTGGGAAGCTGGCCAAGGCGATTGAGATCGCAGCCCGGGAGGGCGGCGGGAATGTGGAGTTCAATCCGACTCTGGCCACGGCCGTGTACAAGGCCAAAGCCGCTTCCATGCCCAACGACAACATCGATCGGGCGATCAAGCGGGGCACCGGCGAAGTGGCCGGCGCCCACTACGAGGAGATCTGGTACGAGGGATATGGGCCCGGTGGGGTGGCGCTCTATGTCCAGATCCTCACCGACAATCGGAATCGGGCCGCCTCCGATGTTCGATCCACCTTCACCCGCAGCGGCGGGAACCTGGGGGAGCCGGGCTCGGTCGGGTACCTATTCAGTCAGAAGGGGTTGATCGAAGTCAAGGGCTCAGAGGATGAAGTGCTGCTGGCTGCTCTCGAGGGCGGAGCGGAGGACGTTCGAGACGTTGGTGACGGATGGTTCGAGGTCGTCACCGCTCCCGGCGATCTGCAGAAGGTGCGCTCCGCCCTCGAGGCCGCCGGGCTGAAGCTCGAAGCCGCCGACATCACCCAGCTGCCATCGACCACGGTCCCGGTGGCCGAAAGTGAGGCGCGGAAGCTGCTGCGATTGATCGATGCCCTCGACGACCTGGACGACGTCCAGGCGGTCTTTTCCAACTACGACATCGACGACGAGGTCATGGAGAAAGTCCTCGAAGAGGTCTGAGTCTCCGGCCTCAGGCCGTCGTGCCCTTGCGTCCACCCATCGAGCCGTAGATCAGGACGACGACGGCGGCAACTCCAACCTGGATGGCGAGCTTGATCCAGTCGATCCCGTCGGTGGTGCCCACATCCAACGCATCGGCGACGAAACCGCCGGCGATCGCACCAACCGCTCCGATGACGATGGTCATCATCAGCGAGATGCTCTGCTTGCCCGGCAACACCAGACGGGCCAATGGGCCGATGATGATTCCGGCCAGCAGGCCTCCGATGATCGTTCCGAGAACGTCTCCCATGTCCGCTCCTTGGTAGGGAACGGAGCAACCCTACGCGGATATTTCTGCGTCGGTCTGGTTGGCTGTGTCGATCTTGATCACAAGGCGTGACCGTTGGCTGGTGGCCGGGGCGATTTGGGGACCCGGTCTGTTCAGCGCTCTGGGAGACCAGATCCGGGTTGTTCCAGCGGCTCGGTCTCATCACCACCGATCTCTGGTTGATGGCGGTCGGGATCGCATTCGTGACCGGCCGTTTGTTGCCCCGGGAGGAGATGTAGGTCCGCAGGCGAATTTCTCCTATTTCTCCTTTCATACCTCTTGTTTCTGTCATGGGGGGAACGTATGTTCGGGGGTATGGAGTGGGAGAGAGTTAGCAACGATGAGGTGGATTCGGGGATCGGCCATTTCTTGGGTTTGGTGTCGGCTGGGTTGGCGGCGGCGTGTGAATGGTTGATCGAAGCTGATCATCGGTCAACAGTTTTTGGCGGATGGGGCTCGGGATCTGGTGTCCTGGGTTTCGGCTCGTTTCGGACTTCGGCTTTCGACTGCGGGTCAGCTGGTGGGGGTGGCCCGTCGTCTCGAAGTCCTGCCACTACTCCGGGAGAGGTTTGGGGCGGGGGAATTGTCGTTGGATCAGGTGGATGCGATCTCTCGGATGGCGACCGCTGACTCTGAAGCTGAGTTGATCGAGGAGACGTTGGGACTCTCGAACGCTGCCTTGGATCGGGCCGCCCGCCGATCCCACCCGCCTAGCACTGAGGATGAGCGGGCTGCTTGGGAGAAACGTTGGTTGATGATCCAGCCACAGTCTGGATGGGTCCGAGGGTCGTCTCCATGCTCGCCTCCCGGGTGCGGAACTGCATCTGGTGGAGTCGGCGATCCGGGCCCGCGCCGACCGGTTTGGTCCCAATCCTGAAACCGGGATGTTCGACCCGTATCCGGTTCGGCTAGCTGACGGTCTGGTCGAACTCTGCGCTACCAGTGGTGATGAGAGCTCTCCGAGTGTTCAGGTGACGGTCCACGCCGACCTCGAAGCACTCACCTCGACTACCGAGACGACTGGGGTCGCCGAACTCCAAGCCGGCCCGGTGATCGCCAATGCGACCGCCCGCCGGTTGTCCTGTGACGCCATCATCGAGACCGCGGTCTACGACGACTGTCGAGTGTTAGGTGTCGGCCGACTGACCCGGACCATTCCCGGCTGGCTACGACGTCAACTCTGGCATCGGGACGGTGGCTGCCGATTCACGGGATGTCCTCATAAGGGTTGGATCCATGGCCACCACATCCAACATTGGGCCGACGGGGGACCCACCGACCTCGACAATCTGATCCTGTTGTGTGCTTATCACCACCGGTTCCTCCACGAACACGGATGGACCATCGAAGGCGACCCAGGCGGCAAGCTCACCTTCCACAAACCCGACGGACGGATCTACCCCCTGTCCGCCCCGAACTCGACCCCCGACTCCGAGAACCCGTCCAAACCTAGGGGCCACCGCCCCCACCACCGCCCCGCATACCCACCAGATCAGTGCCGAATCACTCCGGCAATTCCATGGCGCCATCGTCTTTTAGGATCCAGCCCGGGTTGTGTGCCACTTCCCACGGATGTCCGTCCGGGTCGATGAACACTCCGGAGTAGCCACCCCAGAACGTCTCTGCAGGCTCACGTCCGATCGTTGCTCCCGCCGATCTGGCTTCCTCGATCACGGCACCCACCTCGGTGGGGGAACGCACATTGTGAGCGAGGGTTACTCCACCCCAGCCGCCGGTGTCGTTGACCCCGCTGTCCTGCGCCAGCTCGGCGCGGTTCCACAACCCGACCACCATGCCTCCGGTCTGGAAGAAGACTACGTCGTCGGCAGGCTGGCCCGAGGCAGTCCAGCCGAGCGCTTGGTAGAACGCCCGGGACCGTCCAAGATCGGACACGCCAAGGGTGATCAAGCTGACCCTTTGCTCCATTGGGGAATTGTCGCACGATCACAACAAGGTTCGGAAACCTCAGCCGCAGCCGTTACTGTCATAGAACACATGTTCGTATTGGGTATCGATCCCGGGTTGTCTGCCACCGGATATGGGTTGGTCGAGGGCACCAATCCTCCGACGGCCAGACTCGCCGGTGTGATCCGGACCGCCGTCGACCACCCCATGTCCGAGCGTCTTGCCGAGCTGCATCGGGGGCTCACCAGCGTCGTCGACGATGCCAAACCCGACGTGATCGCTATCGAGAGCATCTTTACCAACCGCAACCTGCAAACTGCGATCTCGGTCGGGCGCGCCTCCGGAGTTGCCCTCCTCGTCGCCGCTCAGGCCGGGTTACCGGTTTTCGAATACGTCCCAACCGCGGTGAAGTCTGCGATCACCGGAGATGGATCGGCGGGCAAAGCCCAGATCCAAGAGATGCTGGCCCGTCTTCTGCACCTGGCCGAGCCGCCACAGCCGGCCGACTCCGCAGACGCGTTAGCCGTTGCCCTCTGTCATCTGCGGGCTGCACCGCTGGAGGCGAGGCGATGATCGGGCGGCTCCGCGGCACCCTGGTCTCGAAACGAGGGGACGTGGTCTGCCTCGAGGTGGGCGGAGTTGGCTACGACGTCACGATGACCCCTCGAAGCCTGGTTTCGATTCCCGGTGTCGGCGAAGAGGTCGTGATTCACACCCACACCCATGTCCGCGAGGACGAGTTGAGTCTGTTCGGGTTCGTGTCCGAGCCCGACCGGGACCTGTTCCGTGTTCTGTTAGGGGCGGCTGGGGTGGGACCCAAGCTCGCCTTGGCGATGACCGCCACCCTCACCCATGACGAGATCGTCCGCGCCATCGCCACCGAGGACGCCGACGCCCTCACCGCGGTGCCGGGGGTCGGCAAGAGGGGTGCTCAGCGAATCGTCCTCGAGTTGGCTCCGAAGCTCGCCGGGAGGGAGGCGGACGTGGTTGGTTCACCGGCAACCATCACGGTCCGACAGGCGCTCGATCGGCTCGGTTATTCGGCGGAGGAGATCAACGGTGTGATTCCCGAGCTCGATCCCACCGCCACGATCGAACTCCAGATCACGACAGCCCTACGAGCCCTCGGTCGGAGGTAACGGCATGCGTGAGGACAGTCTTCTCAGCCCGATCATCGAATCCGAGGAGGAGGTCTCCCTCCGTCCCAAGCGAATCGAAGAGTTCATCGGTCAGAACCGGGTGCGTGAGCGGTTGCGGATTTCCCTGGAGGCGGCGCGCAAAGAGAGCAGGGCGCTCGACCACGTCCTCCTCAGCGGCCCGCCCGGTCTGGGCAAGACCACACTCGCCGGTGTCATCTCCCACGAATTGGGGGTGACGATGAGGATCACGTCAGGGCCGGCGCTGGAGCGCCCCGGAGACCTGGCCGCCATCCTCTCCAACCTCGACGACGGTGACGTGTTCTTCATCGACGAGATCCATCGCCTGCCCCGGGCCGTCGAGGAGATCCTCTACCCGGCGATGGAGGACTTTCAGCTCGACATCGTCCTTGGCAAGGGGCCGACGGCGCAGTCGATACGTCTCGACCTCCCCCGATTCACCCTGGTCGGCGCCACGACGCGAAAGGGCAAGGTCACCGCACCTTTGCGGGACCGCTTCGGGATCGAGGAACGCCTCGACTACTACGAGACGGAGGACCTCACCCGAATCGTGATCCGGTCGGCGGGGATCATCGATGTCCAGGTCGACCCGGTCGCGGCTGAGGTGATCGCGTCGCGCAGCCGATCGACCCCAAGGATCGCCAACCGGTTGCTGGCTCGGGTTCGCGACTACGCAGTGGCCAGGGCGTCGGGTTTGATCGACCCCGAGGTCGCCGACGAGGCCCTTGCCGTGTACGAAGTTGACCAGCTCGGTCTGGACAAGGTCGACCGTTCCATTCTCGAAGCGGTGATCACTCGTTTCGGCGGGGGGCCGGTCGGACTCTCCACCCTGGCGATCGCCGTGGGTGAGGAACCAGAGACGGTGGAGGACGCCTACGAGCCTTTCCTGCTTCAGTCCGGTCTTCTGAAACGAACCCCGCGGGGGCGGGTTGCCACCTCCAGGGCGTATGCCCACATGGGCCTGGACGAGCCGGAGAGCCCGCAGGGGACATTGCTCTAGCCTCGCCGCAAATGCGGGTTTCGGACTTCACCTACTTCCTGCCCGAATCTGCCATTGCCCAGGAGCCGATCGAGCCCAGACATGACGCGAGGCTGCTCGATACTCGGGATCTCAGCGCTCACCGATTCCTCGATCTCCCCGACCTTCTCGAGCCCGGTGATCTCGTGG